>ERZ1292630.641-Hain-H41-02um-R3-641-length-35644-cov-6_pt1 | contig 35644 bp, 37 predicted proteins | sample MGYA00564408_ERZ1292630 | MGnify/ENA primary metagenome ERZ1292630 (study PRJEB36523, sample SAMEA6512641) | groundwater metagenome | collected 2019-01-08 | study: AquaDiva: Metagenomics assemblies of 32 groundwater samples
AGATGCTCACAAAAAAAGGAATCATCTCTGATGAGCAGTTAGGCAGGGCGTTAGAACACCAGAAGAAGCTATCAATCAGATTGGGAGAAGCATTAACAGAGATGGGTTTTGCCGGCCATGAAGATATAATAGGCAGCCTGGCTGAACAATTTGATTTTAAAGTCGTTAACCCTATGGCCGCTACCATCCCGCAAGATGTTATAAACACAATCCCAAAGAACATCGCACAAAAACACAATATTATACCTGTCGCACAGCAAAATGGATTACTTATAGTTGCCATGAGCGATCCACTTGATATCAGCACACTGGAAGACTTGCGTTTCACACTCAATATTAACGTAGAATGTGTGCTGGCGACGAAGAATAACATTAAAGATGCTATTAAAAAATATTATTACAGGGAAAAGTCGGTCTCTTTTGATGGCTACCTGGATGGATTTAAGTCAATAATTGCCGGCGCTGAAGAGTCAGTTGACTATAAATTTGGCGCTGAGAAAGAATCTGAGGCGCCAATTGTCAAACTCGTTACGTATATAATTGACGAAGCCGTTAAGTCCCGCGCCAGCGATATTCATATTGAACCACTACCGGGCAAAGTTCGTATAAGATACAGGATTGATGGTGTATGCCAGGAGGTGCATTCAATTAAAAAACGCATACATGAGGCGCTGATTTCCAGAATAAAGATACTTTCGAATATTGATATTACCGAAAAAAGAAAACCCCAGGATGGACGAATAAGCTCAGAAGTTGGTGAGAAACCAATAGATATCAGGGTCAGCACAATACCAACTACCTGTGGTGAAAGCATTGTAATGAGAATACTGGAAAAGTCTACAGTGCTTGTGCAACTGAAGAATATGGGTTTTTCTACACATGATTATAACAACTTGAAGAGAGTATTAAAAAAACCAAACGGTATTTTTCTGATTACCGGCCCTACGGGCAGTGGTAAATCCACGACTCTTTATGCTGCTTTAAATGAAGTAGATCGTTCAGAAAAAAAGATAATTACAGTAGAGGACCCGATAGAATACAATCTTTCAGGTATTAACCAATGTCAGGTAAACGAGGCAATTGGCCTGACGTTTCCCAGCATACTTCGCTCCGTGCTTCGGCAGGATCCTAATATAATCGTCATAGGAGAAATTCGAGACGTTGAGACTGCAGAGATAGCAGTTACCTCAGCATTAACCGGGCACTTTGTCATAAGTACGCTTCATACAAATGATGCGCCTTCGGCCATAACAAGACTTTCCGACATGGGGATCAAACCTTTTCTTATATCATCGTCAATTCAGGCAATTCTGGCCCAGCGTCTGGTAAGAGTAATATGCCCGAAGTGTAAGGTCCCATGGAAAGCAGACAAGGAAGTCCTGGCAATGCTTAGTATAAACAATATTGATGTTGGCGATACGGAGTTTTACCATGGGACAGGATGTGAATATTGCAATAGAACCGGCTATCGCGGCAGAAAAGCCATCTTTGAGTTTATGTGTGTAAACACAGAAATGAGAGAAGCAATATTTAGAAATGCGGGAATACATGAGCTGAGAAAGATTGCACATTCGAATGGAATGACTACATTAGCCGAAGACGGGTTAAGATCGGCGCGCGCGCAAATCACAACGCTGGATGAAGTAATAAGGGTATCTATGTTCGCTTCCAACCCGCCTGAACCTATTCGGGCAGGTTGAAGTTAACGCTTATAAAAACGGAAGAGGAACAGGGATGGAGATAAAAACCGTTCAATTCATGTAAAAATATTTTATAGAACTCCGGAACCATAAAAAGATATGGCGACACAAGAAGAGAAGAAGATATTATTCGGACAGATATTATTAGAAAAGAAACTGATAAACGAAGATCAGATAAAGGATGCTCTTGATATACAGGAAATAAGTGGCAAGGCATTGGGGGATGTATTAGTAGATCTTGAGTACACTACAAGCAACTTGATAATGAAGGCTCTGAGTGAATATCTCGGCATGGAAATTGTCAGTCTTGCAGGTATCAATATACACCAGGAAGTACTGGATAAAATCCCGCCTTCTATCGCCAGACTTTACAGGATCATTCCAATAGACTTTGAGAATTCCACGCTTACAGTAGCGCAGCAGGACCCTCTGGATATACAACAGATAGATGATCTTAGATTTCTGCTGAAGCATGATATAAAACCGGCCCTGGCCGAAAGAGAAGAAATAGCCAGTGCGATAGACAAGTGTTATCCGGAAATAAATGAATCAGTTGATGAAATCCTGGATAAATTCCAGCATAATTTCTCAGCAACACATTATTCCTCTGATAGAGAAACAATTGAAATGGAACATGTTAAGGGGATGTCCAGAGCTACGCCGGTAAGAAGTTTCGTCAATCTGATACTTTTACAAGCCGTCATGGTTAAAGCAAGTGATATTCATTTTGAATCATTCGAAAACGAATTTAGAATTCGTTACAGAGTTGACGGCGTATTACGCGAAAAAATACCGGTGCCTGTTCTTTTCGCTAACGGCATTATTTCAAGAATCAAAGTTATGGCAAATATGGATATAGCAGAGAGAAGACTACCGCAAGACGGCCGTATCCTTCTGACTATAAGAGGCAACTCTGTTGACATCCGCATTTCAACATTACCTACCAATTATGGAGAAAGCGTTGTCATGAGGATACTTGACAAGAGTTCAGTTTCACTTGACCTTGTCAGGTTAGGCATGGTGCCTGAAAATCTGAAGACAATTAAGAGTCTGATGAAAAAGCCAAACGGAATAATCCTGGTTACCGGGCCAACCGGTTCAGGCAAGACAACGACTTTATATGCATGTCTCAATCATGTTAATGTAACCGGTTTAAAGATTATTACGATTGAGGACCCTGTTGAATATGAAATTGATGGTATTATGCAGATTCAGGTCAATCCTGAGACAGACGTAACATTCGCAAGATGCCTGAGATCCATATTAAGGCAAGACCCTGATATAATTCTGGTCGGTGAGATAAGGGACCTGGAGACGCTGGAAATAGCGATACAAGCATCCCTGACAGGCCATCTTGTATTAAGCACCTTACATACAAATGATGCCCCGTCAACAATAACAAGATTAGTCAACATGGGTCTCAAACCATACTTAATAACAGCATCACTGGCAGCCGTAATCAGCCAAAGATTAGTAAAGAAAATATGCCCGGAATGCAGGGAAGAATATACCCCGGATAAGGGCATTATTAATGAATTCAATTTGCAGGATTATGAGTTGCAGGATAAGCATTTTTATAAAGGGAGAGGTTGTAGTAGTTGTAACCGTACGGGTTACAAGGGAAGGATGTCAATCCTTGAAATAATGCAAATAACCGAAGAAATTTGTTCACATATAATTAAACAATCCTCTACTGAAACGCTGGGAGAAATAGCCCGAAATAACGGTATGCAGACACTATTGGAAAGCGGCCTCAGCGCAGTACACAGGGGGTTAACGACCCTGGAAGAAGTTGAAAGAGAAACAAGCGTAAATTAATATCTGTTGCGGAAACACATTCTTCGATAAAAGAATATCTTTATCTTTGCAGGGTCAGTACCTGGTAGAAATAGCCGAGGCATCATGCCTCGGTGTAACTTGCTTGCATAGGTATTACCCACGGTCAGGCAAGATGTCACGCCATTGGCGGATATGCCTCCCGACTGAGTCGGATCTGTGAGCTACCCACAGGGTCGTCCTCAGGCGACAGGCATGACCTGACCTATATTATAATTTTTTCTAATACCCAAACTATTCTCAGCCATGCCAATATTTAAATTTCAAGCATTTAATAGTAAAGGTGCAGTGGTAAAGGACGAGGTAGAAGCAATATCAATAAAAGAGGTCCTTGAAGCGATTTGGGAAAAGGGATTTTATCCTACTCAAATAAAGCAAGTCAAAGATAGAACATTAACAACTTCACTAACTCCGGTAAAACGCAAAAAATCATTATCTTCAATAACTATAGGCAGTGTAAGTGACAAACAAATAAATCCGTTCACAAGGCAATTATCTACCCTTCAAAATGCCGACATACCAATTGTACAAGGTTTAACCATCCTTAAATCACAAATGAAAAAGGGTTTGTTAAAAAATGCGGTGGATGAAATAATATCAGATATTAAGGGAGGCGATACCCTGTCCATAGCAATGTCAAAACATCCTAAAGTTTTCGACAAGCTCTATGTAAACCTGATCAATGCAGGAGAGATTAGCGGCGCGCTCGATGTAGTGTTGGAACGTCTGGCAACATACAGAGAAAAAACCCAGAAACTCAAGCGGAAAATCATAAGCGCTATGATGTACCCTGCGACGGTTGTTGTCGCATCTTGTACAATATTAACCGGTATTATGATATTTATAATTCCCAGATTTGCAAAGATGTTCGAAGAAATGGGCATAGCTCTTCCGTTGTTAACATCAGTGGTAATATCCATTAGCAACTTTATGATTACTCATTGGTATTTTGTCTTTGGAATCTTAATTTCAGCTTTTGTATCTTTCAAGTTAATCCAGAAGGTAAGAAGATGTAAACTGGCAGTTGATACGTTAAAATTTAAGTTGCCGATATTTGGCGCTCTTATAAACAAGTCGGTTATTTCGAAATTTGCAAGGACTCTCGCAACTTTAATATCCAGCGGCGTGCCCATCCTGGAGGCTTTAAATAACGTGAAAAACATTACTGGAAATTCAGCAATGACTAAAGCCGTAACCCGGATACACAATAGCATCCGTGAGGGAGAAAGTATTGCAAGTCCATTACGGGAATCAAAGATATGTGAGGCCATGGTAGTAAATATGGTTGAAATAGGAGAGCAAACAGGCGAGCTGGATAAGATGCTTACAAAGATTGCCGATAATTATGATAATGAGATCGATACTATTGTTGAATCCCTGACAAGCATGTTAGAACCATTAATAGTTATCTTTCTTGGAGGCTCTGTCGGTACAATCGTTATAGCGCTCTTTTTACCTCTCATAAAGCTGATGAACAGCATGGGAGGCGGGATGTAGGTATTTGGGATTGAGGGATTCCCGCCTAACAAACTGGCGGGCCACGCTGAGCGTGGCGGGCAGGGAGGAATTGAGGAATTGAGGAATTTAGATGTTTCGGTGAGTCCTCCCCGCCTGTACCTATTCGGGCAGGCCCGCCTGAAAGACATAGTCGGGCAGGTCACCGAAACTAGTAAAATTAAGGATTAAGGTATTGAGGGATTCCTAAATCCCTTAATTCCTGAATTTATTAACTATAATTCATTATGAATAAAATTCACCAGAAAAAACACTCTCTAAGGGGATTTACACTCGTGGAGCTATTAGTCGTTATGGTAATCATGATGTTCCTTGCCGGAATCACAATCCCGATCGTATCTTCTATTCAGTCCAATTCAAGAAAAGGGATTACCTCGGCACAGATAAGTCAAATGGAGCTTGCAATAAGGCAATTTGAAAGTGATTTTGGTGTTTTTCCGCCAGATGATTACAGAACAACCGTGACGCCTATCTCTCTTGGCGGTATTCCTATACCAACTGATAATGACCTCGATACAGCTTCAAAATGCCTTGCATTTTTCTTAGGTTGCAAATTTACATTCAGCTCATCCAGCTTTAATGGTGTATACGGCCCATATATAGAATTCAAGAAATCACAAATTTCAGGAATGGGAGTAAATTTTGCTGATGATACTGCCGATCTTTCTTTTGAAGGAATAAATGCAACGAGAGAGGTATTCCGGTACAAAGATCCTTTTGGCAGTTTCTATTCCTACGATAGCAGTTCACCTTCTTACAATGTAGCCTCCTTTGACATTTACTCATATGGTCCTGATAAGATTGATAGCTTTGGAACCGAAACAAGTGATGACATCACAAACTGGTAAAAGAGGTTTTACGCTGATAGAACTATTGGCAGTTATAGGTATAATTATCATAATTGCAGGATTTGTTTTAACGGTGATTCCCGGTTTGCAGGAAAAGTCTCAGTCAAAGGGAACAGAGGCGCTTCTGGGGCAACTGGAAATAGCCATTGATCAATATTACAACGATAACAGGTCTTATCCTGCCACAGGGACTGAAACCACAGGAATTGAATATCTCAAGAAAGCCCTGGCGCCATCTGATCCTACTGCAAAACGATATATTGAATTTAACAGAGACGAACTGAAAGGTAACAATATTCTTGATGAATGGGGGAATTATTTAGTATATAGAAATCCAGGCACCCAAACCTCCACCACAGGCTCATATGATTTGTATTCAGCAGGGCCGAACGGTACATCAACTACTTTTGGAAACGACGCTGACGATATTAATAACTGGAGTCAATAAAATCAGAAATAGATAAATAACCAAAACCGAAATAGCCGTGACATTCTGCCTCGGTGTATACTAACAAAGTATCAAAATGAAAAAAACCGGGTTTACGCTCGTTGAAATGCTTGTCGTAATATCAGTTATTATCCTGATAAGTGTTGTTACCGTACCCTTAATTACACCTTTCCTTAAGGCACAGAGAATAAGTAAAGGTGCGCGAATAATTCAAGCAAGCGCCTTAGCCGCAAGGACGATGGCAATAAATTCCAGAGAAACCAGACAACTTGTATTTGACTCAACTTACTCTAAATTATCAATCACAGATGAAAACTCGAATGTATTGGAAAAAGAGGACTATCTTCCAGGCACAATTGAATTTGGCACCAGTACAGGAATATGGACTGCCGGAACAAGCACGGTGTCCTTTAATCCAAACGGCTCTGCCGACACTTCAACTCTTGGTACAGATACAGTTGTAATTCAGGATAAGCAGGGCAACACGAAGAGGCTTACGATAATTGATTATACAGGGCAGATAAAAAGTGACTAGGTTTTTTCTGGACTTTCTTCAGATCGAACGTGAACTCCCCCGAAAGGGAGGTTGATAATCCACGCTCTCGCCCGCCTGGAAGACGGAGTCGGACAGGCAGGGAATCCAGAAAGTTTCTAATTTCTCATAGTTTGTCCTATCTACAATCTTTACAAAATGAAAATAAGATTTAAGACTCAAAATACAAAGAATAAATCCCCCTTTAATCCCCCTTTGAAAAAGGGGGGAATAGGGGGATTCAGCCCATTTTTCAAAGGGGGACTAAGGGGGATTGCTTCCCAAGCCGGCTTTACGCTTATAGAAATTGGCATTGCTATTTTCATCCTTGCCGTTGGACTGATAAGCATGTTAACTCTATTTCCTATAGGAGTCGAATCTATAAAGAAAGTAACTCAATATTCCAATGCAGCAATCCTCAGCGAAATAGCAATATCAGATTTGAAGGCAAATGATATAGTAGGTATTGTGGGCACACTGACAGCCGGTCAAGCCTACACATATCCTGATATCAACAACATATATCAAGATAAGCAATTTAAAGATTCTTCCGGGAATACAATATCTGCCCAATATTCCTGGCAGGCTATTTTAAAAAGCATAAGTGCAACTGACAAAAACCTTGTCAGGGCACAGATTGCCATATTCAGAAATTTCAATTCTGCTCAATTCGGAACCGGGACGGCTGACTTTGCTCAACTTCCAGATAAAACAATTGTACAATATACTTCAGCCCTGCCTTTAGGTCTTACCTCTAAAGACTACATCAGGGCAATTAATGATAATAGTGATAAATTCTGGTACAGGATAGACAGTATAGGCACTTCAACCTCTACAATTACATTAGATGGGCCGTTTTTGGGAACGGGAGGAGCATGGTCATTTTCTACAACAGACGACATTATCGATATCTACGAAACCATGTTCGCAAAACACTGAGATGATTGGCGATTGAATAACAATAATTCACCGCAGGCGCAAAGAGCGCAAAGGAAACTGAATTTGAAAAGAAAAGTAGACGAAATCCCAATGTTTCAATACCTAAAGACAGCATCAAGAAAATCATCAATCGGCAATAACCAATCGACAATCTTCAATCGTGAATCTCAAATCGTAAATCGCAAATTATCAATCTGCCGTAACAACGCTGCTTTTACGATTATTGAGCTGATTGTGGCTATAACCCTTGCTTCAATGATTATACTTATTACGGCGATGATCTTTAAACAGGCAAGCAGCGCCTTCTCAGAATCGGATGCGCGTAACGAGGTATATCAAAACGTAAGAGCGGCCTTCGATGTAATAAAAAGGGATATTTCCGGCGCTACCTTAAATGCAAATCGTGAATGGTTCAAAGGAGAGCTTAATACAATCACGTTCCTGTCAAGTACTTCAAACAATAATGATCAACCGATTACGTTGATTAAGTATTTCTTGCAAAGTAATACCCTGAACAAATCAGAAAATACTGATACAGCTTTCCTTAATGCGGGTATGTCCGCCTTTGGCACTGCTACAACAACCGGAATTATGGGCTTTAATGTTAGCAGCTTACAATTTAGATATTATGATATGAGTGAGGCTTCATGGGCAAATACATGGGATTGTCCCGGTACCAACACTGCAATCTTACCGGACGCAGTAGAGGTAAAAATGACAGTTTCAGATATGCGTAACCGGTATACAGGTACATCTACAAGCATAATCGCAATACCGTAATAAATCAGCGAACGCCTGCCTGTCGGCAGACAGGGAGTGAGTTGATTTATCTGACATAGATTGGATTAGTAAATACCCAGGGCCTGTTCTCTATATATGCTTCCACCCTGTAAACTCCCTTTTCAGCGCTTGAATAGTCTAAAGAGGCGCCCTCGCATTCATTATATATTTTACCGTTTCGCAGGAGTTTAATTGTGGCGCGATGTGGAGAATTAATATTAAAGTGAATTTTGTTCTCAATGCTGACAATCTCATCACCCATATAATAAATTCTTTCTCCTGAATCAGCAATGAAGTTAAAACCGGTAGCGTCTGCCAGTAAGTCAAAGGACACATAACATCTGCCCTCTTTATGTGCATCACAAACAAATCGAACAGCTTCTTCAGATTCAACTAATTCACTGTCAATAAGAATGTGCGTGCGAATTGTTTTAAAAAGGTCTTCATAGGTAAAAAAAGGCCTTTTAACAAACGGGAGTTTTCTGTAATGAGCGTCAAGACCGGAGATCCCGACTACCTTTCTTTTCTGCCCCAGTTGATCCCATAAAGATAACAATTTTGGATCCGGCCCTTTTATTTGTAAATTCGGATTTTTATAAAAGTGCCAGAGGTTTGATAGCTTAAGGTCATCGATCCAGTCATGCATATAAGACCATATTTCAATACCTGCAAATCCATTGTGATCCCAGTCACGCCATGCCTCAAGACTTATAAGGAACGATACATTCCTCTTGCCAAGAGGATGTACAATAAATACGGTACCACCATTACTGACAACATCATCAAGACAATCTCCGGGCTTCATATACTTATACTTCTGTAAATCAACATACCAGTTATCGGTTAACGGTTGTGTGTCAAGTGTCAGGAAATGGCCGCCACGTCTGGGCGATACTTCCATTCCCACTATCACTAACAGATCGTCATGCCAGCCTTCCCAGCCGTCATGCTTCGGCAAAAAAGTATTATGGTCTGACAATATCACAAAGTCAAGACCTGCATCCTGCGCACTGGTTATTACGTCAGAAACCGGAATACTTCCATCAGAATACTCTGTGTGTATATGGCAGGCGCCTTTATAGTCTTTTAACATTTGATATTCTTAAGCATTTCAACAAATGCTTCTATCCTCGTTCGCATAGAACCACTTAACTGGCCAGGACGATCACAATCAAGTGTTAATATCGGAATATCAATGTACTTGCGAATAAGCCTATCATATATCTGCCTGTGACAGAAATTTTGAACATAATGAATGATTCCATTAATTCTCCTCTTTTCAATCTGCTTTTTAATATCATCAATATGATAGAGCATATCAAAGGGATATGTGTAACAAATATATTGGTCTACTAATGTATCTGTTTTATATGGCATACTAAACTGCCTCTGTACTTCGTTGAAAACAACATGTACATTCAGCTCATCCAGGAAAGAGTACAGGTTGCAGCAGATTGGGGGGACACCGATGTATCCTAACCTTACTTCAGGGTCAAGCGCCGGACGTTTTTTAGCTGCCGCAAGAAACTCTAATGCTTTTGCTTCAAAAAGCACATAATTTCCCATTAAATCACTTGTTGAGACATTCCAGATATGATTTTCCTCTCCTGTAACCTTATTATCTTCCCATGTCAGACGATCGATCTCATGCACCGTTCTTCTTACGTTATCCAGTACAAACTTCATCTCGTGTGCCTTATCCAGATTTGTTCCTAAAGTATTCGACAGGGAATCTAATTGTTTGTATAGTGCATCTCTATTCCTATCATGAGGGTATGAAAATGGAATTGCCTCAATACCTTCAGACTGTAGAATCTCGATTAAGGCTTGATTATTACTGCAATCTCCCTGGACAACACCTATGATTCTTTTTATGCCTGTCCTTTTAGTTGCCGAATATATACCTTTTATCCATGCGCACGTATTTCTGGGCAGCCCCTTGATTTCAGCATAATCAACAAGCACATCAGGCTCGTCATTGCAAATGAAGATATTATTCAGATCAATAGGCACATAACCCGCAGCGTACACAATTTCAATTGGTACGGTTGTCGTAATCCCGATTGCCTTATCAACTGATATGCGATAAGACATTGGAAACGACATACCGACATTAACTAAATTCGTGGAATTCATATCTGGTTTATTAAATTTCTCTACGGTTTTTGCACTTCAAGATTTTCTATACGTCCAAAATCCTTTTCATCGTATGTGTAAACTACAAATATATCTCTCTCTATACCCCAATATCCCATTACGGCATCAGCAAATTTTATGTTCTTTTCTTCATAAGTTCTTATAGCCATCCTGAAAACACTCCCCATTTCACATTTCAGTTCAGGGGTATTCAATATGGCTTCTATATGTTCTCTAATAGTCTTCTTGTCATATTTATATACCTTTTCCAATACCCATACTATCTCAAGAATTACAACAGGAAGAATATACAAGACTATACCCCTTTTTTTGGACTCTTTAATTAACTTGACAGATGCTTTTATTTTTACATTATCATCCTGAACCAGGATCCTGAGAATAACACTTGTATCTATAAACGCTTTATGCACGGTCTTTCGCTGCCTCCTCTATCGCCTTCTCCCTCATCTCATTAATAGACATCCCAATATCAGGAAGAGTGCCTGCATAATCAAAAATAGTCTTACCTTTTTTCAAAACAACTTTATCGTCAGCCTCTTCTATTACCAACGTATCACCTACTTTGATTCCCATATGTTTTCTGACATCTTTAGGTATTGTTATCTGTCCTTTAGGCAATACTTTTACTGTTTGCATATTTTCCTCCTATCAATATTATAATTCCTACGTTTTGCTCTTGTAGCACGTCCTGGCTGTCTTGTCAAGACTTTGATTTATCGGAATCATATAACCTTAATATTGACATAAATTCTCTGCTCTGTTATAAATAGCGGCTTTCATGGCTGGATCATTAAGATGGAAAGCAATCGGTAATTTAAACTTTTGGAGATTACACAATGGAATATAAGGACATAATATATAAGACTCCTGTTAAACATGGATTAATAAATTACGAAAACACATATAAAGATTTTAATTGGAAAAATATCAACAGGTACTTTGATCACTTCTCCGGGGATGGAGTAAATATTGCACATGAGGCAATTGATAGACATGCTGAAAATAGCTGCAAGGATAAGATTGCCCTGCATTGGGAAGATGAAGATAATGTAAAAAAGCAGTATACGTTTTCAGATATTAAGAGGCAATCTGACAAACTGGCAAATGTATTGAGGAATCTGGGTGTAGAAAAAGGTGATCGTATCTTTCTGTTTCTACCAAGAGTTCCGGAACTTTACATAAGCATTATTGCCATAGCAAAAGTTGGAGCCATTGCCGGCCCCATGTTTTCAGCATTCGGGCCGGAAGCGATAAAGGATCGTCTTCATGACAGCGAAGCAAAAGTGCTTATAACTACTCCTGAACTGAATCAAAGAGTAGATGAAATAAGAGAAGTATTACCCGCTCTCAAACACATCTTACTGGTAAATGCAGAGCACAATCTTAAGAAGGACGAAATCAGTTACGAATCCGAAACAAACAAGGCTTCAGAATCATTTAAAATAAGGTGGGTAGACCCTGAAGATTACCTGTTTATCCTTTATACATCAGGTACCACAGGAAAACCCAAGGGTGTAACTCACGTTCACAATGATATGGTCTCACATTATATTACCACTAAGTGGGTTTTAGATCTAAGGGAAGACGATGTTTACTGGTGCACGGCAGACCCCGGGTGGGTAACCGGAACAGTATACGGCATCTGGGGGCCATGGTTAAATAGAATCTCACAAGTAGTATATAACGGAAGATATGATGCTGAAAAATGGTACTCAATTATAGAGAAATATAAAGTAACTGTATGGTACACAGCGCCTACTGCGTTAAGGATGCTTATGAAGGCCGGCGACAAGATCATTAAAAAATACGATTTAAGCAGCCTGAGATATATCTGCAGCGTTGGAGAACCTCTTAATCCTGAAGTTATTAAATGGGGACTGAGGGTTTATAACCTGCCTATTCACGACAACTGGTGGCAGACGGAGACCGGTTCAATAATGATAGCCAACTATCCCTGCCTGCCTATAAAACCTGGTTCAATGGGTAAGCCATTTCCAGGTGTCTGTGCTAAGATTATTAATGCAAAAGGCAAAGAACTGTCTCCTGGGGAGCATGGCCTTCTGGCTTTGAAACGAGGCTGGCCATCAATGCTGAGAAGGATATGGTCAGACAAAAAGAAATATAATGAATATTTCCGTATCTCCGGATGGTACACCACAGGGGATACGGCTTATATGGATAATGACGGTTATTTCTGGTTTGTAGGAAGGGCAGATGACGTCATCAAGACAGCTGGGCACCGTGTAGGTCCGTTTGAAGTGGAAAGCGCATTAGTAGAACATGAAGCAGTGGCTGAAGCAGGCATTATTGGAATACCGGACACTGAAAGAAGTGAAATTATAAAGGCATTTATTGTTCTAAACCATGGATACAAACCTTCACCTAACCTTAAGAAGGAAATACAGGAATTTATAAAGAAACGATTGGCCGCTCATGCATACCCGAGAGAAATCGAGTTTACAAAAGACGTCCCTAAAACGAGAAGTGGTAAAATAATGAGAAGATTACTAAAGGCAAGAGATTTAGGATTGCCAACAGGGGATATATCAACACTGGAAGAGTAATAATAAATTAGCGAACAGAGTGAGCTAATTTATCTTCCTATTCCAACATAATTAAAGCCAGCATTTTTCATTTCTTCCGGTTCATAAATATTTCTTCCGTCTATTATATTCGGTTGTTTTAACAACCTCTTAATCTTATCAATATCTAAAACCCTGAACTCGTTCCATTCAGTAGCAATTACCAGGGCATCACAACCCTTAACGGTCGAATATGGGTCGTTGCAAAAAGTAACACCCTTTAAAACCTTTTTGGCGTTTAACTTTGCCTCAGGATCAAATGCGCGTATTTTAGCTCCCAATCTTTGAAGTTCCATGATTATGGCAATAGAAGGCGCCTCGCGTATGTCATCTGTTTTTGGTTTGAATGCCAGTCCCCATACTGCTATGGTCTTATCCTTTAATGACGGAAGTAGTTTCTTTATCTTCAAAAGAATAAATTTCCTTTGATCTTCATTAACCCGGTTTACGGCAGACAATACATTGCCTTTAACCTTATTCCGTTTCATCAATTCAATCAAAGCCCTAACGTCTTTAGGAAAACACGAGCCTCCATAACCCATGCCCGCTTGCAAAAATCTGGGACCGATTCTGTTGTCCAACCCTATACCCTTCGCCACGCTCTTAATATCAGCCCCTACCTTTTCACATAATTGTGCGATTTCATTCATAAATGAAATCCTCGTAGCCAACATTGCATTGCTGGCGTATTTTATCATTTCTGCACTTTTAATATCTGTAATAAATACCGGCTTGTCCGCTCTTGCAATACCCCTGTATATTGAAACCATTATCTTCTTTGCTTTTTCATTGTCTGTTCCAATAACTATTCTATCAGGGTTAGTAAAATCTTTTACAGCTTCACCTTCACGCAAGAATTCAGGGTTTGATACTACATCAAACTCACAATCACCGGTTTGATTCTTTTTTATAATCTTTCTTACTAATTCAGCAGTGCCTACCGGCACTGTACTTTTATTTACGATTACCTTATAAGTATCCATATTCCTGCCAATCTGTTCGGCTACTGATTTAACGGCAAAAAGGTCTGCTTCATGATTTTTTCCAGGTGGAGTGCCTACGGTTATAAATATTATGTTTGATTTCTTAATCGTAATTTTTATGTCATTACTAAAGCGCAATCTTTTTTCTTTAATGTTCCTTTCAAACATATCCTTTAAACCGGGCTCATAAATGGGTATAATACCTTTATTAAGCTTATTTATTTTTCCCTTGTCTATGTCAAAACACGTTACTTCGTTACCCATATCAGCTAAACAGGTCCCGGCAACAAGCCCCACATAACCACAACCCATACAACTAATTTTCATAGTTTCTTTTTACTCCTTAAATTATAAAAGTTTCTACTGTATTCGCTTATGTAAGTAATTGAACAGGTTAGTGATGGTACAATTATGTAAATTTATTGTCAACTTATAAATTATAGTTTTTCGATAAGAGGTTTGACTCTATGATCAAAGGGGGGTACGATGTTGTTCCATTTTCCTGAGAATTTTTTAATGCAAGGGTTAAATGCATAACAAGAAATCATTCCTGATTTGTCATCGAGGGGCTCTTGGCGATTTTATACTTACGTGGCCTGCCATTTATTGCCTGAGGGAGTCCTTGCCTCATTATCAATTCATCGGGATTGGACGCACTGAATATATGCGTCTGGCCGGCAGCTTTGGGTTATTGGATACTTATATTGATAAAGAATCGGCATGTCTGCTTGATTTCTTCTGTGGAAAATCAATTCCAGAAAAGATAGGTTCGCCGCATGGCGCCGTCCTCTGGCTGACAGAAGGGCAAAAGGTAGTCGATCTCTTAAAAAAGTCTGCTTCGCTACCGGTTGTCTCTATCGCTCCCTTTCCGGATGAACAAACACATCTGGCACAATATTATTGCTCGGTCGTACAATCACATTTCCCCATAACTGTCCCTCAAGAACTTTCTGATTATTTCCCCTTGAGAGCAACCGAAGGACAATATGCACTGATTCATCCCGGAAGTGGAAGTCCCGGGAAGAACTATTCGCCGCAGTTTTATCGCGTTTTGGCGAAAGAATTGAGACAATCAAGTTACCCTGAGACAGGTTTTATTTTCGGGCCGGTTGAAGATGAAAAAATGAATGCAGAAGATTTTGCCGGGGAGTGGATAGAACGTCCAAAGGATGTAGAGGCGTTAGCCGGCTTATTATCATGCGCTTCACTTTACATTGGGAATGATTCAGGAGTGAGCCACCTTTCAGGATTTGTGGGGACACCAACAATAGTTCTCTACAAAACCACAGACCCAAAGATATGGGGCGTATTAGGCAAAAAGGTAGTTCATATTTCGCCAAGCAATGAGGAATCTGCTTTGCGTATGATACAGGGGTGCTTGAGTGATTTAAGGATTGAGGAATTAAAGAATTGAGGAATTCTTTACAGTTTCCCAAAATACTATGATAATTTCTTACTTTACAATTCTTATAGAAGAAAGTAAATTATTTGTAACATTCTCCCGTTTATGTTTTGCTACTCAATTGGGGCTTTAAGCATACTTGTATTAAGGGAGGCATGAATATAACAAACGACTTTATCCGTACTGAAATAGAGAAACAGAGCTATGAAATATCACTTCATGCGGATGACGAACGAATTGCCGAAAGTTTAACAGTCTTTCAACTGGAATTTGCTTTATCAAATTGCGAGATTTTAGAGCAATATCCAAATGATCCTCGTGGAGAAAGTTGCCTGACAGCGGGTATCTCACCTGATGGAACGCCTGTCCATATTGTTTGTGGAAGGAATCCTTTGGGGCATTTGGTTATTTTACTGTTTACATTCCAACTATGCCAAAGTGGAAAGATCCGTATACAAGAAACATATAAAAGAGGTATCAGGATATGGTAAAGAAATATAGTGATTGTTTCTATTGTGGAGGGGCTGTAGAAGAACAATTTAATCCTCGTGAATTTAGATGGAAAAGCCGGCTATTCATTTTTGAAGATGTTCCTATGGGTGTTTGTACTCAATGTGGAGAAAAAGTCCTCAAGCCGGAGGTAGCGAAGGCTATTGATCGGATTCTCCAGGAGGAAAAGAAACCAACTAAAACCATTAAAGTCCCTGTATATCAGTATGAATCCGACGTTGTTTAAATGCTTTTCCAGCGTAAACCTACTTACCCTCACAAAGACTTCTCAAGATCATCTATTAAATCATCGACGTTTTCAATCCCGACAGACATTCGGATAAGTTCGTCGGATATCCCCAGTTTTTCTTTGACTTCTTTTGGGAGAGATGTGTGTGTCATTATTGCCGGATGTTCTATCAGTGACTCCACACCACCCAGGCTTTCTGCCAGTGAAAAAATCTCCACTCTTTCAAGAAAACTCCTTGATGCATCCAGTCCTCCTTTTATAAAAAATGAGATTATGCCTCCAAAACCGGACATTTGTCTCTTTGCAAGTTCATATTGTGGATGAGATTTAAGACCGGGGTAAATAACCTTTCTTACCTTTGTATGCTTTTCAAGAAATTGTGCTATTTTCATTGCATTTTCCTGATGTCTCTCCATCCTGATTGCAAGGGTTTTAATCCCACGTAATACAAGAAAGCAATCGAAAGGTCCCGGCACTGATCCTGCTGCATTTTGAATAAACCGGATTTTATCATATAGTTCCCTATCATTAGTTACAACGGCGCCGCCAATAATATCACTGTGACCGTTCAGGTACTTGGTAGTGCTGTGTACTACAATGTCGACTCCGAGGTTCAGGGGTTTCTGGAAGAATGGGGTTGCGAAGGTATTATCAATAACGGTTAGTATATTATTGTTCTTTGCAATGTTTGTAATTGATTTAATATCCGTAATTTTCAGAAGCGGGTTCGAAGGGCTTTCAAGCCATATTATCTTTGTGTTATCTTTAATCTGCTTTTCTAAAGAGTGAGGTTTGGTTAAATCTATAAAATCAAATTCGAGATTAGGCCTCTTAAATACCTTTTCAAATACCCTGAAAGTTCCACTGTAGACGTCATCACAACTGATAACGTGGTCGCCCGCATTTAACATTTGGGTAACCGTTGAGATAGCGGCCATTCCTGATGGAAATGCAAGTCCATAATTTCCATCTTCGAGAGAAGCGATGTTTTTCTCTAATGCCGTTCTGGTGGGGTTATGAGTTCTGGCATAAGCGTATCCTTCTTTCTTCTTGCCGGGAGACTCTTGGACGAATGTGCTTGTCTGGAATATTGGCGTCACAACGGCGCCGGTAACAGGCTCAGGTTCACATCCGGTGTGGATTGCACGTGTTTCAAATCTTTGCTTCATTTATATTTCCTGAAGGATTCCAGAATTAGATATGATTTACAGGCTGATAATAGAGATTGGGAATATGTTGGTACTTAATCATCCATTCGCACCGCTAAAGTGCGGTGCGAATGGGTATTCAGATATTCTTTCTTATCATTCAGAGGCCGAAAATCCTACCTGTTTTACTGCCTCGATAAGCACATCCTTATTTGCCTTTCCCTTTTCAACCTGCACAACGGCCTTACCATCTTTATGGCTTACCTGAGCGTCTGTAACACCTTCACATGCGGTCAGTGCGCCCTTTACCCTGGCTTCGCAGCCAGCGCATGTCATTCCCTTTACGTTTATGACTACTTCTTCTGTTTTACCAGACTCGGCGGTGGAGACTTTTATCAATTTTGCTTTTGCTTCTTTAAGCGGGCATGCCTCGTCTTTGCATGGTTCGTTGCAGCAGGCTTTACCTGGAATCACCGCGCATGCTTGTGCAGCAGAAAAGGATAAAACAAATATTGCAGCAAACAAAATACTACTCAATTTTAATGACTTAAACATTTTAAATCTCCCTTCTTATAAAAAGATTCTTTAATATATTTATTTTGCAACCTTGTATGCGAACAGGTTGACTACCTCAATCTGGTATGACTTATTAAGGTCCTGACAACCTATGGCTGCGCGTGTTGGAGAACATCTGATATACTTTCTGTAAACATCATTCATCTGTCCCCAGTAATCTATATTCTTCATGAATATAAGGGCATTGACAATTCTGTCCATGTTGGTGCCTGCCTTTTTAATAGCAGTTTTTACGTTTTCAAACACCAGTTTGAACTGTCCTTTAGGGTCAAGCGTTGGGACTTCACCAGTCGAATCAACGGGTATAAAGCCTCCACAGCATATTTTTACCGCCTTAATCTTCTGAAGACGGGCCGCATCTTCCTCGAACCAATCACACATCAAGCCGACCTGTCTTGCCGGCTGCTTCCCTCCAACCTTCCTGCCATCTGCAAGTACTAAATCAAGAAGCATGTCCCTTACTGCAAATGGAAGTTTCTGCGCCTCGTCTATTGACATCTTATCCAAATCCTTTAAGGTATGTTTCTTCTGTACTTTCTTTGCCATCAACAACTCCTTTCTTCTAAAATATCTGATATAATCTTCAAATCATCATCCGCAATAACCCAACCAACTGCGCCTGTATTTTGTTCAACCTGGTTCGGGTTTTTTACCCCGACAATTGCCGTAGTCACACCCCTTTGATGGAGTAACCAGTTTATGGCTAATTGAGCCGTCGTCTTACCATATTTCTGTGCAATCTTTGTAATCTCCTTAACTTTTCTTATATGAGAAACGAACACGTCTCCGGTAAAGTTTCCTATAATACCCTGTCCGCGCCAATCCTCAAATTTTGTGTTTTCGTCATACTTTCCTGTCAGCACTCCTGATGCCAGTGGGCTATAGCAGATTATGCCGATATTGTTTTCTATACAAAATGGGAGAATCTCTTTCTCTATATCTCTCTCCAGCATACTGTACATTGGTTGTAGAGAAACTATCTGTCCGTATTTGAGGCTCTCCTTCATTTGGTCAACTGAATAATTACTCACTCCAATATATCTAACCTTTCCGGTCTTCTGAATCTGCAGGAGGGTATCCATTGTCTCTTCAATAGGTGTGGTTTCATCCGGCCAGTGTACCTGGTACAAGTCAATGTAGTTAGTCTGCAATCTCTGCAGGCTCAGGTCTATTTCTTCTAATATGGATTCTTTAGTAGCCCTCTTCTCCAGAGCCTTTATCTCTTCCTTTTTCCATCGCAGTCCGCATTTTGTTGCGATTACGACTTCTTTGCGTTTTGAGTGCAGGGCCTTACCTAATAACTCTTCAGAGTATCCAAAGCCGTACACCGGGGCAGTATCATAGAAGTTTATGCCCAAATCAATTGCTTTTTCAATAGAACGGATAGAGTTGTCTTCACCTTCAGTTTTCCAGAAGGGCTTTCCTCCTATTCCCCATGCGCCATATCCTATGGTTGAAACACTTAGATCGCTTTTTCCGAGAATCCTGTATTCCATATAAACCGGTTTCCTTTAGCTATCAGAGTTTTTTCCTGTTTCTTACATACCAACTAACAAGGCAATTCTAATGAAAAAGTATTCTAAATGAAAGCAAATTTTGCATATAAGAACTGGTGTGAGTAAAGGTTCAAACTTTATTGGCTTCAGGTGTGTAATATCAGCTTCCGGATTACAGGAATTGAGAGACTGAGATTATTGTTGAAACAATACAAACTTATTTTGCGACTTTCTCCCCCTCTACAAGGGGAACAAATCGTACAGGGATGGTTTTTTTTGCGTCAATATTTCCGGCGTCATTTTTCTCTACAATCAGCAGGTCTTGACTATAAAAGGTATTGTTAACAGGAATAACCATCCTGCCGCCTGGTTTTAGTTGGCTTATTAGAGGATCAGGTATTTTCTCTGCTGCTGCCGTTACTATTATGGCATCGAATGGCCCCTTGTCAGGCCAGCCGAGCGAACCATCAGATATCTTGACATTTACATTATCATATCCAAGGTTTTTTAAACTTTCCTCTGCCCGAAGTCCTAACGCTTCAATTATTTCAATTGTATATACTTCTTTAACAATTGTAGATAAGACTGCAGCCTGGTAACCAGAGCCTGTTCCTATTTCAAGTACGGTATCCTCATTATCAACATCTAACATTTCAGTCATCAGTGCCACTATATACGGCTGGGAGATAGTTTGCCCTAATCCAATTGGTAATGGCTGGTCATAGTAGCTGTATCTTCTGTATCCTTCCGGTACAAACATATGTCGAGGTACTTTTTCCATTGCATCCAGGACTTTTTTGTCTTTTACGCCTCGCGCCATTATTTGTTGTTCAACCATCTTCTTTCTTTCACGGGCATAATCTTCTTCTTTAAATTTTGCATTCCCTCCGTTAGCTATCGAATCTTTCCCTTTGAAATTCATAAAAGGGCGATAGCTGTAGAAGACGCAGGAAAGGACAATTATTATTAATATAAAGGTTACAAATTTCACTTTTCACCTCTTTAAATTAGCTTACTACTTACCAGAACATTATTGTCGGGTTGGCGGGTAAGTTGAAATATTTCCATAGATTTTCTGCTTGTCCCTGTCTGCCCATGACAGACGGCAGAAAGAGGTAGCCTCCGATCCGGTTATTATATCACTATTAAATATACTGTCAAGAAAGCGATAAGCTTTGAGATGTACAGGTTTTACTTGCATTAGACCTGTTTAACAACTATACTCGTAAACATAAGATAATAGATATATTTTTTGCGAATGAGAATGAAGAAGACTAAGAAAATAAGAAATTTGAAAGAAGAAATATTTATTATAGACACAAGTATTTTTACTAATGCTGATGTATATATTTCATTTGGCAGGACACCAACTACTGCTCTAAAAAACTTTTTGAAATTAATAAGTAAGCTGAAAGGCACAAATTTTTATATGCCTCCATCAATTTATGAAGAACTCATGAATTTCATAGATGGTGACAAGATACCAAAGGACCTCCAGATTAAAATCTTCCAGAAACCACCAAAGAAGTATGAGATGGAAGTGCCTGCTTTTTTACTTTATGAATTAATAGAAGATGTGCGTCATCGCATTGATAAGGGATTGAGGGTTGCGGAACAAGCTGTGAGAAATGTAATAGCGGATAAAGAACCAGAAACGATAACGAACCTCAGGAAGAAATACCGTTCGGCATTAAGGGAAGGAATCATTGACAGCAAGGAGGATGTCGACTTGATATTATTGGCAAAGGAGATGGATGGTATTCTGGTTACTGCTGATACGGGAATAATGACCTGGGCTGGTAAAATGGGCATCCGTTTTGTTGAATCACGTAACCTCCGCGGGATTATAAACAGTCTAATCAAAATGTGAATGGCCTGACCAGTGCTTCCGAATCACTTCGTATGAAGGGAAACATCTCCTTACAAATTCTACATGCCAGTATTGACCAACTCTTTTCTGACTGACCAAATTTGCATCTACCTTACATTTATGAAAATGTTCAAATAGTTTTTTTATATTTTGCTTTTTGTTAAACCTCACATTAACTCTTTCTGTTATCATTTCTCCATCTGATGCTTTCTTCACACTTTCATAGAGAGATTTCAGCAGGGATTCACCTGCTTCCCTAAGAAATGTTTTGTCCAGTGGCATGTTGTGTTCCAAAAGATAAAAAACTGCCCTTAACATTCTATGCGTAAAAAATTCAGCTTGAGTTTCTATCATTACAGGAGAAGTTGCCTTCATATCCTTGAGACACGAACTTGCTGTGACGTATTTCACCATTCTCTCTGATGGGTTTATGGGCTTGAAAACAAGACCCTCACAACCCTTTTCGTTCAGATCTTGAATGTGTTGTTTCAACTTTTTGATATCAGAAGCAGTATATTTGCCAAAACGTGTTACAGTTGGAATGTCATATTCTTCAAACAGCCTGTATCTTTTCTCTATGGGTATTTGCCGGTCTGTACCTTTAGTTCTTATATCAAATGCAAAGAACCTGACGTCCTCAGTTACATAAGGAGGTGTTTCCGTGTTGTATGGATTTTCAGGACCGGCTATTTCGCCACAAATAATCAGATCAGGGTTTTCATCAAAAAATTTATCAATGTTAAAGAAGTCAATCAACCTGTCGGTACTGAACGGGCAAACATAACTCCCCCTGGTAAAGGCAAACACTCGACCCTGTACTCTTGCAATCCTAACATTATAGCCATCCACCTTTTCTTCTACGTAGAAAGGATTGGTAAATGTTAATTTGATACCATTTTCTAATTGCAGAATTCTTGCTATACGTGGAAAGTCAAAGATGACTTCTGAATCAGTTACAACGGTTCCCTTATTTAGCTGTCCTACTTTCTTAAGTACCCTGTAGAAGGTGATCCCATCAAACTGATCAGAGATTACACTATGTTCTCCCACAGCCTCATTCCATGAGTTTTCTGTTATATTAACCTTTGATATAGTTTCTAGAATGCCCATGTTTGCTTATAGCGCTAATTCTTTTATATAATGAAGTCGATTAAAATAAGTATAAACAAGAGAATTACTGGATCACTATTATATTGTAACATCCGTGATATTCAATTTTTTAAGATTGACAGTTATACAAATCAAAAGTATAATTCCACAACTATACAACTACCAATTCTTGCCTATTATATATTCTTAAAATAACATATACGTAAAAAGTATGTTACATACATATTACAAGTCATTATGCCCAGTCACCAGTATAATAAATTAGCTTCTTTTAATTGTTAATTTGTTTTGTCATATTTCAAGATAACTAAAGGTATAGAGGATTTACCATCCTGTAAAGTAAAATTATACTAACGTGATATGATACGCCGTTGCAACTTATTTTTGATATATTAAATTTACCAGTAGTCGGAGAAAATATTATGTACATTATTTTCGGTTGTGGTGCAACTGGAAATGCAGTTGTTGATGCATTAAACAAGGCCGGTAAGGATATATTAATAATAGACAAGGACGAGAACGCATTATCTTCATGGAGAGAACAACATCTTGATGTAATGGTATCAGATATGGAATCTTTTGATTTGGACTCTCAGTACTGCGAGAATGCAAATATGTTTGCAATCCTTACCGGGGACTCGAGTGGTAATTTGTCACTGGCGAAAAGAATAAAAGAAAAAATGCCGAACAATTTCGTCCTTGTTAAGGCTTCCGGCCATGGAGAGACTCAAGCCCTGAAGTCAAATGGCGCCGACATGATATTACAAACCGGTAATATCCTGGCTCAAAAAATATTATCTGCTTTTGAAACTGTCGAAATGGAGCGTTCTGCTTTCACATTAGTTAACATTATCAAGGAATCAAACGGCAAAGAATTGGCGATTTTCCTACAGGACAATCCTGATCCGGATGCCATAGCTTCAGGACTTACTTTGAAACGTATATGTGAGTTCTGTGATGTAGAAAGCAGCATCTATTATGGAGGTAGTATCAGCCACCAGAATAACAAGGCGTTAGTTAATTTGTTGAATATAGATTTGATAAATACAAAAACAAGTAAAGAAGTAATGGCGGTGATGAGATATGCCGGTAAGATTGCATTAATAGAGGCATCGATTCCATCAAAGAACAATGTTTTGCCTATAGAGGTCACGCCAAATTTGATTTTTGATCATCACCCGATAGATATCAGTTCGGTTAAAGGCGATTTTGTTGATATCCGACCTGAAATAGGCGCTACCGCTACAATAATGACTAAATATATACGTCAGTTAGATTTAAAACCAGACGCCTCACTTGCGACGGCATTATTATATGGTATTCGAACAGACACGAAAGAGTTTACCAGAAATACCACTTCTGATGACCTGGATGCTGCAGCATATCTTTCTCCACTGGTAGATACAGCTATTATGAGCCAGTTGGAATTTCCTCCCATGAGGTTAGAAACCCTGGATATTATCGGAAGGGCAATCAGAAACAAAGAAATCAGGGGGTCATACCTTGCGTCATTTGTGGAATTTATCAGTGATAGAGACGCCCTGCCGCAAGCGGCGGAAATGATGTTGCAGTTGGAGGGCGTATATACTGTACTTGTCTTCGGAATTAATGAAGACAAGGTCCAATTATCTGCAAGAAGCAGGGATACAAGAGTTAATCTGGGATTAATTCTGCAGAGTGCATTTGGTGAGTTAAATAGTGGTGGCCATGCTACAATGGCAGCCGGAACCATTAATCTTGGAATACTTGGCGATGCAAATGACAGGACGTCTCTCCTGAAAGTAACTTCTGACGCCGTCAAGAAAAAGTTCTTTTCCGCAGTTGGCGTTGAGTTTGAACAAGAAACATTCCCGTCAGATGAAAAACCACAGGCATACCCAGCGTAAAAGTAAAATTCAAATTGCCGGCCTGCAGTCAGGAATCATCATCTTTTTTCCAATCTGCTGAATGATAGTTGGAGTAAACTTGAAATCGTCTGGATTCATGCTTGCGCTTGAAATTATCCTTTAGCTTCCTTTTTAACCACCCTCTGAATTCGTGAACCATTAAGGTAAAACCAAATACATCAGTTATAATTCCCGGTGTTATTAATAACGCACCGGCAATCAAAATAAACAGGCCGTCAATAAGACTGTCTGTCGGAATAATTCCATTCTGCAAATCCGCCCTTATTTGTCTATAAATACTTAAACCCTGGCTTCTGGCAAGTAAACCTCCTATTCCGCCTGTTATGAGTACGACCATTATAGTTGGAAACGCTCCCAGGTATCTTCCGACCTGTATCAAAAGATACAATTTCGTTAATGGAAGAACTGTGAACAATAAAATAAGCCGGATAAGCATGTTATTTTATATAAATAATTACTGAATAAATTCTAAAAATGCTTGACTTAAAGTTTTTATATTATATTACATAACATATTTTTTGGTAAAATATTTATATTATGGCAAACTTCATAAGCAGAACAAAAAAGAAATTCATAATCAAGGAGATGGATCCTAATACTGACTTGTTGAAGGTCTTTCAATATACCCAGGCTCGATCAAAAAGCTTTTTCCTTGATAGCGCCACCAAAAATGAAAAGACCGGAAGATACTCATTTATAGGATATGATCCCTTTCTTACAGTTATGTCAAAAGGCAACAACATATTGACGCAAAGTCGTCATAGTATTACCAGAAAAGTTGGGAATCCTTTTGATGAACTAAGAGATTTGTTGAACAAATTCCATCTGGATAATAGTTTTGAGGCCGTTCCATTTACGTGTGGCGCTGTTGGATACTTTGCTTATGATTTATGCCACTTCATAGAAAAACTTCCTGATACAACAATTGATGACATTGAATTTCCGGAAATGTATTTTAGCTTTTATGACACAGTTATTGGCTTTGACCATCTTGAGAACAAATGCTACTTGATGTATGTCAATTTAAGTCCGTATTCTAATAAAAGTACAGAGAAAAGAATTGACAGGGTATTAAGAATGATTAGTAATGGATTGAATACGTCTTATGAAGAAAAATCAAGGTTTAGGGGGGGCAAGGCAAAGCGAAAGATTATAAGTAATTTTTCTAAAGAAAACTATTTAAGGGCCGTGGAATGCGCAAAGCAATATATCAATGCAGGTGATATTTATCAGGTAAATCTTTCACAGAGATTCCAAACTCAGATAGAGACGTCGCCTCACGAAATATATAAGAGATTAAGGAAGATTAATCCGGCGCCCTTTTCATGTTACTTGAGGTTTGATAATAAATACATAATCAGTTCATCTCCGGAAAGGTTCTTATCGTTGAGAAATACGTTAGACAGTGCCGGCAAACATAGTGAGGGTATAGTGCGAAATATTCAAACAAGGCCGATCAAGGGCACCCGGCCCAGATGTCAAGATGGAGATATAAATACAAAAATGAAGAAGGATTTACTCTCAAGTAAGAAAGACGATGCTGAACTGGCAATGATTGTAGACCTAGAGCGGAATGACCTTGGACGAGTGTGTAAATATAATACAGTCAAGGTAACAGAGAAAAAGGAACTGGAAGAACATCCTACTGTATATCACCTGGTTGCGACGGTTGAGGGAGAACTTCATTCAAGGTATGATTCAATTGACTTGTTAAAGGCCACGTTTCCGGGAGGTTCAATAACCGGTGCGCCCAAAGTGAGGGCCATGCAGATTATTGATGAATTAGAACCCACCAAGCGAAGTGTATACACAGGTGCAATAGGATATTTGAGCTTTAATGGAAATATTGATTTTAACATTGCCATAAGAACATTTCTGGCAAAAGATGATCATATCTACTTCCAGGTTGGCGGGGGAATTGTGGCTGATTCAAATCCGGAGGACGAGTATGAAGAAACACTGTATAAGGCCAGGGCACTAATTGATACGCTTGAGTAGGGTTTGTGTCTTTTTCATTTTGGCCACAGATAAGCACATATCAAAGAAATGCAAAGTACAAAATTTATTTGCTTGAACGGTAAAATAATTTCAGACACGGAGGGATCTGTTTCGTCTGGTGACAGAGGGTTCCTCTACGGTGATGGCATTTTTGAAACGTTACGTTCATATAATGGGAAACCTTTTAAGCTGGCCGAACATCTGGAGCGTATGCGTTGTTCTGCAGAGAAATTCAGTATTTCATTCGAATATACAAATGCAGAAATTAGTGAGAATATAAAGGAACTGATCGAGAAGAATAATGTTCAAGATGCTTATATCAGGATTACACTTTCAAGGGGCAATGGAGGCAATGGGCTTGGAATAAACAATAATCTCAAATCAACAATCTTGATTCAGGCAAAATCGTTTACGCCCTATGAGAGAAGATTGTATGATGAAGGAATGCCTCTGATTGTTTCCGGGCACAGAAGGAGTACGTCGTGTCCGATATCCAGTCATAAAACAACTAATCTTTTGACAAGTATTTTGTTGAAAGAAGAAGCAAAGAGGATGTCTGCCAATGAGGCGATCGTAATCAATACAGACGGATATGTAGCCGAGTGCGTGGTAAGCAATATTTTTATGGTAAATAACGGGAGTGTTGTTACCCCTTCACTTGATACGAATATCCTGCCTGGGATAACAAGGAAAACGGTACTCGATATTTGCCAGAACAGTGGTATTCCTGCCAGAGAGGAATGTTTCAAGATAGATGCATTAATCAAAGCGGAAGAAGTATTTATTACCAATTCATTAATGGAAATAATGCCTGTCTCAAGGATTGACGATTATCAAATAGGAAAGACCATACCCGGAAAGATTACGCAGCAGCTTATGAGTGCTTACAAGCTTCTGATCTGAAAATTTAGATTCCTCCAACAATATTTTACAAATATATAAACGATACTTTGACTTACTATCGCTATCGAAGTGGTTTCTTAAAAATTGGACTTTGGATTTGATAGCCTGAAAACGATGCCATATGCTTACAACCGGAACAAACAAAGTAGCCCTTTTCACATGTTTTCACGTTTTTTTTCAATTTTTAAATCCTATAGTCCAAAATTCTCTTGTATTATCATGTAAAAAAGCTAAAAATATTAGAGTACTGATGTGTTGTAATTATCTATATATATTTCATTTATGGTCAAGTATACCGAATGGAAGGCTATTAAAATTTTCTAAATTATATATAGTGTTAAAAATAAAGAACAAGAGTTTTCTGAAATGGGAGGTAAAATGTGGAACAAACATTAACAAAGGTAAAAAATCTGGAAAAGTTTATGCAGAAACATGGAGAGGATCCCTTTTTCTCTCAGTCTATCTCAAAAATGCTGGATTATAAAATTCAAAATTACGAAGAAGAAATTAAGAGATTAAATAGAGAGTTAAAGAAGTGTGAACGTAGGTATAAAGCGGATTCATCAGTTTTCTTCAAAAAGTTCAAAGAAGGTAGGGCAGGGGATGACCTGGATTTTATTGAATGGGCTTCTCTTTTCCAGATACGTACGCGTCTTCTTGAAAAAAAGACTGAACTTGAAGGTAAAAAGATAGATGATTGAAGACTACTTTGATGGTTTGGTTCAGGAACTTTTCATAAATAGTGCTATTTCTTCTTTTAAGGTATTAAGACGTGAGATAGGTAAAGATGATGGATATATACGTATAAAATGTAAATTAAAAAATAATGATATCCTTGAATTTGCCGAATACATTCAGACTCGAAAAAACAAGATACACCTTGAAACATATAGTTTCCACTGGCAGGATACAAAAGGACATCTAATCAAAAGATGGGACAATGTATCTCATCATAAAGAATTAGACACCTTTCCTCACCATATCCATCTTCTGACAGGTGGGGCAATAAGCAGTACTCCAATGACTTTAAAAAGTGTTCTGAGAGAAATAGAAAAAGTGTTACCGATTATACATGAGAGAGAACAGGAAAATTAGCTTTTAAGCTAAAGGCGCATTGGTTGTGGCTTTACCGCGCTATGTGCGCTATGTGCAATGGGGTCATCCATTGATGTGTTTGAGTGCGTGGTAAGCAATATTTTTATGGTAAATAACTGGAGTGTTGTTACCCCTTCACTTGATACGAATATCCTGCCTGGGATAACAAGGAAAACGGTACTCGATATTTGCCAGAACAGTGGTATTCCTGCCAGAGAGGAATGTTTCAAGATAGAGGCATTAATCAAAGCGGAAGAAGTATTTATTACCAATTCATTAATGGAAATAATGTCAGTCTCAAGGATTGACGATTATCAAATAGGAAAGACAGTACCGGGAAAGATTACGCAGCAGCTTATGGGAGAATACAGCGCTTAACCTGAAATTATTCCCACTCGATAGTGCTTGGTGGTTTTGAGCTGATGTCATAAACAACACGGTTAATGCCTCTGACCTCATTGATTATGCGGCTTGAAATACTGGTCAGTACTTCGTAGGGTAATTTTACCCAATCTGCGGTCATGAAGTCGGTTGTTTCGACAGCCCTTAAAGCGATAACATTCTCATAACTTCTCTCGTCCCCCATTACGCCAACAGTACTTACCGGTAGGAAGACGGCAAATGCCTGTGCAATTTTTCCATAAAGACCTGCCGATTGTATCTCCTGGATCATAATTTCATCTGCATGTCTGAGGATTTCCAGTCGTTCTTGTGTTATTTCTCCTATTATTCTTATGGCAAGACCGGGCCCTGGAAAGGGGTGTCTCCAGATAATCTCATCAGGCAGACCAAGTTCTGTTCCCATTTTTCTCACTTCATCTTTAAAAAGCTCCCTGAGGGGTTCGACAAGTTCAAACCCTAGTTCTGCCGGTAATGCTCCTACGTTGTGATGGCTTTTTATGGTGGCAGTAGGGCCGCCATGTGCAGAAACGCTTTCTATGATATCCGGGTAGAGGGTACCCTGTGCCAGATATTTTATACCGGCTAATTTATTTGCTTCATCTTTAAACACGTCAATAAACTCGTGGCCGATAATCTTTCGTTTCTGTTCCGGATCTATTACACCGGACAATTTTTTTAAGAATCTGTCACCGGCATTTATAAAATGTAAATCTACCTTGAAATTCTTCCTGAAGGTTTCAATTACACATTCTGATTCGTTCATTCTCAGTAATCCGTTGTCTACGAAAATGCAGGAAAGCTTGTTGCCTATTGCATTGTAAATAAGTGCAGCAGCAACGGCAGAATCTACACCGCCTGACAGACCACAAATAACTCTTTCATTTCCCACCTGTTTTTGTATATCTTTTATGGCACTCTTTATATATGAACTCATCTCCCAGTCACCGGAACATTCGCAGATTTTGAAAAGGAAATTTTTCAGAATTTGTTTGCCGTCTGGAGTATGCGTAACTTCCGGGTGGAATTGAACGCCGTAGAAATTCTTTTCTTTATGTTTTACCGCAGCGTATGGACAAGTTACAGTATTCGCAAGTGAATGAAAATCTTCAGGAAGCCCTATTGCTTGATCACCATGACTCATCCAAACATCTATAGAATCACCCAGTGTATCATCAAAAAGAGATGTATGGTCTTTTATGGTGCATTTGGTTTTTCCGTATTCCCTGTTCTCCGATGCTTTTATTTCTGCTCCTAATATTTGACTGCCCAACTGGAACCCGTAACATATCCCTAAAACTGGGATATCCATAAAAAGTATTTTCTCATCACATCGTGGTGCATTGGATACATAAACACTGGCAGGCCCGCCACTCAAAATTATACCTTTAGGATTCAGTTGTTTGATTTCTTCAGGTGTTATTTTATATGATACAATTTTGCTGTAGACGTTTTGCTCCCTGATTCTCCTGGCAATCAGATGTGAGTACTGAGAGCCAAAGTCCACAACAATTACAATTTCATGTGTTCTTTTTTGCATAGTCTTCAAAAATTAATAAAATGTCTAAATTAGTGTAACAGAATAACATATAAGATACCTTGCTGATGTTGGAAAGTAGATAAATATGAGTCTGGGTTTTCATGAAAAACGTTTTTATACGTAATACTATATATCGCAGAAATAATCAAGTTAGTTTTTTTTGATGACTTTTCCAGTCTAAATTTGGGTAGTTTAAGGGCATCAGAAAACCCTTGACTTTAGTTTATTTTTAGTTATATTCTATCCCGTAACTGAACAAAATACTCTTTTTAATAAAAGAGCAGTATGGTATAATCTTCACGTTTTAAAGGTTATTAAATAAGCAGGGGGGAGAGTTAAATTGAAGGCAGTAGAATTAGCACAATACAAGAAAACACTTCTGGAGCTTAGACAAAAGCTGGTTGTAAACGTAAACTTTATGGAAGACGAAGCATTAGGAAAATCCAGACAGGAGGCTTCAGGAGACCTATCAAACGTACCTATCCACATGGCTGATGTTGGCACGGATAATTACGACCGTGATTTAACCATCGGGCTGATTCAGAATGGTGAAGAAGAATTGAGGGCTATAGATGAGGCTCTGGAAAGGATAGGTGATAAAACATACGGTACATGCGAGGAGTGTGGGAAAAAAGTTTCCAAAGTACGCCTCACGGCGCTGCCTTATGTAAAACATTGTATTGAATGTCAGAGACAGGAGGAGGAAACTGATAAAATTTAAGGTCTCTAAAAATGCCACTTTGTTTCTGGTTGTTACTTTTTGTGGTGTATTTCTAGACCTTATAACAAAATGGATAGTATTCGCAAATTTTAAAGATACTGAAAGACTTGTAATTATTAAAGGTTTTTTGTGGATTGTTTGCAGTAAAAATGAGGGTATTGTTTTTGGTCTTGCTCAAGGCAGAAACAACATCCTCATTTTTTTTTGTATAGCCGCAATAGGCGCCATCCTGTGGTTTTATAGAAACTTCGACAGATCAGGATTATCCCCTAATATTGCTTTTGGTATGATACTTTCAGGCGCTATAGGAAATTTGTGGGACAGGATTTTCCATCATCATGTTAGAGATTTTATAGATGTTCATCTGGGCATGGGATACCATTGGCCAACCTTTAATATTGCAGATTCTCTAATATGTGCAGGAGTTGGTCTGATCTTTTATGAAACGCTGTTTACAAAGAATCGGGGAAGTATGCTCACTCGGAAGACTGCGTTGTAAGTTCCTGATATTTCTTTAACAAACTGAGAGTAACTTTGCCGGGTTTCCCAGATGCGATTTTTCTTCCGTCTAAATTGACTACAGGAATGATTTCTGCAGCAGTCCCTGTCAGAAAGCATTCATCAGCGTTGTATAAATCATTTCGTGTCAGTTGTTCTTCTCTTACCGTCATGCCCGCTTCTTTAGCAAGCTCCATAACCACGTTTCTTGTTATCCCTATCAGGATTCCTGCGGAAGTAGGCGGTGTTAAGACTTCATTATTCTTCACTATAAAAATATTATCACCGGTGCCTTCTGCCACATAACCATCTTTATTTAACATTATGCCTTCGGTAGCTCCGGCATTAATACACTCAATCTTTGCCAGAATATTATTAAGGTAATTCAAGGACTTAATATTGGGATTAAGAGCGTTAGAATGATTACGAATTGTAGCGACTATAATTGCATTAAGGCCCTTTTCGTATAACTCTTTGGAATATAGTTGAATGAAATCTGTTATAATTATAATTTGTGACTTTGAGCAGTTAAAAGGATTAAGGCCGAGTTTTCCTACTCCCCTGGTTACGATCAATCTAATATAAGAGTTTTTTAGATTGTTAGCCTTCAGGGTATTTATAACGGCATCCTTAAGTTCATCCTTGGTCAACTGTATCTTCATGGAAATCGCTCTGGCAGAATCGTAAAGCCTGTCGATATGTTCTGAAAACCTGAATACATTACCATTGTAACATCTAATGCCTTCAAAGACCCCATCACCATATAACAAGCCATGATCGAAGACAGATATCTTCGCCTCATCTTTTGGATATAACTTTCCGTTTATATATACCTTAGGCTCCAACTACCAATGCTCCTTTCAATTTCCAGAGTAATTTACAATCTTACCATCAGCCATCCTGACTACCTGCCCTGCCGATTTTGCAAATCTTTCATCATGGGTAACTATTACCACGGTCTGCTTTGTCTTTTCATTTAGTTCCCAGATTAATTCCTTAATTTCTCTTCCAGAATTTGTATCGAGGTTGCCTGTAGGCTCATCACACAGCAATATCTCAGGATCATTCATTAATGCCCTGACTATTGCCACTCTCTGCTTCTCTCCTCCTGAGAGTTCGTTTGGTCTATGATTTATCCTGTTGCCTAGGCCTACCCGTTCTAAAAGCTGTACTGCTTTTTCTGTATGCTCTTTTTTAGATATTGTCTTGAAGAACTTTTTGCCGATCAGGCGAGGCATCAGCACATTTTCTAATGCATTAAAATCCGGTAAAAGGTGATAAAATTGAAATACAAACCCGAATATTCTGTTTCGTTTCTCAGCTAATTCCTTTTGCCCAACAATGCTCAGATTTTCACCCTTAAAGCTCACATGGCCGGAAGTTGGTGTGTCTAATATACCCAGTATATGAAGGAGTGTGCTTTTGCCTGCACCCGAAGCTCCCAAAATGATTAATATCTCGCCCTCTTTTATTTCCAGATTTATTCCGCTGAGTACACGGAGAGATGTTTTACCTATTTTATATTCCTTGTGAATTTCATTCGCACACAGGTAACCGTTGTCAGTCATGTATTAATTTTTCCAGAATAAGTAATATAGAAAGCTAATTTGTTAAGATTGTTCCCGCAATAATGGGAATAAGATTACATCCCGGATAGAAGTACTGTTTGTCAATATCATAACCAGTCTGTCAATCCCTATCCCTAAACCACCTGCAGGCGGCATTCCATATTTGAGTGACTTTAGGAAATCTTCATCTATCTTTCCCTCTTTATCATCACTAGTTATTTGTTCATGAAACCGCTTGCTTTGTTCAAGAGGTTCATTTAGTTCTGAATAGGAATTGGCAAGCTCCATTGTAGCAATATACAATTCAAACCTCTGTGCCAGGCTGGGATCATTATCACAGGATTTTGTCAATGGGCAAATGGTAACGGGGTAGTCAATTACGAACGTTGGATTCCACAATTCCTTCTCAACAAGTTCTCCAAAAATATGTTCAGCAATAACATCCTTGTGAACGCCTTCAACCTCAATCCCTATTTCCTTGCCCTTTTCTTTCAATCCGCCTTCATCGTCTAAATCAACTGAAGCATACTTCGACAGGAGTTCGGAAAACGTACTCCTCTGCCAGGGAGGAGACAAGTCTAATTGCCGCTCACCGTAAGGAATATCAAAATTGTTGTATAGTTCGCTCGCCAGGCCGGTAACCAAACTTTCAGTAAGTTCCATCATACCGTTATAATCGCTGTATGCCTGATAGAGTTCCATCATCGTAAACTCCGGATTATGCCGCGTAGAGATACCTTCATTACGGAAGTTTCGGTTAATTTCATAGACCCTTTCCATACCTCCAACAAGCAGCCTCTTAAGATACAACTCGGGTGCTATACGTAAATATAAGTCCATGTCCAATACGTTATGATGGGTAATAAAGGGCTTTGCCACCGCTCCTCCGGGAATGGGCTGCATCATAGGGGTTTCAACTTCAACAAAGTTTCTGCCATCCAGGAAGGTTCTGATTGATTTGATAATGCTGGATCTTTTTAAAAAAAGCGCCATTACATCATCGTTTGACGAGAGATCGAGGTAACGCTGCCTGTATCTGATTTCAACGTCTTTCAGGCCGTGCCATTTCTCAGGTTGTGGAAGCAACGCCTTGGAAAGCACAGTAAGATCATCTGCAAAAACAGTTATTTCACCTGTTCTGGTCTTAAATACTCCACCTTCTACGCCAATTATATCTCCCAGATCCAGCAGTCGAAAAATATCATATTTTTCTTCACCTACATTATTCAGCTTTATATAAACCTGTAGTTTGCCTGTCCAATCCTTTATATGAAAAAACGCAGCTTTGCCATGGGGCCTCATAGTCATGATCCGGCCGGCACACCGCACCTTCTTACCTTCTTCTTCCTCCGAATAGTTGTCTAATACTTCTTTCAATGGTGTGGCATGGTTGTAACTGGCGCCATAAGGCTCGACTCCCTTATCCTTGAGTTTGTTTAACTTTTCAATTCTGGTCTTTTCAAGAGTTTCCAATAGATTCCTTTAACCATTAAAATAGTAGTACTTTACATTCAAGGCTATTTTATTGTTTACGATGAGTTTTCACTTGATCCCCATTTAGCAAATGGGGATCAAAGGGGATTTGACGAGTAAATTAGAGAGTTAAAATTAATCGGATTATTTTATCAGCAAAGAATATGCTGTCAAGTTAAAATGCAAAATGATGTTGATGGTAAGGAGAGGTTTTGTTTCTCCTTGAATATATGATTTAAAAACATTAATATTGGAAAAATGGATCAACGTTTTACCAGGAAAGAACGTCTGCTGAAGAGAAAAGAGTTTCAGAGGGTTTTTGACCAAGGAAAGGTCTACGGCAACGACCAGGTTAAGATATATGCGCTATTAAATGATGATCCTGTCTCCCGGCTTGGTCTAGTCGTGGGAAGGAAGTTTGGTAATGCGCCCAGGCGCAACAGGTTTAAACGAATCTTTAGAGAGGCATACAGATTAAACAAAAGTTTGTTGGGCGTGGGTGTGGATATAATAATAATTCCAAGACCGGGGTTGACGGATCTTTCACTAAGGGCAGTAGAAGATGAATTTAAGAAGATCCTGTCACAAATAAACGAGCAACTGAGAAAATGAAATATTTATTAATTAAATTCGTACAGGTTTATCAGGCAATTCTGTCTCCTTTCTTACATCCCTCATGTCGCTTCTACCCAACATGTTCACAATACGTAGTCGAATCAATTGAAAAAAGAGGTATTATAGTAGGGATTTTAAAGGGTATCTGGAGAATCCTGAGATGCCACCCTTTTGGCGGATCGGGATATGATCCTGTTAAGTAAAATAGTAGGAGTGTACCCGCCTGCCCGCCCGGCAATGCCGTTCGGACGGGTACCTATTCGGGC
>ERZ1292630.472-Hain-H41-02um-R3-472-length-42542-cov-9_pt2 | contig 35562 bp, 12 predicted proteins | sample MGYA00564408_ERZ1292630 | MGnify/ENA primary metagenome ERZ1292630 (study PRJEB36523, sample SAMEA6512641) | groundwater metagenome | collected 2019-01-08 | study: AquaDiva: Metagenomics assemblies of 32 groundwater samples
CTGGCAGGAGAAGGTCAAGGCGGCAAAGGCCGACGACGTCGCGAAGATCGCGGCGCTGACCGACGAGGTCGCGGGCCTGCGGTCGCAGCTGGGCGCGGCGGCGGCGCAGGGCGACGAGCTGACCGCGGCGCGCCAGGCCCGGGAGGCGGCGGAGCACGAGCGGGACGAGGCGAAGCGCGCGATCGCTGGCGCGGAGGAGAAGCTCGCGCGCTGGCAGGAGAAGGTCAAGGCGGCAAAGGCCGACGACGTCGCGAAGATCGCGGCGTTGACCGACGAGGTCGCCGGCCTGCGGTCACAGTCGGCGTCTTACGCCGCTGAATTTGATAAACACTCCACTGACCTCGCCACGGCGCGCTCTTCTGTGCTTTCCATGCAGGTGCAATTGCAAGCAACGAGCGACGAATTGCACGTTTCTAAGTCGACGGAAAGACGTCTTTCCGAAGAGGCCGTTGACTCACGGTTGGAAATAGAGCAGTTGTCGCGACAGTTAGCAGACGCCGAAGTGCAGTTGGATCTTTTGCGCGTCGAGGCCGAAACACTCGCGAGCGACGTCGCCGCAAAGATTCTGGAGCTTGCCACGTTGTCATCTCGCGTTGCCGATTTGGAAAGAGAATTGGCTGTGAGGCGCTCGCATGTCGATGTGGCTCCTGCTGCGCGCGCAGCTGCCGGAGGGCCGATCGTGGACCGTGACCTACTTGCGCTTGCTCACCTGCAATCGTCGCGTGACGTCGTCGTCGACGAACTGCGCTCTAGCATTGCCCGCTTGGAGTCGGACGCGTCTCTCCGGGATAAAGAGCGATTGTCTCTTGATCAACGCGTTTCCGATCTTACTCGCGAATTGTCCGTCATCCGCGCAGAGGAACGCAATTCGTCGAACATGGAATACGCGAAAAATGTGGTTGTTCAGTTTTTGTGTACATCGATGGACGACGCTCGTGTGAGAATGTTGCCCGCCTTGGCGACCGTGCTGCACTTTTCCGCCAAAGATTGTGCCGAAGTGCAGCGGGTCGTGCCCCGGTGCCCGCGACTTGCTTCCGCAACTTAGACGCGGTGACTGTTTGAACTGCTTACAATTTTGGTTCTTGTCATCGCCGTAGATTGCGACCCCAGCCGTTACAATCCTGGCAGACTGCCGAAAACCAGTCGATTCATGACTTCTTTTTTTTTTGATTTGTGCTCAGTAACTGAAAGTTGTTCTTTCTCTCTTTCTTTTTTTTGGATCCGGAGCGATATATCTACGTTGCACAATGCCAACCATTACGTCTCACAAACACGCTAAAAAGCATTTGCACACCCCGGTCAAACGCACCTCCTCCACTGCGACGACCGACCCGAATTCTTCCCTTCAGCGAGAGAAAGTTGAAAGCCTTGTCTCCATTTGGGGGCCAAAGGCGCTATCGCGGTCGGCTGCTCCGGCGGGCAGTCGTGCGGCTGCAACCGCCGCTGAGCTCAATGACGCGCTAGAACGCGCGAGCAACAGCTCGTTGGACAGTTTGCTTGAGGGCACGAATGAAAAAAAGCAGAAGAAGGCGAAGAAAGACTCTAAGGCCACGAAAAGCGCCAAAGGCAAGGTTCACCGCCACGGAGACCCCTTGGCCCCGTTTCGCCTCCATTGCTTCGTGGGCCCGAAGGCGACGAAGAACGATGTCCGGCGTGTCTTTGATGCTTACGGCCCGAACGTGGAAGTACGTTCGACGCAAAAGGGAAACGCCCTCAACCGTACGTTTTTTGCCATCGTTTCGTTCCGCAACATGGCAATGGGCCTTCACGCCGTGCAGACGTTAAATTTAACAGATCAATCCGACTTCCTCGACGTTTCACGGCTGGAACTTTCTTTGATGTTGTCTCGAGAAGAGCAAAAAATTGTCAGACGCCGACGAGCCAAACTGTCGGCGAAGGATTGAGTCCAACGGTTTAAGCAACGACCAAGTGTTTTTCCCCCTTCCATTTTCGGGCAATGCAATACGCTCATTGGCGTTGTTGTTGTTGTTTTTTGGCTTCAGAATTGTGGCGTGTGTGGTATCTCCCCCAGCAATGACCTCAACGTCGGATACCATCACGAGGCTTCCCTTGGAGGCGCTGCTTTCGCGAATGCTGCGTGCAGCATCGGAAATCGTCGACTTGGACTCCTTCCGCAGTTTGCGCGATTCAAGCGGCGACTATGAAAGCGAGATGGATCCGACCTTGCGGTCCCTCGGAGCCGGTGGTCGAGACTACTTCGAGCTGCTACGAAAGTTGCGTCTCGTATTCGACGCACCGCAAATGGATCCCCGATGCCGTGGCCTGGCGGTGGACGCCTTCGCGGCCCATATTGCACCGCACGTGACCGGTTCGAACAGTGACACTGCGAATCGCTTTCTTGCTCTCGCACTTGATCCGCACTGTACCGGTTTTGTGTCGTGGGAGCCCCTTGCCCAGTGGCTTATTCAACGAGTGCGAACGTACGACCCGTTGCCGGAAAAGTACCGCGTGCTTGCTCCGCTGGCCGCGACGGACCCTTGGACTCGACAGGCCTTCGCCGCTCACGTAGCCGGCGCATCCACCGGTGCCGGGAGTGCGACAAGCGCAACGGCACCAGCGGCCGCGTTTTCCACGACGGCCAGTGTTCCAACCGCCCCGCATCACATGGGCCTCGCCACCTGCATGCTCACGGCTCACTCATTTCCCGTGGCGAGTCATTCCAGCTCCATTCCGTCGTCTTTGGAGAGGCTGTTGCTAACGGGTGGGACGGACGGCACCGTCCTGACCTGGGACGTGTCGGACGCGGATTGTCCGGTGTGCACTGGCGTGTTGCACTCGCGGGCGCACAACCCAATGGAGGACGTGCTTCAGGCCTTCGATGCCCCAAAGCGCCTTTCCACGATCATGGCCATGTGTTTTTTACCGTCCGCCCGGGTCGCGATCGCCCAGTCCTTCGGTCAAGTCTTCATTTATTCGTTAAGTCCTCAACGATCCTTTCATTCGTGGCTCCGATCGGAGGTGTATCAGGATGCCAGTCTCCATTCTGCCGGAACAGATCCCAGCGCGACTGCCTCCAGAAGCGGTGCTCGGAGTGGCGCCTCCCGCGTCGGGTCGAATCAGCATCGCAGTGGCCATTCTTGTGTCACGCTCCGTGGACTGCGCGGCGACGTGACCGCGCTGTGTAGCACCAACTCGCGATACATCACCCCGACTTGCGCGGAGCCGCTGCTCGTGGGAACGTCACTCGGCGAGCTTCACCTTTACAATGCGTACAGGTCCATGGAATCGTCCGATGTTCTCTCTCCAGTCGCAACGTGGACAACATTCGCCGCGGCGCCGGCCTCAACGGCCCGTGCGGTGTCGTCAGCGCCGGGATACTCTAGCGCGACAGCCTCATCGCAGCCAAAAGTGGCGCGAGTCAAACCGTCGACGTCGTTTCCGCGCGCTGATTTTTCCGTGCAGGGCGCCCGACCTGGTCACCACCACCCGCATGCCGTGTTGCTGGCCCCCTCCGTGCCTCACGGACGCGTCTACGACTTGCACGACAATGGCGGGGATCACAGTTTCGTCGTGGTGGCGGAGGATGCCACTGGCCGCAACGTTATCGACGTCATCGACTGGGAAAAGCAAATCGCAAAAGTGCGCTTAACTCGTGGTGAAGAAGCGACGGCCGGCGGCTCTTCGCGACGCCGTGCTGGACTCGTGACCCGCGTAGATCCAGCCCCGGAACAGAGCGTCCTGATCGCCAGCGGCCCGGGTCGCATTGCCGCCCTGTACACCACGGCGTTTCCGGATCCTATCACCGAGCTGGTGGATCACCAGGCCCCAATCGTCGGTGCCTTTTTGAACCTGCCCCATCATCACATCTATGTCGTCACTGACGACAAGTGCGTTCACATCTATGACAGCCGCATGAACCGGAAGATTCAGGTGGTTCAGGACGAAGAAGACGTCGTCCGGGTTCCGAAGGACACGTTCAGCTGCGCGTCCTTCGATTCGCATAACAAGCGGGTGCTCGCGTGCGCCAATGTGCCGATCGCCTTTCAATGCGCGCAGCCTCGGCGCGGGGAGGACGAGCAGCCAGAGGCGGTCAGGGCCGCCACCGAAAAATTCCGCGGTGGTAGCAACGTAATCGCGTCGCGCCATCCGGTCGGCGCTCGTCACGGCGCCCACCATCACGCCGGGGCCTCCAAAGTCGTGCGCCCCGCGACGCGGCACTTTTCCTCCCGGAAGGCGGGGGGTATCGCCGCGACCCACTATAAGACAATTCCGCCGTTGAAACTGCAGCAGGCTGCTTTTGGGCCGCGCACCTCCGTCTTCACCGTCGGCGGCGACGTGTTTATCTGCCGCCGGCAGCTTGCGCTGCCCCGCGAAGGCGGAGGGTTGAAAAGCGCGGCGGGTGGCAAGTCGGCAACCGCAGGAGATGCCGCAGGTTCACCCCAGAGCAGCCGTGCCGCGACGGTGGCCGCACTCGCCAGAATCAAGGCGGCACTGCAGCCATCGGCCGCGACAGATGTCGATGACGGAAACTTGGCGCTCACCACATCGTTCGCCCCGGACACGTTTGTGCCTTCCTCGCACGAGGACAATGTCGGCTCGCCGGACCAAGATTCCCTGGCGCCAAACACGAGTCTGTCGGTGGCCGCTGACGGCACGTCGCAACCGACCACCGCTGACAAACCTTTGGGATCCACCACGGCAGAGTCTCATTGGGAAGCGACGGCGACCAGTAACTCAGCGGTCAGCAGCGCAGACCTGGTTTCATTCGACGTCCGAGAGCTCAACTGCGGTCAGCAAATCGCGGCCGCTGCCGCTGCTGGCGGAGGGTCCGCCGATGATCTTTTCGGGCCGTCCGGTGTCTCCGGCAGTGTTCTTCACGTTGCCATGGACCGGCCTTGTCGTCACCTCGCGGTGGTGTTTGAAACTGAGGCCGTCGTATACAATTTGCAAGGCTTGGACAAGCTGTGCCACGCGGCATTGCCACGACGGCAGGAGATCGCCAGCGTAGCATTCGCATTTGTGAGGCAGAATGTGAAGGATCTGGTGCCCGTCACCGTGATCATCCTGGGCGGCGCCGATGGCCAGCTTTGCATCGCCACGTGCGACGGCGGGCCGATCGGCGGCGACATGTCGACACCGTTTCTCAATCGAAATTTGCAACATGGCGCCGTGACGTGCCTTCACGTTGGCACGTCTCCTCCCGTTGCCCTGTCGAGCAGCAGCATGCCGCGTTCCACATCTTCTGCTTCCCCTGTGAAAGGGTCATCCCTGTCGGCTGCCGGTAAGGCGGTGAGCTTCGCGGCGGAAATGGCCAGTCGCGCGAACACCACCGCGACGCTGATGGCTTCCCCGCTGGCGTCTGCTGACCGATACCTATTGGTGGGCACCGCGCAGGGCATGGTGCTGCTGTTTAACTTCGACACCATGCAATGGCTGCAGCTCGTGAACTTCGACGGCGTGCTCGGGCATCATCTGCGAGGCGTCTCACGTCCCCCCCGAGCCGGTGACGACGCGTCCGGGCCACCCAGCCGCGATACCCGCTCAAAGGACGAGATTGCGTCCCTGCAGTCGGCGGTGGCTAGCGGCGCAACGCGGATCGTCGAAGGGCTCTCGTTCGTCGGAAGCGGTCTGCATCACATCGTGGTGGTGTTCGGCAACGGTCTCGTGGCACTCGCGGAGCTGTCGTACCCAGCCGTCGTGTTGCTCGGCTCGATGATGCTCTTTTCGGACACCCGCACCAACGCGACTAGCTTGGCCGTGACCGTATTGCAGGAAGTCGGGTCGAAGTCGCACCACAATAATGCCGCCAGTCCGAGACGTCTACTTCCGCCTCAGGTGGCACCGTCATTGCTGATGTGTGTGGGCGACACAGACGGCTGTGTCACCGTGATCGCGGTTATTGTCGCTTCCGATGGTGGTGGCGCCGCGCCGAATTCGTTGTCACCCACAGCCACACTTTCAACGTCGATGAGCCGGCCGCAAGAAACGGTCACGTTAGTCCCTCGATGGCGCATCGCGGTGGCACCCACAAGACTGCTGCACAGCTTGTTTGTGACATCGCACATCGTTTGGAACGAACACAATGATGCGGATTCCGGGTCGAGTCACTCGTCGCCCATGTCACCTCAAGCGTCGCTGACGAACACGTCGTTCGCCTCGATGGGTTCGTGGAAGGGGTTCGGCGCTGGCGAACCGTTCGAGGAAAACCTTTCTCGCATCGCCGCCGTGACGATGCTGGCGTTCGCGTCTGGAGAAGGGCACTGCTGTGGCGAACTATGCATCATTCAGAGGATCGCCGCCGACTCGCCGCCTTCGCGTCACGAACCCGACCTTCATCGGGCCACGATTGCAAACATCACGGCGGACGTCTCCCTCGAGTGGATAATTGCTCCGACGACGGTCACTTCCGCAAGTGTCCCTTCAAACGGCATTCCTCCTCCCGTCGGGGAAGGCCTTGTTCCGTCGTCGTGCATCACGCTTCACGAGGATGCAGCACTTAGATTCGTTCCTGTAGCTCCGTTGGGGCACGTTGGAGGTGAGTTTGAACGGGCCGAGTCGGCTGACGTTTCCGATCCCACGCCGATCTCGTCGTCGCGCGACCCTGTTAAACCGACGGATCTGAGACAACAAAATGGACCCGTCGATTCGCACTCCCGTGGTTTCGAGGGCGTCTCGGGGCACGATGCCTGCGGGACTCAAATCGAATCGCACGGCGACGTTGCTCGCCCCCCGACGCGGGTCGTACCTCACCTGTCGTTGGCAGCCGGTCGAAGCAATCATCGCAAGGCGGTGCCCGAGGCGCCATTACTCACCACCACCAGCTTGTTGCATCCCCTCGTCGGGCCTTCGCGACCCCCTGACGTGTCCCCGCGGACACTGATCGACGTTCGCATGAGCCACTTGTTCGAAGCCGAGTTGCTTGGCTCATCCGAGCAACACACACCGGTCGTCCGTCGGGATCACATCGCCCGGGGTCGCGTTCTTCATCCGCGCCTTGTGGAATCCGGTGCGGGCGCCGCCACGGTATCGGGTGTGATTGATAGCGGAAGGCGGCAACGTTCGCCCTCCGTCTCGGAGTCGAATGGGTCCAACCACGAGGCACTGGCGTCGTCGTCGCCCGTGCAGCACATGCTTCCCGCCACCGAAGAACTGTTGACTGCGTTGAAAGGTCCGACAGTCAAGGCCAGGCCTGGAACGGTTTCCGCTCGCCAGCGGTACTCCTCTGCCGCCCCGCAGACGATCGGCTGCGAACCCACACAAGCATCCGGAGCCAATATTGATGCGGCGGCCAGCTCGCTGCTTTCCTATTTAGACGCCACGCAAAAGGCGCATTCGGAGCGACTGGCGCTGACCCAAGCGCAACATGTTGCGGATATGCCAGTGACCGGCCTTCAGGCCCTCGTCGAAAGGCTGTATCCTGCACCACCGCAACAGGCACGGCGGCATACTGAAACCCGCAAGCTGCCGCCCTCATCGACGCAACCAGAATATCGGCGACCGCTCATCGCTTATCACCCAGGTGGGAAGCCTTCGTCCGCGCGGCCGATTTTCCCGCAAGGAGTTCCGCCGCGACCCGCGACGCCGTCCTTTCCGCTGTCGGATGCCAAAAGGGCCATGCAAAGGCGACGGGCGGAGGAAATTGCCGCCGCCGGGAACGACGGGACCCTGACGAGTGGCGGAAGTCAAAGTCAAGTTGTCGCTCTCTGTCGCAGCGCACAAAAATTTGAATCTCCTTCCGCTGCGGTTGGTCATAACCCGCGAGCTTCCGGTGACGAGCCTGGCGCGCGCACGGCGGAAGCACTCGCAGCGCATGCACGCGTACACTCCGCCGCCCGCCGGGGCGGTAACAGCGCGGGTGGTTCATCGTCGGCGCTCGGCCGCGAAGCGTTTGCTTTCCGATTTCTGAAAACTGTGCCTGTGGCCAAGGTGGAGCTGGCCGCTCCGTCCGTCACGGCCCGGCGCTGACACACGACGAATCGATTTCACTCCCATTCTGTAGATTCTCATCATTTGTGAGCAACGCAAGGGGACTGATCCTGTGCCGGGCTCGTCAGGCGGTCCCAAACGTCACTTACGTCTTCCCCTTTTTTGAAAGACGCAGCTCTTTGATTCCACTTTGAGTTGTCGAATGGCATCCGTTAAGCCAGCCGCCACGCCTGCGCAAACAGCCACGACAAAGCCGCCGCTTCAGCCGCAGCCGCCTGCGGCATCCGCTCCGACGACCCAAACTGCTGCATCGGCTAACCAACCGTCCGCCGCGGGTGCCCTGCGCGCTCCGGGGAAAACGAATGACGGAAAGAAAGTGAACGTCGCCACGACCGGTCCTGGAAATAAGCCAGACCCGTCAGGACAGCCGACCGCGGTTGTTGCCGCCGCTCAATCGTCCATTGCCGCCGGCTCGAGCGCGGCATCGGCAGATTTCGACATTTTTCACTTTCTGAACCAAGATGTCGCGGCGCCCCGTGCCGCGATCCTGCGAGACCCCGTCTTGCAACAAATGTCCGTGGTACGTTACGAAGGCGAGCTGGACGGGGAAGGATTTTTCCACGGTTACGGCAAACTGGTGAGCACGCTCGGCTACGTGTATGCGGGCGCGTTCGTGCGGGGCCTGATGGATGGTACGGGCCGCATCGAATGGAGCGACGGCACCGCCTTCGAGGGTGACTTCAAGGTGAACGCCATTCACGGGCAAGGCCGTTTCACGTGGCCGTCGCAGGACTGGTACGAAGGTACGGTGCGCAATGGGGTTCGGAACGGTCAAGGGACGTTCTATTTCCAACAGAAGAAGCAACGCTACGAAGGCGGCTGGTTGGACGGCAAGCGGCACGGACAGGGCACCCTCTACTATCACGTCCAGCCCCCCACGACGTCAGTGGGCAGCCCAACCCCACCCGAGCACCACGATGCCGCGCTACTCACCCCGATTGTCTACACAGGCGAATGGGTCGACGACCGCCGAACGGGAAAGGGAACCATGCAGTACCCCAACGAAGGTTTTTACAACGGCGAATGGTTAAACGATCAGCGTCACGGCAACGGCGTCATGACCTGGCGGAAGCAAGGCGTCATCGTCGAGGAATACCGTGGTCAGTGGTCCGGGGGCTTGCCGCATGGATCGGGCATGTGCACGTACATACGCGCGCCGCCTTCGACGCACCCTCCCGGCAACGGGGGTGCGTCGTCATCCTCCGACAACCTTACCGGCGCACCGCCGAAAGACGCGAGTTTGGCTCACAACACCTACACCGGCGAATTTTTTCAGGGTCAGCGTCATGGATTTGGCACCTTTGTTTACGACGACGGAAGTCGCTACGAAGGCGGCTGGGTGAACAATGTGAAGCAGGGCGACGGCAAGTACACAACCGCCAATGGCGTTGTGTACTTCGGCCAGTTCGCGGACGGGCACCCAGTGACCCCGATCGCCGATGTTAAACCGGCCGACTCGACCGTCGCGTGCCCGCTTCCGCTCTACATCCGCGACGTCTTCGGCGAGAGCGAGTCTAATGTACCGGAATCCGTCACGGCGGTGCAGTCCATTGTCTCTCGATATCACGGGCTGCTCCGCAAGGTGTTCCAGCACTACAGTTCCTTAGAGCAAGGCGTCGACGTGGTGACGACGCCCGCCACGTGGCGGGCGACGCAGTCGCAAGGGACGCTCCACATGGTCCAGTTCCTGCGATTGTGCTCCGACGCGAAGCTTTTGAACCGACACGTTACGATCTCAGCTGTGGATCGACTTCTCTTGGCATTCAAGGATCGATCCGCGTCGACGACGTCGGCCGTGTATTCGAACGGGACAGAGGTGACTCCTCCGACAACGGTGGGGGCCAGTGGGGCCTCCGTTGCGTCCGGAGCGTCCGCCGCGCCGGCAGCGGCGACAGGGAGTTCACCCAAGGATGCCCCCCCGCCACTCCCCAGCGGCGCCGGGCGTCACGCCTCCGTGGCTTCCACGTCATCCACGGGATCGGGCCGCGCCACGTCCCTCCACCGAACTGGCCAGTTTCAAACGCCATGGGAAAATTATCGGAACGAACTGCATCAATACCAGGCAGAACTGTCGTTCCGCGATTGCGTGGAAGCGTTGATCCGCATTGCGGCGCTGTACTATCGCGACGCGCAGTACGGTGCATCGCTTGCCCACCGGTTCAAACTCGTCATCGACGAGCACTTGGCGCCGAACGCGGCGACGGGCGTGACCGCCATCCCGATATGTCCTTTGTCTCGCGAGCATCGCGCGCTTGTGGCGGGTCATCTGCCGATGCTCCAACGGTATTTCAAGTCCAGCGCCGCGGCGGTGGCGCATTCGCTTTCCAGCGGCCTGTCCTTGCCCGCTGCGTCTGCGAGCCGATCATCGGGCAATGCCGTCGACCTGACGGTGACCCTGCGTCAAGTTGGCTTGCTGCTCAAGCGTATTGGCTGTCTCGGAGACACGACCTCAGCGGCGACGGCGGGTGGGGGGGAAGCCTTCACGCTGACGAAGCTTTGCAAGTTAGTGCCTTACGATCGTTATCCTCAAATGACGACTGCCATCCTGAAGAGGCAGTTTATTATCGGCGCCGGCGTGATCCGACCTGCGCCTCCAGCGACACCCGCCAGCGGCGGTCAGCCTGACACCAGGGGAGGACTTCCGTCGCCAGCCGTCGGCGCGGCACCTTCCGCCGCCGCAGCCACGTTTGGGTCCACGTTGGGCTCGACGCAAGGCGGCTTGCTCGCGGCTGCTCACGGCGCAGACCGAAGCTCCATATCCGTGGACGGCGGCGATGGCATGGCGACGGCACTGCTGCCAAACGGTGGCCGTATGGACGACGCGACCGAAGCCATCTACAAGGGGAAGTGCGCCATGCAAGCGAGAAGCCTTGGATACAATCAGCTTAACCACGCGCGTACTCTTGGCGTCGAAACGGAACTGACATTCTGTGAATTCGTCGAAACCCTTTTGAAGGTTGCCGTCGCCCGAGGGACCGAGAATACCCCTGCACAACGCATCTCCGGCTTCTTTCTCAACTATTTGGTTCCGTACTCCAAATCGGCTGCCTTCGACTCTTAGCAGTCACTCCGATTCGCCGCGAGGATCGCGGGGCGTACGAAAACGATCCTTTCGGCATTGTCTCCTTTCTCCCCCCTTCGCAGAATGTAAATCAGCACACACAACCGCGCTCCCACGGCGGCGTATCCATGTAGGTCCTCCACCACCAACAATCGATAACCGATTCGATGTTTCAGTTAAAACCGCAACGATGGCGGAAGAAACGCGAGGCGCCGTGGGGTATTCGCTTGGATTTTTTCTCTCTCCCGAACACTCTCGCCGCTGCCAGTTTTCAAACTGTTGACATGTGCCTTGACATCGTGTTATTTCGCGACCCAACCGGCGCGAACCTCATCCGTGAATCCCAGCGTAGACGCTACCGAGATCCGAAGACGGTCGATGCCGTGATCGAAGCGGACGAACGCTGGCGCCGGTTGCAGTTTCTCAGCGAAAACTGTCGCAAGCTGTCAAACGACTGTTCGAAGGCGGTGGGGGACAAGAAGAAGAAGAAGGAGGCCGATGGTGACACCGAGGTCATCCCCGCGGACGTCATTGAATCCGCGCAGGCGGGCATGCTCACCCCCGCGCGCATTGGCGAGCTGTGCGTGTTGCAAATTAAGTCGTTGTCGAAGTTTTTGTCCGAACGTTTGCCCACCATCGTTCAAGAGGCCAGGGAGGCAGAGGTCCAACGCGACTCGCTGCTTCACGAAATCGGAAACATTGTGCATGAATCCGTTCCCGTGACGGACAACGAAGACCTCAACGGCATCGTGCGCACGTGGGGCGCCGCCATAGGCACCAAGCCCATGAACCACGTCGACATCATGGAGAAGCTCGGCTGCATGGATACCGGCAAGGCCGTCACCGCCATGGCGGGTGGCCGCGCGTACGTCCTGAAAGCCGGCCTGGTGCAGCTTCAAATGGCGCTGTCGATGTACGCCGTCAACTTCTTGATCCAGCGCGGCTACTCGCCCTTCTTCCCGCCGGTGTTCTTGACGAAGGATGCCATGGCCGAGGTTGCCCAATTGTCGCAGTTTGACGATGAGCTGTACAAGGTGACTGGCGAAGGCGACGACAAGTACCTCATCGCCACGTCCGAGCAGTCGATCGCGGCGTACCAGCGTGGCAGATGGTATCAGGACCTCTCGCAACCCATCAAATACTGCGGCGTCTCCTCGTGCTTCCGCAAGGAGGTGGGCAGCCACGGTCGTGACACCTTGGGCATCTTCCGTGTGCATCAGTTTGACAAAATCGAGCAGTTCGTGGTCTGCAGCCCACGCGGCGACGAATCGTGGCGTCTGCAAGAGGAGATGATCACCGCGTCGGAGGACTTCTACAAGTCGCTCGGCATTCCCTACCGAGTGGTCAACATTTGCACCGGTGCGTTGAACGACGCGGCCGCGAAGAAGTATGATCTGGAGGGCTGGTTCCCGGGATCGAACACCTTCCGCGAATTGGTGTCTTGTTCCAACTGCACCGACTACCAAGCTCGGCGACTTGGATGCCGCTTCGGCGCCAACACGCGAGGCCAGGCGGCGGTCAACGTCAAGGATCATCCACATATGTTGAACTCCACCCTTTGCGCGATCACACGCACGATGTGCGCGATTTGCGAAAACTTCCAGTGCGCTGAAGGCGTCGTCATTCCGGAAGTGCTGAGGCCCTTCATGATGGGCAAGGCTCTCCTCTCGTACGCGGAAGCGCCACGTCGCGAGGACGCGATCTAACGGACTCAGCGTCCTCTAATGGTCTTTCTGGCCTGTGTGAAGTGAAGTATTTTGGGTTGTGGGTTTTGTTTTTAATTCACAGCCGGTCATAGAGGATCCAAGAGACGAGGAAGTAACGAGAGGGATCAAGACAGTAACACGAATCCTTGGCACTGCAGCCGCGGTCCACGTGGCCTTGGCTGTTTGCTCGACGGTCCGTTTTCTCCCCCGACGCCGAAAGCCACGCCGTCTTTAGTCGCCGTTTTGGTTGAATGTAAATCACTCTTCATCAAGAGAAATCCACCCAGAACGAATGTGGCCGAGTCGTAGCGTCTTCGTGGTTTTGGTCGCGTCCTTTCTGTGCATCTGCCCCCAGAATTGTCCCCATGCAACCGACTTGAGTCGTGGTACCGTGGGTATCGCGTCGACGGAGAAGTTCGTATGGATTGATGACGCGCAACGTGGCACGACTCAGCGAGTGGTTTTCACGGTTTCCGGTCAAGTGCCTTTTCCGTCAACATTACCGCAGCAACCGTGTAACGCGTGGCGACTTGGCCGCGGCGTCGTGAACTCCGAGTCACATCCAGCGCAATCGTCGTTCCTGTGTTGCTCCCCCGCGTCGTCCTCTCGTGTGGGCGAGGCGATCACCCTGTGTGAAGGCGACATCGACCTGCCGGGACGCGGTGAGTCATCAGTGCAGCTCTTTCAGTCTACAGCATCCGACGACACACCGCTTCTTGCACGGCAACGGAAAGCTGCCGCCCTGCCTGACGTGTGGATGCGCATCGCTACATGTCCACATGGCGACCGAGCGGCGACGGCGTGTCAGCCGCTGCATTTCCGCACGGTTGGCCTCGTCGTCGAGGCAGAAGGCGCGTCTGCCGCAGAGTACGGAACCCCAGCAGCGGCGGTGACGACGGCGCATCGTGAGATAAATGGCGCGGACTCCGTCATCGTCGATGCCGACGGTGCATTCGAGTGGTGGTCGGAGGCGGCATTGCCCGCTGCAGCACCGCCCGACTTCACTCTCCTCCTGCGAGTCAACTACCTCGTCTCATTCGTACTTGACAACGGTCATGACCATGGTTGGGGAAGCGGCGCTGGTGAACCAGCCTTGGTTCTTCAAGCTTTGTTCCGTGACGCGGTATCAGGCGTTCATCATCGACACGTGGAGTCTTTTTACCCTCTTTGCCTCTTGGATGGGTTCATTCCGGAAGGTGGGTCGGCCTTGACCTCGTCGGTGGATTGCCGACAACACCCTGTAGCACGTTGCGCATCCGCCGTCACGTTCCAAGTCTCCTTTTCGCCACTGACTGACTTCGTTGGTGTCAACGTCGAGTGGTATGTGGTATACGGCCGCGGAGGGGTCATGCTCCCAGTGTCAGTCCCAACGGCAGGTGTCCTGCGGAGTCGAGTCGCAGGTCTCCAGTGGCAACGCACACGACACCCAAGCCAGTCGGAAAGTCTCCCGTTCAGCTTGACCTTACTGTATCCCCAGCAGCACTTGCCCAAGCAGATGGGTGACTTGCTCGGAATTATGCGCCTCGTTGTCGGCAAGCAATTATCGGCTTCCCGATTTGGATGGGCAAATGTTGATCGATTTGCTGCACAGACCGCGTGCAACCGGCTTCATGATTCGTTCGATGACGCCACCACCCGTGAGGAGGCGGCGCCGCAGGCGGAGGCGGAAGGCGGTGAGGGCCATTCGATTCGTGACTGGGTCTTCCCGTTACGCGTCGGACAGAAAGCCTTGTGGGATGACGGGACCGTCGCGGTGACGTTGGAGGCTGAGCTGAACAGTCGCGAAGTGGCTGTTGAGCTGCGCCGGATGGTGCAAATTCAGGAATCGCTTTCAACGCCAGCAACGGATTTTGTGGTGGCCGTGTGCGCCTTGGTGACCCGGAAAGGGGGCGCGTGCGGCAGTGACAGCACTGGCGACGACTGCATCGAGACCGGCAGGGACGGCGGCGAGGCGTGGACCGCTCTGCTGTCTCGGGAACGCTACGCGCCGATTTGGTGGCTGTCACGGAGTCACGCCACGGCGACTGGTCGTCACAGCGACAACGGTACACCATCAAGCGACGCAGGCACTCCGGCCCACCCGCGGCCGCCGATACAGGAACTCGGGGGCGTGGCCGTTGAGCGCCTCGTCGGTCGCGTCGGTGGTGGTCTTGGTGACACAACGACTGGAGTTGAGCGCGGGTCGTTTCACGCTCAGTTTGGGGACATGGCACGTCCCAAGGTGTTGTTGCTGCTGCCTACCGAGTGTGCCCGACGAACGCGAGTGTCATTCACGCCGCCAACGCACAGCGGATGGATACTCGCGGCTGTTCTCGATGCACAAACCGGCAAGCTCCTGGCGGTGCGCCGGCAGGAACAAGACTTGGAACGATCTCCAAACTCACTGGAATTTTGTGATTCTCTGGGGAATGCAAGCCACGACGATTGGAGTCGCCCGCTACCGCCGCTCTGTTTGCGCATCCACCACGAGGCCCCAATGGCCGGCAACAGTTGGACCTGCTGTCTGAGATCCACGTTCGGACTAGACAACGTCAATGTTTCCGAACGTTGTTCTGCCGAAACTGATGGCATTGGAACGAAGCCATTCACTCTCGGCGGCAGGCTGGACTGGATGCTCGTAGCGAGAGGGGAGATGCCCGTGATCGTGATGCAACTCTTGGCCGTGCGCTTCAAGGAGCCCCAAGCAAGCGCTGTTCCATTTCCCTTTCCAGACGATGACTCGTTCCTCAACGACGATCGTGCGGCCACGCCTTGCGATCTTATGAAATCGTCCCACATCGACTTCACGCTTCGCAGAGTGACTTGGCCCGGAGCGCTCACGGTCTCGAATGGGTCGACGTTGGACGCGGACGCCGTGGATGCTATTGAAAATGCCGCGCTCGAATGGAGGTTGGAAACCGTGCACGAACGTTCGAAACCGAAGGTGGGAGAGTGGGCACCGTTGGTTGCAGGACCGCCCATCATGCCAATCGCTTGCGCAGGACGGGACGGCATTACCGTTCGTTTGTTGATACCCCGTGCCGCGCAGGTCAAGCGCGGTGTGGCCGCTCAGGTAGTTCGAGTGTGGTACCGGCGGCGAATGTCGACCGATCACGGCTCCACGGGGGCGCATCACGTCATGCCGGTGAGGCCCTCGCTCCCAGCTGCTGCGGGATTGGACTCATTTCCCCCCAAGCTGCTCCGTGCCGCTTGGCACTTCTTGGAAGTCGGAGTGCCCGCGAATTCGCCGCCGCACCTCGATCCAGATTCGATCGTCGACGGCCAGATTTCAGTGCCCTTTTCTCGACTCGTCGTTTCTAGCCACGCGTCCTTCACCATCACAGAGTGCGAGGACGGCGTCGAAGGGCGGCATTCGCGTTCCGCGCTTTGCCAAGTCGCTCGCGATGTTGCCCTCTCAAACCGATCCCTGACGGCGAACGTGTCGTGGCGTTTCGTGCCAGCAGCCGGACGTGAGCCGAGCGGGTTAACCTTCGTCAGTGTGCGATATGATCAGCCTTTCGACGTTGACACTGCTGCCGCACTGGGCCTACGACCAGAATCGCGCGAACTCGTGAAGATTGCCCGCCGTCGAACAAGCACGGTCCCGGCGCAGTGCCATGTGACGGTTGCTCGTACTCAGTCGTCGGGCAACCTGCTCCTGTCGATCGCGTGTCGTGCTCTACTCAGTCCTGACGATGTGTCGGGTGGTGTTCACCGTGCGTGGTTCGAAGGCGTACATGACGAACAAGTTCACAAGGAACCGTCGTCGTCGCAAGCGGTGCGCTTCGTTTCGCGCTATTTGCCTCCCTCAACGATGTTGCTGCTGCCGGGTGTTGCGAACGTGACCCACGACCCCGTTCTTCGCGCATTTTACGTCAACGTGGTCCCGGGGTGGGCGTGGTGCTCCGCTGCCTCGCGCGTTGTGGTGTCCTCGATGCTCCACCATGCGCGCTTGGTTACCCACGCTTTCCAGCCGGATGCGATTGCGAGGGGGGATGACGCTGTCAGGTCATCGCTAAGTCGCTGTGTCGCGTCGTCCAAGTTGGCGACGGATGGGCCCGCGTTGCTGGACGACGCGGTCACCGTCGTCCGGCTCGCTGTTGATGACCGCCACCACCACGCGACAGCCGGCGCTGCTCGATACGTTCTCCTCTTCCACCACACACAGCCGGCAGTCACCGCGGGTAAACGATGCGGACTTTGCCTGTTGCTGAGCTTCTCGCATCATCGTGCTGGGCAACGCGCACCACGGCATTCGCTGTCGGCATCATCTGGCGTGGGAGGATCGCACTTCTTCTCGCCCCCACTGGGTCGAGCTTCCAGCAGGGACCGCTCCATCACCAGGCTCACCTTCGCCACTTGGGTTGTGGTGTCGGAACGGCATTCCACCGCGGCGCTGGGGCTACGGTCCGTGGATCAAGACGACGATCACGTCGTCGTGTCGTTTGGGGTGTCTCGGCATGCGGAGTTGATCGATCATCCATCGATGGCCCTGCTGGACCTCGTCGGCCTTGCGTATTTGACCACGGACGTGAGCGAATGCATTCAGGACCGCGACCGTGACGTCTCGCAGGGCCGACAAGGGCCTCCACGACCGTTCATCTCCGCGACTCGAGCTGATCGTGACTACTGCTTGGTCGCGTTGCCTAGCGCGATGCCGACATGCCCGGTGACTCAGACCGCACTCGTCGATTCACTCGGTTCCGCTTCCGTGGGCCGCCTTGACGGCCACCGCCGCTGCCTTCCCCCGTCGCCCCCCGGCTACGCATCACCTTACAAGGCGGCGGCGGCGTCCACATCGTGGGTGTTTTGGCCGAGGCGCGCGGGATACTACTGCCTCTATCTCGCGGATGCGGTGCGGGGTGGCACGATCAGTCTTGGCCATGCAACGGTCCCCGGTCTCGTCGCCGCCGTTCCGGTCGCGACCGTCCCGGCCTGCTGGGCGACGCCCCCCGTCGCCGCCGTACTCCAGGTCATCGATCGCCCCACCTTCGAGCGATCATACGTTCCGCGAGCGACGAACTTCCGCGTGCTGCGTCGTCCTGACTGGGTAACCAACCAATCCTCCGGTAGTGCCAATCGCCGTTGTCAGGGAACCGCTGGTGCCGTTCGGCACCGTGTGACAAAGGTCATGGCTCTGGATGGTCGCTCCGCGACTCAAACCTACGAGTTGACCTTATCGCCCGGTTTGAGCAGTGGCACGTACGACCTGTGTTCCGCATCGTCGTTGGACCGCGTTGAATTGCGCCGCCTACTGCGTGCGGCTGAGGATTCGTCGTGTCTTGTTCACGCGACCATGCATGAATGTGACGTGTGGAGAACGCGCTACGGTTGGCAATGGGCGGCGCTGGTCGACATCGCACAGCCGCAGCAGTCGACCTGGGCGGCACAAGATGGTGCGGCCTGGCGATCCGTTGGCCGTGTGGTGATTGCCCATGCGCCAGGCCAAATCGAGGCCGTGCAACGGCTGCTGCTAGCGTCCTCTCCCCGATGGCTGCCGTGCAACGAAGTCAGCCTCCTCGCTTCGGCGTTCACGTTGCCCTCTGGCGATCGCCCCGTGGTTCTTGGTGTCAGCGACTACGCCGCGTTGTTTTTTCGATTCGATGCGACTCGGGCGAAGGTGGAGCGGTTACATGGTGCGGCGTTAACGACGTGCACTCCCTCCGCCTCCCACTCGACGCCCTTTCGCGCGTGTATTTGCGACAGTCCGAATGCGTCGATTTGGATGTGCCCCGACAACGTGTCGATTCTCCAAGACGATGACGACGTTGATGTCGCTGGTTCCCCGCGTGCCGAGTGCGTGATGCCGCTGGCACAACGTTGGGGCACTGTTGATGTGGCGCTAACAATGACATCGTTGCAAGACATCGGCAGCCTCACCTTGCTCGTGAACCGGTCCTTGCTAGACCCACATATCAAGTGGACGCTCCACGTGACGCTACGTGATGATCGTGTTAGCGGGACAGATCCTACGGAGGTGGATGCGGGGGTGGTCCCACGGCTACCACACGCCAGCTGCCACGGTGAATCTCCACTCGACTAAATTTTAGTCATCAGTGCAAGTTTTGTTTATTGCGCGTTGCGTTGAAACGGTCAACCCCCCTCACGTTACAAACGCGTCATCATCCATTTTGTTCTTGTTGCGGGCACGCGCGCTCCCTCCCCTCGAAAGGTTTGCCGTTCAAAGCAGCGTGAAGGGGGAGAGGCTCTTACCCTTGCTTGTTGTCTCGGAGAAATGACCGCAACCCAGCAGCGCGGCCACACCACGCCGCCGCCGCAGCTGGCTCACATCGACGCCGTGTTGCGTGAACTCGACTCCATCCGCGAAGACATTGACCTGTTCGTTGCCAAGCAAGAGCGGGGCTTGGCTGACACCCGTGACAAGCTAACACAGCAAATCCATGATCTACGCATGGCCGTGATTCGCGGTGGCAGTGGGGTCACCTTTGTCGGTGGCGTGCCAGTCAGCTCTCCCGCGACCCTGCCCCGCGTGCAGCAGGACAACGCACCACCGCAAGGTTTGTTCACGCCTCAACGCCAGCGCAGCAACCCGTCTGGCGCCCCCATGTCTACCGGGAAGTCGCTCGCGTCACCACCTCCAGTGAATCACGCGTTGAGCTTTGACGCCCTGATGGAGGATGTCACCACGGCGCGTTCCGCCCCCCGCGCGAGCTCCCAGCAAGGCGATTTGTTGGTCGACCCTCACACGTGGCTCATGCACCCGGCGGCCGCCGCCGCGGCCGGGGCGAAGGCCTGCTGCTGTCTCGTTGAGTTCAAACGGCAGCGCGTCAATATGTATGAGTCTCCGATTGCCATCGCGACAGGCGAGTTTGTGGTGGTGGGCGCCGACCGCGGAGAAGACATCGGTCAAGTTACGCTCAGCTGGCCGGCGTCATCCCCACCTCCTCCTGGGGCGGTCAAGTACGCCAATACCCACAAGACGGGTGAAAAGTACTGCGTCGTTCGCGTTGCCAGCTCTTTGGAGGTCGCCCAGCTGCAAGGCGTTCAGGCAGAAATGGAAAATCGCGCACGAGACGCCGCCCAAGCCAAGGTTAAAGACCATGGGCTGCCGATGCAAATCGTCGACGCCGAGTACCAGTTCGACAGGAAGAAACTCACCTTCTACTATCAGTCGCAGCACCGTCTCGACTTTCGCAACTTGGTCAAGGACTTGTACAAGACGTTCCATGCGCGCATCTGGATGGAGCAAGACTAATCCCCGGCAGCAGGGTTACAGGCGAAAACCCTCTTCCCTCGTGCTTTCGTACCCTCGTGCCTCTCTCGATTTCTCCCTCACTCTCTCTGAGCTCGGCTATTGATAGCACCCCTTTTGAAGGGGGGCCTTTCACGTTGCCAGGCACCCGACGAAGGTGGAAACGCCGACTTGTGTCGGTCGGTCGTCTGATCTGCAGGGTGGCCGCGGATCCTTTCATAGAGCGCGTTGTTCCGCGCAATGATCCAAAGTCCGGTGGCAGCCGTCACCGGTACTTTGTTCACGCATAGAATACAAGCCCAAAGGTCGATCGTCCTGCCTTCGACTGTGATGGTGCGTTGTCCTTTTGTTTGTGTTCACAAGTTGTTGTGTGTTGACGGTAAACCGTGTGGAACCCGACGTCACGACATGCGACAGACCAGTATTCGTATTCGTCGACTACGACGCATGCTTAATTGAGTATGGTTTTGATGTTCTTGGTTGGTGGCCACAATCGTATCGCGCGAACCCCATTAGGCTCACCTCGGTTGCGTTTGCTGCGTTTCCACATTTTCCAATCATCGACGTGTGAGGCGAATGTCGTATTGGCATCCCGCGCGCCCTCCACTGCCATCGGAGAACGCTTATTTTCCAGGCTCAGGCTATGAGGCGGATGCTGCACCGGCGGTTCCATCACTCGACGACCTTCTGAGTATGCGGCGGCAGTACGAGGTCACGCGCGACCTAGGACACCGAACCGAGGAAGAGGTTATCCGTCGATTCGCTGCCTACGATCAAGCGGCCAAAAATATTTCTGGGTGGTCGGATCCTCTCGCGTCGCTGCAAGCCGCCGCGGCCAGCCGACGGCGAAGCAGCGTTCCGACGCTGGATGAGCCGCGCAAGTACCACCACGATGACGTGGATGGCCACGTCGCTGCACAGGACGACGCGTTATTGCAAGCACTTTTGCAACAGCAAGACGTCGAACAAGTCGTCAGTGCCTTCGAGGCCGAGCGGCAACAACGACCCCACCGCGTCGTCACTTATCCACATGCTTCGCCCTTCGCTGGACTTCCACCGCCAAGCGAGAGGGAGACGGCATCGAGTCGGGATGTCCGGGAGGCCACCGCCGCGTCTGCGGCTCGGTCGTACGATGACGATGAGGCAGGCGCGCTTCTCCGGGAATTAGAGCCCTTCCTCAACATTCAACATCCATCATCGCAACAGCAATTGACGCCGCCTCGGTCGCCACCGCCAACGTCAAGTCAGGGGACACGTAGCACCACCCAGCCGATGAAGGCGGCGGTGCACATGCCATCCGGCGTGCGCATTCACTCCAAATCGTCTGCCGTCGCGTCCCATGCGTCCACGCCGCTTGTCCAGAGTCATGCCGACAATCGGATGGCGCCGTCCTGGACGTTAGATCAACCGGCACCACTCGAACCGCCGCCGGTGGAGAATTCGTTCCCAGCACCGTACGAGCACACGCCGCTACAAGCACCGTACGAGGCGCGCGACCAAGAGTCGGTTCGCCGATCGGTTTCTCGCCGACTCATGGCACCGATCGCGGACGATCCACCTGCGGCAACCGCCGCCAAGTCGAGTGCTTCTGTGGGACCGCTTGCTGCGGTGGCGGCCAGCAGCGCTACACCAACGGCGGTTGCTCAGCCAATGCCGAAACCGATGTCGTCCCCGGTGGTAGCCCTTCCTGCTCAGCCGCCGCCGACCGCGAAAAGCTTGGCGCATACTGCTTACGTTCTGTTGCCGCGTGATGCCACAATGCCCCGTGCCCCGCAGCAAGCCGCCGGGGGAGCGGGTGATACAATGAAGGCAGTCTCGTCGCCATCGCTTGTCACTCGCCCACCGGTGCCGAGCATTCCGTTGCACCTCGCAGCTACGTCCACAGCCGCACCGGTAGCATCCGCACGCTCGGGAGGATTGCCTCCTCGTCCGGAATCTACCACATCGCGGCAGCCGGTCGCGTCGACGGCGTCGGAGGATACCAAGCGCCGATCTCACCGTCACAGCGATGACGACGGCCATCGCCATCATCACCGCCGGCATCGGCGCACATCGCCGTCGTCAAAACAAGACCAGAATAAAGCAAGTGCTAAGGAGTCCAGCGGTGCAAGCCAACCAGCGGCCGCGGCAGCAGCGCCGCCTTCTTCCGGAACACGGCCTGCAGCGGTATCGGCCGCCGCTAGCGACAGTGGCATACAGGGCAAGGGAGGGACGGCAGCAAAGCCAACTCCCCAGGCGCTTCCCCCTTCGGCGAGCGCCCCTAAGTCTAAACAAAAACACGACGACTCTCGCCGAGAACGGCATCGCCGCGACGATGACAGCGACGAAACTCCGCCCAGTTCGTCCGATGGATGGTCCAGTGGCGAATCGAGCAGTGGGCACTCGCTGCCGGCCGAGCTTTCCGTTTCACCGTCTGCAAAGTGGCGCATGCACGGGAGGGGCGGCAAACCCTTGGCGAACGCCGCTCCACTAGCGGAAGGACCGCTGCACACCCGACTCTGGGAGCCGTCGCCGTTTCAAGCCGTCCTCCGCGCTACACGCGGACCGCAGGCGATCCAACCGCGGGGCGCTGGGGAGAAACGCCGTGGTACCGGGAGTGCCGGCAGTCGACCACCTGCAGCGGCCATACCATCTCCAGGCAGGGTCATCATGATGCCCGCTGGCACGGCACCGCCGTCGGCACTTCCGTCCGGTGGTCGCGCCGCACCCCCGATGCTCATGTCGGTACCGCCGCCGATCACGGAACTTGTCGAGTCCGGTCGCCGTGCGCCTCCCACTCCGCGCACAATCGACTCGTTCCAGCCAACAACATTCGCTCACCCCCTCCCGCAGCACATGGGCTACGCTCCCGTCATTCGGAGTAACCCGGGATTGGAATCGGCGCCTCCTCCGCCAGATTTTTCTCGGCCATTGCTCCCGACCCACGCCTCGATGTTTCAGGATCCCGTCAGGGTCGCTCCTCCGTCCCACCCGGCGCCCCGTCTCGCAGGGCCTGAAGCCACTTTTTCCAAGGTTATCGCGCCCGACGAGTTCCGCCGCTTGCTGGCGGGTGTCGATGGCACCACGGGGGCCTCCCGCCCAATCCCTTCGGACGTCCCGTGCATCGTCCTTCCCCCAGCACCGACCATCGCTGCCGCGGTTGCTCCCGTCGGGGCTGCCACGCCGCCTGTTCAGCAGCGACCGGCAGCTGCTCCGGATGGGCAACGTGGGTCAGCCGCGGCGGTGCCGGCACAGATACCCACAACGCGGCCCATCGTGCTGCGTTCACAGTCTCCTCAGGGCCTCGGAGGGCTACCGCGGCCGCTTCCTCCCCCCACGCGCGTAACGTCGAGTGTGCTCACCCAGGTAGCATCCCCGATGACCAGACCAACCCAAACCACCGCGACGGGAGTCGGGGGAGGAAGCAGTGCGACGACAAAGCCTTCACTAGAGTCGGTTCCCGTGAGTTCTCCGGCGTGCACAGCGGCCGCGGTCCAGCCAACGGAGCGGGCCAGCGAACGGCCAAAGTCGTACTTCAACGCACCACTGCCCAGTCCCGCTGCCGGAGTGACGCCACGCGAGGTCGTGATCGTCAGGGCCACGCCGCGCGCCGTGGCTCACGAAGGCATGAAGATCAGCCCGGTTTGTCCCTTCGACGGCGTGCCCCATCGGTCTCCAGAACGACAACACGCTATGTCTTCTTTATCGAGCGGTTCCTCTTCGGTGGGCCCAGCAGCGACGGGACCGCGTGAATGGGTCACCTTGAACGGGCAACCGCGTACCCACAGGATCCCGCCGCCGCCACCGATTGCCCCTTCGACCACGGGGACTGCAAATGGAGTACCACAACCCACCCTTCCTCCTGTGGATCCGTCGCCTTTGTCTGCATCGTCGAATGAGCGCAGAAACTGGGTGGCGTTCGGCAATCGAGTACCACCGTCACGTCCGCCAGCCACAGGGGTCGCCGCTGGGAACGCCGCGGCACCGACTCCAGTTTTCGAGAAACCAACGAAGAATCGACCTGGATAGAATCGTTCCAAGGTTCGTTCCCTCTCACACACACACATTCTCTCGTTCTACATCAGATCTTACTACGGAGCGAGTTTTGTACCTTGCAGCGTTCACAGATGGAATCGCCGGTCACCCGGTCCTGACTCTTGGTGGTGGTGACTTCTTTGCGTCACAAATGGAGCGCTGCTTGTTGTACAGCCCCTCCTTGCCTCCGAAAGAGCGGTCCCCACATGCAACTTGACCTTCGACGGCACTATGAAACCGTGCCCAATATTTTCAACGAAATTAGAGCCTTCGATGACGGCCCGACGATCGAACTCGCGGTAGAGGGCCACATTACACGTCTGGAGAAAAAGAAGCGTGTAGTCTTGTTGGCGACGGCATCTGCTGTTTACTTGTTTAAGGTGCGTGACAGCTATTGTCGGCTCTACCGTCAGTGGCCCTTTGCGTTCGTGTCAGTGGAAGCCGATCCCGATGCCGATGACGTGATTCTTGTCTCGCTCAAGCCCGGTCCGGGATACGACCCCAACGGCGATGTATTTACCTTTGGTGAGGACGGCAAGCCTACCAATGAGTTCGACAAATTTGCGGTCACGACCGAGTCAGCTGAAATTGCCGGCGCGGCGGTGAGTCGATTTCAAGCCGTCAAGGATGCATTGAGTCTGTCACTTCTCGGTGACAGTGCGGAGGTTGACTCGTCGAGTCGCGAGGCCGCTGACGGCGGGAAGTCCAAAGCGGATGTCGTCGCGGCAGCAGCCATTGAAGACGAAGGCAATGACGAAGAGGATGGAGGCGACGGCCACGGCCCCGCCAACGCAAAGGTCGACATGTCCCCGGAGGAGCGACGTCGCGCCCTTCGACTGAAGCGAGGCGTGAGTAAAAATACATCTGGCGCGTTGCGAAAACTTTCACCCGACCGTACGATGGAGATCAGTTCTCTCGTGGACGGCGAAGTGCGTGATTTCAACGTGTTGCGCGATGCCTACGTGGCCAATAAGCTGCAAGACTTACTTCAAGACGTGGCCCTATTCGTCGAAGAACACGAGGAAACCATAGTCCGGTTGTGCCGCGACTACTATGGTCGTTTCTTGGCCGCCGCCGAACAAGCGGTGACCGTCAACGTGGAGGACGTGGAAACGCTGTCGATGAGCGTGGATGATGCCACGGAGCAAGTTGCCGACGTCGCGAGGCGGCTGAAAGACACAGGACTTGTCGTGACGGGATCACGAGACGCGCTTCAACGACTAGTGGCGGCTCATCGTCAGCTTGTGCTCGCGCAGCGGTGCGTTTCCGCATGGGAACGGGTGGAAGCGCAGCTAGAGGAAAAGAGCTTACTGTGTGCTTGTCACTCGCTGTCGGACTTCCAGCTTGCTTGCGCGCCGTTGGCGCAGCAAGCCCTCGGCGAGTACTTGTTGAAAGAACGGGTGCCAACGATCCGCAATGGCATTCTTATTCAAGCGGCTGGGGCGCTGAAGATGTGGCTGAACGATTTGCGATCCATGCAAAGACGCCTCGGGCAGCTCGTCATGGCTCAAACCTCATCCGGTGGAGTCAACGCGAAGCGGCAAAAAGTACGTGAAATTTACTATCCTGCAACGCAGCTTTCTCCTTCGCGGTCGGGAATGACGGTGGACGACTCCGCCAGCTGGCTCGTGCGTGACGTCATCGAGGCGATCACAGTCGACGATGTCGCGCTGACGTACGCGCTGCTTTCACAAGATGCGTCGTTAACCGCTGCGGCAGCCGCCTCCAGTCGATCGCTTCCAGATGAGGGCGGTGCAATAGAGCCTCAGGCCGACTCCCTGTCGCTACTGCAATCCAAAGTATTCCAGGGCGCCACCCTTTTCGACGTTTACGCCCTTTGCGGAAAAAGCTACGATTTTTTAAAAAGCTTCGCCGACGCGAGAGCGGATCAACTGAGACGCGAACTCGACGTCACGGCGAAGAACATCACCGACATGAAACAGTTTCAGACTATGTGTGAGTCGCTTCTCGGATTTCTCGCAATCGAGAATCTCCTCTATTACGCTCCTTCGCACGCGCACGTCCGAACCCCGCACAACCTTGTCGCAACGTGGGACGCCATCACGGCCAAGTTGACAACGTCGGCAGCCACCTTGCGCATGTCGAGGCCAACCGAAGCCGGGGAAATGTGCCGCATCGTGACGCGATGCGTGAGCGGCGCGTGCGACGCCGTGACGTGTGTCCCGTTGAACCTTGCGTCGGTCAAGGTTGCCGTACACGACCTGCGCGATGCTGTGCACAGCGAAAGCCTAGCGGCATTGCAGGGCAAGCTCTTCATGCTGTGTCAAGGGGACTCGTTCATGCCGCTCGAAATCAGCAGCCCGGAGCAATATCAGCGTTGCGTGGTTGCGCTGAATCTCCATCGCACGCAGTCGTTGGTTAAAGTGGACCCGTACCTCTCGGGTACCATCCGCGTTCCCTACACGGCGTTGGTGCCCGAGTCGGCGCATGCGATCCTTACCTTCGTCGATGAAGCCTACACCATCGTCCGGATGACCGAGTCGATGGGCGTCACAGACGACTCCGCTGACGCGCACATTGCCGAGTACGTTACCGTCGCGTTAGGCACCGTGTCGTCGATGGCGTCCTCGATGGCCAAATCGAACTTGAGCTGCGCGCAGTCGGCGCTTCTCAGTAGCAGTATGACTGCCATGCTCGTCGTGACGTCCACTATCGAGCAACGCTACGCGACGTTGTGGCACGGCCGTTTGACCGGGCTACAGAAAATGGGTCAACCCGCCATTTTGAGCGTGGCGGCTAAGGAATTCTCAAAAGTTTCGGAAAATGCAGTGGGCAGCTGCGTTTTCCTGCTGATGAATGAGGTCGATCTTATTTGCGAACTGGGCAAGGATCTACAGTACTGGATAAAACGAGCGGATGACCCGCGCGACGCGCAGGCGAAAATTTTCGACTTGGCCTGTGAACACATCCAAACGACAGTGAAAGTCCTCGAACTCGTGTGGCCTCCACAGCTCGTTCAGTCCACGCTCAAGTCCACGGTCATGCATCTCGCTGAGGCCGCCTCATCGATTATCACCAACCTAGTAAGGAACTGCGAAAAGCGTAGCATCCAGCACCTGCAGAAAGTGGTGATTCAGTATGACGTCGATGCCAATCCATTGCTCCCAGAATTCGCCAAAAAGGTCAACGTTCCTTGGAGAGTCGACATTTCCGCCCTGTGTGAGAGTTTATTGCCGGTGATCGCTCAACGCGAGGCGGAGTACGAGGAGGAGCGAAAGCGCCAGTACTTGCTCGTGCAAGGAGTGGAAGGCATTACGAACGTCGTCGGGGACGCCGCTAGCCAGGTGCAGACCGCCGCGACAAAGGTCGCCACGCAAACAACTAAAACCGTCAAATGGTTTGGCAGAGGCGCGAAGCAAGCCGCGACTGCGGTCGTGACGCTCGGGGGTCGCACTGGTGCCGCGGCCGAAGCCGCGGCCAGCACAGACGCAATGGCGGCGGCAGCGGCCGCGTGAGTAGACCGCTCGGGATTTTGTTTCGTAGCTCAATGCTCCATCCAGTGTCGCGTTATCCTGTGAGTATTGGAAGGGTCGTTGTGTGACATGAATCTCGTTTTGCTTTCGTCCACCCTTAGTGTCTGGTTTCAGTCACGGTCAGCCCAATGCACTAACCGGAAACGCAGTGTCGTTTTCAGATCATCGCGAGTCATGGGGGCGGCTTCGCGAAATGGGAACAGCAGTCGAGACGTGGCCCCTCCTTCGTCGGTGACCACCAGTTCCGTTCGTCGAAAGATAGTGGTCATACTAATCTTCGTGGCGTTGTTGGCCGGCGGGTCGTTGCCGACCACGTGGAAGTCGGTTTCCGGAAAGTGGACTGCCACAAAACGGAAACCGTCTCCTCGCACAACCAGTGAGCGACCGTTCAGCTCGCTTGCTGCCTCATCGAAGCGCGCGAGGAGCACCGGCAACTTCACGACAACCACCGGCCCCCAACGATCGAAAGAGTCAACAAGCAGCATGCATTCCGGCACCACTCGCATGGTCTCAGCGGGCCCGTCGGCACCGTCGGTTGCGCTGGTGACCGTGCGGGATGGCGACCGTCATCTCCGTGAATCGAAGCTGCACTTTATTCACGACGTCTCACCCGACGGGTCGCGACTACCGACGAAGGCGTTGGAGGCCTCGGCCCGTCTGGCCACCAGCTTGCTCCGCTGTGTGTCGAACGGCATGCAGCAGAAATGTTTCTTTCGCAACTTGCAGGTGCAAAGAAATCAGTTCACATTTTGCGGTGGTGACGGTTCAGCAGCCGGGGGATTTCCGAATCCAATGTTTCTGCCAGACGGGCAACCAGAGCCACTGATTCAGCACCACCAGTATCGCGGCCATCGAGTGGACGTCACCGGCCGTTGTACGTGCGAGCGCGTGGTCGACCGACCCGCCGTGTTTCTTTTTCGCATGAGCGGACACTCCACGTATCATCTGTGGGAAAATAACCTCGGACCGTTCTTCCAAACATTGGAAGACTTCCGCAACGACGTAAAGCCGTTTCATGTAAACTTGGAGAGTCCGAGCGATCTGATCGTGGTCATTGGGGATCAAAAGCCGACCGCGGGACCTAAAGCACCTCACCTGCTCGATCAGCTGCTCCGGACGTTCACGGACGTGCCGCTGATCAACGCTTCGCGCATTTTGACTCCCGTTTGCTTTCGGCTGGCCATTGTCGGCGTCAGTGCGTCTTCTTTCTCGCATCGCGCGCTAGTCTCGCGAATGCTACGATACTTTGCGCAAGCTGACCTAGATGAAGATGATGGCAACGCCACGGTGTCTCGCAACCGCGAAGGAGGATTGATCTCCTCGACGATCATGCCGACCGTGCCTCGATGCCTCTTCATCTCTCGAAATCATCCCTCGGTGATTCGTGGCCGAAAAATCGCCAACGAAGCCGCCGCGGTAGATGCTCTGAACCGGACGCTCATCGCCGAGACAGGCCGAGCGCTGGAGTACGTGCAATTTGAAACGATGTCCTACAGGGAACAGGTGCTGCTTGCCGCGGACTCTCAGATCATGTTTTCGCCGCACGGTGGTGGCGTCGCCCAGTGCATCTGGATGAAACCGGGGAGTGTCATGGTTGAGTTTGTCGCCCCCGTCGGGAAGACGCTGCTGAACATGTATCGCGCAATGTGCGGGAAGAGCAAAGTTGCACACATTTCGTTTCTGGCAGACGCGGATCCCGCCGACCTCGTGGGTCCGAAACTGGACAATCCCCGCCTTTTTAGCAACATGATCGTGCCTCCGGAGAGGCTTGTGATTCACGCCAAGAAGGCACTTGCCAAGTATGCGGAGGCCGCGAATCGGCGTCCTCGCGGATAACCCAGTGCTGTTCATTCCGCCAGACGCTCGAATTCAACACCGTCCATTTTTGGGTATTACCAGTATCGTGTTGCTTGGTCAAGTCCCATTCATTCAACTTTGTTGATTTCGGGGGCGGATAATTGGGTGATGTTTTTTTTTTTTACAGAAGCGCACGATCAGCATGCGTCAGCAACAACGCCCGACTTTCGCTTCGCGCCCAGCGAGTGAAGCTATCATCGTCCCTGCTAGTCCGCCTCGAAATGGACGAAATGGTTCGCCACAAGAGGATGCGAGCTCGGCGCCCGGTTCGCCGTCAAACACGAGCGCCCAACCAATCACGCTCAGTATGATGGCCGCGGCGGGAGCGACAGTCGAAACCGCCGCGTACGTTCACCGCAATCGCAAGAACTCCAAGTTCCGCAGGCCAAAATTTCAGGTAAAAATTGCCATCGTGACGCTCGTTCTGGTCGTGGTAGTGCTGCTCACGCCGGCTCTTCTCACTGGTATCTCGATATTGAGCGTCGAGTCGGTGAGGCTTGAATTCATGGCCAAGGGGCAGTCGGCTGTTGCTCGCACCGCGGCCTCCATGTTGATCGGACAAATGTGCCCACGGTTGCTGGACGCCGTCACAGTGACAGCCGACGTTGTCCAGGAACTTGTGGATCAGGCGGAAGCGCTGGAAGTAGCCAACGCCGTTACGGAAACGGGCCTAACGCTGTTGCAGTTGTCGGTATTGACGTCGTTTTGTCGTGGTCAATCGTCCCAAGAGTTCCGCTCGGTTTTAACCCCGCGGGCGCTCCTGGGCATGCCGAGAGTGGCAGGTGCGATTCGCGGCGTGACATCCCGGCCCCCTCCGATCGAACCCGACGGTCCCGTGAGACAGTTTTCGCGCACCACGATGATGGATGATGTGTACACCGCCGGTGTAGGTGCGGGGGACATTTTTGACGGCGTGCCAACGCATTTGTCAAACCAAGACAACGCGGTGTTCCTTGTCAGCTACAATGACTCGACATCGGCAGCATTGGGGAGCCTCGCTGATGCCGCCGTCACGCCATCGCCGTCACTGGCGGCAACTACGGCGGTCGCCTCTCCCGCGGCGACGGCCACCAAAGTGACGACGTGGGAAGACCCTGCGATCGGCCTTTCGTCAAGCACGCTTTGTGCCTGGACTCCTTCTGACGCCGAGTGGCTGTGCGGCGCGGATATGGTGGCATCTGGACCAACGATTCCCGGTCGAGACCGACAGTCCTGGACAGCGAGGTGCCCCGCGGGCGGCACACTGCGCGTGCTGCGAGAGCTTAATTGGACTTCGAGACAGGCCGCTCAGCACGTTCGCTGCACGTCCGATCCGTCGTTTGCGGTGCAAGCAGGACCGACGTTTTCTGTGGACACTTCTGGTGCTACGGCGCATCCATGGAGCAATCTGTTGACGAGCATGTTGTCGAGCTTCACAGCCGACGACAACCCACAAGTGCAAGCCGTTGCCGGCCCGGCTCCAACCGGCGAACAACTCGGCCGCCCCTCATCGGCGCTATTTCCGAGCAACGGGGGGTGCTTCATGAGCATGACGGTCGTCGCCAGTTCGCTCAACACGCAACGAAATCGCTCAAAGAAGTGCGCTTCAATTGTGTCTGCGTCACCCGTAAACGCAACGTCGGTTACGACCATTCTAGCAGCATCGACCGCAGCGGCGAATGGGGGACCGTCGACACGCGCACCAGCCGGTGGGTCTATCTTTGGGGATGTCAATTCGTCCTCGTCTCTCTTTCTTCCACCAGCCGCGAGTCTCACTGGTGACGGCGGCAGCGTCGGGTCCGCCAACTATCATGAGAATCCAACTGGCGCGGGGAACACTATCTCGCTCATCGCGCGGCGGCCTATCGCAGTGAGTCGACCGGCGTCGCTCGACGCTCGCCAGCTGCCGCGAAAAAGGCTAGTCCCAGCCGCAGTCGTCGTTCGAACCGATGTCACTGCGGAGCAGTTGACGCTAGCCACCACCCAGTTTGCCGAAACGTTCACGTCGCGGTTGGTTCTGTGGCACCTCGGCCGAAGGCAGCCCCTCTGGTGTGTATCGCCGAAGAGCGCCAACGACGAGCTCGACAGCCGATCCTTGCTACTCGGCAGGCTCACTGACAAGGCTATCTCGCTGCAATCCGACGAGGCGATCGCCTGCGAGCGAAGCATCAATGTGTTGGACAGACTAGCGCATGGGGGGTCGTACGAGGATGACGAAGACGGATCGATTGTAATCCGAAACGTCGAGGCACTTCTCGACTCAGCGCACGTTTTAGATGACCTGTTGATCGGAGGCGCGCTAGTGAGCTGTGGCGTATCGGCGAAGGAATGCCCCTCCTCGCAACTCGCTGTCTTTGCATTCCGTCCTCGGCAGTCCTACATGACGCAGCTGTTTGCCGCCCGGGGCCGCCTCGTGGCCGTCGCGTTCAGCATCGGCATCGCGACCGTGGTGCTGATGCTGATGTTAATGCGATCGCTCATGCATCCGCTGCGTAGCCTTGCCAAGGCTATCCACTGCTGCGCCACCTTGCGGCTTGAAGCGATCGAGTTGATGGAAGCGTCGGCCGTCGCGGAAATCAGCACCATTCAGAAAAGTGTCTCCTACCTCGCCATTCGGTTGTTCCACTATGCCCGCTTCCTCCCGGATCGAGTCGTCGCGCAGCGCAGCAAAGACCGCACTGCGTCCGCGGGAGAGGACGATGATGAGGGCGACTCAGCGGAAGCTGCCCTATCCGACAGCAGTTCATCTGGATCTTCGTCGGATGAGCCAGGAACCGGCGATGATGACGACGACGACGATCAAGACCGCCATCGCAGTGACAAGGCCGACCAGGCACGGATCACAGGAGGTCGGGGCCGCTTGGGAGGAGGCGGTGGTCGACGTCGAGGCGAGGAAGCCGCGGCTCCCGTCCACTCTATCTGTGTCGTCGCTACATGCGAGCACATCGTTAGCAAAGGGATCCTGTCCGCACGCGTCCTTGGCAGCGGTCGCATTCGGCCGTCGCGAACGTCTCGATTCATGTTCAGCTACCGCGTGACTGATCCGGTGCTGACTTTGCTCCTCCGTGCCTGCCGCGTTAGTTTGAACGAGCGCCCAGGAGAGACGTTGTTACTGTTTGTGCAAACGCCAGAGGGTAAGCGGCAGCTCGCAACCAACGAAGACGTCTTGTTTGCGATTGAGTTTTTCGCAAACTCGGGCGACCTCGCCGTGCTGCATCTTACCGTGTTGCAGGGTGCGAAAAAGGCGGTCTTCCCACTGTTGATCGCGGCCAACACCATCGTGAATGCCGCGCTTCGGCTTGTGCTCGCTGGGGCTCGCTTAGCGGATGCGGACGATCGCGTGCAGTTGTTAGGATTACTGCTACTGGTGTGCTTGGCCATGCAAATCGTTCAAAACACGTTGGTCACTGCGTACCTCCTGCGTCGCTTTTGCAGCCTCGACGAGGAATTTCGAGAGTGGCGCCGCGTCTCTCGCCGCGAGGAGCGCTTTGCGATCACAGTGGGCGCCTTCAACGTCACGAACATTGAAGTTTTGTCCTGCCACATTTCCATCGGCGAGCTGCGTTTGACGGCGCCGTTGACGGACTCGCTCCTGCACAAGGTGCGCAAGTACTCGTTTCTTGGATTTTTCATCGGCGACTTGATCCCCTTTATCATCGTCGCAATTGAGACAATCTTGCGACGCGCGTATCGAGACCCGTTTGTGCTCTTGTCGACATTGGCATCCGTCCTGTCCGTGGCGTCCATTCTCGTGCGGCACGGAGTGATCCGGTTTGTGATCGACGCTGCCAACGAACGGTCTGGCGTGCGATCGACGCAGCCGACGTCGCTGCAACTGGCCCGCAAGGATGTGACCGTCCTGCGATTGTCACTGGCCGACGAGGCGCACCTGACGACCGTGCTCCCGCTTCCTGTCTTCGACGAACTTTCCGACGCGTTTTATGCGGTGGTCGCCCCCATCATCAAGCGCTTTGGCGGTCTCATGGTGCACTGCGAGGGATTCACGCACACCATCTACTTCAATGCGCATTCGGTCATCGTCGATCATGCCCATGTCGCAAGAGTGGCCTTTGATGCCGTGGCCGCGGCATCGAGATCCCAGTTTTTGTCAAAAGTTGTATTCCAACTGCGCGAATTGCAAAAAAACGCCAGTGGAGCCCCAGGGGCGACGGGGAGTGTCGTGTTAGATTCCGCGACGTCGCTCAACAGCAATCAAGCCAACGCCATTCATCAGACCATCGTCGACACGGAAAAAAAGATCTTCCGCTTTCGTCACCGACCCGTCGCGTCAATTGTGAGCGGCGAGATGTGTGTCGGCTACGTTGGCACCCTGACCGCGCAGTCATTTCAGCAAGTAGATGAAATGGCCCTTCTCGCCACGGAGCTGTGCCGCTGGAACACGGTCATGGGAACGACGCTCCTATGCAACGACGCGGCAGCGGCCACTATCGAGAAGAACGCTGGCGATGTGCGGGCGAAGGTGTTCCTCCGGCGAATCGATTACGTGCGCTACGCGTGGCAACCATACGGGCTCGTCTGCCGGGCGGAGAGCGAAGCAGGCCAAACGGATGGTGGTGGAACCGAGTCGGGTGGAGCGGTGCTGGGAGACACGTCCCCACACGGTTTTGCCACACATGTCTGGGACGTACTCCACGTGGAGAGCACGCCAACCTTTTATGTTCGTAGTGTTTCCAGACCTGGCGGAACCACCCTTCCATCGTCGGTGTCCGGCGAACACGGCGTCGTCGATGGTATGGAGGGCGAGTTCGCCGTCATCGACCGTCCTGGTTTGGAGGCCGCGGCAAAGCGCGACGCCATGAAGGCGGCGGCGTCGCAATTCAACGCTGCCATGGAAGCCATGCTCACGATGCGGAATCCCGTTCCGCTCACACGGTACGTCAAGCAGTTCCCCCACGACGTCACGGCCGCCAAGACGCTCCGCTGGGCGGCGTTCATCAACGCCGACAATGAGATTGAGTCCGTGGCGTTCCCTCGCATGGTGACGCCGCTCGGGTGGCAGCTGCACCCCTGTGAAGTCGATCCGTCGTTGCTTCCCAGGTCAGCGGCGGTGAGCTCGCCCCTCATGTACCGCGGCGCGACTGCCGCTTCGTCGTCGTCTGCTCTTCAAGAGAGTGCCGAGGCTGGACGTAGGCCTCCCAGGTCGGAGCGCCGGCTAAGGGCGACTGCCGCCGTTACCTCCATGTTGCCTTCGGTCGCTGTCGCTGCTCAAAGTGGCGACCAGCGAATCAGCAGTGGCACGGCGCTGGAAAAGGTCTTGGGAGTCCCTAATTTCAACCTAGAGTTCGGGGGGGTCGTTGATCCCAGCGTCGTGATGCACGTCGACTTGTAGTGGCCACTCGGCACGTCGAGATCTTTGCTTGATTTCGTGTTCGCGATTAACTCGAATCCGAACTAGTGGGGAACCGTATTCTTTAGTGGGAAGACCGAACTGTATTCTTTTGCTCGTTTCGTATGTTTTTCCCTGTTGGTCTCTCATCTTAGGTTGAACAACAAACAGCCGAAATTCGGGGAGCTCGCGCAAGTTATTTTGACTGTAAAATCGCGCGCGACTTGCACGTGCGTCAAACATGCAATACCAAACTGAACATATGGGACCAACAACGGTTAAACAATAACAGGCGGTTGCACTCTACGAAATATTGTCAAAAAAAATGTCGAGTGAGCCCATCACAGTTGCTAGCGGATCGTCCGTGTTCGTGTCGCCAGAAAACCGGCGTACGACGCGTCGGCGCAGTTCGTTTCTGAAGCGCATGGGAAAAGCGCCCGAAGACATCGTTGCCGGCGAACAGCCACCACCCCCTGCGGAGTTGCCGCCCCGCTCTCCCGAAGGCGAAATTCGTCTGAAAAACGGGTCGAAGCTGGTCCGGCGAAAGTTTACTGAAATCATCCCTCAGGTTCACCCAACGCAACCCGATGCCCAAGGTGCATCATACCACGTGATGTCCGTAGCGGAGGTCCTCGCGGCACTTGGTTCCCGAGAGCATGGCCTCACCGACGAAGAGGCGTCCACGGTGCAACTCAAACACGGAAAGAATGAAATGACGCCCCCGCCAAAAGTCAGTCTTCTGCGACGCTTCTTCGGCAATCTCTTCTCAGCCTTTTCGCTCATCATGATCATCGCGGGTTTACTCTGCTACATCATCACAGGGATCAACACACAGACGTCGGGCACGTTAGACGTACAGACGCTCGCCTTGGCTTGCGTGCTTGTAGGAGTGGCCTTGCTCACTTCGACTTTCCAGACCTACATGGAGAACGCGTCCGACAACCTGATGGAAGCGCTGCGCAGCC
>ERZ1292630.644-Hain-H41-02um-R3-644-length-35521-cov-8_pt1 | contig 35521 bp, 17 predicted proteins | sample MGYA00564408_ERZ1292630 | MGnify/ENA primary metagenome ERZ1292630 (study PRJEB36523, sample SAMEA6512641) | groundwater metagenome | collected 2019-01-08 | study: AquaDiva: Metagenomics assemblies of 32 groundwater samples
CCCCCCCCCCCCCCCCCCATCCAAACCCCTTCCACTCCTCCCTGACACCCCTCCTTCTTCGAGTTAACAACATTTTTCAGTCTGTCCGTGCGGAAATCCTCACCGCCCCGATACCCGCGGGGAGCGTAGCGCATCCTTTCCCGGCTTGGTCCTTGGCTTCTCTCTCTCTCTCTCCCTACCGCGACTGATGGCACCGTCCAGTATCGTTCCCCACCAATTATGCTTCAACGTTTTAGCCGTCGCTTCGCCCCGTGCGGCGTCTCCCTCGTTGGCGCCTCGGCGAGCGCAAGGGGAATCGCGCCACGAACGTACGCGAAGAGATGGGCGTCCGTCGCCCCGCCTTCGACCCCCCTGCCGCATCCCGACGCCACGACGCCGCCGCCGTCTACTGGGAGCTCGGCCGATCCCACCATGCTGCTCGCCGAGAAGTACGCCGCCATGCTAACGGCGGATCCCGAGTTGCTCCGCGCGACGCTCAATGAAATGAATCCGGAGGCGCGACGAAAGCTCGTCATATCCGCGGTAGCGTTGGACTTCTTCGGGAAGGACACCGTCAATGCCGAAGTCAAGAGCGCCGACGTCGACCACGACAAGTTCATCGGGCCCAAGGACTTCGATCGATGGATGGACCAAGCCCTGCGGCGAAAGGCGGCGAAGAAGACGGCCGCGGTGGAAGCGTCGTCGGCGGCCACCGCGAGTACCAACCACGAAGGCGCGGCCGGCGAGGTGACGGCCACCCCTCCAATTGATGGTACGCCCGCCGCCGCGACAGGGGCCTCGTCCTCGTCCGTCGACGTTCCGTTCAAGGTGCTCCTCATGATCGCGATCGAAAGCGGCCTCCCATTTGTCGGCTTCGGCTTTCTCGACAACGCATCGATGATCCTGGCGGGAGACGCGATCGACCGTTCGATTGGAATCTACTTCCACCTCAGCGTGATGGCGACCGCGGCGCTTGGCAACGTCGTCGCAGGGTGCATGGGCATGCAGGTTCACGGATTCATCGAGAAGCTCATCCACCGGCTCAATCTGCCCGTGCCGGAGCTCTCGGATGCCCAGCGCAAGTCGCAGCGCGTATTCATGGCCGGTCACATCGGTGGCACGATCGGCATCATGACAGGCCTGTGCCTCGGCATGTTGCCGCTTCTGGTCATCTCCAACGAGGACGAAAAGCACGATCACAAGATCTTTGCGCAAATGGACGCCAACTCTGACGGGTACATCTCGGCGGCAGAACTGACCACGGCGCTAGCGGAAGCGGGTTTCCCCGTGACCCTTGACATCGGGCTCGAGCAACTCAGACATTACGCAAAAGAACAACCCGAAAAGGGCATTTCGTTCGCTGAGTTTCACACATTGGTCACGCATCATCGGGATCTCGCGGGTGGTAAGACTCTGGCCACAGCGTGACAAACATTGGCTCTATCACAGTCAACGGCGGCCCCGCCTTCGTCAATCTTGTTGAGTGGGATCCTCTCGCTCTCTCTCTCTCTCCCTCCAAACCTATCCTATTCCTTTTCCAAGCACTATACATATCGCCTCGAACTATTTTTTTTTCGCAGTTCTTTTGTTGGTGCGCGAACGTTTGATGGTGTTAGATGGGATGGCGACATAACTTGCGCGTATCGGGCGAGCAACTTTGGCGTTGCGCACACACAAACAATCCACCGGAGAAAAATTCAACAACGGCCAGCCAACGCTTCCGTGTCTCTGACTGCCGCAAATGGATGGACATGTTGTGGTTGTCGGTGGTTTGGGTGTCCCCTTGTGACTCGTTCTCGGCTCTCGTCACCTTGCCAGGAGCTCCGGTTGCCCAGGTAAGCAATACACTCTCTTGTCGCCCTTTCCTTCTGGTGTGGTGTCAAAGGCGGCTGGAGAAGAGAGTGTGTTTCATGAGTCAACCCGAGCTGCCCCCACCGCTCGAGCCGCCTTCCTCCGCCGGCGACGAGGGGGCCCAAGGGTCGCCGCGACGCCTCTTACGCCCGTCCGAAAAGACGCCGCTATTACCGCGCGTGCAGAGCGTGGACGTCAGCGCCATGAGTTTTATGCTGCCGCGGGGTGGCACCCGCTCTCTGGTCGCTAATTTGTGGTGCTGCATCGTGACGCCGGGATCGCTCGCCCTGCCGTTCGCCTTCGCGATTCTTGGAAACTGGTTCAGCGCACTCGTTGTTACCGCTGTGGCGCTGTGTGCCACCGAGTCTGTGAGAATCCTCACTGCCGCGGTCCACGTCACCGGCAGAGACTCCTATGAAGAAATCGTGGAGGTGCTGCTCGGGAAGACCGCTCGCATCGCGACCAGCGTCGTCCTGTTCTTCTACAACATCGGCTCCGCGGTCCTGTATATGGTGTTCGCGCAGCAGACCATCCACGAGGTGCTGCGGTCCCTCGCGTGGGCGTCGATCGATCTGACTGGTTATTGGGAAGGGCACGGCGCCCGCAGCGTGCACGGGCGCCACAACGGCCGACACAACTCGGACTACGCGCTGATCGGTTTGTGGGTTGTCGTCCTCGCGCCTCTTTCGCTGCTCACAAGGATGACTTCCCTCCGCCTCGGCACCGTGCTCGCGTCCGTCGGCATCCTCTGCATCACCGCGGTCCTGATGCATCGCTACATACAGTTGCTCGAGCACCCCAGCGCGCTGCCGACGCCAGCGCCGGCGGCGACGACGATTCCGGCGACGCCGACGCTGCCAAATCATATCGGTGCGGTGTGCATTGTTGCGTTCGCCTTCGAAACTCAGTCAAACATCCACCAGGTTTATGGCGAGCTTCATCAGCCTTCCAGCCGTTCCATGCAACTGGGGTTGCGCATCGCGCTGGTGAGTATATCCTTAATGTACGTCGCCTTGGGAACGTTCGGTTCGCTGACCTATGGAAGGACGACGGACGGCAATATTTTACACAACATCACGGAGCGTGCCGACTGGCTGAGTACGCTGAGTGTATGGGCCTCGCTTATTTCCGCCGTGGTCAGCTATCTAAATGTGCTGTTTCCTTGCCGAACGGTGGTGCTAAACCTAACTTCCTCGTACTTCCGTGACTTGCCGGTGTACCGGGGACTTGTTGGCATTCTCGTTTCCTTCGCGGCTCTATTGATGGCCCTCGTAGCGCCCGGCGTCGCGACGCTCGTGACGCTTCTAGGGGCCAGCTGCAGCACGACGCTCTCGATGATACTGCCCGGACTGATCGGCCTCCGAATCGCCGTCGAGCACGCGGAACTGGAAGATCTTGATGCTCGGCATGCGCTAACGCGTGACGTCACATCGTCTGAGCACCGCGGCGGTGACGGCTCGCCCGTCATGGTTGAGTTGTGTGATATGGCGTCACTGAATGAGAGCATCTTCGGGACGCGCACGGAGACGGTGCTCATCGATCAGCCGGATGGCGGCATGGTGGTCGACGATTCCGACGCGGGGACGGAGGAGGCCGAGACGCCGTCTGGGGTGGTCGCGCCCTTATCGGACCAAATTTCGCACAGGCGGATGGTTTCCTACGTGCTCATCGTGATTGGTTCTGTGGTTGGCGTCATCGGGACGTATTCCTCGGTCACCGACTACGTTTATGGCGGATAGTCAAACATGCCCCCATTTTGAACACACAAGGCCATTCCACTGCTTGCTCAGGGCTAACACTCTCCTCGCACACGCGCCAACGGTGCATGCTCGGCTGCAGCGTCATTCCACCCAACTATAGAGAGAGGCATGCGGAGGGATTAATCCTCCCCTGCACCTTTTTTTTCCCACCAAAGACATCTTCCCGCGCGGCGAAGTGAAGCACAGCTCCCCCGAGAACGCCAACATCCGTGACGTATCGTCGGCTGTAAGGCCCATTCCTCCGTTGTGGAATGTCCTGCGGTCATTTTGTTCTGCGAACATCCCGTCCGGATGCGGGTGGGGGAAAGAGAGAGAGAAGTGAACGGGATTGGTCTCTCTCTCTCGATGATGACCTCTCCCAACCCCCGCCGTTCGGATGGTCATCAGTCGTAATACGATGACGAACAAGACATCTGCCGAGCCAACGCAGCCCTGCCTCGCGCAACGCGACCAGCCGCCAGGCGGCATCGTCACGAGGGGCTTGTGGCAGTACATTGAGCACCCAGATGCGCGCGAGGCATGGTTCGATCGTGACTGTCAGCTCCACGCAGAAATCGTCGCCGCTTTTGGTGACCATCAACAACAAGGCGCGGCGACCGCATCGCCATCCCAGGGACTCGCGCTCGTCGCCGGACAGAGAGCACGCAGCCGCCGCCTGCGGCAACAAGCGTGCCTATCTCCGTGCCACATCACGTATCGTGTGCTGATGCAGCCTGAGAACGCCTTGCCCATGTCGGTGGAGGCGATCGTGGAGGATGCCGTTCGACGCGGATGGCTCTCAACCGACCAGGCGGCCGATGTGCGGCAAAGGACGAAAGCGTTTCTGCACGCTCAGGAGGGGCTTCTCTTCCGGGGCGGACAGTCGAAAGGGAAAGCTCCTGGGACAACGGCCCGAAGGCCGACCGACGATGATTGGCGCGCGTGGCTCCGGGCAACGAGGCAGAGTATGTTCGCCGGGTTGCATCACCGGTACTACCTCCAGCACCGACGGACGGCCGCGTTGTCTGCTTGTCTGGTCAACACGGAGTACCAAAGTCTGGGCATGACGGTGTTTCCGCGTCCACACGACCTACCCTACATCCCTGCCGAGGTGGAACACCGCTTCCTGGAGGTGCTGCCTTCCACCTTGGGAGCCGCCGTCGGCTTAGGGCTGTTCCTGCGGACCAATCGCATGCTACGAGCGGGCTGTGTCTTCGCCGAGTACCGCGGGCACCAACTCACCCGGGAGCCGCGCGGCATCGAGCAGCGATACACCGTCCGATGCCGCGGTGGAGACGACACCGCCGATGGTGGTGGAGGGTCGGCCTCCTCCTTGTACATTTGCGGCCTGGTGGAGGGCAGCGACATGCTTGAGTGCCATTCATTCGCGCCCTTCGCCAACGATGCCGGCGTCGAGGGCGCCAACGCGGAGCTTCGCGTGTTTCCGGACGCATTGCCTGGGCGTGCGTTCCTCATGGCCGTCCGGAACATCCACGCGGGCGATGAGGTCTTCGTCGCGTATGGCGCGGGGTACTGGAATCGTGCAAGCTATACGGACATCGCGACGGCGAGGAAGCGCCACCAGCCCATGGCTGCGGCGGAAGCCGCCGACGGGCTATCATCATCCGGAGGAGCGGCACACTGGACAAAGTGTCGCTCCTGCGGCGCCGTGGGGGTACTCAAGCGGGCTCGGAAGCAGCACTTGCTGGCGTGCTTGGATCCGCTCACATCCACACAGATTCAGGAAATCGACCCGCTGCCGGTCAACGAATTTACTCGGTTCCAGGTCGCGTCCTCGAGCACCACAAAGGCTCGGCAGGAGGACCGCATAGGTCGCTCGAAGCTGGTTCCGACGACGAGGAAGCGGTCGCGTGGTGCCAAGGACGACACCGCTGACAGCACACACGCGTCGAGCTCCGGCGACGACGGCGACGATGGGTGTGCCGTGCCGCCAAAGGGGGACCGGCGCATCAACCGGGCCGCGGCCCGAGCCGTTTGCTTTCTCGATGACAGCTACGACGAGCACCACCAGCACGGCGTGCGCCCCTCCTCGTCCATCTCACTGGCGGGCGAGGTGCGTCAGCGGCTGCAGCTTTCCCATGCCGACCTCGACGGCACGCTAGGGGGGGTACGTTGACGCATCGTCCCCCTCTCACAAAGATTGAGACTTCCAATGTCGCCTGGCTGAACCCGTGGGCCTGGAATGCATTCATGCAGTGCCCATTCTATGGAATGCACGGGACGGTGTTGGCGTTGTCATTTGTTTTCAGTGGTTGCGTTTTTTCTTTCCACTCTGCTGCTTCTCTCGCCTCTTGTGTGGCAGCCAGCGTTGAAGTGCCAACGCCTACACATCCGAAAGATTTGGAATGCTCAGGCGGAGCGTCGGCCGCTGGCGCGCCATGGCAGTGGCTGCGAAAACCTCGCTTCTGTCCGACCAGCGGCTTGCCGAAATCGTCAAGTCGGCGACGTTTCCCGACCATGTCCTATGGTCCGCGCTGATGGCCCATGCTGGCGTGATGGGCCCTGGCTGCAAGAAGTTCGTGGAGGCCGCGGACGTGAACCCCCTTGTCGTCACCGTCAACGAGGGTGTGATTGTATTTCCCTTTCGCGCGTCGTCGACAGACGACATCATGACGGGCGCCGACGTGCTCGCCAACCTGTGCGTCGCCGCTGTCCACACCTGGGTCAATTCAGGCGGCGAAACGCCGACGGCCGCCCACTTGGACACGCTGCTGGATCAGTACCGGAGCAAGGCATCGACGCCGTCAAGAACAGCTGATTCGAAGGCGACAACCACGGGGACCGCTGGGAAGAACGGCACCGCTCGTCCCGAGGAGGAGCGAACGACGCCGAATCGAGGAGGAGCCCGCGATAGCCCTCCGCGGGGACGGGCGAAGGGCCAAGGAGGGGGAGGGGGTGGTGGGATCGAATCAACGTCGAGGGAGACGATCGAGTGCATCTTCTTGCCCACGCGCCCTGTCCTCCACGCTGGGGAGCCTGCACGCGCCACGCTTTCCTCGTTCCAGCTCAGCGTGCCGACAGATAAGCTTCGAAGCTTTCGGCCAACCTTCGCGTTTCAGCTGCAAGGCGTCATCACAGATGCTGAGACCGGTCGGCACCACGCGGCCGTGACGGCGTCGTATCACACGGCGTTATCGGTCACGTAACTCTCTCCGTTGTGAAAGCGACGACGGAGGGGATGGAGCACGCATCGCCAATAATGGATAGCCGCGATCGTTGTTTTCATGACTTCCTCCCTTCCTTCGCGCATTGGCGACGACTCGGCTAACACACAAGAATATTTTTTGCGAACACACAACCATGAAACGGCTCACGCAGATCATCCGGCCGGCACGGAGGAGCCCGCCAGCGAGGGGGGTGATGCCGTTGGTGTGGTGCGCTGGGCCATCGACGGCGCTCTGTCCTCTCCACCCATCTGGTGGAGGAGGAGGCTCCTCCGGTGGCTCCTGGGATTCGCCGGTCGCAACGACACGCCATTGGGCTAGTCGCAGCCAGGCAACTGCGCAACCTCAAAACGTGGACGGTGGCGCGGGGAGACGACTCAGTGCCGATCCCGTCGATGGTGACGAGTACTATGCGGAGCCGACTCTGCCTCTCGCCGCACCGGGTCTGCCGACTGCAGGGAACGACGTTCTCGATGAGATCCCTGTCGAGCCGCAGGAGGTCGCCGTGGCGCCGTTCTACGACCGGTTCCTCGCCGTGGTGAGGGCCGCCCCCGCATTGGAGCGCGCGGAAATGGAATCGGCAGGGTTCTTCGTAGGGCGTAACTGCCGGGTGTCCACGGTCGCGGAGGGTGCGCACGTGCTGATCAGTTTCGCGACAACCGTCTCTGTTCCCGATGTGGTGACCCTTTCACGTGTGGCTAGCTTTCTTGCGAGCTATCACGCGCAGGCCCTGCCGCTGCAGCCGCGACAAATGTCGTTGCTAAGAACGCGGTTCACCGCGCTGCCAGCGCTGGCGAAGATTAACATGCCGTGGGACCACTTCACCATCGTGACATCCGCGCGCTTGTTCGACGACTGCTTCATGGTGGTGCAGATGAAGGTCCTGCGAGTCCGAACCCGAGGACTGTCCCCGATGTCATCGCCCGAGTTCGTTGGACAACCGAAGGGTCGGAAATCCAAATCCCGCAGCATGCTTGCAGGCGCGCGCGGCACCGCCGCAGCAGCTTCTGACGACACGGTCGCGAACGGAGGCCACGTCTACCGGATACAGCCCGCCCCATAACCGTTGTGTGTTCAAGGGGGGCCCCCGCCACTCTCCCCCCTTCCGCGACAGGCATCTGCCCGGTCACAATGGTGTTTCGGCTTTTCAACGGAAACTTTTTGTCGTTGTCCCCTAAGCGCCCAGACAGAGAGGGGTTTGCAACGGGGGCCGCGAGCCGATGGCGCTGACCCTCTGCGCACATGCGGCTGCAGCCGCCGCGCGCCTGATGCGCTCGTCGGACCGGCCCAAATCCGCCGCAACGGCCCACGGAGTGACGAGTAGCTTTGGGGTGCGCTTGCTCCGTGGCGTGGCGTTCGACCCTGCCGGCATCGTCGCGATCACGCGAGGTGGCGAGATCGTCCGGCAGCCACCACCACCACATCCCCCACGCGCCGACGCCATCGCAGCCGCACTGCGCGAGGGGGCGAGTGAAACAGAGTGGGCCGCCAGCGTGCGTTGGAACGAGGTGGCGTGGCCCACGGCCATGTTGCCCAGTGCCGACGCTGGCCAGTCGGAAGGGGGTGATGCATCCACGACGCTCGTGTTCCCCTTCTTCGCGAAGCGCGCGAGCGTCAGCAACTCGTTTCACTCGGTACACGGAGGCGCCCTCGCCGCCCTAGCAGACGTCTTCACCACGTGCCACCTGTGGGGCTGCTACCCCACGCGTTCGCATGTGTCGCTCTCGCTGAACGTGGCGTACCTCAACGCCGCGCCCGTCGACACCGATCTCGCGTGCGTGACCCGAGTCGTCAAAGCGGGTCAACGAGTGGCGTTTACGCAATTTTGCTTCGTGTCCACGGTAGGTGGACTGACGCCCAGAGTCGTCGCGGAAGGCGCACACGAAAAGGCATTCTTGTCTGAAAAGAAACCGCCTTAAGCTGGCTGAGAGGGCTGGAGGGTGCCCAACTGACCGCAGAGTCATGCTGTGTGTGAATGTGCGTGCTGTGGGTAATATGCTTTCACACTCCTTTTTGCGGGCAAATTTGGTTGAAACACACACAGAAATAGGAGAAAAGAAAGGGACACGGTCCTGGTTTTTCCCTTTGAGAACCATCGCTCGAATCTCTCTCTGATTTGTGTGTGCGCGCACATGTCACTTGAAATTGACGAAAGCCGAGATCCGGCGGCGACTGAGCAAATCGTCCAGCAACGCGGCGAACGGTGGCTGGCCGCCGTCACCGAAGAGACGCAGCGATATGACATTTGCAGCTCGGAAGACGCAGCTTTCTGGCGCTTGAGGCAGCAACACGACCACGGCGCCACCCTAATCGTCGCCGAAGCGTCTGCGGTCGCGTTCCAAACACTGGAAGGTGCGGCCCGATCCGACGTCTCTCGCGACTATCGTCGAGCCACGTATCTGCTCGAAGTGGCGAGCAGCTACTTGCTCCACTGCCACTTGGTCTGGTCGGAACGCGCCGCGCTGGATCGTATCGGAAGGCAGTCGACGGAGGAAGACCAGCACGGGCTCAGCGCGGCGACTACGGGAGCAACCGCGCAGGCACGGCTGGATTCACCCGATTGGATATGGTCACAAATCGTGAATTCTAGCGTTTGGCTGGCTGTCGACAATCCCCCTGGCCAGCCAGCCCAGCCTGCCTTGGAGGACGACGACATGACCCACCCGGATGCCGATGGGGGCGTCGGAAGCGCCTTCACAGACGCCTGCGGTGTCGCCATACCGACTCTGCCAGACGTGTGGAGGACGTTCTTCCAGCGGAAAATTTTTGAGCAACGCGGCGGCGACTCTGAAGTGGCAGAAGCGGACGAATCCGTCGCCACCGGCCCGGAGTCCCGCAGGGCCAAGGTCGCGCCTCCTTCGCCGCTCACCTCTGCCGCAGTTCTTTCCGACGCGGCAAGCTCCCTCGCCAGTGCGAGAATGGAGTTTCTGGGAGCCGGTGGCGAATTCCAGGAGCTCATCGAGCTGCATTATGAAACGGCGGTGGTGGACGACGAGTTAACGGATCGCGCCTTGCTCGTTTCGCTCATGGAGCAAACTTTTTTTCGCATTCGACGCATCGAAACTTGGGAGCGGCGCGAACTCGCCATTCTGGAGGAAATTCACTTTTTGGAGAGCCTTTTCGGCGTTGGTGTCGCCATCGCCGACGGGCGCGCTCGACTCCACGCCATGTTGCTTGCGGACCACGAGCTCGATACCAGGGAACGCATCGAGGCCGAAGAGATCACCCTCTGGAGGCTCCTGGATACCAGCCATGCGGAAGGCGCCGAGTGGGCCGGCATGATGCAGCGTGACCGCAGCGTGCGCCTCACGGTGCGGCAGCACACGAGCCGAAAGGCCCCGCGGATTTTGGATCAGCGCCGCGTGGCTTGCCTCGCTGACCAACGGTTCAAAGCGTGGCTCGCCTTTGCCGCACCGCGTACCTTTCGCCGTCGCGTCGCGCAGCGGGTTGAAATCATGGCGGCGGTCGCGCGGCGGGTCGTGCTGAGGCGCTACTGCAACTTGTGGAGTCGACCCATGCAAACTCGAACGGAAACCATTGCTCGCAACGCCCTCGTCGAAGCTGAATCGTTGCTCCGTGGCCCGGCGATTCTCGCAGAGGAAGAACTCCACGGTCGCATGGTCGTTGAGTTTGATGAGCGCCACCGCCAACGCGGCGTGATCATGGACGCCTTTCACAAGGTCATCGACGATCACCGCGAGCAGCATCTGACTTCGGCACGACAGACGATACAAATGCGCGCCGAGTGGCGGCACCGCATGCGGCGGCTGATTGTGTGGCATCGATTTTGGAAGACGCGCGCGGGGTTGAGGAAGGTGAGATGGCTGTTGCAGCAGCACCAGGCTGCCGAATGCGCCAACGTGTATCGAACCTGGCGATGCTTCTACGATTGCCGGGCCAAGCTGCGCAGTGAACGACGTGCGCTGCAACTGAGCGAGTCCCTGTCGAGAGACGCCGTGCAGCTGGAAGGCGCGTGTGACGCCTTGCGACTGGTCAACGAGTTGGAGGAGGCCGTAGGGTTCACAGCGTTGTGGGGCGTCGAGCTTAGGGAGTACCGTGCCTCGAAGGAACGAGAGAAAGTTGCCCACGCACAGCGACTCTGCCGCCTGAACGAGCGCGTCCTGCTACAAATCTACGCACGGCGCTGGCGTAAAGTGCTTCATAAACGAACGCATGTGATGTATTTGCTCGGTGCCACGGAGACCGACCATGCGCGCCGTCGCTTCCGTTCATGGCTCGCAGCCACCCGGGAAACGCGCGTGGTGCGGTCGGAGATGCCTCGACTTTTCGAATCGGCGTCCGCCGAGGCACAGTTGATAGTGGAGGATCAACGTGAAGGCCGAGACCGCATCGAAGTCGAGTTCGGCCGTGAGCTCTTCCTAGTGCGTCTGACCCGCCTCGTCGACCGAAAACTATTCCCGCCCATGCACTTCGCACGCGGCATGTTGATGCGATCCGTTCGCCGCCCGTCACGGCACGCTTCCACGGAAATGTCCGTCTCCGGAAGGGCCTACTCCGCGAGTAACTTTCTTTCCAATCGCATTACTACTGCTGAGGCGGTCGAGCAGTTTCGCAATGAGGTTCAGAACGACGCCAGGTTCAGCGCGTACATACGGTGGGGCGACTTTGTCGTGTGGAGGCACCACACTCGCAACTGTGCCGAGCTCATCCGCTACTTGTTCTTCCAGTCCGAGCACGAACGAATTCGCGTCAGCATGACCCGCTGGCGGACCTTCTCGCATCAGTGTGTTGAAAGTCGCCAAGCCGCAGCGCAGCAAAGCGAACTGCTGCAAAGGCTTCGGGTGGTGGAGGTCGACGAGGATGGCGCACGGGCCGCTGTTTCTGAAGCTGCCGAATGGGCGGCAACACGGCTCGTCCTTTCGAAGCAGCGCGCGGAGAAGGCCCTTCGGGTGAAGCACCAGCTCGGACAAGTATTGCGGCTGGAGGCGAACGCAACCCATGACGTCATCCGCAGCGCGTTTCGGAAGTGGTCGGGTTTGCTGCAGCGACGTGAGCGCAGACGATGGCTGGAGCGCGTGATCGTTCGCCGCTTGGAGGTGGACTGCCACCGACGGATTTGGCGCCGCTCCTTCCACGCCTGGAAGGCAGCCGCACACGTCAGGCGCCGACCCCAGGCGCTGGAGCGCATGCGCAGTGCCATCCTTCGGAAGCTCCTCGAGCGCTACTACGCGAAGCTGAACCCGTCGACCGTCCGGCAACGTCGATTGCAGGCGGCCGCCGCCGCAACCATGTCCACCGAGGGCAGCAAGCCGCCCAAGGTTTCATTGCCGCCTCTGCAACGCAGCAGGCAGCCAGCGGCAACCTCCGTCATGGCTGAGATCATACATCCGACGCACCTAGGGAAGTCGAAGCCAGCCATGCAGCCGCCCCAGCGCTCGCACGAAGCACTACTGGCCGATGTGCTGCCCGCGCTGGGCGACCGGGGCACAGTTCGACTGGCACAAAGGCCGCCGAGCCCAGTTTTCAAAACGGTGAGGCACCGTTGTGGAGGGGGCGTGCGAAAGGATACCGCCGCCACCACGGCTGCCGCTTCAGCAGCACCGCCGCCGCCTGCGTCGCCGTCGACACGATCTTCTGCCCTTCCGCCGCTCGAATCCCAAGGTGGACGCCCGAATTCCGGTTCTGGCCGTGCCTCGTCGGGAAGGGCTCCCTCAGCGGGAAGCGCGCGTCGCACGTCGCAGTCCCCCGCCTCTCGTCAAGGCTCCGCTAATCGCAACCGCCGAACCCTACCTCCACTTCCCTGACCAAGTGCAAATCGATGGGGTGACATACGCCCTAACCCTTGGGGATCGCAGTGCCGCTGTCGTTGTTCGCCGATCATTTGTTCAGGTGATGGAGTTGTCTCGTCGCATCGTTCGGTTCAACCCAATTCGCATATCAGTATCAGAATCAGTAGGATGGATGTGTTGGTCTCGCGTTGGTGTTATCTGTCTTTCCTCTCAAGCCCCCGCCTCTCCTGTCTGTTCGTGTACCAAACCACACACACACTTCAGTTGAACCCGTTTTGATCACGTGTCAATCGAACATCGACCCGTTTTCCTCAAAATGACTATCCTCACGAAGGTGACTCCGAGTGTGACCCCAGAGGGCTCCCGAGTGTTGCGAATTGTGGCGAATTCGGGGGCTTAACAATAAGGGCGGTAATATCGTATCCGTTCAGGTTTGGGGTTTTTGTGTCATCGTCGTCATATGTCCACTAAGGCGATGGCAAAGGGTCGCAAGTTGCGGTTCGGCGACGTCATGGGCATCACAGTGGGCGGCGTGCCGGCCTTCTCCAGCGACTACGACTCCGCGGATGATAGCACTTACCGCAGCCGCAAAGACTATGTGTCGTTTTCCGCGGACGGCACCTACTGTGGCTTCAAATATCAGTGCGTCGAGTTCGCCCGTCGGTGGCTGATCTCCGTCTACCAGATAACGTTTCCTGATGTTCACATGGCGTATGAGATCTTCGAGCTGCCGTGCTTCCATCGCGTGGTGCCGAAGAGTGCCGCCGCGGGATCAGACGCCTCCGACGCGCTTGGCCCCAGCGTACCCGTCCTTCGCTGCCCGAACGATGTGTCCGCGGCGTTGCCATCGACGGGCGCCGTCATCATGTGGAAATCAGGCGGCTTCTTCCGCTTCACGGGCCACGTCGCCATCGTGACGGAAAGCTCCGAGGACGCGCCGGCGAGAGCGGGCGCCCCTTCCTCGACCGGATGGATTCGCGTCGCGGAGCAAAATGTGTACGACGCGTCATGGGACGGTCGCGACCACTCCCGCGAGCTGCGGGCGGAGCGACTGCCGAGCGGCGGATGGCGCATCCACGACAATCATAGCTGTACTCACGTTCTGGGTTGGCTCGTGCCCGTGTTACAGGAACCGGTGGCGCTCGTGGCCGCTGCTGGTAGCTCGGCGCTGTCAGGTTCCACCGTAGGCGCGCCCCACATTTAGGGCCAGAATCGAAAGTTGCGTGGACGGCGACCGTCTGTCGTGCATGAGGCAGCCCGACCAGGTGTGGGTCGGCATGATTTTCTTTGTTGCAAAATGTCGGCGTGCCGTTACTGCCGTCAACTTCCCCACCCTTGTCGCTTGTTGTTTATATTCGCGTCAAACGATCCGGGGATGGGGGACCCGCAAAGAGGGTGCAACGCCGCGTTATTTTAGTCGATGGTTTTGTGAACGTTTGTTGCTTCCCAGGAGTTATTCATTATGTCCGCGTCGCCCGCTGTCGCGGCACCGGTTTCTACCCTTCGCGAGGAGCCGGCGAAGCCAGCGCCGCCGTCAATTCCAGAGGCTGCCGCGAAGGTGGAAGACGCATCTGCCGTCCCTTTAGTCGCCGCCGTCGCTCAGTCCCAGCAGAGCCAGGAAGCGAAGTTCGTTGAATGGAAGTCGCGCCTGACTCGGTACTATATGGTGTACGACCCGCAAAAAACGGACCGGCAGATTGCCATCGTAGCTGGCTTCATTATGGACAATCCCTTGGTGTGGAAAGCGGTGCTCACGCGCCATGGTCCGGAGAACGATCCGCCTTACGACCAGCCCCTGCCACCGGCCTCCGACAAGCTGCTTCTGCGCCGGCGCGTCATGCAAACGACGGTGAAGCCTTACACGGATGCGGACTCGATGCGACAGTACTGGGAGGTACGACTGAAGCGCTACTTCGCGAAGTACGCCCCGGCGAAGTCAGAAGCCGACATCCACGCATTGGTGGCGAAGGTGAAGGCGGAGCATTGGGACGACGTTTGGCTGCTCATCCTGCGCAAGTATGGCCCAGAGCCGTTGACCGCGGCCGATGGGGCCTTCGATCCTTCTGGGTCTGAAGCGGCGAAAAAGTCGGTGCCGATTACCGACGCGTACCTCTACTCCGTGCGGCAGCGCACCTGGCAGCTCGCCACCTTGAAGCCGCGGATGTACCGGCACTTCTTCGCTCACGGCGTCCCCATGCAGGGCTCGGACATCGACTCCGTCATCGACGGGTTCGTCGGTGACGATGTGGACGCACTGTGGACGGGCATCGTGGACGAACTCGGCCCCGCTCCCTCTCCAACGGAAGGACCCCGTGCGCCACCGGTGCCTCGCTCTGTGTGGCGGCGGGTCGTTCAAGGGTTCGACCCTTACGCAAGCGACGCTGACGTTGAACAGCTGTTGGACGTTTACGGCGATGGGCAGTGGGATCAAATGTTTGCGTCGATGCAGGCCATCTGTGACGGCTCTCGACAGGTGCTTCCTTCCGTCAAACAGGTGCTTCAGTCCTTAAAGGCGTCGTCGTGTTCGATGGCTTCGCACTTTAGCGCGGCTCCGAAATCTGCCCTCTCCATCAGTAGTGCATCGTATGCGTCGGGGATCGTCGGTCCACGTCAGCCACAACGCTTTTGGTCGGCGGTTGAGTTCTGGAGGCAGCGCATCGCATGGCTGTGTGAGCGGCACCCTCGAGAAGACTCAAGTCAGTGGCTCTCGCAGGCCGGGGTTGGGGTCGCCAACCGTCCCGCACCGGTCTTGGGTCTCCTGCCCGTGACCACGGTTCAAAGTGCCGTCCACGCTGTCTGGCGGCGCCTGGTCGCGGGCTGCGGAGGTGCCGCCGGCGTTCTTTCATACCGAGACGCCGCGGACGATGCCTCCCGCTATGGTCATCACGCGGAACACCGGATCGACACGGTCGTGCAGTACCTAATGACTCGTCACCATGCCGGTGGGGTTGTCGACGACTGTGAACGACTGCGCAGTGTTGTCATCGAGGCCCTTCACGTCAACTCCGATGTGCCCTTTAGTACATTCATGGCAAATCTGCGAGGGGCGTTGGGCGACGACACGCCGGCACGTGCGTTTGAAACGATGATCAGCGCATCGGACGTCGCCCACGATTCGCTCATGAAGGGCCGTGGGGCGTCGTCCCCCCCAGTTGGAGGGAAGGACAGAGCAACCAGTCGTGCGCCGCGGCCAATCCCGACAGCTGACGGGGGGGTGATCGATGAGCTGGCAGTGGCATGCGGTCACGAGCACCGCGCGGGCCACCTGCGGGACCTGTGGAAGGACCGTTTGGTTCGCTTCTATCGGCACTATGACCCGTCGAAGGCCCCGAGCCGCCAACTCTCGCGGATGAGCTCCTCGGCGCACATTGACGCATGCTTGGACCGCGCGGAGGCGCAACTGCATGGTGGGTACGACCGCTTGATGCACCTACTGGTCACCAAGTACGGGCCTGAACTCGCAGCCATCGAAGCGGATCGCAGGGCAATCGCCGCCGAGGAGGCCGCCAATGCCGACATCACGGGAATGACTAGACCTCTCAACGCCGACGAATCTGTCTCCTTGAACGCCGCAGAGGCACGGCAGCAGCTTGCGCTCGCGGAGGTGGCGGCGCTCAATCAATCTCGGTCGTTGTGGGAACTGCAGTGCGAACGAATCATCCGCAACAAGCAGCTACCGATCGAGACGCTCGACTTGCAGGCCGAAATGGATGTGTACCTGGAGCGCGGCTTCACCCCGAGGCAGTATTATGAGCACTTCGCGGAGAAGTGGGGCCGGACGCTGTCGAGCCCGCTGATGGATGAGGCGTTTTGGAATTGGCGACTCCGGCGATATTTGCAGTGGATCGGTAGTCCTCCGTTTGTGCTCCGGGACCTGGTCGCGGCAGTCACCGCGGAAACCGCCGAGTCCGGCCGCCATCATGATGGCGACGACGGTCACGACGATCTGGCCATGCGTTGCTACCGATACGCGGCGGCCAAATTCAACTTGCCGCCAGATCCGCAAACAATCAATGATTCGATCGCTTTCCGCACGTACCGAGCGGAGTTGATGCGGCGCGACGAAACAAGCGTCATTTTCGGGCCGCCTCTCCAGTCGCTTTGCCCCTTCTCCGTCCCAAAAGGCGCTGAGGGAACAGCCGGCGCAGCCGCAATCTCGGCCCGTCAACCTCTAAAAGCAACGCGCTCCGCTGCTGGCGTCGCTGCCGAGCAAGAGCTCACCGTAGGCACTCGAGAATTCTGGCATCGCAAAATGAGCGACCTTCGCTTTCGAGAGTGTCCCGCCATGCCGCTCGACGACATCGATATGGCGCTCGACGCCGCTGAAGTGACGAAGACATCATTTCTGGACATGTGGCGTCAATTTTCGAAACGTTGTGCAACATTCAATCGAGACCAGCATGCCGTGTGTGTCGCCCGCAAGGTCTGGTAAGGTAGTAATAGCACGCACGATCGCAAGGTTTTGTACACTCAGTTCTCCATTATCATCACGCGGCTTCCTCTTCCCACTTCTTGTCTTCGCGATGTCTTGTGGTGGCGACGAGATTCCTCTCGGCTTTGTGATGTTGCGGTGACACCAAGAGGTTCTCGTCGTAAGACTTAGTCGCACTCTTTTCCCGTCCCAAACCCAAACTCATCCCCCCGCCCTGCGCCCCTCTCTCACATGTCGATTCCGGTGTGGGAGTACGATGTGGCGTACTATCGGGCGTTGATGGAGCCGACCGGGCTTGACATTCGCACCGACCCCGTCAAGGGCAAGGGACTGTTCACACGGCGAGCATGGGCCAAGGGCGAAGTCGTCCACATGGAATCGTGTCTCTGCTGCACCCAAAATCTCGATGATGCCAACCGAGGCGTTCCCGTCTGCGGGAACTGCCTCGTGTCGCTCGAATCGCCTCAGGAGATCGTGCGCCGAGTGTGTGGAAAAGCCTATGTTGGTAGTATGCCGGCGATCGAGGCTTATCGGCCCCCTGAAGCGTTAGGCTGCCTCAATGCTTTGACGAGCGACTCGGACGCGTGCACGGCGGTCTACTGTTCCGTGCGGTGCCGCGAGCAGGCGTGGACGAAACACCACTACGCGCTGTGCCAAGCGAAGATGACGCCCAAGTCGGTGGCCGCCCTGGCTGCCTTCATGGGTCACTCGTGGACGGAGAGCGGTGTGGACTTCTCAGACACACATTTTTTGGCGCTTAAGTTCATCGGCATGGTAATCTCTCGACACCGCATGCACAGAATGCCGCTGGAGCAGGCGTATGCCCCGGTCGCGCAACTCATTCGCTCTCCGCTGCAGAAGTTCGCCTTCAGCTATTTGCTCATGGAAGACTACGAGGAGTCCGTCGGCATCAAACGCGACATCGACAAGGCGGATGCTGAGCGCTACCTCGAGTTCAAGACGTATCAGTTTAAGCCACCGGAGGACAACCCGGTCGTTCTCCACGCCCGTGCCAAAGGGCCTACGCGAGACCACATGATGGTCGAGGCGATCGCCTTACTTAACGATATCTTTGTGTTTTCTCCGGAAGAAGCCGCATTCTTCACCCCGGAGCGCTGGAGTAGCCTTCTCGGTGCGGTGCTACTCAACGGTCAGGAGCGCTCGCCGAATTCGCCCTACACCGACTACGCTTTCATCGCCAAGAAGAGTGGCAACGCGAGCGCGCTGCGGAGCTTTCAGGGAAACTTGAGATCCAATGGCATCGACACCTCCAAACTGGACGGATCGACGCGGGGCCAAGGGGTGTACACCATCGGGGCGTGCTTCAACCATTCGTGCGACCCCAACGTTCAGGTTTCCTATTGCAACCAGAACGACGAGACGCTCGTCGTGTTGGCGCTGCGGGACATCGCCGCTGAGGAGGAGCTCTTCATCAGCTACATCGACGAGGCCAAGCCGTTCATCCATCGGCAGCAGCAGCTGTTCGAGCACTATCTGTTCACGTGCCTATGCACCAAGTGCCAGCGCGAGGCACCGACGGCACCGGACGCCATGGCCACTAGTGAAAAGTCAGACAGTTAAACAAACAAAGCTGAGGGTAGGGGGGGGGGTGCCTTCGGCTCTAACGGGAGGCGCCCCTGTCACGCTCCTAAACCAGATGATGCCCCCACGATGACAGCACGGGCCGTTGCACTCAGACCGAATCGAGCAGTTGCGCGACGGAAGAGTTGTGACGCGGCACTAAAGCGCGCAGACTCTCCCTGCTCACTCACTCGTGTTTCTTCGTGACGTTTTTTTAACACCCCCCCCCACCCCCCAACGACGTCGGAAATGTTCAGCGTTGAGTTTGCGCTGAAGAAAATTCAGGACGCCATTCAAAACAACTTCCGCGCCATCGGCGGCGGAGCGCGTTTTTTCTCCTCGGCCACGCGCAAAGGGGAGTCCGTCGAGCTGCAAGCCGACCTGAACAGCAACGATCGCGACCGTCAGAAGAACGCTGTGAAGCGCATCATCGCCACGATGACCCTCGGCCGCGATGTCAGCCAGCTATTCACCGACGTCGTCAAACTCGGGCAGGTACAAAATATCGAACTCAAAAAACTTGTGTACCTGTACATCTTGAACACGGCCCGGCTGCAACCCGACAAGGCGCTGCTCGCGGTCAACACCTTCCTACTGGACACGACCCATTCGTCTCCCATTGTTCAAGGCCTCGCGTTGCGCACCATGCTGTGCCTGCGCACGGACACGGTTCTCGAGTACTGCATGGCTCCGGTCCGCGCCGCGCTGACGAGCGCCGAGCCGTACGTGCGCAAAACGGCCGCGCTTTGTGTGGGCAAGCTGTTTCACCAAAGCCCCAAGTCCGTGGAGGAGCAGGGCTACCTCCCGTTGCTTCAGGCGCTGCTGCTGGACCCATTCCCGATCGCCGCGAGCAACGCGGCGGCGGTCCTCGCCGAAATGCGGGCCGTCGGCGTCACCGTGTCGCTCACGTACCCTCAAACGAACGCGCTCCTACACACCCTCTCCGATGCCGGGGAATGGGGTCGCGTCTACTTGCTCGAGTTGCTCGCCTGCTACCACCCCAGCGCCGAGGAAGCGGAGGGCATGATCGAAAAGGTCACGCCCAATCTCAGCCACGTGAATCCGGCGGTGGCGCTCGGTGCCATTAAAGTTGCGTGTGTGTGGTTGGAACGGCTGCCGCCTTCCCAGCGAGGTCCGTTTCTGCAGCGCATCAACACCGCGCTCGTCACACTGTCCCGGAGTGATGCCAACGTCGTGTTCATTGTGTGCCGCAACGTGGCCATGCTGCTCGAGGCGCACCCGTCCCTCCTCAGCGAGAACATCCAGTCGTTCTTCGTCCGATTCACCGACCCAACGCACGTCAAGTCGGAGAAGCTCAAGCTGCTCCTGCGCGTGATGACGACCTCCACCGCGCAGGCCGTGGCGCAGGAACTGAAGGAGTACACCGCCGAGTTCGACCCGGTGTTCACGGTGCAAGTCATCGCTGCCATCGCCACCGCTGCCATGCGCGTCGAGGCCATCGCCCCGGCGTGCGTTCAACTGCTGCTGGACGTGGCCAAGCGACGTGAGGAATTTCTTGGCGACGTCATCAACGCCGCGAAAAACATCGTCCGAAAGTATCCCCAGCTTTTTGGTCAGCTTTGTTTGCCGCTCTTGCAAGCGTCGGAAAACGTGACCGAGGAGGACGCGCGGGTGTCTCTCGTGTGGATGGTCGGCGAGTTCTGTGAGCAAATTCCCCAAGGGCGAGCGATGATCAAAAAATTTGTCGACGGTTTTGCGTCGCAGGAGCAAGCGGTTCAGCTGGCGATCCTGACAGCCACGGTGAAGGTGTTTCTCCGGCATCCGACTGAGCTCGAGCAAGCACTGAACGTCGTTCTCGAGAAGTCATCTCGCATCGCATCGTCCCCGGACTTACGCGACCGAGCCGTTCAGTACTTTCGGCTCCTCAGCAAAGGTAGCCTTGGCGTTGACCGGCTCAAGGCAATCGTCCACGGACGCAAACCGCCCGTCGAAGTCGTCCGCACCGCAGCGTTGTCAATGTCCAGGATTGAAATCTTGCAGAGTATTAACACCGTGTCGGCGATTCTTGCAAAGCCCTCTCGCGCTTTCGTACCATCCTACGGCGTGTCGATTCAGTCCGCGCACGTCGACGATGACGACGACGACGACGCCCCGCTTCCCGATGTCGTGCCCTTGCCGGATTCCTTGCAGCCGAACCGCAGTGAGGATGCGTCGAGCGCGCAGCCGCAAGTCGCGAAGGCTCCAAACACTTCGGCGCTCGACGAGCTGTTCGGTCCTGCGTCAGCTCCTCTACCAGGCGCATCTCAGCAGAAACCGTTGGATCTTCTCGCGGGCATCTTCGACCAGCCAGTTCAAGGCTCGTCATCGCGACCGCCAGTGGGGTATCCTGCCCCGCCCACACTTGCACCCGCGGGGTCGTCCACCCTTACGGAACTATTCGGGGGTCCTACCACCACGGGGCCCACGACGAACAATTCTCGTCCAACTGTTGCCCATACAGATCCGTGGTCGGCGATCGGTGTATCGGCAGCGGCCGTCAGCGCGACGACCACCGCCCCTTCGTCCGCGGCCTCGTTAGATCCATTTCTGGCCATGATGGGGGGGAAGCCAGCAGCCGCGGGAGCTGTCACAACGCCCAATCTACCGCACGTTGGCGACAGCATCCTCCCGGACGGCGGTTGCATCCGCTGGCACGCGGCTTTCCGCGAGATGGGGTCGACGATCGCCTTGGAGGTGCAGGCTGTCACCACTGCCTCCTCCGCCCGCATCCAAACCGCCAACGTCCTGTTCAACCGCAACCCGTACGCGTTGGCCCCGGCGACCAGCGGCCCGGTCACCGCTAGCCAGGTGTGCACAGGCGCGTCCGTCGGAGCCTGGACGGTTCCAACGGCGCATAGCGCCGCCCACATGGCACCCGGTCGGGCGCTGATCGAAGTCGGGATACAGTTATCCGACCTGGCCGTGATCGGCGCCTCGGCGCGGTTCACGGTGCCCATGCCCGCGGCGTTGCAGTTCGACTTCCCTGCGGAAATGGCGAAGGTTGATTTTGCCCAGCAATGGAAAGGCCTTCCCGCGAGCCTCGAGCGCACACTCGCCTTGCCGCCGTCCTTGGCGCAGGTTGTCCATGATCCCACGGAGCTTGGGCGGCGCGTTCGGCACGTCCGGGGGGGCGTCGTGCACGAAATGACGGTCGGCCCCGCACCCATGCAGTACGTCGTCTTCGGCACCTTCAAGACACGGTCTGGATCCACCCTGTTTTTCGAGATCAAGTGCTGCACGGACGTGTCGCGGTCCAGCTGCGTGGTCAAGGCATCCGCCGACATCGATGCGCAGCTTTGTTTGGTTGACGTCGCGGTGCGCGCCATGGCTGAGCACTAGGTGACGTGAGCCGCCTCGCGCTATCCAGACGTGATGTTTGGGTGGTCCGCGGCACTGCCGACAAACAACTCGGTCGATGTGTCGCAAGTCGGAGGCGTGAGGGGGTTGGACAGCCCCGCTGCAGCACCGTCCTCCTCCGGTAACTGGGTTTCCCACTGCTACGCGCGCTGCTTTGAAAAACAATGCTATCGAGGTAATATGGTATGGAGGACAGTGGATGTGGTGGTTTGAACCATTGCTGGTCGCTATGCTGTATGTCCTGGTTTGACACTCTCACGTGGTTTTGCGTTTTTGTGCAGCTCAGTGGGATTTACACTTCCTCGACACTACGATATGCTCCGTCGCTTGGCATCCGCACCCGTTGCCGCTGCAGCCCGTCTCGCTGGCGCCGCTCGCTTCTACACGGCCTCGCCCGAGTTAGTGAAGCTGTACAACAGCAACTTCGACGCGGAGGCGTACCCCGTGGACATCGTGCCCGGCGATAGCACTCTCTTCGCCAAGTTTCTTTACAAGGCCGCCGAGCCCAAGAAAGAGCTGGACGGTATTTTGAAGGACTTCGATACCATCAACACAGTGGCGAAGAAGCTCGGTGTGTTCTGGGAGCGGCACGCGGACCTGGAAGCCGTGGCCGAGTTCAAGGCGCTGAACCCCGCCACACAGTTCACCCTGCGGTGGATGCAGACCAATGGCGTGCTGGAGCAGCTGCCCGCCGTCCGATCGACTTACGAAACCTACGTGAATGCGCAGAAGAAGCGCGTTGTGGCGAAGGTCAGCCTGAAGGGTAGCGCCACCGACAACGCGGCGGAGGCGGCGGCGGCGAAGGTCGCTGCGGCAGAACTCCAAAAGACTATCGCCAGTGCCACTGGGTGCACGCTGGACTTCCAATTCACGGTTGATCCCACGATCGTGTCGGGTTACACCCTTGAGCTGAGCGGCAAGTTTGTCAACGCCGCGAAGGGCGCCGAGAGCAACGCAGCGGTGCAGGACATCGACTACACCGCGATCCCTGTGGGCAAGCTCTTGAAGACTCTGTGGCCAGAGAACGTTGAAACCGACGTCCTTCGCCGCTACTGCGAACAGCACAGCCAATTCGACGCCGAAGAGGCCAAGAACGGCGTGTAAGACAGACAGAGAGACGGCCGTGTCGACGGGGATGTCTGAAAGGACGGTCCTTCTCGCTTTTGATAAACCGAGAGAGAGGGAGGCCGTCGCATTTTGGTCGCGTTTCTCCGAGAGAGCGATAACAGGGAGACAGAGAGCGAGAAGGGACTCGCGTTCGGGGGGTTGTTAGGGAAGGGAATCGGGCTGCGTCCGACATGTGTGTGGGAGGGGGTATTTTTCGACTCTGGATCGATGATGTGGGCAGTAAGAAAAAAAAGGAAACCTCATTCGGGGATATCGATTCAACCACGATGCGGTGTCCATCCTCTCATAAACAAAATAAACAGCCTCTGTTGACGTGTGACAATGTCTACTGCAAAGTCCGCGGCGTCGTCGACGCGGCACGTGGTGCTGCTGGATGGTGCGTCTCTCTCCCCTGAGACCCTCGTCCAGCTGGGTGCGCATCCTGAAATGAAAATAGCGATTGCTCCCGATTCGGTCGAACGAGTGAACAAAGCTCGCGCCGTCGTCGACGAGATCGTCAAGAGCGGTCGCGTTGTCTACGGCATCAACACGGGTTTTGGAAACTTTGCCAACAAGGTCATTGATCCCCACAATTTGGTCAAGCTGCAGGTCAACTTAATCCGCTCCCACTGCGCGGGCGTCGGAAACCCACTGAAAATGCACCGCGCGCGGATGGTGCTTGCACTGCGAATCAACATTCTGTGCCGAGGCAATAGCGGCATTCGCTTAGAGACGCTGCAGCGGCTGGTGGACATGTTCAACGCAGGCATCGTACCCCATGTACCGCTCAAGGGCACCGTGGGCGCGAGCGGCGACCTCGCGCCGCTGGCACACATCGCGCTCGGGGCCATGGGGGAGGGACCGTTGGCCACCGTCAACAATCTAACTTGGCGCCCGGCTGGCCAAGTGCTGCAGGAAGTGGGCATCGCCCCCATCTCCCTGGGCGCGAAGGAAGGTCTCGCCATGATCAACGGCACCCAGTTCATCACGGCGCTCGGCTGCGAAGCGCTCGTGCGCGCCCGCAACGTCAGCCGCACGGCGGACATCGTCACGGCCCTCACGCTGGAGGCGCTGATGGGCACCGTGGTGGCGTTTTCACCCAGCATTCACAGGAGTCGACCTCATCGCGGCCAGAACGAAGTCGCCGCGCGGATTCGCAGCGTGCTGCACACTCCCGAAAAACCATCCCAGATTTCGATGTCGCATGCAAACTGTGGTCGCGTGCAGGATGCCTACGCCCTGCGGTGCTCTCCCCAGGTGCACGGCGTTGCCGTCGATACGATACGCTACGTCGGCCGCCTTCTGATGACCGAGGCGAACTGCGCGACGGACAACCCGCTGATCTTCGCGGACGACCCGGATCCTGCGAGGCGCATCGTGTCAGGGGGCAACTTCCACGGCGAGTATCCGGCAAAGGCGCTGGACTTTCTTGCCATCGCCGTCCACGAAATCGGCAGTATATCGGAGCGCCGCGTCGAGCGCCTCAACAACCCGACATTGAGCGCCATGCCCGCGTTCCTCGTTGAGCAAGGCGGCCTGAACAGCGGCTTCATGATCGCACACTGCACGGCGGCGGCACTCGTGTCGGAGAACAAGGTGTTATGCCATCCAGCCAGCGTCGACTCCATCTCTACCTCAGCGGCCCAGGAGGACCACGTGTCCATGGGGGGCTTTGCTGCCCGCAAGGCGATCAAAGTGGTCGAGAACGTCGAAACGATCATTTCTATTGAACTGATGTGTGCCGCTCAAGGCATTGAATTTCACCGCCCTCATCGCACGACGCCTGCCCTTGAGCGCGTCTGCGAACTCGTTCGGCGAGTCGTCCCTGCGTGGACGGAGGATCGGGAATGCAGCGGAGACATCGCGCTGATTTCGCAGCTCGTCCGCAGCGGTGAGGTTTGGCGTGCTGCCGAGATCGACGTGCCTCCAGAGGCTCGGTTCCTGGAGCTTTGTGATCCACCGATCTACGCAAAGCTGTAGTTGATGCAGTTCCTGGTTCGTTTTTTGCTGTGCAACCTGTCGTTATTTTTCAAGAGGGGAGGTCGAAGGACGGCTCAGCATCAATTCAAGATCAATTCCGCCGTATTCGCAGGAGAGAATAGGGAGGAGACACGCGAAAGTATTTCAAGTCACCTCCCTCTCCTGCCCTCTTTGACCCCCCCAACAAAGCGATCGCCTGTCTACTACTACGCATATATTTTTTTTTACTCCGCCGCTTTCCGCACCTTTCTATCGCAAAACTTCGCCGTCCCTCCGTCATACACAATTTTCAAAAGCGCGGCATCGCCATAGTGTTGGTTTCTCCCGGTTTCTCTCCATTTTCCTATTGAACTTTGCGAACCGTCGGGTCGAAGGGCGAGCGTTGAGTTTCACGCTGATGAATATAAAATGGCTATACTTGACGAAAACTTTATTTTCAAAGTGTTTTCATTGCCGCGAGCATCCAATCACAAAAATGTCGTTCATCGTGACGGACTGCCTCAACGCGAGGTCGAGGATGTCGGAAAATATTCCCTCGTCTATCGACGCCTTGGCCTTCATTCCACCCATGCGAACGTTGGCCATTTGCGGCGCCGTGCCGCACTTGGCGATTCCGCTCGGCATGTTGCACTTCTTCGGGTACGTCAAGTGTATCTTGACGATGAAACTGCCGTCTCGCAAAGGCATCGACTACTTCGACAAATCGCGCGACATCGCCGTGAACAAACGCTACTATGATCAACGGCAGAAACGCGTCGTGGAGCTACTGACAATTCAGGACGCGGACGAGATCTCGCGTGGGCTTGAGGTCTGCGGCACTCGCCGCAACGAATTCGTGAACGACCCGAACGCGAAAGGGGTGGCCTACTATGTCATCGAGCGGAAAAGGCTGAACGCTGACTTCATGTTCAGAGGGGAGAACTGGGCGTATGGGTTTTTGTCGGACTTCTTCCGTTTTGCGGTGCCGGTTTTCATTTGCTTGGCATTTGGTCCCTCCATCAGGAGACTGAACGTGGACCTCTTGCAGTGGAAGAATGGACAGCTGCTCATCACGCAGATCCGGCACCCTGCCTTCAACTTCTTTCAGGGACTCAACGAGTACAATCAAGCCAAGTACCGCATGAACGTGAACCGAGTCCCTCAGAACACGCGGCCGTGGCACTTCAAGTAGTGACCCGCGAGGACACCAACCCGAGGGGAGCCGCCGCTGGCTCGTTTTTTGGCGTCGGGCGATTAACGGCTGAGTGTGTTGCTTTCATGACGATACCGACGAGGAGACTTGTGATACGAACCTTGCGTTTCTAAAAACAGGTATCTCATAAAAGGGGGTTTCCTTCTCTCTCTCCCCCGTGCGTCGTTCCCTTTGACGCAAATGTCGTCGAGCATCCATTGTCCTCCTCGGTACGGCGGTGGCCGATCGGCGAGCCGGGGGGCCCTTCCTGGCTTCGTGTTCGTCGTGGTGGCACTCATCGCATGGTCACCTGTCACCTTCACCGACGCCGCCACCGCTTGTCAAAATGCCTGGTGCTGGCCGCCGATGGCCGACGCCGCCACGAATCCTACGGTGTATCGCGTCGTCACCTCCTCGCAAAGGACATACTCCGCCGCGGTTGCTCATTGCGCTTCGCTCTCGGGATGGCTGGCTCCCCCTTCCGATCTCGCCAAGTGGGCATACCAGCAGGTTTTCGGCGGAGCCCCCTCTAGCGTCACGCCGGTCACCTGGACCAACGCATGCCTCAACACGACGGACTTCATCGTCGGACCGGTCAACGCGACGATGAGTTCACCCCTCCGGTACTTGAACGGCTCCAACAACGAAGGGTCGCCTCTATTCTTGTGGAACGCGTCGTTTGTGCCGGCCGCGCCGCCCTCGTTCGGCAACTGCTTCGGCTACGTCAACAACACCAACATCGGCATGGCTTTTCAGGACGAAAATACTCCGGCGACGTTCATCTGTGCCCGTTCAATGGCCCAGATGTGGTTCTCTGTCAACCGGTCGATGTTTGAGTTCACCGTCGTCACTGACGTCAAGGCCACTTACAACCGCTCGGATCAAATATGCCGCGCACTTGGCGGAGGCCTCGCTTACTTTCCCAAATCGCTGCGCGTCGCCGACGTCGCCCTCTTTAGCACCGCTTTCTCAGCCCCGGGCAACCCCCACTTGGCCCTTGGCGCCGGGTTGTACCCCTTACGCATTGGCATCTCGGTCGAGACGACCACGGATCCCAACCCCTGGAAAAGTCGGAACCAGTCGTATATGGATGAGGACTGGTTCTCCATTCCAGACTACTACACCGAAGAACTTCCGGGCATCACGACTGCGGTCATTACCAGCGTCAATTCGAGCATGGTCGTCTTCGTCAACGCCTCGGGGGCCACCCCATTGTACTTCATGTGCTCCAGGCCTACGGCAATTACTGCGAACGCCGTGCCGTGTGCCGGCTCTGTGGACTTGATCTACCGAATGCTACCCCCTGCCATTGTTCCACGCGCGGCGGAACTGTGCGCCAAGGCCTTAGGTAACGTCACCAAGTTTGCGTTTCCTTCCGATCTTGGCAGCTGCTTCTCCAACGCCTCGCTCGCTCGAGTGGTGACGCCCATCAAAAACAAGGGCGGCCTTCCAGAGGAGCGGTGGATCGACGGATCGCTCCTCCCGGTCAACGCGGCGTTTTTTACGGGAACGTACACGGGCCTGTTTTACTTCACGACGTCCAATGTAGAGACGCCGATCTTCATCCGAAATGAGAACTTGGAATTCAGCGCCGTTCCGGCGATTTGCGAGTACAACACGAGCCTTCCGGTGGCTGCCGGACTGTCGATTCCGAGCCCTCCGGCCATCGAAATCGGGCTGACATGTGGCGTCGAGGTTGTGGTTTCCATTTCGCGGCCTTTGGTTCCTGGGACCACGGTCATGGTCTGTCCCAACTCGACGATGCCTGGATCGAAGCTCGCCCCATTGAGCTGCCTTACTTGGAATAGCACAACGTCGGCGGGTGCGGCCTACGCGCTATCTCGGTCGATCGTCGTCCGGCAAATTGGGAGCGGCTCGGTGGTTGGCGGCGACACTCTTGGTTTTAACTGGACGTGCGTGCCGGCGTCGCTATGCCCATCCGTCGGCAGCGGCGCTGCTCCCTTGCTGCCCAACATTTCGGTATCGTTCACCTCTGGCAGCGCCATCAGCCTGCGCATCGGCGACGGTCAGGTGACGAACTCAGTGCAAGCGGCTGGCAGCCCCGGAGAATCCATCGTCGTCGACGCGGGCACCCCGTTCCCGATTGTGTTTGATTGGTCCGTCGGCACCCCGCCGGCGACCACTCAGCAACACGACGTCCAGTTGTCCATCTCAAGCACCAACACGGTCGTCGCGCGCCTCTGCAACATCTTTCCTAATCGAATGACGGTGGGTGGCGGATCCGCATCGCCCATCGAGGTGCAACTGTTTTGCAGTGGCGGACCAAACGGCACCGCATTCAAAGTTCTGTCGCGCGTTGTGGCGCGCAATGAGTCGAACAAGTGCCTGTGGGGTCCGTTCGACGGCGTGATCGCCGATGGCGTCGTTCGCTCGCGCGGCACCGTGGGTGTCACGAGCGCGTTGCGCACGATCGCGCCGTTTTCCGTCCCGTTGCGCCTCGACCTCAGCTTTCAAGGCGCCAACATGCGCTTTCCGAACCGTACGTCGCCCTTGCGCGACTATCTCTGTTTCGGTCTCCTCAACGCCACGATTCCGGGCGTCACGATCGCGCCGGCGTGCTGGACGGGGCCCAACAACATGTCCCTGTACGTGACGATGCCAACCGACATCAATCTTCAGAGCGTCACACCGAAGTTCAGTATCGTCTTGTCGATGCTTGGTTCCGCGTCCAACCAATACCTCTGGGGAGTCGGACTCCCAAATGTGACCCTGACGGTGGTCCCGTGGACGTTCCGCGTGGCGGGCCTGCTCCCCACCATGTATTACAACGACACCGTGTCGGTGTCCGCCTCCATTCCTTATCAGGTGCCAAATGCCAGCTTCGCTCTCAACCTCCAGCTGACCTATGTACCCCCTGCGTCGTGTACGAGTCCTGGTTTCACACTAACCGAGGGTGCGACCGGTTGGAGCTCGCAGGTGACATTCGATTACCCCACGGTTCAGCTGCCCGTCGTCGCGGCGTGTCAAGGCACCTGGACGACCACCGCCGTGTTGCAAGGATCCATCGGGACGGCACCCTGGTTTCAGGTGGCGTATGTCGCTCCGTACACCGGCACGTTCAAGTTGGTGGACGGCTCCATCGTGCTCGTCGATCCGCTTGTGCCGAAGTATTTCTATCTGGGCGCATCGTTCAACACTACGTTCCGTCTGCTGCGCAACGTGACGCAGATGTTCCAGGCTTCGGTGCTCCTCGACGGACAAGCGACGAGCAACTACATGTCTGTGACGCCGAACGTTTTGACATGGGATCTCGCCGACATTTACAAGGTCTACAACGTGACCTTCACCCCAATGGCGAAGTGGATCGGACTTCACGTGACCTTCTCGCGGAACAACAACCAGTACACCTTGCCGCCAGACCGCTTGGTCTCGATTTTTGACCCCATCGAAATATCAGTCTTCCCGCCGCGGTTCGTCACTTATTTCTTCCCCAACGTCACCTACTACGCGCTCGTCGATTTCAAGTCGATTCCGTTGGACGAAACCGTGACCCTTCAGCTCACGTGCGCGACGCCGAATATCCTCGCGGACGTCGGTCCCGCTGGACCCCCGACGCTCGTGGTCACCAATAGCACGAACGTCACGTCGTCGCTGCTGCTCCCATTCACGATCCATCCCAAGGCCCCGGTCGCGACCGATGTGGTGCTGACCGTCGTGATAAACGGCTCGCTGGCCTACGCGACCAAACTGCTGACCCCCACCATCACGTTGTCGTCCATCCTCTTGAAAGTCAACATTACCGCGTCGCCGCCGCTGTCACTCCTTGTTACCCGAGAGGACCAGGCTGGGCAAGGGAACATCTCCTTGTCGCTGACCCGCGAGACGCGGACCTGCACGCTGACGGTGTTCGCCACCTCATCCGTCAATTTGACCGTCACACCCTCCAGTGTGCAGTGGTCGCCCGGAAACGCGCTCCCGAAAGTGTTCTCGGTACGCACGCAGCTCATCAACGCTCAGCCGGACCCAGACGCCTACGTGAATCTGACTGCCGTCGCGGAGCCGATTGGAGGGCAGCGTCCAGGATCTCCGTGCGATGAAGTGAACTCGTTCATCCTCCCGATCGGCGGCGTTCTCGTCATTCCCATCCAAGTCCGCGGCACGGTCTCGGCTAGCTGGGGTAGCAGCAATAAGTCGGTGACGCTCAATCGTCCGTTTCCCATGGGCCTCCTCATCTCGCAGCCGCCTCGGGGGGACCTGTCGCTCAAGCTGGAGGCGTCCGTACCCGGATCGTTTGACTTCAGCCCGCCATCGGTGACGATCACGCCCACGTCCGCGCTCAACGCCACCATTCTCGTGATCGCCCGGACGCTCAACGCCGGTCTTGTTAGAATCTTTGTGACGCTGCTTGGCGCCGCCGCGCCCCAATTCTCGACCGAGCGCATGCCTGCGTACTTCGTGTCCGTCGGACCCGAAGTGCGCCCTCAAATCGCGCCTTGGGGTTCCTCGCCGACCGCGTCGCCCATCGTCGTCGGGGAGGAAAATGCCGTCGACGTGTTTATCACGGTCAGTGACGCCCCGTCTGCCGATGCTCCCGTCACGTATGATCTCACCGTGTCGAACCCTTCCGCGCTCAGTATCGAGCCGCGCAACGTGACGTTCACCGACGTCGTCACGAGCGCATCCGTGCGACTGACAGCCAAGATCAACACTAGCAGTCCCGTAGGCCTGAATATGAATCCGGTAGGTCTCGCGCCGGGCTACACGAGCGAAACGCGTGCATTCGATCTCATCCCGAGGGCCGTGATTAACGTCACCTTCCCGACACAGAGGGTCTACATCCGTGAGCCCACGTCCTTTACCATCGACCTGGGACGTGCCGTCGTCAGTCGACCCTCCACGGAAGGACAGGGCAATCTGGCCTTCTCCGTGAACTTCATTTGTGTCATGTGCCTTGACAACACGTCCGTGGATGACGGCGTGCGCTTTTACGCGGAACGCGAATCTGTTAAAACCGTCACCGTCGACCCGCCGATCATCAGTCCCGAACGCCTCGTTGGATTGACCAACTCGACGATTGTCCTGGTCACGGTGGTCGTCACCATCCAGGCGAGTCGTAGCCGCTTCCAGTACATTTACCCGAATTCCAGCAATTTCACCGCGGTGGTTCCTTTCTTGCCCTCCAGAACCGTTCAGATTGTTCGGGTGCCGAGTGTGATATTTTGGGAGGAGTCCACAGACATCACCCTGCGCGTGTCCGAGGCCCCGGAGTCACCGGACGGCATCCTGTCCCTAGTCCTCGGCTTTCACGAGAACATCACATTCGACACAGGGATGGTCCCTGCCACGTGGAACGCGGCCGCCCCGTTGCCCACCTTCCCTGACGAAGTCGGCGGGATCACCGATCCCGCGCGGGTATTGGCCTTGCTGGAACGCAACGTGACCTTTCGCTTGTCGAAAGTGAAATCGTCGGCCAACGTTCTCAATGTCACGGTCTTGCCGAAGGAGGCACGGCCGGCGTACATGGCCCTGCGATACACCATGCCGGCCCCGATGTCAGTCCCCATTGTGGAAAAGCTGCAAGTCTCCACGACGCCATCGATCTTGAGACCCTTTCAAGTCGTCGGCGTCGAAAATCAGCAGCTTGTCAACGTCACGTTGTCGCGGGCCCCGTTCCAACGCACGACCCTGTCGCTCTACGTCGACGGCGCCTACCCCAACATGGTCACGGCCACGCCAGAGACGTTCGTGTTCGAAGCCAATGTCCCGCCCCCAACCGTTCCTATTCGCATCATTGGCAATATTGTCGGTGAGGTGACGGATGTCCGCTTTGTGCTTTCCGGCTGGACGAAAGAGATTGCGGCGTCGGCTACCCAGCTGGCCCTGGCACCCGTGCTCGAAATCCGTCAGTTGGGCATTATCACACTATCGGCGTCAACACGGCTCGTCTACGTGGGAACGCCAAACGTGGTGACCGTGACGCTGTCGACCGTGCCGACGAGCCTCGTGAACATCTCGCTGGCCTTTTCCGAAGCCGACGTCATCGAATTCACTCCTCCGACGCTCATTTTCGACCCAAGCGTCAAGACGACAACGCTGACGGCGACCTTTGTGGGTTTGAGGCCCTTTCCGCTGGGGGGCGCGTTAGAAGTGAGGCGAGTGCTGGGAAGCGAGTTCCTCGAGTCGATTAGCGGGGAGGTGCGCTTCACGGTGCTGCCAAAGGTCACGGCTGTTTTTCGCCTCGCGAGTAGTCTACTCGCCAATGACTCGGTGATCACGCTGTCAATCGACGAGCCCGTGAAGTTGAGCGTCGAACTCACCGACGAGCTGAGCTCGGAGATTCCAGAGGCAAAGTTCACGGTATCTTTCGTTCCTGCCGTCCTCTCGTATCCTAAAATTCTCGTCGTCTCGAACAACTTCACCTTTGCCCGGAATGGCAACCCGCAGGCGACCGCGACACTCGCCGGCGGGGGGCTGACGGCCTTCAACGCGACGTTGCTTCTCTCACCTCCCCATCGAACGGAATTCGCCCCAGGTTACAGCGTCCCGCTGCGAATCGTGCCGGGTGCCGCGGTCACCGTCGTCGGCCTTCCCGCTGTTCTTTTCGAGGGGTCCGACAACGCCCGAACGGCCTCCATAGTCCTCGTGCGCAACATTACGGGGGCCACCGTACTGCAAATCGACATCACGGTGGACTGCGGCGCGCGGTTGGCGTACTCGGTGAGTCGGCCGTTGGTTTGGAGCGCCACCGTGACCGCTCCTGTGTCCATCCGCGTCTCGTCCAAGGAGGGTAATCCTGGTCCCTGCAGGATAGCGGCTCGCCGAGCGATCCCGAACGACTACCTCTCGGTTCTCGACGAATTTTTTGCCACGACGATTGAGATTCGTGCGAGCCCATCCGTGGCCATCGTCGTCCCCACTGACAAATTGAAACTTCTTGCGGTTCCCGAGGGCATCGTGTATGACTCTCCTTGGAGCATGCAAGCCACGTTTGCCGCCGCCATGGCTGGGCAAGTCGTCTTTACGGTGAACGTCGCCAACGGATTCTTCTTCAACGACACGCAGCCGTCGTTCACATTCATCACCGCGGATCAGCGCGGCGAGCTGCCTAACTCCACGGTCCTCATCTACGGCGACCGCACGTTGGACGAGGAGCCAGCCGGTCTCGTGGCGTCGGCGTTGACCAAGTGTCCGAACCTGATCACCGGCCAATTTCAGGGCTCTGGGAGCATCGTGGTGTCGATGAAGCTCTGTGACGGGGTCGCGATCGTGGAGGGCGAGACGTTGAACTTTACATTCACCCGCCACGCTTTTCAAAATCTGACCTCCCCGAAGCCCTTGAACCGCACAGTTCAGGTGAGCGTGTCGAAGAAGCCGCTCGAGCCGAGTAAGGCTGCCGACCGAAAAGCGACGTCCGCTCTCGCGACCGTCGGCATGCTGGCTGGCATGGCTTTCGCGCCGACAATGAGCTTCAACCCGGAGCGCACGTACGCGCTAATCAGCCTCGTCGTCTGTCCGAACAATCAGCGCGCCTTCACGCTGATCGAGGGCTTCGGCGTGTCACTGGGCGAGCAGCGGCTGAAGGTTCCCGGGTTCTCGACGTCGTACGATCTCCTGTTTGCGCTATCCGTTCAGGGAATCGGGGCGGCGGTCGTCTTGCTCCACTTACTCGTGGCACTGGGCTTTCACTTTCAGCGCAAAGCGGGTAGTACGAGAACCATCCTATCCACGTTCGCCAAGGTCCGGTTTCCCGGCCTCAGCGTCGTCGTGTCGTTCGCGCTACTTCAACCCACGGTGGAGGCTGCGATGCATGCGGTCCTCTACGCGCCCTCCCTCGAGTACCGTTTCGGCGGCGTGGCTCTACTGATCATCCCCGTGATTTTGATACCTCTGGGCGTGTCCGCCGTGGCGCTGCGGAACCGCAGCCTGCAATTCCACGAGACTTCCGAAAAAGAGCTTCGAGACACGCTCGGCATTTTCCGGAGCGTCAAACCGAGTGGTTTCTGGACGCATCCGTCGCCCGACTACGTGCCCCGATACGCCGCCTTCTTCGCCGACAACCGCGAGGCGCTGCGATGGTTCGTCATTTTCGATCTCGCCCTGTGCATCGCGTCCGGCATCATCATGTCGACCGACCCGACGACGAAGCGATTCTGCGTCATCAAAGCGGCCGCGCTGACGACCGTCATCGGCTTGCTCTGCGTGGCCATGGTGCTTTGGCGACCGAAGACGCGCTCGTTCGTGAACGGGGCCTTCGCCGTCGTCTACGGTCTTCAGTTCGCCGGCGCCGTGATCATGACCTACGAAACGGCGCAGCCGGTGCCGAGCGATTCCCGCCTGAGAAGCGCCGTGGCCATCATCGTGACGTCGTCGGTGCTGCTGATGCTAATCGGCGTGTGGCTGTTAGTGTCCGATCTCATCGAAAACGTTGTGCGCCAGTCACTGGATCGAGTGCGCACAAAAGAGATGCAGAACGGGCTGTTGGACGACGACGAGGCCCAACGTCGCGAAGACGGTAGCGGGGAGGTGGAGGGCGTCGCCCCAGCACCCGCTGGCGATGGCGACGCGGACGATGTGGTCGCGAAGGCTGGGGCACCCTCGGTGCCTAGCTCCATTCCAGCGGAGGAGCTCGAAGCCAAGTCCAAGTCGATAGCGGATGAAAGCGGCGGTGCCGCGGCAAAGTCGAGCAACAAAAAACGCACGGCGAAAGCCGACGGCGGACTTACGAAAGGGCTGTATTTTATCGACGAACCGCAAGAGGCAGGGGACAGCGACGACTCCGATGACGCGCTTGACGTCGCCTTGCCCCCTGCACTCGACCAAGCGCTGGATCACCTCGAGCAACACGGGGACCGGCCCGCAGCCGGCGTGTTTCGCTGCTCGACCGTCGGTGAGTTTGCCTACTCGCCGATGCGCCGTCAAGAGTTGAAGCAGCGCGAGGCCGAGTTGAAGGCGCGCAAGGTGAACGAGGACGCGGAGCACTCGCGATATGCTGTGTTCTTGGCGACCACGGGAAGTTATCCCCCCACCAGCAGCCTCTCGGCGGGTGGGCATGCACCGAAGCCTGCCGATGGCCCCACCGTTCATCACCGTGCGGTGTCGCGGGACATCGAGATGGTAGCGATGAGCCACAGTCCCCCGCGAGAAAGGGGAGGAGGAGGGGGTGGACCACGTGTGGACTCGGATAGCGCTTTGCGATCGCGAGGCGCAAACGGTGTGGCCGCACGGTCGCTGGGCACCTCAGGTGCTTCGGCTGTTTCTCGTGTTCCGAACCGGCTCATGAACGTGCCGAATCCAGAAGAGCTCTGAGACGGCTTGACTCGGTCATCATAACCGTCATTGTGAGACGTCCCTGTTCTCTCACCCACACACCCACTCTCTCAATCTCTCTCTCTCTCTCTCTCTCTCTCTCTCTCTCTCTCTCTCTCTAT
>ERZ1292630.520-Hain-H41-02um-R3-520-length-39853-cov-8_pt1 | contig 35485 bp, 19 predicted proteins | sample MGYA00564408_ERZ1292630 | MGnify/ENA primary metagenome ERZ1292630 (study PRJEB36523, sample SAMEA6512641) | groundwater metagenome | collected 2019-01-08 | study: AquaDiva: Metagenomics assemblies of 32 groundwater samples
ATCTACTTCTACCTCGGCCAGGTCGCGATTCTGCTCTTCAAGTCCGGATGAGGGAGCTCGTTTAGGTTCATCCCAATTCCCCTTCCCTCCCCTCTCTTCCATCCGCCCCTCCCATGTCGATATGGTCTCCGCTCGCGGCTGTCGGAAAGGCATTAGACTGTGAACGTGTACATCGGCGGCGCCTCGTCGTCATACACATTGTGGCGGCGGGGGGCGGCGCTTCGGCGATGTTCTGGAACGGATCGTCTCCGCGACCGATGGCACCGTCGCCGTTCCACACCAACAAAAACAGACAACTCAAAACGAAAACACATAGCCGGCTGTGTTGTGAACATTTTTTTCTTTGCCCTTTCGTCGCCACCCTCTTTCATTCCAACCTCTCTTTCGCTGGACTCGTATTTGTGACGCCGCTTTCCGGGCAAAATGCACGTTTATCTTTACGAGGGGTTCGGGGCGGTTGCGGCCCGGTCACGTGTGTGCCATCGTTGTGAACGTTCACAGAGACAAAGGGCGTCCCGCCGCAGATGGCCGCGTCTGGATCTCCGCAGCCGCCATCGGCATCGGCGAAAAAGGCACAGTGGGAGTCTCGACTCCAGGCTCTGCAAGACGAACTGGACCAACGTGAGCTGAATTTGGTGACGGCCGAACGCGGACTGGCCGCGCTGCAAGAAACCGCGGAAGCATTGCGCGAGCGCGAGGCGGCCCTGAAGGACCGAGAGGTCGCGGTCACGCGGATGGAGGCGGCGTGGACCACCTCACAGCACGTCAACCAGACACACAACCGTCAGCAGTTCCACGTCAGAGACCTCGAACAGCAGTGGGAAAAGTGCCTGTCCGCCACCGCGGCGCAACAGTCCGTGTTATCCGCAGCAACAGACGAGGAGACCGCCCTCCTTGGCGACGCCCTTTCTGCGGTGCGCGTCGCCCAGCGTCACGTAGCAGCGCAGTCGGTGCTGGTGGACGCACATCAGACCATGCTAGAAACATTTTCTGAATCGATTTTCGACATTCAGCGGCTGAAGGATGCCTTGTTTGTGGCCATGCGAACAGACGTGACCGTGGCCTGGGAGCACGTGCGCGACGCGAAGCGCCGGCTGGCGGAACTTGACGACGAGTTGCAACAGCGCGCCCGATCCTTAGATGACGTCGGATCTACCGACGACGCCAATAGGAAGCTGCTGCGCGACACCGAGGCGTCGTTGCGGCTCTTGGAAGTCGATCTCGATGTCAAGCGCCGCTCGCTCGACGCGGCGCAAGCCCTCGTCGACGACCGATTGAACCTATGCGTGACGAACGAAGAGCAACTGACGCAAGACCAGCGAACGCTTCACAACGACCTCGCCTGCCACCATTTGCAACTTCGGCGTTTCCTGGCACAACGTGAAGATGTGGAGCGGCGACAGCTGGACCTGGAATCCAGAGAGGCGGCGTGTCGCGTCTGGGAGGCAACCTGCGCAACGAGCGCGTTGGACGCGACATCCAAGCTCCGCCAACTTCGTGAGCTGCAGCACCAAGTGACCGTGGACACGTTGCTGCTCAAGCAACGCGAGACGCAGCAGGGAACGTGGGAGCAGGCTTTGCACGCGAAGGAGGCGTCGTTGGAGCACCACCGGCAAGAGCTCGCCGCGTGGTGTGCCGAATTATCGGCGCACGAACGTGCATTCACGAGACTCGTGTCCTGCGACGGGGCAGATCCGCCTACCGCCGACGAGGGACATCAATACTACCAGGCCGCCGCCAAGCGGCCCGCTTCCGCCGCCTCCGTTGGCCGGGCCGGCCACCACGCCAGGGGTGAGTCCGCCATCCTTCGCAACCAAAATGAGCAAGCCCAAGCCCTCTACACCGCAAGTCAGCGGCGCGCCGCGGTCGGCACCGGCCAGCTGAAAGCGTTGCGCCTCGCTCCTCCATCCGGAGAAGGGCGGACCCCCCTCCCCCATCGACCCGCGGACGTTCGTGCCGCCGTGCCCTCGCCGGACGGCCGCCGAAGCTCGACGCCCCCCCATCTCGTTCGACCCGCGAGCGCGGCCAACTCGGCGCTCGTTCTCTCCAGCCGACCGCCGTCATCGTCGTCCCGGAAATCGGCATCCACGCGGAGCAGCAGCCCTTCGCGGCGCACCATCGTTGCGAGTGACGACTCGATTGAAGTCCGCGCGTCGTGCATCGCTGCCGAAGACGAGGCGCAGCGCTGCGTCGCCGAGTTCATCCGGCACTTGACGGCCATGGGCCTGCACGACGCGATGGTCGCCGGAGGCACGCGCACAGGTGCCGATCCCACGGCGGACTGGCGGCATATCGTGCCGCACTTTGAGTCCGTCGACGGTGCGCTGCCGGTGCTCCTGGCCCTCGAGCGGGAGCGGGACCTGGCGGCTGAGTTGCGAATGCGTCAGTTGGCGGCGTCGTGCCCAGTCAGCGGCCAGTCCACGGCAGCTCTGGAGTGGCTGTCCCTCTTGCGGCGGCACCTGGCCTCCAGAGGCACTCAGCTCGGGGCGAACCGCGTCGCGTACCTTTCGGTCGCAATCGATACCCTGAAAGCCGCAGCGGCCAAATCGCGCGGCATGTCGCCCGAATCTCGTGCCTCGTAGCTCGGCGACAGTTTTCCAGTTTCCGCAAGTGTACTCTCTGACCGGACCCGAATCAAATTGGCTCTCTCGCGTGTGGTCCTCCGTGCTTTCAAGAGTCCGGTATTGGCGTTGATTGTCGTATTGACAAGTCTGCACACCTCGCTCTCTTTCTTACCGATCCACCTTCTTTCCACCATGCGCCGCTCCGTGCAACGCCTTGCGTCGGGCAAGGACATCCGCTTCGGCACCGAGGCACGCCAGTCGATGCTCCGCGGCGTTGAGCGGATCGTCGAAGCCGTCGCGACGACGCTGGGGCCCAAGGGCCGCAACGTGATCATCGAGCAAGCCTACGGCGCGCCGAAAATCACGAAGGACGGCGTGACGGTCGCCAAGGCCATCGAGTTCAAGGAGCCCTTTGAGAACCTGGGAGCGCAGCTGGTTCGCCAGGTGTGCAACAAGACGAACGACGTCGCGGGCGATGGCACCACGACGTCGGCGGTGCTCGTGGCCAGCATCTTCGGTGAGGGCTGCCGCAGCGTTTCCCAGGGCACGAACCCGATCGACATGAAGCGCGGCATCGACAAGGCCGTCACGCGGATTGTTGAATCCCTTGGCCAGCAGCGGCGCGTCGTGAGCACGAAGGAGGAGATCGTGCAGGTGGCGACGATTTCGGCGAACGGCGACCGCGAGATCGGCCAGCTGATCGGCGACGCGATGGAGAAGGTCGGCAAGGACGGCGTGATCACGACGCAGGACGGCAAGACGCTGGCGACGGAGCTCGAGCTGGTGCAGGGCATGAGCGTGGACCGCGGCTACGTGTCCCCGTACTTCGTGACGGACCCCAAGACCCAGAAGTGCGAGCTCGAGGAGGTCCACGTCCTTGTGTCGGCGAAGAAGATCAGCTCGATCCAGATGATCCTGCCGGCGCTGAACTTCGTCGCGCGGTCGGGCAAGCCGCTTGTCATCGTCGCGGACGACATCGACGGTGAGGCCCTGACGACGATCATCTTCAACAAGCTGCAGGGCAAGCTGAAGATTGTGTGCGTCAAGGCGCCCGGGTTCGGCGACAACAAGACGGCGTCGCTGCAGGACATCGCGATTTTCACCGGCGCGCAGGTCGTCGGCGACGATACCGGCGTGTCGCTGGAGAACGAAAACTTCAACGAGGCGGTGCTCGGGACGGCCAAGAAGGTGACGGTCACGAAGGACACGTCGATCATGCTGACGGGCGGCGGGTCCGACGCCGTTGTCAAGGAACGCGTCGACCTGCTGCGCGAGCTCATCGCGCAGGAAACGAGCGACTACAACCGCGAGAAGCTGCAGGAGCGCCTGGCCAAGCTCAGCGGCGGCGTGGCTGTCATCCGCGTCGGCGGGGGCTCTGAAGTGGAGGTCAACGAGCGGAAAGACCGCATCACTGACGCCCTGTGCGCCACTCGCGCGGCCGTGCAGGACGGCATCGTGGCCGGTGGCGGCTCGGCGCTGCTGTTCGCTAGCCGCAGCCTGGACTCGCTGCTGTCCGACGCGGCACTGACGGCAGACCAGAAGACAGGCGTCGCCATCGTCCGGAACGCGGTTCGCCTCCCGACACGTCGCATCGCGAACAATGCTGGCAAAGAAGGTGCCGTCGTTGTTGAGAAGGTGCTGGACTTCGCGAAGGCCGAGATGGGCTACGATGCGGCCACGGACAAGTACGTCAACATGTTCGACGCCGGCATTATTGACCCGACGCGCGTGGTGCACACGTGCATCGTCGACGCCGCGTCGGTTGCCGGGCTGATGATGACGACCGAGGCTGCGGTGTGCGACCTGCCGAAGGACGAGGCGGCGGCCGGCGGCGGCATGGGCGGTGGCATGGGCGGCATGGGCGGAGGAATGGGCGGCATGGGCGGCTTTTAATAATGATTCCCTCCACACAGGAAAACACGCATCTGCGGCGGGGGGTGGGCCGCATCGACGTGTTCATCAAAAGTTGGTGACGTGGAATACAGGGCGGACGATCGGGCAATTTTGGAGCAACGCGGACTTACGGTCGGCATCCGTCGGGAGCTATTTTTTTCCCCATGTCGTCTTTCCTTGTTTTATTTCGACCAGTAAACTCTATTTCTCGATTAACGTCAAACATTCGTTGCCCTATAGGCGGGAGCTGGAATGTTGCGGTACCTGTGCAACCTCCGGGTGCAATGGTGTTTGACAACCCCACCGCGGACAGGCTCGACCACCTTCCTTCCACCATGCGCCGTTCCGTGCAACGCCTTGCGTCGGGCAAGGACATCCGCTTCGGCACCGAGGCACGCCAGTCGATGCTCCGCGGCGTTGAGCGGATCGTCGAAGCCGTCGCGACGACGCTGGGGCCCAAGGGCCGCAACGTGATCATCGAGCAAGCCTACGGCGCGCCGAAAATCACGAAGGACGGCGTGACGGTCGCCAAGGCCATCGAGTTCAAGGAGCCCTTTGAGAACCTGGGAGCGCAGCTGGTTCGCCAGGTGTGCAACAAGACGAACGACGTCGCGGGCGATGGCACCACGACGTCGGCGGTGCTCGTGGCCAGCATCTTCGGTGAGGGCTGCCGCAGCGTTTCCCAGGGCACGAACCCGATCGACATGAAGCGCGGCATCGACAAGGCCGTCACGCGGATTGTTGAATCCCTTGGCCAGCAGCGGCGCGTCGTGAGCACGAAGGAGGAGATCGTGCAGGTGGCGACGATTTCGGCGAACGGCGACCGCGAGATCGGCCAGCTGATCGGCGACGCGATGGAGAAGGTCGGCAAGGACGGCGTGATCACGACGCAGGACGGCAAGACGCTGGCGACGGAGCTCGAGCTGGTGCAGGGCATGAGCGTGGACCGCGGCTACGTGTCCCCGTACTTCGTGACGGACCCCAAGACCCAGAAGTGCGAGCTCGAGGAGGTCCACGTCCTTGTGTCGGCGAAGAAGATCAGCTCGATCCAGATGATCCTGCCGGCGCTGAACTTCGTCGCGCGGTCGGGCAAGCCGCTTGTCATCGTCGCGGACGACATCGACGGTGAGGCCCTGACGACGATCATCTTCAACAAGCTGCAGGGCAAGCTGAAGATTGTGTGCGTCAAGGCGCCCGGGTTCGGCGACAACAAGACGGCGTCGCTGCAGGACATCGCGATTTTCACCGGCGCGCAGGTCGTCGGCGACGATACCGGCGTGTCGCTGGAGAACGAAAACTTCAACGAGGCGGTGCTCGGGACGGCCAAGAAGGTGACGGTCACGAAGGACACGTCGATCATGCTGACGGGCGGCGGGTCCGACGCCGTTGTCAAGGAACGCGTCGACCTGCTGCGCGAGCTCATCGCGCAGGAAACGAGCGACTACAACCGCGAGAAGCTGCAGGAGCGCCTGGCCAAGCTCAGCGGCGGCGTGGCTGTCATCCGCGTCGGCGGGGGCTCTGAAGTGGAGGTCAACGAGCGGAAAGACCGCATCACTGACGCCCTGTGCGCCACTCGCGCGGCCGTGCAGGACGGCATCGTGGCCGGTGGCGGCTCGGCGCTGCTGTTCGCTAGCCGCAGCCTGGACTCGCTGCTGTCCGACGCGGCACTGACGGCAGACCAGAAGACAGGCGTCGCCATCGTCCGGAACGCGGTTCGCCTCCCGACACGTCGCATCGCGAACAATGCTGGCAAAGAAGGTGCCGTCGTTGTTGAGAAGGTGCTGGACTTCGCGAAGGCCGAGATGGGCTACGATGCGGCCACGGACAAGTACGTCAACATGTTCGACGCCGGCATTATTGACCCGACGCGCGTGGTGCACACGTGCATCGTCGACGCCGCGTCGGTTGCCGGGCTGATGATGACGACCGAGGCTGCGGTGTGCGACCTGCCGAAGGACGAGAAGGCGGCGGCTGGCGGCGGTGGCATGGGCGGCATGGGTGGTATGGACTACTAGTCGTCGCCTCGTTGTCGATGATTCTACTGACTATTACTTTTTGATTCCCTGTTTCCTTCGTTTCAACTCTCTATTTTATCTCTATTGTTCCCCAGGCTTTTTTTCTGGCGAATGTTCGTTGGTATTCACGGGTAAGTAACGCGTCGCAAGCCACACACGGGGAGGTGTCGACACGCGACCATCGATGTTGCGGTCGGGGAGTGCGGACCCGCGACGCGTTGATCGTACATCACACAATTGTGGGGAGGACCAAGCCATGGGCGCATGAGTCAACGGTGGCACACGCGAGCTCGCTCGAATTGTTGCCGTTCCCGTGTGTTGCGTGGTATCTCGCAGCTGTTTGTTCTCGCATGGGTGGGGAGCACCAAGTGCATACGACCACCCCTAACTAACGTGACCGTCGTGCATTGCGAATCTTAGACAGGATTCTGTGCACCACTCGCAACATCGACAAACTCCCACCTCATGGCATCATCCGCTTCGAGCGACCTCAGCTCGCTGTACAGCAATGGAGACGTCGTCCTGGAGAACCCGATCGAATCGAGCGCCATCTTGCTCATCGTCGTCATCGTGTGCGCGAGCGTGGAGTACATTTTCGCGCTTGGAAAGCAGGTCAACAGCCGTTTTTTCCAAGAGGTATTTTCCACACTGTCCGAGGAGGTGCTCGTGGTGGGCGTGTTGTCGTTGCTGTTGACGTTCGCAGCGTCGGTCGTCGCGTCGCTGCCCGATCAGTGGAGCATCATGTTGGATTGGGCCCACGCCTGCCTGCTCTTCATGGCCGTCATGCTGATCACGATCCTGTCAGCCGTCGCCGCCGGGTTGCTCACGGCGCACAAGGGCTGGGTCAAATTTGAGGAGCATCGCATGAAGGCGTCGCCCGAGACGCATTCCCAGCGAGAGGCCATGTTTCGCCAAGCGAACGACAAGTTCCTCAGCAGCTTGCGGGTGTGCGGGCTTCCGACAGACGTGAGCCTCGCCCAGTATCTCCTGAAAGCCGAGAAGGGGCACTTAGTCGCCCTGGCCAACCTCACGTGGCGCAGCTGGCTCGCCCTGAGCACCATCGTGGTCCTCAACGCACTGCGCACTCGGCTGATTCCGCAGACGCAGAGCACGACGCAAGCGACCGAGGTGCTTGACACGACGGGTGAAGCGATCAACATCGCCAGCTTCATCGCCCTATGCGGGTATGGCACGCTTGTCATCTTTGTGTCGGTGCACATGCAACTCCAACGACGCCTGCAACAGTACTTGACGCTCAACACAGCGTCACAGAACGTCGAGGCAACGGCGTCGTTACGAAATGCGGCGATCGCGCTGAAGATGGAGAAGAATGGTGAAAAGGGACCGAACGGAGGCGACGTCCCACTGCTGAACGCGTCGGGAAACGACCGCGAGTCGTTCCTCGAGGATTCCCAGACATTCCTCATCTGGCGCAGCGTGGACAGCACGATGGCGTTGCTCCAGGCGGTGTTCATTTTTCTCGTGTGGTACGGCGCCGTGTTTCTTCTCAACGCGCTTTACCACACCTTTGCTCAAAACATCGGCATCACGTTGCTCCTGATCTGCGGCGCCTTCGCCCCGCTCGTGGCCTTCATGGCCCTGGCGCCTTGGACGCTCACGATTGTAGCGATTCTCGGATCGTTCGGCACCAACGTCAATGAAGAACTCGTCAGATCCCTGTCTCGGGCCAAGCTAAAGGCATCCGGAGGGGGGGATGCCGCTGCCCCAGGTAGCCCTAGTAGCGATCGGCCTGCAGAAGAGGTCGGCATCACGACGCCAGCTGGGGGCAACGACGGCTCGCCCATGATGAATATGTCAGTGGAAACCAAGTCGCTGAGGCCCATCTCATTAGACGACGGAGATCTGATGCGGCTCGCCGCGAACCGCCGGGGCGGCGCGGCGACCATTGCCCTCTGATTCGCACCAAGGTGTATGTGGACTCCTCCCGCCTGATTGTAAGGTACAGTCGCCGGTGCTAGTTGTTGGATTGAAATTGACACAGATCCAACTAGGTCGAACGTGGCTGGGACGCTTTCATGTGACCGCATCTTTGCGTGTTGTGTGTCTCCAGGGCATCATTCCCCTTGTTACGGAGGCGCGGCCTATGGGCAACCAGCCATCCCTCGTCGCCTCATTCTATCCCACAAACCCATCGAGCGGCAGCAGCACCACGCTGATGGCGGACGCGTCTGTCCCCAGGAATCATGCGGATGCGCCGCTTCCCGCCTTCGCCACGCTGACCCACAAAGAAATGAACAACCGTGTCCATCGTGAATTTACTCAACTCTCAAAGTTGGATGACGATGTGGGCAGGCATGCAACGTTCAACGTCTCCCGGTCGCAAGAGCACGCGGCGTTGAACCGCTACTACGACATCCTCGCCAACGACGACACGCTCTTTCCCCCCATATCGGCTACCGACCCTGCCACAGCCGCGGCGCCGAGGCCCCCTGCTTACATCAACGGCAATCTAATTTCTCGACGACTATTCGACACGCCGCACGACTTCGTCGCCTGTCAGGCTCCGTTGCCGGAGCAATTCCACGGCTTTTGGCACACGGTGTTCACATCGAGAACGTCGCTCATCATCATGCTCACGCGCGAGTTCGAAGGAGGCCGCGTGAAGGCTCATCGATACTGGCCGACGGCCACCGAGGGGCCGTGGGAGCTGACCGGCCATGGTCTACCTGCTGTTCGCGTGACCGCCTTGGGCGCGAACGCACAAGTGGAAGGCCATCCTGACATTCAGACCACGACAATCAGCGTCGCGTGCAGCGGCGAGGACCCGCGAACCGTTCGCGTCGTGCAGTACACGGGGTGGCCAGACTTCGGGGTGCCCGATCGCCCCGAGGCGATCCAACGGCTGCTGGACATCATACATGAAGCGGTACCCCTGTCAGGCAGCATCCCGTCCGGCGGCCCTCCTCACGTAGCGGAAGGCCCAATTTTCGTGCATTGCAGCGCCGGAGTGGGGCGAACCGGCACCCTGCTTTCTGCGTACGTCTTGCACCACTTGTTCCGCAAAGGCCAGGAACCGACAACGGCGCCGTCACCCCGCCTGGCGGACGATTCTGTCTTTCGTGTGGTGTCGACGTTGAAGTGGCAGCGACGCGGCATGGTGCAGCGGAAGGAGCAGTACGCATTCATCTACGCTTGCGCGAGGGCGTTGCTTTCCGCCCCCCTCGACCTACCATCCAGTGAGCCAAGTTTGTGAGTATGACGGCGTTCCTTCTCTCGCACCGCACCGGCTCTCCCAAGCACCTTCTCACACGTACGCTTTGTGGCTATGGCCATTCATGAACCACCCCACCGTAAAGAAGCGGAATCTTGCCCCCAAGGTATCCACAATATGTCGTCCAAGTACAAGCGCCCCCGCGCAGATGATGTTCAGGCGCCGCTGTCCGCAAACAGTCCGATTGACGAACGTTGCGTGGAGCCTGGCCCAGTTCCATCCCATCGTGATGCTCTCGTCCCACCTGTCGTCGCGGCTCCCTCGCCACACGATGTCGACGCAGCGGTGCCGGCGAGCCCATGGGAGCCACATGTGGGGAACACATCGAAAGCACCGCCAGCAGCAGCTGCGGCGGACGCACCAGACGACGCGGCGGTGCGGCGGCCCTCCCACCACCCCAACCCCTCGGCTCGGCTTGAAGCCACGTCCCAGTCGCAGCCGGCGCAAACGTTGATGCCCACCGCGAACCGCATCCGTCTCGTGTTGCACCGCGCCAGCTTGCAAGAGAACTGGTGCATCTTCTTTCGGCAGGGAGTGCTTCCTTGCGTCGTGGGCAAGGTGCCCGCAGAGGCCCCAGCACATGCGTTCGGGCTGCGGGCCGGTGATGTGATCCTGACGTTCAACGGCGTCGCACCCGCCACGTTCGATCAGGCCCTGCGTCTCGTGAAGGCGCACACCACGTTGTCCCTCGAAGTGAACCGAGATCGGGCAAACAACGCCTTCATGCCGTTGCCACCGCCGCCTGTGGCGATCAGTGCGAACGCCACCAAGGCGATCGTGGCACCACACGTGGAGGCCGCACAGCGCTTCGCCGCGCTTCAGGGCCGCATGGCGCCGCCGGTGATCGTGGCCGCCGCGCCCCGCGACGCTCAGCCCCCTCCAGGGGTGCCGCCGCGCGGCCCGTTGCAACCCATTGTAGTGACCGAGTTCCTCAACGCCCTGAAAGGTACGGACGCCGTCGATGGCAGCGTCAAGCTGCGGCGTCCTCCCGCGACGTGGACGCGCGACAGTGGGCCGTTTGGAGGCGGCGTCGTCCCCGAGGCGTTTCACGCTGCTGCGGAGCAACGTGTCGTCGAATTGTCGTTGCGACGCGTCGACAGCTCGGCAGGTGCCGCGAAGCGGAGCTTGGCGCAGCCTCGGCCGCCCGGCATGCTGAGCGACGCGTTGCTCCGTAGCGAGCGGGATCTGCCTCGGCGGCCGAAATCCGTCGACCAATCATCGGCGGCCCGCGAACTCGCCGACGCCATATTCCGCAACGTGTTCCCCAATCAGTCATAGACGACGGCATCACGGTCTCGGCCATCACTCACCTCAACCGGGAGCATTTCACATCATGGAATGGAAGGGGTCACATGGAGCGGGGGGTCGCGTCATTCGTGTAATTCGGTACGCTATTCGTGTTCCACTCATGTTGGTGAACTGTAGAGTATACACTTAACACGAGAAGATGCCGTCACCGAGGCGCCGCCGAGCTTGGGGCGATCTTTCCGTTCGCGTGCATGACGACACGTTGCAGGATCACAGCGCACGGGCCGAGCTCGTCCGGGTGCTGCAGCACCTTCGCGATGCTGGTGCCAGCTGCTGCGCATTGTCATGGTCAGTGACGGAGGCGTCACCGTGCCTGCCGACAGCCTTGCCTTCGCGCCGCGAGCTTGACAGGCTCGGTGGGGAAGTCTCGCCGCCAATGCTCATCGCCACCCGCATCTGCCTCGCGGCGTCGTTGCTGCTAGACGACGAGGATGCCAGCCGCTGCTGGTGGGGGCCGTGTCACGCGGCATTCGACGTCGTCAGCGTGGACCTGGCGGCAGACGTCACCATGCTTGCTCGCATCCGCCTTGCGTCGAGCCCTGTGTCCATTGTCAACGCAGACGGATGCCGCGCAGCACAACTTGACCGGGCGGCTGTCGCAGGTCTCGAGCGGCCCGGTGGTGGGCCGGCCATCGCCGTGGAAGTGACCGCCGATGTGGGTCGTTGGAAGCACACCGGGGCCGCTGGGCTCGCGTCGCTGCGAGTGGAGTGGCGGAGCCTTTTCAGCGGAGAGTCGCCTCAAGGTGCCAGAGGCGCGTTCGGTTCACTGCCGATGATTTTCACCCTCGGGCTTGACGCGCGCGCCGTTGCTGCGCACCTTTCGATCAGTCCATTGCACGATGTGTCCCATGTTGTGGCCCTGTTGGCCGGGCGTTGCGCGGCGGCCACGATCGCCGACCAGGTCGACGTGGTGACCCGACTCACTGCGCACCTTTCGGACCGGAAACTCACACCTTTCCCCCCGCAGCTTCCTTCCCCGGACCCCCGAGGCCATGAACCAAGGCCGCCACCTACCGCTGCCCTTTGGAGTGAAGCGGTGTGACGTGAGGGAAGAAAATAGTCTTCTTCTCGACGTCCCTCTGGCGAGTGTCTGAACCTGATCGAGCTATTTTGTGTTCGATTTCGCGTGTCTCGCCCCCCTCAACAAGCAAAACATGACACTCCAACTGCCATCCGAGAGGCATCGCCCACCCCCAACGCCCCCCTTTACCCACTTATCATGTCGGCATCGTCACCGATCGATCACGAGATGTCCATCAACGGCCCGCGAAACCGGCGCCGACCCACACGCGCGACGAGTTTCGCGAATGGCACACAGGCCGACGACGAGTTGCCCTCCTTGTCGGCATTGGAGATGACGCCGGAGGAGGAGTCCTTCCGCATCAGCTTCAGCTTCTTCGTGGCGTCCTTGTTGGATCACATTAACGACAATCGGCTCATCACCGAGCTGGTCGTCTATCTGCCATTCGTCATCATCTTCAGCGTCGTGTCCTTGCTTTCCATCCAGACGGAGGAGACCCACATGGCAGTCGGTGGCCTCGCGAAGTACACCAATGCCCATATGCTTCCCTTTACGAGGGACGACAACGCGTCGCTTTGGTACCAGCTGAACACGCTGGCGGACGGCGATCCAGCAGTGGCGGCTTCCTTCGCCACCCTCCCGGACGATGTGCGTTTCAACGAAATCGGCAACATAAACCACCTGGCTCTATATATCAACCTCATCGCGTATCAGCTGTTCGGGTGCGCGGGTGGCCACGACCGCAACTCCACCTTACTTCCACGCACCTTCCTAGGGCAGGTTTCTCCTGTTGGCGCGCTACGACTGCGCACGCAGCAAGTACGGAATGACAGTTGTGTGGTGACCGGAGTCGTGCAAGGCGTGGACCCCGAGACGCTGCAACCTGCGTCCAAGACGTGCTACGGCGGCACGGAGGACATCACGCAGAATCGCTGCGTGCCGCCCGTTCATCCACTGAACGCATCGCGAAGGCTGTGGTCGTACCACTCTTGCAACGACTTCCCCGGCGCGTCCACCACCACCACCGAGTTCGGCGTGTATCACTGTGGCGGCAACATCATCGACATCCCGTTCGGCACGACCACGTGCCCGCAGGCGGAATCCATTATGCGCTCGCTGCAGACGTACGCGCCTTGTCCGTTCGTCGACGTCGCCGCCACTCGTTTCTTCATCGCCGAGTTCATCATGTACTCCCCAAACCTCGACACGTTTCTGTCCGCGAAGCACGTTGTGGAGATCTCATCCGGAGGCGGATTCCTCACGTCAGTGCAGAATCGCGCGTTTCTCATTATCACCAGCCGGCAGGTCGTGGTGCTCGTGCTCGACTTCTTCTTCCTGGCCATGATCCTGTACTACATCGTCAAGTTCTTCCTCGATTGGCGCTCGTACTATAAGGAAAACGGACGCGTGCTATCCTACTTGTTGAATCTGTGGACGCTGGTTGAATTGTTCAACGCCATTACGTATCTTGCGATGTTCGTGCTGCGCTTCATGTGGTGGGCCAACTCGTCCTCGGTCAGCAAAGATCTCGCCTTCAATCAATTTCCAGTGCACTACGACAGTCTGCTGACAGTCTTTTCGCAAATGCGATACGCGTTGACCTTCAACTTTCTGCTCACGTTTTTGAAGCTGATAAAATTCCTCAAAGTGTCCGATCGGCTCAGTATCATCAGCCTTACGTTTGAAAAGGCGCAGGCAGACGTCCTCGGCCTTCTCTTTCTTTTCGTCGTGGTCGTGGTCGGGTATGCCATTACGGGAAACGCGCTGTTCGGCACGGTGCTCCCAGAGTATGCGTCGCTGGACCGGTCCCTGTCTGCCCTCATGTTCATCCTCTTGGGCGTGATGGACTACAATGGGATGAAGATCGTGAGCCCCGTACTGTCCGGGCTCTTCTTTTGGTCCTTCCTGATCATTTGCTTCTTCCTGTTACTCAACTTCATCTGCGCCGTCATCAGCAATGCTTTCTCGGCAGCACAAAACGACAAATTCGTCATGCCGCTGTCGGATTCCATCGGTGCCCTCGGGAGCAGCATTTTCTTCACGCTGCGCCCAACCACGGTGTGGAACAAAATTCGCCTTCTGCGCAAAGGGAAGTCGATCGCCGGTGTCTATCAAGAGCTTCTGTCCATCGTCGAAACCGACTTAAGCCAACAGAAGTTGCGGTACCCAGACCGACTGGAGCATTACATGACCTTGCAGCAGCTGTACGACATGTGCAACTCCAGTCTCAAGCGGGACATCTTTTACTTCCTTCCGTTTCTGTGGTCAAGCGTCAAAAACGAGTACATCCTGAGAGAAGACACCAGTCAGCTCCAGATCGCTCGCGAGCGTGCGGCGTCCATTGCCGAAGGCTATGATTTGGCGTTGCGTGGTATCAAACCCAAGTTGCCAAGAATTGAGGAGCGGATGCGGGCGCTGACCAGCATGTCGGACCGCGCCGTCGAGGCGCTCTTCGTCACACTTGAGAACAGATCGCGGCAGAACACCACTGTGGGACTGTCGTAGAGGACCTCTCTCAACTAGAGGTCTACTCCACCCCACCACACAGGCACTATGAATGATTTTCGTGTCAAAGTTGCGCTCATGTACAAACGCACACCTGCCAACCGAAACCTTGGCATTCGCACAGGGGTCGGCATCAGGCGGCGCGGGCACGGTTTACCGACCGATGAGTGCCCAGATGTATTGATTATTTTTCACGCAGCAAGCTTGGTGATCGTACCCCCGTGTTGAAAGGGATGGAGGACAAAAAGCCCGGAATGCTCTACGACGCCGCGCGGGAAGCGCTGGACCGGCTCTTGGGCGTGGGAACCAACGCGACGGGTGACGGCCTCACCATGAAGGCGCTGCTCCTCGACAACCAGACGCTGGAAATGATGACCGTCCTGTTTTCGCAGACGCAGTTGCTCGAGCGCGGCGTGTTCCACGTGCACACGATTGCAACCGCCGCCGCAGCCACTGGCGCCAAGATCAAGTTTTTGAAGGCAGTTACTTGGCTGCGACCCACGCCGGAGTCCCTCCGCAGCCTGGCGGCGGAGCTCAGCACGGTGCAGCGCTACCCGTCCTACACGTTGGGCTTCAGCCATGTCGTGCCAACCGAAGGACTGCATGCGCTTGCGATGGCCGATCATTCGGAGTTGGTAAAGGACGTGGTGGAGTGCTTCGTCGACTTCGTCGTCATCAACCGAGAACTGGCCCTCGCTCCCTTGCCGGCGCGCATTCCGAGGCTCACCAACCGCGACGCTGAGGCCACGCGCATTGCCTCCGCGGTGTCCTCGCTGTGCTTGACATTGAGGCGCCGTGGCCGCATCCGCGTTCAAAACACGAGCGCCGACGCCAGGAAGGTCGCCGCCGAGCTGCTCGGCATGTTCGGGAGTGAACCCGATGTGTTCGACGCCACGAGTCGGGTCGGTGGGGGCGAAGCCCTCATTTTGATTGTAGACCGCTCGATCGATCCCGTCGCGCCGTTGCTGACGCCGTGGACCTACCAGAGCATGCTCCACGAGCACATCGGGGTCGTGGCCAACACGGTGACGCTTCCGGGACAGAAGCCGGAGGACGTGTACGTCATGTCGCCGTTCCAGGACAGCTTTTTTAGCAAAAACATGTTCTCAAATTGGGGCGATCTTTGCGTCAACGTGCGCAATTTTGTCGAAGAGTACCGCGACGCCATGCAAGGGACTGGAACGGGAAAGGACCGCTCCACCGCGTCGCTGGAGGATCTACGCAATGCCGTTGCCAATTTCGGTCAAAACAAGCTGATGAGTGCCCTTGCCGTCAAACACGTCGGGGCGGTCACTCATTTGTCCGATGTCGTGCGATCGCGAAAGCTGTTCGACATTTCGAACCTCGAGCAGGACATGCTGGCCGACTCCAACCCAGCCGACCAAATGCAGCGACTGACCACTTTGGCGGCCGATCCGGCGATCGAGCGCCGTGACATTCTCCGGCTGTGCATGATCTACGCTGCCCGGTACGAAAGCAAGCCGGGCGCGGCGGCCACCACCCGAACCGACGAGCTGCTCGTGTCTTCCCCTCCCGCAGATCGCGATACGTTGGTGAAGTACCGTGACTATTGCCGCGTAGGCCTGTCGCAGCCCTTCACATCAGCCGCCCTTTTCCAGAGTACCGGCGTCGTTTCCAGCGTGCTGTCGTTCATGAAAGGCATGCCGGATGTGGAGAACATGCTGACGCACCACGAGCCCGCCATCAAAACGTACTTGACCCAGGCCATCAATGGCAAGCTGTCGTCGGAGCACTTTCCCTTTGTCTCTGGGCCAGCGCCGCCCGCGGGATGGAGGCCGAAGGACGTGATTCTCGTCATGACGTGCGGCGCCACGTACGACGAGGCCATGTTCGTCAGCCGCTTCAATAATTCTGCCACCCCGGCCAACGCGACCGTCGGGGCGGCAGCAGCGGCACAAGCCGCCGCCGCAGATGCCCCTCAGTGCTACCTGTGTGCGTCGGAAATGCTGTCGTCGAGGTCGTTCATGGATCTGCTCAAAGGCGGAGCCAACTAGCAGCCGTTGAACACGTGGCCCTTGCTTGTTTCCCAATGACCTGAACACATTGAAGGGGACCATGTGGGTGAAACGTCGCGTTTGCCTGTTTGCAGCCTCCCGCATCCCTCTGTTCGTGACCTGAGCAAGCCCCATCAAATCCACATGGCCGACACGCACAGTGGTCGACGCGGCGGTGACGTGTCGGTTCACCGTTTTTCGGTGCTTCAGTTGAACAAGTCGCTGCTCGCTGCGTCATCGTTCGACACAGCTGTGCCATGCCGACGGCGTGCGGCCGCGGCGGCCCTCAATGGGGCACTATTCTCGCCGCTGGCGGACCCACCGTCTGCCGGCCCCCGTCCATCTTCCGAGTCAGCCGTCGTCCGTTCGATGGAGCACGGCCTGCCAAGGGCGGCGTCGTTGCTGCAGGGCCTCATTAGCGCCGTTCGCTTCGTGGCGCGTGGCGGTGGACGCGAGGCCGATGGAGATGAACCGCCAGCCCTGAGCCGGGCCGTGGACGATGCTCTTTCCATCATCCTCGCGATGGCTCCAATTGGTTACAGTGCTCACAGCCCCGACCTTCTCGGTCCTGGGGCGATGTGGGGTACGACTCTGCCCTCGTACGACTGCCAGCGTATCGTCTACACGCTGGCCGGCCCCCACTTCACCGCCTGCCGGGCGTGGAGCAGCGAGCCGCACCCCTTTACAACGAGCGTGTTGGAGAACCGGCGAGGCTTTCAACGATGGCTGTCGCGACTTGGAGGCGACCGCGCAGGCATCCCCGCATCGCCCTGGGATTGGGAGGGTGGGTCCCGATGTGACGCGCTTCCATCCGCAAAGCGGCCACGTCCGTGGCTAGCCGCATTCGCACAGCTGGACGCCAGGAGCCGCGCCACCACGGGGCATCGGCCGCTGGCGAGTGTGTCGCGGGGCAACGCCGCAGCCGACGCGCAACGGGAGACGGGCGATGCCGCGGCACCACCGTTCGGCTTGCTGTTCCGGGCGTCCCAGGATGGGGACGTCACGGCGCGGTGCATGACGGCCGCGCATTACGCCACTGTCGGTCGGAACGACCCTTACGGCCTTGTGACCATCACCCTGGAAGGGGGTGGCGTGCGGCCTCCTGTTGCCAACGTCCGCGGCAGCGAGGGAGGGTGCCGGTCGTGTTACCTGGCGGTCATTCAGCGGTGCGCGCAGGTTGGGGATCAGTTTTTGCGGCTGAAGTGGTTCGTGAACTATTGCTTGCCGCACGAATCACGGGCGATATTGGGCTCGATCGGCATCGCGGTACTGGAAGCCCTCCGATGGGAGCTTGACGCGATCGAATTCGCGGTACTCGATCGGGCGACGCCAATTCAGGGGCCCCGCGGAGTGTCGATGACTGCGTTTCTTTCTTCAGTCCGTGAGCTCGAATCTCGGGAGGGGAGTACCATTGCCAACTTGGCAGGGGTCGTGTTTGACGATCACCGTGATGTCAAACCTGTCGAGGTGGATTGGAAGGCTCGATGTGCGTCAATGAGCTCCTGCACGGTCATCAGCGCTCTCGCACGCCGATGCTGCGCGTCTCCCGCCCTCGTGATGCTGACTCCCCACCAAGGCACGTCCGAGCGATTGCTGGGCGCGGCGCTGCAGCCGTGGTGCCGGCTCCTTTTGCGATGGTGCCTTGCCGGGGACACGGTCGACGATTGGTACGACGAGTTCTTCGCCGTGCCTTCGCACGGCAAGACGTCATCAGGCTACGAAGTCGTCCATTCGCCCGCCCGCGCTCCGTGCTTCCTCTCCCTGGGCACCGCCATTCGATTCGGCAAAATAGGAACGGCCGTGCGCGCGCTGGGCGAGGCGACCGGCGATCCTCGGTTCTTACTGCACCTGCGCGACACGTCTTTCCACTCACTCTCACTTGACCCGGTAGAGCAGCACGCCACGGCTCCGAACTCCGAAATTGAGTGGGCGCGCTTCGGCATTGCCGCGATGGCCGACGTCGCCGACCGTGTCGCCGCCATGGCCAAACGACACGCCGCTCAAGACGCCTGCGTACCGAGCGCAGGGCGATCGCCGTCGGTTCGTCGTACACCGGAACCGTCAGTCGCGGAACGGGATGGCCCCAGGCGGGCGTCGCCGTCGACGAGTCCGGCCGCCGCCGCCTCGGCCGAGGCACCACCGGGCCGCGAGCTAACGTCGCGGCGCTTGGACGCGGATTTCGAGGACGCGCGAGCGATGGCGCTTCAACGTATTCTAGCGGAGCACGCCGCCCGCATGCTTCTGCTCGAATATCAGCAACGACGGAATTCCTGGAAGGCACAGCGACATGCGTTATCTGGCCGCCGTCGCCTCGCGATTCAGCGAGAGCTCATGACCATCGAGCAGACGTACGGAGCCGCGGCTGCACGGCAGGACAAGCACCTCGTCGTGCCGTTGACATCTGTCCGGTCGTCTGTGGAACTTACCACTAGTCCTGGCAACACCGCCAAACCGCTGCCTCTTGATTCGATCGGCGTGGCACTTGCCACCGATCGCTCCGCCGATGCGTCCGTAGGGTCTCCCGTCACTATCGACCATCAATTGACCCTAGAAGTTCGCGTTCCGAAGGAGGACGCCTTCGACCGCCCCCGCCTCACTGAAGACGCCTTCGTCTCGGGTGGCGAGGAGTCCGCATCGCGTGGTTTGAAGCAGGAGGCCGCCGCTGATTCGGCGCTGCCGCCAATGGATCTGTGCGATGCCTTTGCGCGTAACACGCGGGGCCACTTGGTGCGATGTGGCCGCTCGCGCCCCTGCATCTACCATGACCGGATCGACATTCTAGCGAGCAAACGGGCGGACGCATCCGCACACCGCGACGTCCAGCAAAACGGCTTTGGTCCGATGACGCTGGAGACTCAAAATATTCGCTTCTGCGAGAGCGGGGCCAGTGATGGCCTGGACGCTCTCACTCCCAACGAGCTGCAAGCGCTGTACGGGGGCAACGGGGGCACTCCTCAACCGTGGCCGGATGGCGCCTTCGCCGACCGGTCTTACGCGGTACCTGGCAGTCGTCGCGCCACCATGGGGGCGGCCGTGCTTCGGGACACCGACGCGACGGCCGCTGTCGCAGCGTACTTGGACCACGTCGCAAGCATCCTCGGAGACAGCCTGAACCGAGCCGCCTTGCACGCACTGTTGGCGCCGGCGGTGGGTCCACTGGCGCGTGTTTTCGACATCGCGTTCGACCTGTGCATGCTGCAAGGGATCGCGACCCACTCCTGCGTTTCTTCGATGGCGTTGGAATGGGAGGAGGCTGCCGTGCCCGAGAGCGGCGGGGTGGACACGGACGCGTACGCCATGTTCATGCGCATGACGCGATCGTGGGACGCGGCGTGGAAAGCGTTCACAGCGGCAGCGGGAAGCGGCGCGGACGGGTGTTGTCCGCTGGTCGACGGAGCGTCCTCACGGTGGCGGTTGCTGGACACCCTGTCGGGCACCGAGCCGCGGCCGCTGTCGCTTGTCTTGAGGCTTGTGCCGGTGTCGCCGGGGTCGCCGCTACCCTCATCCGGGCCGTTGGACCTCCTGTCGGCGGTGTCGCTCCGAGGCGACTTCGAGGGTGCGGCCGCGTCGACGATCATCCATCTGCTCCCCGCGGCGTTCTTCGATACCTGCTCCGACCTGTTCCTCGCGCTCACCTATTGGCGGTGGTCCGTGAAGATGACTGTCGACCTTTGGGGCACGCTGCAGATGCTGAGAAAGACGGCGCTGCGTTCCGCCGGCATCCCAGTTCTGTCCACGGCACTGGTCGGTGATGTCGCGAATGCATCCCGTCGTGCGACGGTTGAGTGGCTCCCGGCAGCACTGCTGTTTTGCGCCGTGGCCAAGTCCGTCTGCACGACCATCGCGTCCGGCATGTGGTTCGCGGTGTCCGGGCGCGTCTCGCGATTCCGGACCACCCTGCGCGACGCGTCGCTGTTTCAGCATGATGCCGATGCTCCTCACGGCGCTGCCTCTCGCGGCCCATCCGTGATCCGAACACTGGACGATCTCAATTTGGAAACCGGAGAGCTTCTGGCTGAATTGCAAGTGTACGCGCTGCTGACCAAGGAGTTGAACCGGTCGCGCAGTGTGCTTGCCGCGATGATAGGCATTATCCAACGCATGCGACGCAAGTCGATCCAGTTGCACCAGGGGGTCGCGAACTGGGGGAGCACGATGGCCGGGTTTCCGCGGACGGCTGCTACCGCCGCTTCCTTCGAGAAGGCGACGTTCGAACTTCACGGCCTCGTGAGGCTTTTCGCTGACCAACTCGACGCCGCCGCCTTGGGTACGGGAGAGGTGCCGGCGTTTCTTTCCGGGCTCGCGGTGTCTCTTCGCGCCGCCGTCGTTGACACACCCACATCACAGCGGTAGTCGTCACTTCCATAGACCACCTTCCAGGCTACACATGCCCATTTTTCATAGACGCTACATGCCCCAGTGTTTTCGGGCCCGGTGGCGTGATGCTCGCGGTGGTACCCCCTCTCCGCTTGTTCTTGTTGCCATTGAACCTGCCGTCGAAAACAGCCTAAACTCCATAATCCAAGTAACCTATTAACTGGCCGTCAGCGCGCAACAACCGTCAATAGCCATGTCGACCATGCAGCGCATCAACGATATTGAGGCCGAGCTCGGCCGCACGCAGCGCAACAAGGCGACCATGGCCCACATCTGCTCCCTCAAGGCGCGGCTTGCTCAGCTCAAGCGCGAGGTGATCGCGTCGGACGCCAAGGGCAAAGGCGGCCCCAAAGGAGAGGGATTTGACGTGCAGAAAACGGGTGACGCCCGCATCGGGTTCATTGGCTTTCCATCGGTTGGCAAGTCGACGCTGCTCAACAAGATGACGTCGTCGGTGTCGGCCGTCGCAGCCTACGAATTTACGACGCTGACTTGCGTTCCTGGCGTCGTCAACTTCAGAGGGGCCAAGCTACAGATGCTGGACCTTCCAGGTATCATCGAAGGAGCCAAGGACGGCAAGGGCCGCGGACGCCAAGTCATTGCCGTCGCGCGGACCTGCTCGCTCATTCTGATCGTGCTCGACGTCGCCAAGCCCCTGCAGCACAAGCTCATCATCGAGCGCGAGCTGGAGGGCTTCGGCATCCGCATTAACGAGGAGGCACCCAACATCACGATCAAGAGGAAGGACAAGGGAGGGTTCACGATCGCCTCCACGTGTCGCCTGACGAAACTGGACGAGGACACCATCAAAACGATCATGGACGAGTATCGGTACACGAACGCCGAAATCGTGTTTCGGGGCGACTACAATGCGGATCAGCTCATCGATCATCTGGAGGGCAACCGGGTCTACCTGCCGGCTATCTACGTCATGAACAAGATCGACCAAATTAGCATTGAGGAACTGGATATCATCAGCCGCATTCCCCACAACTGCCCGGTGTCCGCGCACCACGAATGGAATCTGGATGGTCTACTGGAGTGCATTTGGGACCACCTTGGCCTGATGCGGCTGTACACCAAGCCGAAGGGGCAAGTGCCGGACTACGACGCGCCCGTCATCCTGAAGAACGACCCACAGCCGACTCTCGAGAAGTTCTGCACCCGAATTCACCGTCAGATGATGCGCAAGTTCAAGTACGCGTGGGTGTGGGGCAGCAGCGTGAAGCACCAACCGCAGCGAGTGGGAAAGGACCACCCTTTGGACGACGAGGACGTCATCCAAATTGTGAAGAAGGTGTGAGCCGGCGGGGGAGGGGTCACGCCGCTGAGCTATTGGCATTCGCTATCCGGAGAGAGAGTGTGTGTATGTGCACGCGACAAGGGTGCATCAAACGTGCACCCAATCAACGAAACATCAAATGATCGTAACGACGTCAAGGATGATGGCCAACCATGTGAGATTGCTCGATTGTGAGTTCCGCACTTTTCAAATTTTCCTTCGTTTTACGATCAGCGCTCGTATCGGTCCGTCTGCAATGACGTCCGGAGGCCAGGACAAGTTGCCGGCGGCCGTCGCTCTCGTATCGTCTGATAGTGAGCCAGAGGCTTCGCATCAGAAGGCCGAGGCGTTGTACACCGCCATGGAAAAGCACCACTGTCACGTGGCATCGGCGAAGGACGAGCTTTCACACATGTTCGCCAACGGTGGGGAGTTCCAACTGCCCGGCGAACCGCAAGATGGGAAGAAGGACGCACCCCTCGACCACGATCTAGACCAAGACCACGACCGCCATCATTTGTATTGGAATCGTTACGACCAAAACGAGTTTTTCCGGGCCGTCGACGCCCTCCTGGTGGCGATGAACGGTTGGCTGAGGGAGGCCCAGTGTGACATTCATCGAGCGCGCCGGCTTTACCGCGATCTGGGCGATGGGCTGCTGACAGCTGCCACGCGACGCCGCCTCGAGAGCGAACTGATTCTTTGTTCCACGACGCTCATGGTGCTCGAACGTCGCACCTCCGTGCGCACACGTGCCATCGTAGCACGGTGTCGTGCCGTCCTTTGTCCGCGAAAACCGCTCTCTCAACTTGAGAGCGAAGCCTCTGTCGCCCAGTTCAAGGCCACCCTGAGTGCCTGCGCCGTTGCCGACACGCCCCAAGCCGCCGCCCTCGCACCCCCATCGAAGCGAGCGGAACGGTTACTCCGCGTCGCGGAGGCGTTTCGTCCCACGCGAGTGGAGACCTGGTGCTATCACGACCTCTCGACACTGCACAGCACGTCCTGCGAGGACCGGTGAAGCAAGCATCATTACAATTAGTTAGTAGTGTTCCCATCCCTGCTCTTCCCAGCCGTCCTGATGGCCGTTCCTCACGCAGCCAATCCAAACTCAAATTGTGCATCTCCCCGTTCTGTACCCCGCCGCCGCTCCCAATTCATCTGTAACTCACTACGACGACATGGCGATGATGCCATCAACAGTGCTGCATCGTTTCGCGACGACGGTCGATGCGCTGCGTGAAGCGATGCCCAGATTCGTCGAGGTGGTCGACGAGGTGGAACAGTACTTGCGGTCGGTTGACCAACCCGCCGGCGTGAGCATCTCACTCCACAGTAGCCATACCGAAGAAGAACTTCAACGTGTCGCAGCTGCATCCTTCAGCGACGAGACGCGTTGGGCGCGGTTCCTAACTGCGGCGCCAAGCGGAACTCAAGACCCAAAAGCCACGTTCGTGGAAGTGCGGAGCCACTCAGGCGTCACTCCGGCATCCGACGACATCAATGTGCGCCTCCGCCTTGTTCTTCGTCACATCTATTTTCGCCTCTGGCCGGCTGCGGTCGCACAAGGCGGCGTGCGCCTCATTTGCTGCCAGCCGGTGGCGGCGGAGGATATTCCGCACGTCGCCAGCGGCCTTGCCTGCTGGCTCCGAGCCACGAGCGTCACCACCGTACTCGTTCCCGAACGCCGCAAAGGAGTTGACGCCAGCACGATGCTCGCGATGGCCGCTGACTCGGCACTGGGCACGGCAGTGGCGTTGTGGGCCGCACCGAAACTGGCGCGCCGCGTCATTCCCCCGCTGCTGCAGGCGTTCTCGTCGCTGAACGTGACGTATGTGCGACCGGGTGACGGGTGCTACGACGACGATACCGCGGTGATAGCCGACTGGTGCACGGGCGGTGTGTTGTCCCAATCATTGCTCGCCCAAATTTCCGCCACTGTCACGCCATTGTTACCTCATCACACTGTAGCCTCTGGTCGCATGGGCCCTCTGCCGTTGCTGTGCCGCCCACGTGACGTGGCGCCCGGCGCCATTCGCGCGCCGCAGCACCGATGCGCCGGACGGAGCAACACGGAGCACGCCGAGGTCGCCTTGGTGGTAGATGCTGCCTATCTGGTGGAAGCCACGCGCGACGCCAAACACAGCGACTTGGTCTTGCTGGCTACGCGCGTGAGCGAAGACGTCCAGCGCCTATGGCCGCGGACTGCTCACCGAGCGATCGCGTTAAGCTGCTCTCAGGGTGTCGTAGACTCGCTCACGAGCCTAGGCTGGGACTGCCTCATGGGCGAGGTGGAGTCTGCGGATGATCATCGCGGCATCATCGCGGCCCCTGGTATTCAACAACGCGACGTGGACCCCTTCGTCATTTCCGCAGTGATTCGCGCCGTGCAATGCCCTAGGGTGTCGGAAATATTGCTCCTTGCCGGAGACGGCGACTTTGCGCCAGTCGTGCGCTTCGCGATGGACAGCGGTAAGTGCGTCACCGTGCTGTGCTCGTTGCCCTTGCGGGGCGACCTTGAGAAAGTACAACCGTGCCATGTCACTGACCTTGCGAGGCCTCGTCCCCGTTGCTGAATCGTGCGGGTTTTCTCGTGTCGCCCAAAAACGATAAATGCAACGTTTCACACTCAAACCCCTACCGCCACCTCTTTTCCTTTGACACCCTTTCTTCCTTCAGCCTCCCCCGTCCCATCGCACGACCCCTCTCTCCCCCCGTTCGTCGCCAGGGGGCCGTGCCCGTACGCACGAACCACCCGCGGAGTACTATCCATCACACAAGGCCGCGCGCTTGCTGCTTTGGGACTGACACACAAGCATAGGACGAAGGACCGGTATGTTGAATCGACACTGGCTGATAAAGCTGTGCCGACATGCCGACGCCGCGACAACTTTCAGCCAGGCAGTGAAATGTTGCGCGATGCGTTTCACGCAGTGGTCACCAGAACTTCTCGCCGAACTGCAGATGGTCGGCCAACCCCCCCTGCCACGGCCGGTCGCCACGGCAGTCGTGCGGGTGAAATGGCAATGCTCACGATGCCACCGTCGTTGGTGCGAACGGGTGTGCAACCGCACAGACGCCGCCCGCGACACTGGTTGCCCCGGCTGCGCTTCACGGCTCGCAGACGTCCAGCCATCCATCGCGGCCGAGTGGGACGCTGATCGCAACCGCGGCCTGTCCCTCGTCACCGCGGCCTCGGTGCCGGCGGTCAGTGTTGGTCGGTTTTGGTGGCGCTGTTCGATTTGCGACGGCACTTGGTGTGGCTCGCCGGCCGGTCGTGTGTCCGGTGCCGAGACGTGTCCGACCTGTCTTGAAATGGCCAGTGGTCGGCGGGACACTGGCGCAGCGCCGAACACGAACAGACGATGGTGCCGTTTTTGTGGCAACGTTTTTCCTGCTGAGGCACCATCTTGTCCATGCAGGTCTTTGGACAAGAACTCGATATCCGACTCCGTCGCGCGGAAGCGGCCAGAGTTGCTTGCAGGCGTCCTGATGGCGTCGGAGAGAGAGCAAGACACGATTCGGGAATCATCAGTGCGTTCGAGCCGTTTGGTGACGTGGCGATGCGACGATTGCCGGCACCCGTTCCGAATGTCGATTCGGGACCGCTGCATGATCGCAAGCCGCTGCCCCCAGTGCCTGGCGAACCTGGTGTCGCACAAGGCGTCCCACCCGACTCGACTGCTGCGGCATTTTCCAATCGGCAAGGTGCCTCGAAACCGTGTTCCGATCAACAAATACACGCTGGACCGATACCTGCGGTCGTGAGCCACGCACGACGAGAGTGCTCAATTTGAACCGATCTTCACGTCCAGGAAGGTGGCGACGAATTCTATGTTTGTTTGTTGTCGTGTTTTCCCAGCGCAACGCCGCCCTTGATTTGTCAATGTCGGCCATCACCCGTCCGGTGGCCTGGGGCCAGTCTCGCCAGCGTTGGGGCGTCGCCGGTGGATTGGACCACGTCGGTACCGCGGAGCCGTCCACGATGCCATCCATCGCCGAAGGCGTGCATTTAGCGCGGCATTCGACGACGCAACTGGCACAGTGCCGAGCCGAGATCGATAAGAAAACGGCTGACGCGCACGCGATGGTGTCGAAGGCCTTCGATGACCCACACGCATTCAACCAATTTCTTCGATTATCGGAACAGGCGCAAGCGGGCGCCTACGCCATGCGCCAGTGCGAAGACTCGATTGGCGTCAAGAGTAATCGGGCGTCGGATACGATCCTCGAACAGCTGGAGACCGCCACTCTCGGGATCCTGAGCGCCGATATGGTTCGTCGTGGGGGCAAACGAGTGGTCGACGTGGACGCTGTGCGTCAGCGCGCCGCGACGTTCCGCCACGAAGCATGCCGGAACGCGACCGCCGATCTGGCGGAAATTGTGACGACCACAAGCGACGTGCTGCAACCGCTTCTTGGGGGGATGGCCAGCCAACTGCTTTGCGCTGACGTGCTCATCGATGAATTGCGCGCCGCGGTCGCGAATCTGCCAGTTGTGATCGTTGGACCCGACGACGGGTCATCGACAACGTCAGCGGCTTCTTTTGTGCGTCGGCTGTACGACTTTCCGCAGCTGGAGCTCAGCGGATTGGTCCTCTCGCTCCCCCAACGCGCGCATTTCATGGGCGACGCCTCGGCCTTCCGACGGTTCAAGGCGGCGTGGATGTCCTTGCTAGCCAACGTCACCGGCCTGCCTCACGGATCGACGCTGCCGAATCAGTGGCTGGCGTTGTTGGATGCCGTGGAGGTGCCTCGGTCCGCCTTGTCCCGTGGATTTCTGGCCTGCGGGATTGATGACATGCGGCTTGATACCAACGCAGGGGCCGTCATCGACACCGCAGCCCATATGGTGACGTCGCATCACCCGTCGCAGGACGCGGCCCTTTTGGCACTGGGTGCATTCGTGGCTTCTTGCCAAGGCCTCGGGCAGCTGGCCAGGCAACTACTCGCACTGCGGTTGTCCGTCTCCGCCGCCACCAACGAAGTAGACTTCGCCGCGACCGCCGTGCACGCCATCAAATTTCGCCGCGACTCGCCGCCTTCGTTTCTCGCGTTGCTCAGTAGCCCGGGCACGTCGAGGCAGCTTTCCACCGAAACGGTCAATGGCCTTTCCGCGGTGTCTGCGTTTCTTGCGTTGTGTACGCCGGACGTCAATTTCGCTGAATGTCTGGTCGGGAACCGCCATCTTGGCGTGTACTCGGGCATGCTCGACATATTAGCGATGCCACTACCGCCATCCCGGGCTTCTCTGCGTTCGACCACCGTCGCGATTCGTCTCCTGGCGAGTGCGAGCCGCCATGAAAGCGCCCTTGCGTGCTGCGGGCACTACACTGGACAATCCAACGAGGAGTGTCGGCGACTCGCGGTGATGAAGCAGTACCTGGTCGCCCTTTGCGACCGAGAATAGAAACGCCGACCTAATAAAACACAGATCGAGACCGATTCACCAACGTGTGCTTCGGCGCACGGAGGAAAAAACCGCTTGACATTGCCGTATTTCTTTTTAAAGGTGGCCTTCCCCATCGTCGGGCCGCAGAAGTTGGCGGGCTGCTATCCCTCCTCTTCTGCATGTGCATCCCCATTGCGCATGACGTCTTCGCTGTATCCTGCGCCGCCGGATGGTGTTCGAATGAGCGATGCCCGCGTGCTGGTGGTGGGCGCCGACCCGCGAAGCAGGACGACACGAACGCCCAGGCGACACGAACGCGTGACTCCGCGGTCATCGCCACTTCGCAGCGCCTCCGTTAGCAGCGACTCGAGCGTCGCGTCGACTCCGAGGCGCGGTAGAATAGAAAAGTCGATACCCAAGTGCGTTTTGGTGACCGTTCAATGCGAAGTGATGCCGAACACCGCTGCTGCTTCACCCGGCGCAGGTCAGCGGATTGTCGACGGTGATCCGGTTGCCAATGGCGAACACGCACTCGACGATGGCGACGCTCACACATCAGCGTTTCTGACGGTTACGGCTTCAGCGTTTCGACGACCGTCCCCGGACGAACTTGCTCTTCAGCAGCAGTTCGCCTCAGAAGAAGATTACTGGGACGCAATCTACGAGCAGCGATGCGCAGCGAATAGGGAAGCGGAACGAAAAGCCGCCTTTGCGCGCCGATTGCTTCAAAGCAGCAGGTCCCGACAGGCATCCATCTCCGCTCGAGGCGCTGCGTCAACGGACAACAAACGCGACCGTCATCCACGCTCAACGCCAGTCAGCAGCCGAGTTGGCGCCCCCCCGTCGGTTTCACCGCGTGTGAGCGTTCCGTTCGGGGAGTGGGGCGCGTTTTCCGCGGCGCAGCATCAAAACCCGCCGCCTGTTCGACCCGATCGGCTGCGACGACTGCTGGCATTGGCCGCCGGCGCTGCGGCGCTCGACCCTCCACCCGCCAACATCGGCGACTCGATCGAGGCCGCTCCTCGGCCGCCCAACCGTGATCTGTGTGCGCTAGGTGTGTCGAGGAGGCTTTGTTTCGTTCAGAAGCATCCTCCTTCAACCTGCGCACCCTCCCATGGTGAACCCCAAGGACAAGGGACGCCAGGGGTCGCTCCCCTGTCGGCTGTTGGGCTTCCCATCGCAAGCTCCCCGAAGCAAGGACACACGGCAATGGGCCACGAGCGGTTTACCGAAGGACGTGACCCAGAACGGCGACGTGACCCGGGACACGCTCAGCAAAGGGGCAACCAGACCCACGACCAAAAGGGAGCCTCGACCGGCTGTTGTAGTGTTCAGTGACGTCCCATCCCAGGCGGCGCCCCAGGTCGGCCCTCCGCAGGGCGCGCGAAAGACGGATGATTAGCACCCAAGACTCAAGACACGTAAGTTGCCCCTCCACCCTGTTTGCCTCACGCGCCCAAGCCGACTTCGATACCCCCGAGAGTCGAGTATGACTGCTCCTGCGACGGCTGCCGGGCTGTCCGCCGTTCAGCGCGATCGCATTGCCGCATACCGCCGATCACAGACACAGCACTCCCCGGACTCGTTGTCAGACTCTCAAGGCGGAGGACGCGTCGGCCGGGAACCGTTCTTCGGCGGGGAGACACGAAACTTGGACCGACCGCCGGCGGCGTCCCCATGGAATGCTGCGGTTCCGTCCGGCGCTTCGGCCCCTTCCGGCACGGTGCTTACGCCTTCCGGCCCCACCCCGTCGCGTCCGAATCAAGCCGCGGCGGCCAAAATGCCGCTTTCGGCGACCAGCAATGAGCTCACGAGCTATATTTTCCGACTCGAACAGCAAAACGACGAACTCCGCCGGCAACTGGTGTCAGTGTCTGAAGGGCAGGCCGGTAGCCCCGCAGCCGGGGCGCAAAGCGCCGTCTCGCGCATGATCGACCGAGGCGAGGAAGGAAAGCGACAGTTCCTCAACGATGTGCTCGCGCAGGTCGAGTCCGTCATCACCGCGCACAAGAACAAGGCCCAGGCCGAGATCAACCGGTACAAGCACGAGGCCGAGGCGGCGCAGCTGGCGCTGAAGAACTTGCGCGAGGCCATCCAGCAGGAAGGCATGGATCTCACGATGGCCCCCGCGATGATCGCGTTTCAACGCAAGCAGCAGCAAGAGCGGCAGCGGCGAGGCGCGGAGGCCAACGAGGAGCAAACGCCACTGGGGTTGCAAATTTCACCTGATGCTCAGGCGCTGCTAGAGCAGCTGTCGGCTGAGCTGTTAGCAAAGTTGCTGACGCTCAAATCGTCGGATGACGTTCCCGCCACTGTGGGCCAGGCAGTCAAGCAGTGCTTCGAGGGCATCGTTGTGCACTTCACCGACCAAATTTGCCGGAACACGTCGTTTCTTGACGAGGCCAACGAGCTGCTGCGACGGGAGCTGCATGAGGCGCGTGACGATGTTCGCCGTTTGGAATCTGCCCACGAAGCGCGACGCATCGATCTGGTCACGCGCCATGACGCAGAAATTCAAGCGCTTCGCGACGAAATCGCGTGCTATCAACGCGCCAATGGAGACACCACGGCGCGATCGGGGGGCGCCGCGCGCCGCCTTCCGGGGGGCGTAGGGCAGGACGAAGATCTTTCCGCGAACGTACACCAACGGGCGTTCGACGAATATGCTCAACTGCTCACCGACGCCCGCCGCGACGTTCAAAGCTTGCGACTGGAATTGGAGAACGAGCGCAACCATAGCGCACAGGTCTGCCTGAAGTTGAAGGCGGCGCTCCAAAAGCGCAACGACGAGTTCGAGAAAGCCGTGGTGTCGCGCGCCGAAGATGTGGTGCAACAACGCGAACGACGCATCGCCGAACTCGAAAAACAGCTGCTCGCAAAGGAGCCGCCATCCAAAATTGATGTCAACATTCAAGTCGGCGAGTCGCTTGTGGGACTGCCTGGCCTTGATCAATTCGTGCCGCAACTCCTTGCGTCGGTGAAGAAAGACCCACATTCCACACGCGCGAACAACGATTTGTTCGAACGCGAGGTTTGGAGAAAAACACACGAACTGCTGACCAAATACGGCAACTCCGTAGCCACCGCGGCGCTTCCCCCGCAGCCGTCGCCACCGCTGGTCGGCTTACCTCCAACAAGCGCCGCGGCCCCGACGCAGCATTCGTTGATGGGCCGCCGAGGATCGTTCGCTCAACACGCTCCAATGTAGCCACCGGCCCCCCGCTTCCCTCTACTCATTTGTGCCCTTCGTCTGTATTCCCCTTCCACAGGTGATTCACCTCACCCAGCACCCTTCACTGTACGTCGACGGAGCTGCGACGAGTTCTTCCTGGGGGCCCGGACCTGTATCCCCCGTTCGAGCTGCCGATACTGCCTCGACTGAGTTTTCTCGTTTTTACACACGCCCCTTTCTCATCCGCTCTTTCGGCGGGCAGACATATCATCGTCTGTTGTGTCAACCATGCCGACAGATGATGGCTTCGTCCACGCCAACCCGGACCAGCTGCGCGACTGGATGGTACAGCTCCAGACGAGGTTGCCGATGAAGCGGCACGACCTTCCGCTGCTATCGGCCTTGGCGGAGGCTGCCAGCACCGCACAACGCCAACTGGAGACTCTCGGTGCACAACCACACAGTGCCTCGGCGCCGCCGCCACCTGGGCAGCGATCTCGTCTGCTGAAGGGTTCTGTCGGCGTGCGTTCCGTGCCCCTCGTGCTATCTGCAGGGCTCGTGGAGTTGCTTTGCGTCGCATCGACGGCTGCCGTCAAATCGGGGCGCGCGCGCTTGGCCGAGGTGGGCCTCCGCTGCCTGCGCCACTTGCTGCAAGCTAACTTGATCGCGTCGGCGGCTACTTTCGATAGCTTTGTGGCGGCCGGGGCCAAGTTGGCGGGCAGTCACGTTATCGTGAGCGTTAGCGGCGAACTGTGCGACGTGGTGCATCGAGGGGTGACCGACGCGGAGCCAGACCTGGGCAGCGAGTTGATGACCGCCGCCGTGGACACGCTGGACGCGTTGCTGCGGAATGGCCGGATTGACCTCCCCGGCGCGGTTCTCGCGAGAGTTGCGCAGGTGCTCTTCAACCACACCTTGCTGGCGGCTTCGAACGACGGGCGCGAGGCAAGCCGACGAGTGCTCAAGAGCGGACTGCTCCCTCGGGTGGCGGCCCGTGCTCTTCGGGCAGTGACAGTGTCCCGCGCGAGGCACACCAACGTTTCTTTGCCGCCAGCGTCGGTGGCGTCTCGTTTGATGACGAGCGCGGACCGAGAGCCGACGGATTACGGACGGGATCGGCACAATCCGGTCTCCTTGTGGGCCGAGGTCGACCCTCACATTTCCGCGATCACAAGACCGAGTCCGTTTGTCACTGACAGCGCCGCGCTTTCCGACCTCGTTGTGCTGCTGCGGACGCTTTGCGTCTTGGCTAGACGGCCCATTCCCGCCTCCGTCTCGACGTTATCCGCGGTCGAAGTTCAGTCGCGCATGCTTGCCCTCGAGCTTCTCGACGAGCTGTGGGAAGCAATTTCCCACGTCCACTCTTCGGCAGGCGCCACCCTGGCGCCTTCCCCCGTTCCCGCGCTGGTGATGTCAATTTCTGGCGTCCTCATGTGGCAGACCATTTGCCTCAACGTTGCTGCGACACCGATGCAGCTGACACGGCTGGCCTATCGAATCGCCTCGCGCGTGGCCGCGAGCACCTATCATACCGAACATGACCGCCTATTGCACTTCACGAACCATGTCGTGGTCCCGCATCTGGAATCCGCCTACTCCACAGGGGAGGAAAAGCTGTGCGCCGTTCAGTTTCTCGCAGCGCCCTTCGTGCATGCCGCTGTGTCGGCTCCATTGCTGTGGGCGAATTCTGATTGTCTCGGGCCACCCTCCGGTGGGTACGTGGAGGGGTACAGGCGAAGCCGGGAAGAGCGTGACACATTGGCTTGCCCGCGGCTGGATCGGTCAGCCATGGGCCTGTGCGAACGGTTTCTACGCGGCCTGGTGGAAGCCGCGTTCTGGATCCGAGGGCTGCCAGTCCGCACCGATTCCGCCCACGCCACTATTTCCCCAGGCTTCGTGGCGGACTCCGGCGTCGTGGCGTGCCTGTCTGCCAGCGACTCTTATGCGATCCTGTCAGTCTGTCTGCAGGGCGTCGCATCCCTCACGAGCGCGATGCGTCGTCAGTTGGAGGCAACCACCGCCTCGCTGGTGGACGGAGTCGTCCCGGCGGACTCGTTCGTGCCATGTGATACGCCCCTGGCGATGCGCTCGCCGGGGCTGGGTGGCGGGGGAACGACGCCGGCGAACGACCGACATTCGTCGGTCTCGACTCCGGCGGCCCTTCCCTCGGTCACCGACGCATCCTCGGTGCGTGGCGTAGCTGAGGGCGCTCAAACGGCGGGCAGCAACGCACGCGCCTCCGTGTCACCCGTCCCATCAGAAGGCGACGACCTCACGGCGCACTCGAACATGTTCAGTCAGGCCGAATGCACTGCAAACGTGCCCGCACCGCACGCCGCGATCACGGAGTCGTCATGGAGGACGGCCGCGTGGATTCAGCAAGCCCGAACAAACAATCTCATCGCTTCGGAGGCAAGAAAGCGGTTCGAAACCGGTTGGCGCGTGGGGCGGGCCTTCTTGGTGGAAAGAGGCGTGCTTCCCGACGAGCACCCTCCCTCGTTCGCCCGAGTGCTACGGGGCCAGCCGGTGCTGATTCCTGGCCTGCCGTTGCGGCAAATCTGCTGCGAAGTATTTAGCCGCATCGTTCGCGATCCGTACTGTGAGGCAACGTTGACGAGCTACCTCGAGCTCTTTGACATGACGGGCATACCGGTCGACACTGCCTTCAGAGACTTCACCGTAGAGTTCACCAACTGGGACGCACCGGGACAGTTCGAAGGGCAAGTCTGGGCGAAAATCCAGGAGAGCTTCGGTCGCCGATATGCACAGTGCAACCCGGGGACTCTGAGTGCGTCCGACTGTGATGCACTAGCGGGAACCGTGCTGTTTCTTCACACGAGTTTGCACAACACGCGAATCAGCGACAAGATCACTTGTGAACGCTTTGCGACACTTGCGAGGCAGTGCCTGGAACATCCGCCCACCTTGGAGGAGATGGAAGCCACCTATCAAAGGGTGGCCGCCGCGCCTTGGGGCTCCCGGCCCACCGCGGCTGGAGGGGTGTCCGATCCCTTCAGGTTCGGGTCGTCAACATCGATCGACACCGTCGCAGCGGCAATGGCGTTGCTGCACCCCGAGGCTCTCACCGCAGCGTATCCCGTCGATTCTGTTGAGCGACGGATCGATGCGACCTACGCCCGCGGCGCGCATATCGGCGATCGCTCCATCTGGCGCCAGCTGCGTCTCACCCGAGAAATGCTGCGGTGCGGCGGACGGTTCGTTCTCGCCTGCGGCACGCCGCCTCGCTCCTTGGTGATGACAGGGGGCGGGGGGCCGCATGAGCGACCGGCGGTGCGCGAGTTTGTGAACTGCACGTCGCCACTGGTGGTACCCGGGATGTTCCATTGGCTCGCGCCGTGGGTTGAGGCGTTCTTCTACTTGCTGGTGAGGTGCGGAGGGCTGCCGTGCGACCCTCTGTGGCTACTTCCGCGGACGGTCGAGGGCATCGCCCAGTGGAAGGAGCTGCGAGCCATGATCCATGGCGACTCGCCCGGGCCGGGAAGCCGCGCCGCCGATCGGGGCGAGGCCAGTTTATCAGCGGCCGTGGCCTGTTTGTCAAAGTTATCGCGCTCAGCCTCGAGGCAAGGAGCAAGCGCCGGCGCGCTAACAACGGACGTTGCCGACATGCTGCAAGGTGCAGGACCTGGCGCTGCCCCACCGTTCCTCTGGTGGTTGTAGCAAGAGCGCACGATGTTGCCCCTAGCGAACGCACACACGTGTCACGCGACCTCGTTCCGTCGTCTCGCTGTGCCTCTTCTCCCTCTCTCCGTTCACAGTTAGAACAGCGATTTTGTTCCCCCTTGTTGATCGCTCACGCCAGTACCGTCCAGATGGACCCTCATCACCAGCGACCACAAGAGCCATCCGCAGCGTCCAGCCTGTACCTCACTGATTCCTCAAGTACGCTGCTGTCGAATTATGGCGTTTTGCGCCGCCCGAAACCGCATGCATCCGCTGTGTCCACGACGACGGCCCCGAGTACGATCGATGAGGATGGAGCAGTGGGAGCCCCTTCCGGCGGCGCGTCGCGGGAGACGATGTCGGAGAGGTTTGCCGTCGACCTAGAAGGTCGGAACGCTCTGGTGGCCCTTCTGTGCAGCATCGGCGACCACGTCGACCGCTTTCAGGCGGCCTTCGCCCGCCAGTCGACCTGGTCGTTCGACTTCAACTCGAGCGTGATCACGGAAGATGCGTTCGCCCAATTGTGCGCTTCGTTTCTGAACGAGGACGCCTGTCTCTCCCTCCTCGAACCAGCTGAGCGCAGCCGACTGCAACGGCGGCGAACCGCCGAGGTTGACCCGTCCGGTGTCGATCGATCACTTGTTGTTCAACACTGCGTGCATGAACTGCGCGGGATATTTCGGTTTCTTGATGTTCGCGGGTTTGGCTCGATCTCGTGGGCTCAGTTTTCTGCCTTCATGGTCACGACGGCGGTCGACGGTCCCGTCCAGCCGCCGGTGGCGCCCGCGGTGGAACCCAATGTAGCGGACGAAGTGTTTCGGACGCACAGCCGCATCAAAGACGTGCGCTACATCCCGTCGTGGGATCGGCTGGTCGTGTTGATGCATTTTGAGGGGCGGCTCGGTCTATCCTGCACCAGTGTCATCGAGGCCTGGAACGCAACACCGCCCAAAGCAGTGCCGGCCGCTGCCATCCCCGCGGCTGCGCGTCACGCCCCTGGACACCCACCTGGCAACGGAGCCTCGTCCACC
>ERZ1292630.157-Hain-H41-02um-R3-157-length-75662-cov-8_pt1 | contig 35462 bp, 23 predicted proteins | sample MGYA00564408_ERZ1292630 | MGnify/ENA primary metagenome ERZ1292630 (study PRJEB36523, sample SAMEA6512641) | groundwater metagenome | collected 2019-01-08 | study: AquaDiva: Metagenomics assemblies of 32 groundwater samples
CCCATTTGCAGCGTGCCGCCACGTCGCGCAGGTCTAACTAGCTGGTGTGTGTGTGTGAGCCTGTGGCGCGTGGGTCCGTGCTGTTCTCGAAAATCTGACCCTCCATCCGCCGCAAGTATGCTTCCCACCGCGACTTCTCCACCTCAATTTCCCTCTGTCACAAGGCGTGCAACGTCAAGTGGGACACAAATCGGCAGCGTTTCATGCGCGTGTGTTTTCGTGAGTCCCATTCATGCCGCCGATGAAGGGGGCCTCCCGTTGACGATGGGTGCCCATCGTGGGGTTGTAAGCAACGGTTTATCGTTCACCACTTGTTTTGGTTGACATGGCTAGCGTGCCGATTGACGCTTCGTCGCCACCAGCGGATTGCGGCCTTTTTGCCGCCGATCATCCCCTCGATTCCAGCGTCGGGACCCAGCAAGGCGAGTCGACTCGTCCCGTGGTGCCTGGCCCGATCGTCGCTCAGGCCCACGTCACGCACCCGTCGTCCTCTGTGCACGGCCACGTCACCTTCGTCTGCGACGTCGTCCGAGACGTCACGTGCGTCTACGTTCAACTCGAGGGCCTGCATCCGTTTCACCTCTATCGGGTCAGCTTGCACCATGACGCGCCGGGAAGTAGTTTCCTGGATGCGCCTGCCGCCACCGGTCCTCCGGTGGGCCTATCCGGCATGACACCGACGGCGGACTCACCGCCGACCGACGCGCTGGAAAGCGGTCCCTCCGACACCGATGAAGGCAGAGGGCTTACCTCAACGGCGTCAAGCTTTGCGCTCGGGACGACCGCCGCGGTGTTTCCCCCGTTATGGCGGTTCACAGCGGAGAACGACGCGTGTGCGTCCGTCGAACCGAGGGAACGGGCGGTCCTCTTGTCGAGATCGACGCTACAGCCGGTGCTCAGTGTGACTAGCCGATCGTTCCGGTGGCCGGAGGGCATTCTTGCGACGGTGGTCGCGAATCTTGGTGGGCGAGCCATGCACAAGCGGGAGTGGCCGTCGGCCGTCCTGCCGATGCTTCCGTCCTTCGCGATGGCCATGCACTCGCCAGTTGGCAAGCTGGTGGCCGTGTCGACCGTCACCGTACCGCTTTCGCCACACCGGGTGCCGCCACCTCCTCCGCGCGAAAATGATGCTGCCGGCCTCGTGGGGGCCGACGGAGCAGGGGGCACCACGCCACAGCAGGTGTCGACGACGGCCAGCGCGGTCGGTGGGGGGGCGACCTCTGCGCCGACGACATGCGCCTGGGACGTCCTTGACGCGACGGCCGCCCGCTCGACCCTGGTGGCGTTCGGCACCATTGCCGAAGTCACCGACGAAGAAGACGACGATGCGTCCAACTCGTCGTAGTGTTACCACCCCTTATCGTGTACGCGGAAGAAAAAAGGGGTGAGATGGTGGGAGTGCCGCGAATTTCTTCCATTTTTCCACCTTGAGGTAAGTAGCTAACCGCACCACCCGTGTACCCACGGCGGCGTCGCCCCTCCCCTCCTTTCGTGTCCCCTTCGATATGCTCGCGCTAGTCGCCAAGCATGGCAAGGCGGGTGGCCTCGCGCTCCCCACCGCGCTGCTGATCGCCGTGGAGATGCGAGACATGTATCAGCGGGGGCAGTGGGACAGCCCTCGCCACATCACGACCTTCCACGACGGGGACATCCTGCTCATCTCGAATCGGTGGTGGGCACTCCCAACGTACCGGCAGCGCTTTTATAGTCTATGGACGAAGACGCTGCTGAAGACGACGTGGGACGACCTTGGCGTGATTATCAACGACGGCGAGACCGGGCAGGCGATGCTGTTCATTGCCGAGCCCCAGGGCGTGAGGTACGTACCTCTCACGGAGTTTCTCGCGGCGAGAGACCCTCGAGGCGCGGCCGTGCGCCGCATCAAGCGTGCCGCGGACGCTTCGATGCCCGCGCCGCCTCGCCAGGAGATTGTAGCGTTCGTCGCAGCACAGATCGATAAGCGGCAGGTGCGTCCCTGGCTTTCCATTCGGGCCGCGTGGGATATCGGCAACTTCAGGCAGCAGTTTCGATGGGCTATCGAGGTCAGCATGCAGGCTGTGCAGGTGCGCAAGGCGCGCATGTCCCACAGCTCTGCCGCGATGATCCAGGCCGAGACCGACCGCTTTCACGAAAAACTTGCACTGGAGCAGGCAATCGTCGACAGACTGCCTGAGGCGGGCCGCGCCGTCGCGTTCGAGACGAGCAATGCCGCCTTGGTGGCGGAGACGCTGGCCATGCTCCATCTCGTGCCTTCCCCGCTTCCCCCGCCGCAGCTCTACGCGCCGACGGATTTTTCTACGGGTGTGTTCCCGCTGATTAACCACGAGCCGTCGGATGACCGGCCGGTCATCATCTACAAGCCCTGAGGGAGCGGGGAGCGCCTCCCCTTTCTCCATGGATTTCGCGTATTATCCCCCCTGCCGCTTGGTTTACGTAACGTTTGTCAACGACTGACTTATTTTAACAACGGCCGTCTTTTTTTAATCCCTTTCCAAATCGCCCTCCACAGAAAGTCGAATGAATCAGCCTTCGCGCCGCCATAACGACACCGGCCGGCCGCGCCCCGCGCGCGGTCGATCGCGCGATGCGATGCGCGCGCCGTCGGCCGCCACGTCCAGCGGGGGCGTGACGCCCACCAAGCTCATCGATTCGTGTTGCTGCGGCTCGAGGAAGCCAACCGATGGTAGCACGCCGTTCCTGGGCTGCTTCATCGATGCGCCTGAATACATGCAGCACAACAAGTTCATTCTGACTGGGTATCGGATCAACTACAGGACCATACGACAGTGTCTGCGATCCGCCTTCGCGGTGCACAATGAGACGGGCAACGTCTGGACCCACTTTCTCGGCTTCTTCGTGTTCATTCTGCTCTCGTGGCACGTCTTTTCGTCGGTGCTCCGCGAGGATCCCTCGCACTACGTTGTCTTCATCCTCTTCATCGCCGGGTGTCTAACATGCATGCTCAGCAGCACGGTGTACCACCTGCTGTCGTGCCACTCGCTGCGCACGATGGAGGCGACCATGTGCTGCGACTACTGCGGCATCAGCAGCCTTATCATCGGCAGTTTCATTCCACCCGTGTACTTCGCCTTCGGCTGCCAACCGTACGCCCGCATCGGGTACCTCACGATGATCGGCATGTTGGGTGGCGTCAGCATTGTGGCTCCATTTTTTCGCTTTTTCGACAAGCCGGAGTTTCATTCGAAGCGCGTGGCGATGTACTGCCTGACGGTGGCCAGCGGGGTCGTCCCCTCGCTGCACGCGATGCTGTCCGCGCCGATCAACCGTGTGACGCTGCCGCTGCATCAGGGTATCGGGCTGATGTTCCTATTTTACGGGCTCGGCACGGTCGTCTATGTCACCCGGGTGCCGGAGCGCTGGTTTCCCGGCCGTTTCGACCTGTGGCTGCACAGTCACCAGCTGTGGCACATGTTCGTGGTGTGCGCCGCCATTATTCATTTCTACACGTGCGTCGGTGTGTATCAACGACACTCCTTCGACCAGTGTTAGTGTGAGTCGCTCGCGGCCGCTTTGTCGCGGGCTCGACGGAAGTGGGGTCTGGGGGGGGTGGTAACGGGAGGGGCAACAAACGTCGCTGTCCGCCATGTGCAGTTGTATTGCTAGCGTTTAACAAAAATCTGACGGGTTGTGCTGTTGACGGGGGGAACACGAATGGTGGGAGACGGTTTGGCGCTGTAGCGTTTCAGCGCAGCCGCCGTTATTTTTTCTGCTTTGTGACCTCCGCCCCTCTATCTCTCTCTCGCTCTCTTTCTCTCTCTCTCTCTCTCTCTCTCTCTCTCTCTCTCTCTTCGTAGTAAGAGTTTTTTACTGGAGTTCGAGGTCGGCCTCCAATGAGGCGAAGCACGATTTTACGCCAGGTCCTGTCACAAGCGACGACCTCTTCGATGCTGCCCCGCTGCAGTCGGCCACTGCTGAACGATTTGAAGGATACGTGCCCGGAAGCTGGGAACACTCAGATCGTGACCCTGCCGGCAAGCGGGGAGAGTTATCAACCCTGGTCTAGGCGCACGATCTCGACACCCGCAGTGCGGAGTTCAACCGCGGTGAAATTCGCTTACCTTGACGATACCTACAACCTGTTAGGGCGACTGGCGCTGCCCGGAGTCGTCGATCTCGGCGCCGCTCCTGGTGGCATTTGCCAGATCGTGTCGGAACGGCTGACCGCGCGGCTGCGGCGTCCCTCGACCCCTACTGCACTGAGGAGTCATCGTCCCTTGATCGTCGCGGTCGACACGCGCGAGCTGCTCATGCGGGCGCCCCCGCGGCCACGCCAGTCCGCCGACGTCGATGTGATTGATGATACAGAGGACACGAGAAGTGCTAGGATTCCGCACGTGATGTTTCTGAGGCGGTCGTTGCAGACGGGTGGCGGACAGGGGCACCATCAGCGGCTTCTCTCCAGCATTTTGGATCGATTTGTAAGTGTGAGCGAGCGCCGTGCTCAGGGTGACGCCGCCGCGGACGGTTCCCAGCCAACCCACTGGTACATCGCCCCGTCAATGGTGGTCCACGATGCCGTCCCACTCGTGGCGTCGCAGTCGGTGTCCTTCGCCCAAACGGGCATGCTGCTGGAGGCAGCTCGCCTGTCGTTGGAGCTCTGGCACGCTGTCTCCTGCTCTATGACATCGAGACGCGGCCTGGCGAGCAGCCTGTGTCCGTCGGGCGCGACCGTCCCCAGTGAGGCGGCATGCGACAACACCGACGTCATCGCCTTCTGGGACACCCTCCCTCCTTGCGCTGTGGAAGGGGGTGAGGCAAAAAAATCGTCAGAGCCACAATTGAGTGCCTCGGATCGAGCGTCGTTGAATTTCTATTCGAATTCGTTCACGTTTGTTTCAAAACTATTCTGTTCGCACCATTTTAACTGGGTGATCGACGTGCTGCGAGTCCTCTTTTCGACCGTTGACGTCGTCGATGCGGCTAGCGCGGTGCGACACGACGCTGCCGGCGGTCGTCAGGCACGACGCTACCTCGAACGCTATGTCGTGTGCCGTGGTGTGCGGCTGCCTCCCGCGTGGCTGCGAAGCAAGGCAAACGGTGGGTTGCCCGGTCGTACAACTGTGGCAACGGCCGCCGGATTTAGGGACGCGACGCCTTGCTTTTCCATGCTCACGTTGCCACCTCGGCCGGAAGACACGATCGTGTCCCCGGGAGAACGCGCTGGTGACCTTACCTGTCCACCCTGGAGGTGCGTTGGGTGTTGTCGCTGGGTAACGCAGCTGCGTTGCGGACGCTGCGCCGCATGAGCGGGAAACAAAAAAGACGTGAACGGGAAGTCGCGAAGCGAAAGCGTCGCTCCATGCAATTTCCCGTTGTCCACACCCGATATACACGCAAGATTTCACACTCGCTCGCATCTATGGCGCAGAACGTTCCAACAGGGTTGTCATCGCAGCTTGTCGACGTCACTCGGAAGGCTCAGCCCGTGCTGGCGCGCCGCCGCGCCGAAATCGCCGCACTTGACACCTTCATCCAGGAACTCCAAACCGCACTCGAACAGCTTAGCCTCGCGGCACAAGCTAGCGGCCCGTTTCTCGGCACGCCATCATCAGATCGCAACGGTGCGGTGGTATCCCCTCTTCTTGCCCCTGCGACCTTCCTGGACGAGCGCGGTGGAGAGGGATTGACAACCTCGGCAGCGGCCTTGATGTCGTGTATGACGTTTGGTGCACAAGAAATACAATCTCGCCTCGGACATCAATCCGCTCGAGTACGCCACGTTGACCAACAATTGCAAGCGTGGCACGCCATGCAGGACCGCATCACCGGCGGGCTTTTCGAACAGCTGCGTTTTCAACACGGACGAGATTCGTGTCCGACGCCCGCTGAGTGGCGCACCGCCATCGACCACCAACATCAGGCAGGAGGCTTGGAACGACGCGACAGCGCCGATGCTGCAGAAGCCGCTACCAGCGCGGCTGCAGCTGATTCACTCGACGAGTGGTATGAAGCACTTCACGCACGCGTCACGCAGATGACGCTCCATCACGAAAACGTCCGACGTCGGCGCATCCGCCTCGTTATGCAATGGAGCGACGCAAGTGGCTCCTCGAAGGCGCACAACAGCGTCTGAACAACTAGCCATCACTCCGCCGATTCTCTCACGTCGAACCTCTCAACATCATTTTGTCTCTACACTTTTGCGTTTGAATGACACCGTTTCAATGGCGCGGTGTCACGGCCAGCGTTCCAGGAAGGGGCAGGGGGGGGTATGCTCTCGCACATGGACTGCGTTTCGCCGCCCATGTGAGCAAATTCTTAGACGTCCGTCTCCTCCTTGTTCGATTTGCCATGCTCCGGCGCGTCGGAAGTGTGCTGCGTAGCGCGGCACGCGTTCCCCGTCCTGTCATCATGCCGACCACGACCTTTGGCACCGGAAGTGCCGACGGACCTGTCATGGGATTCCTGGCTCACCCGGACAACCTCAACGATTGCGTTCAGCCGACGGTTGGTCTCTGCAAGCAACTGATCGAGGAGCTGCTCCACAAGCCGCACACGCCGCAGGAGAAGCACGACCTCATCGACAGCATGTCCAACGTGCTCTGCCTCCTGCTCGATCCGTGCGAATTCGTCCGTCAAACGCATCCCGACGAACGGTACCGCAACGCAGCTGGTGAAGCGTTTCAGCAGGGACACGACTTCCTATGTGAAGCGAACTCGCGCCGCGATCTGTACGACGTCATTTTAGACATCAGCAAGCCGGAGAACCTCGCAACAATCACTCCGGAGGCTCAACGCAATGTCCATCAGCTGCGCCGCGACATGGAGGGCAACGGCATTCACCTCGACGACGCGCAGCGCCGCGAAATTGTCAAGCTGAACCAGGAAACGGAGCAGCTCGGTGCCGAATTTCTAATGCAAGATAAGAATCACTTCGCTGCCCTGCGCAACTTAGTCGTGTGCCGCCACGAATTGGCCACCAAGTTGGGCTTCGAGAGCTTCGCGGACAAGGCGCTCCGCGGCTCCCTGCTGGAGACTCCGCAGGAGGTGTGGCATTTTCTTTGCGCGGTAGGCAACAAATACCGCCCCGCCGCTGAACAGGAAGTGAATCGACTGCGGTCGCACCTAGGCGAGGTCAAGGGCCGTCCCGGCAACCTGACGGATGAGGACCGTGCGAAGCTCACGATCTCCTTACAGCGAGAGTATGCCAACGTCGGCGACGAGGTGTACTTCACCGTCGCGAATTGCATCCGCGGGGCGCAAGTATTGCTGGAGGAAGTGTTTGATCTGAAACTGAAGGAAGTCGACTTCGACGAAGCGGAGCTCCTGCCGACGCCGTTCAGGAAGTTTCACTGTCTCGAGAACAGCGGCAAGCTCGTGGGCGTCATCGTGCTCGACATGTTCGCCCGCGCGTCCAAGCATTGCCAGGCAGGTCATCTCACCGTTCAGCTAGGCTGCCGCCCCCACAACAACGTGTTGAAGAGCGTCGGTGTTCAACTACCAGAGAGACAGTATCCCATCGTGATGCTCACGTGCAACGCGGGATCCGCGGGACCCGTCGCCACTCGCGCGAACGGCGCGATGGACGACGAGGCGACCGTGATGACCCCGCACGAGGTGACCACGTTCTTTCACGAATTCGGCCACGCGGTGCACACCCTGCTTGGTCAAACGACCGTCCAAAACCTGTCGGGCACGCGGGCGTCGATCGACTTTGTGGAAATGCCGTCGCAGTTCTTCGAACAATTTTTAACCTCGCACGAATTTTTGAAGTTGTGGGCTCACAAAATTGGGACGCGCGAGCCCATCTCCCCTGATATCGTCGCCCGTCGTACCGAAGTGCGAAATATGTTCCGCCATCTCGAGGTCATGGACCAGGTCCTTCTCGCCAGCATCGACCAATCTCTGCACGGGCCGCAGCCCTTCACCGTGTACTTTCCCACGAGCGGCGGGCACCTTGGCAAGCGCACCCTGGGCACGCCGTCGGACTACGGCCGTGGCATTTACAACCTAGCCAAGCTCATCATGGACATGTGCAACCCGATATCGGTCGTCACGCCGACCGAGCGTGGCGTGTTGCGGTCGCTGTCGTTCGATCACCTCGTCAGCTACCCCGCCGGCTACTACGGCTACCTGTACAGCAGCGCGCTGGCGCACCGCATCTATGATAAAAACTTCCGCGACAAACCCATGAATCGCGTGGAGGGTCAGCGGTTGGCTCAGGAGGTGCTCTCGCACGGCGCGGCCTGCGAACCCAAGGAGCGACTGTGCGCCTATCTCAAGGAAGACATCAACGACATCGAGGCCTGGGTGTGATCTCCGTCGGCACTCTCCGTCTTCAGTGTAAACGTAACCAACAGCACAAGAGTGAGCGCTGTGATGGCACGACTAAGCCTCTCGCTGAGAATGGGATGGGGACCGTGTGGTGTGCTGGAGTCGATGAAAGGATCCTTTCCCCATGAGCGAGAAAATAAAGAATATCACTCTTTCCACCCATCTTCCCTTAGCCCTGACTGGCTGAGCAACCCAATTAAACTGCTGACGACATGCGATGCAGATGGCCGGTGGCGCCCCTCCACCTTTGCGTCCTCGTCGCGATGGTCCACGTGGCGGTGGGCAACGGGTCGCCGAAGTTTGACGCGACACCGTTGGATGTCTTTCGGCTGCCGATGAAGCGGCCCGCCGCGTCGATACGGACGGAGGGATCAACCGACCACCACCACCGTGCTGACAGCGGGCGGCAGCACAATCGCCGTACGGTGTTTCTCACAGACGACGTGCGACTGTTCGATGGCGTAGCGTCCCAGCAGCGGGAGTCGCGGCGCTGGTTCACGTCCTTCCGCTCCTCCGTGAACGTGAAGGACAGTCTCGGCGTGGACTACGAGTGCATGCTGGACGAAGACAACGAGGAGGGCAACGACAAGGCGGATCGAGGCATCGAAGCGCACCGCTCGCGCGCTAGGATGGTGGACTCCGTGCTCGAAGACATCGCCGAAGACCAAGACGTGCTCGAAGCGCAAGTCACCGCGGTGGACGACCTCGCTCTGGTGGAGCGCGTGACGCAGGAGCTCTTCCGCAGCGGCGGTGCCACGGATGGATGTGTTCGAGAGGAATCTCCCATTCAGCCGCGCACCGTTGACGGCAGCGGCATGGAGGAGCAGGCCCGCTTGGAGCTGTGTTTGGCAGCCTTTTTTCGCAACGTCACCCTCCGACGCCGGCCGCGAGGCGATCACGGGGGCTCGACGGGTCGACGACGCTGGCGCGAGACGTCTGACGTTGTGGATGGGTTCCGTCCCGTCGGTGCCGTGTACTTTGGCCGCTACGACCGCGAATCGACGCGTTTTGCCATTGATCGCCGTCACCGCGAAGTGGTGATGACTATGGTCAACGGGGACCCCTGCTGGACCGTCGACAGCGTGTTGCGGTGGCAGGCCGGGATCGGGCCAGAGAACCGCCGACCGGACGGTCTTCCCGCGCTTCCCGCTTCTCAACAGCTGTCTGCGTCGGCGAAACGGCAACGCACGTTTTACCAGACCGTGGTCTCCTTCAAGTGTCCGGACGGGGTCGCCACCGGAGCACACGCCGCCGCGAAGGAGGAAGCCGCCACTGCGTTTATGAACGAGTGGATCGTGCGGGTGGAAGGCTGCATTGCCTTCGTGACGATCATGAGCAACGCGGTATGTCCTTTCACGCTGCCAGTCGCGGCCGTGATCCGCCCTGGCGATGACGCCACGGCAGCGAGGTCGCCTTACACACCTTGCTTCCGGAGGTAGCGTCATCAAGAAAACACGAATATATTTTGGCTGGCGATGAGAAGAAAACCGTCGTCGCAGCACAATAGTCCACGTGCCTTTCATATTTGAAGGAGACTCCTCGCCCCTCTTCGCCGTACCCTCCCCTCTTGCGACTACGCCGTATCCTCCTTCCTCTCCCTGTTGCTGCGCACGAGTGGGTGGCATGCCTCCGAAGACGAACGCCGCGGCAGCATTTCGGCCGCAGCAGCCGGCAAAGAGCGCCATTGACGACGACCGTTCGGCCGCGATATTCGATGACGACGCGCAAATGAAACTGTTGGCCGACCTGCAAAGGGGAGAAATGCCGAAACGTGCAGGCCCTGTGACCGCTGGCGTTCCCGCTATGCGCCTAGGCGGCTACTCGGGTGGCGTTGCGCGACGTCCATCTGGCGCGGCGAGCCAACCGCAGGTCGGAACGACTGCCCCCTCGCAGCAGGTGGGAATGGGTGCTGCTCGGGCAGGACCGCCGGAGCCGCGAGGGTTGGCCGCAGCGGCCGAGGACGCGACGACGACCGCCGACGCGACCTCCCTCTTGACGGTCATGGCACAGAGGCTCAGAAAGCTTGAATCGCAACTCGACGTGCACCAAAAAGAATTACGCAGCAAGTCAAAAAAGGTCATCGAGCTCGAGGATCACGTCGCCGCCTTGCAGCATGACCTCCGCTGCAGCAACGACGAGAAGGCCATCCTCGCGTCACGCCTGGAGGCTATGCACCATTTTCTCGCAGACTACGGTCTGGTGTGGGCGGGCGACGCAGCGGTTGACGACCGCGCGGCGGCGGATGGGGCTGGGCTTCATCACCCCGTCGTGCCCGCGGCGGCCGATGTGCTCTACGGTGGGACGTTCACCGCGCTGCCAGCGCCTTCGGTGGAGCCACCGCCAACCAGCAGCAGCAGCAGCGGTGTGGGATGCAGTGTTGCCAATGAGCTCCCGTTCGACCTGCACAGGCTGCGGCAGTGCGTCGAGGCCTTGAGCGCCTCGGTGAGCAGCACCACGGTGGAGCTCGTCAGCGGCACGAACAAGGCGCAGCTGCGAGAACGGCCGACCGTCACGGTGACTATCTATCGCGATGGTATCTGCGTCAATGCAGGACCTTTCCGGCCATACGGGTGGCCTCTGTGCGACTCGTTTCTCCAGGATATCCTCGACGGTTACTTTCCGTACGAATACAAGGAACGATTCCCGGAGGGTTTCTTCCTGGCGGTGGTCGACGCCTCCGCCGCTCAGTGTCCCCGGACGAACGACGCGGTAAAAGGCGGCGAGGGCGGCGGCGGCGGCCGCGGTGGGGTGGCCTCCCTCGGAGGGGCGCAGCGGCCGGCGATCGTCACACAGCAGGACCTGCTGACCAGGCTGCCCCAGCAAGTGGTCACGGCGAACGGCCGTATTATCAACCCACGGGACGGGCTGCGTGAGTTGCTCGGCCTACCCCCTGCCGTGCTCCCTAGCGCGGATGGGATCGTGCAGTGCGACACGGCCGCCGGGAGGGTGCTTCAGAGTGACGCGAGCAGTGGAGCACAGCTGGACCGGGGCAACATCACACGGCTGCAGGTGCGACTCCCGCTTGCCGTCGGTAGCGCGGCGACGAGTGGCCAAGGTGGCGGTCCGAAGGGCCTGCACATGCACATGTTCTTCGACAGCACCATCGCGGATGTCAAGGCCGCTATTCTCGCGGCGATTCCGAGGCTACCACTCACCGCGACGCTGTGCGCGGCGACCGTCGCGGATTTCGACCTGTGCACTGTGTTTCCGCGCCGCACCTACGACGATGGCACCGCGACGCTCGTCGCTGTGGGGCTGACGCCAAATGGTACGCTACACATTCGCCCGCGAGCCGCGAAGCTTGTCCCGGCTCCAATCGACTGACGATCAGAAGGTCGTTCCGATTTGGTAGATTTTTCGCTTTCCTCCCTCCCATTATTAGTCACATCCTTCTCGCCTTTCTGGCACCATTTTGGATGGCGTGTTTGCGCCAACCCTATGGGTCCTCCACGAGACATTGTGATGCAAACCATCCGAGCAGGCAATTCACGTCATCGCACCCACCCTTCTCAGATCATCTAACCTATGGAGGCACCACCGCAGACGCGCCCCGTGGAAGTCATCGAACACCCCGTTGAGCGCATTCAACGTAACCTGCAGGAAGCAACCGATGCCGCCTTCGTCGCGCGCGTCTCCGGCCGAGGTCGCGCGATGGCGCATGAGCTCGATCGACGTTTACTGCAGCCGCAGCAGATGCCGTTCGCTGAGCTGGACGCGGTCGCCGGTCGGCACCGCACCGTCGCCGGCGCGCTGTTGCGTAGTTACAATGGCACCGGCACTCGGTTCGGTATTGCGGAGGCGTTTCCTGCTCGTTTCCAGCCGCAAAACCTGGCGGCTCGTGCGGCGGACCGTGTTGGCGACGCAGCGAGCATCCACCAGGTGCACTACTGAGCGACCGCCGAAGGGTGAGTGTGGAGGGATTCCTCCCCGATGTGTGTGTGCGTGCGCGTGGTGAGCAAAGGAACCCTCCGCTGGCGGTTGAGTGGCGCTCGTTGATTGGCGTTTGTTCCCCTCTTGCGCACTGACTCCGTGGTCTCTTCCTCGGGTCACATACCTGACGTCAAGAAGGGAAACCGGTGTGTGAGTTCTTCGGAACTTTCCTCTTGATAGTCATTGTGTCCCGCGGTTTGGTGTTTGGTTCTCTGCCCTACCCGTAAAGAGCCCAGGTCGGTGGCTGATACATCAAGAGCGGACACTGACGCTTCTGTTGTGAAGGAGATGGCGTCGCATCCGCCGCGCCACAGCAGCATTAACGGCGGGCTCCTCACCGTTGTCGCCACCGCCCTGCCAGGCAACGCCGCCGCACTCGCCCATGTGAAGGAGTCAACCCTCCGCTGCGGCGTGCCGCAGTGTCGATGCTCCGGCTGGCATGGCCTCGAGGCGACTAGGGAGCAGCAACCTGTCTGTGAAACCTGCGGGCATGGAGCCATGTATCACGTGAGGCCGCCGCAACTAGCAGAAGGGGGCGGCTCGTCGTCGGCCACCGCGATGGGGGGCGTCTCGGCGCAAACAGCGGCAAGCGTGCTGGAGTTTCAACGCATCGAGTCGCAAGTGGACAGCCTGGAGAGGCGCGCGGACTTGAAGCTAGCCAGAGCGCTCGCCGCGCCTAGTGGCTCAAGGGAACGTGAAGGAAAGACCAAGGAGGCCCTCGGCGCCTTGGTTGGGGCCCTCGATTTGCTCAGCGCGTGGCGAGAGCACCACCCTGCTTCCGTGTCCAGCCGAGAGCGAATCCCCGACGTGCTGCCTCGCATGCAGGCCCTCGTCGGCCGCTGCGAGGACCTTCGCCGTCGAGCGGAACGGGCCGTCGCCGGTGAACCTTACGAGGGCGGTGAAGGGTTGCTGCCCCCTTCGGCGCGAAAAATGCTCCCGGACATTTTGGATTTTGCCGTCGTGCCAGACACCATGATGTCGCGCCCGTTTGACATCGATGAATCTCCAGTGGGGTCGACACTGGACCCGGGTCGCCGTCGGCGGAAAGGACCGTCCAACCGAGAGGATCTCGTTCCTCCTGAATCCGGCAGCGCGACGGGTCGATCCGTGTCGGGCGGGCCTTCCAACGCGTCGTCGCGCAGCAGCAGCACGCGGTCGGCCCCGCAGCCGTGCCACGAGTGCTGCGAGCTGGTTGCGGGGGGTGTTTTCTGTCAGTCTTGCGGCGCGCGCCAGCAGCAAGGGCAGCCGCCGGGGATCCACCGCTATCCTGGGGTGGCAAGTGCCAGGAGTATCCGCTGAGACCCCGTCGCACCTGAAATCCGCGGCGTTTACATTTTTCTAGATCTCTTTTCTTTCCTCGTTTGTCCTATCGTAGCACAGCGGTGATGGCTCGTTCATGTGGTTGAGCGGTCTTGGCACGTTGCCAGAAATGGAACGTTTTTTGGTGGTCTGTGGCCTTGCCGCCCCGTAGGTCGTAGCAGCTACACTGTATGTGTGTCGCCTTCTCCAAATATGGAGGGCTGCGCTGGCGCGGCTTGATGACGCCATGCGGCCTCCGTCGCTATTCATCCCTTGCTCCTCGCTCCTCAAGACCGGCGGGGGCGGCCACAGGAGGGGTGGAAGAGGCGTTCGACGACGCCAAACGGCGCGCGGTGGATCAGTTACAACGCGGGGACGTGGCCGCCGCCTTATCGACGCTGGACCGGCTGAAGGAGGCGATGCACGCACCGCCACCGTCGTCGCCATCGAGCCGCCCCGAACCGTCTGCACACGAACAACATCCCAGGAGAGAAGCACGTGAGGGAGTCGACTACTTGAGGGGCGCTTGCTTTTTGCAGGCCGGTGATGCGCTCGCCGCGCGACAGGCCTTGCTGGAAGAGATGCGCTTGTCACCCGAGAACGACCAGGCGTGGGACCTTCTCAGTCGAGTCGAGGAAGATCCGGGCGTGCAAGCGTTTCTCAAACTGCCAGCGGACATCGCCGCCAAGGAGCCGCACTTCGCGCTCGTCTACGACGGTGTCGTGCGGCACACGATGCTGCACTGGCCGCGGCTGCTCAGTCTGTGGCAGCGCACCCGTGCCGTTTGTAAGGCGGGCGTCGAGGGGAACCTCATTGAGTGCGGCGTCGCAGGGGGTGGCGGCTCCATCGTCATGGCCGTCGCGGCGCGGCTCGGGGACTCCGAGCGGAGCCACAAACGCCCTTCCTCGTCAGGGCGGACCGTCTTTGCGTTGGATACATTTCGAGGGATGCCGGCACCGACCGCGTCGGATGTCACCGTGGGCGATCTCACGGCCGCGGACAGTACTCGATGGAGCACTGGCACATGTGCCGCTCCCGCGGACCACGTCCTGCGACTCGCGGCGCATTTCGACGTCTCCGTCGTCCCCGTGGTGGGGCCCTTCGGCACCGTACCGTTGCCACCCTCCGCCACTTGCTTCGCCGCGGCGCACATCGACGCAGATTGGTTTGAGTCCACCAAATCCGCCCTGGCCGTCGTGTGGCCGCGGCTGCAGTCTGGCGCGTTCGTGCAACTTGACGACTACAACTACTGGAAGGGCTGCAAGGACGGCGCCGATGCCTATTTCTCTTCGCTGACCGAGGCGGATCTCGGGTCGTTCCCCTATCACCGGACGAGGCGCCCAGCCTGGCGAAAGGTCGATGGCAACGCGGTCTACTGTCACGTCACTTGAGGGCGAAGCTTATTTTCCCCTTCCGTGACGCGGCGACGGCATCGGTTATTGTACCCACCCCCAGTCAGAGAGAGGGGATCGGAGCCAAGGGTGCGGCTATGATGCGGCTCGAGGTTCCCCTGCCTCCCCCAAGCACACACCTACAGAGGCGATCAAACGACCTGGTGGCGTCAACCCCATCTCTCCTTTCCCCTGTTGTAAGGCTCGAACCACATATGGCAAACCGCTCCGCGCCTTCGACCTTCGACGGCATCGACTTCGGGTTGATCCAGTCGAGCGCGTCGGCCGCGGCCGTCGATCGCTGCGCCGCGCTCCTCTTCGCGCCGGATGACGCCATGTTGGACGCGGACCCAGCGGCCGCGGGCAGCGCGGAGCGGGAAATTCTGAGACTCCTGGGCAACGCGTGGGCCTCCACCGCGATTGCGAGCAGCGAGGGCCTGGACGACCTGCTCATCCACCTGGTGCCGGACGCCGAAGTGCGTAAGGCGCTGTGCTCTCTCTTTGAAAAAATGCTGACGGTGATGACGGCACGCGAGCGGCTCGGCGTTCCCGGCCCCGCCGCCATCTCCAACGAAGGCGCCGGCATCTCCGTTCGCTGGCGACTGTCGCACGCCCTTGGCGAACGAAATGTCATGCGGCCAGTTGAAGTCGCCGGTGGCGCCGAGGCTGGCGCGGCAGAGGCTCCTCCCGCTGCGACCGTCTGCCACCAACGAAGCATCCCGCTGATTTCGTTTACGATAAAGACGGCCGAAGGGCAACTGGTGACGTTTTCCTGCACACCTGATGAAGCGAGCGCCCTCAGCGCCAACCTGCACGCCGCGCTCCGCGCCCCGCAGCGGCTCGTGTGACGCTCACATGGGGGAACAGTTGTCGTCGCGAAACGCACGATGGTGGGGTTCCATCGTGGTGCGTTCTGAACGTGTCTTTCCAGCGAGAATCGAAGGGGTTTTTTTTTGCATTCCTAAATCTATCTCGTCTCGCTCTTTACTTCTTCAGTTCTTTCGTCACCAGCAATCAGTCAATTGCTCACAATATTATTGTTTTCTTCCTCTATTTCCACAATTGCTCGCTTCACCCATGTCTTCGTCTTCCGGCCTTGAATTTACGCAGCAGACGCAGAAGATCCTGTCCCGCGCCGACGCCATCGCCAAGGAGCGCAAGCACGGCTATCTTGGCGCTCTGCACCTCGGCGCGGCCATGTTCGAGGACGTCAACGGTCTCGGCGCTCGTGTTGCCACCAAGCTCCGCGGCGACTCCAACGCCCTCAAAGATCAGTTCTACGCACGGCTCACAAGCATTCCGGTCCAGAATCCACCTCCGCAGCAGCTCCCTTCCGGCAGCGACTTCCAGCGAGTGTTCAACACCGCGCAGCAGAAGAAGACGGAGCTCGGCGACTCGCTGATGTCCGTGGAGCACTTCCTGATCGGGCTCTATGAAGCACGCGACTGCGACGTCATTTTGACGCAGGCGGGCTTGACCAAGGATGCGGTGATCAAGACGGTCATGGAGCTCCGGGCGGGGAAGAAGGTCACGAACAAGTTTCAGGAGGAAACATATGAAGCTCTGCAAAAGTACGCGATCGACCTGTGCAAGATGGCGGAGGACGGCCGTCTGGACCCCGTGATCGGCCGCGACGAGGAAGTACGGCGTACGATCCGCGTGCTCAGCCGTCGCACCAAGAACAACCCCGTTCTGATTGGGGAGCCAGGCGTCGGCAAGACCGCCATCGTCGAGGGCATCGCGCAGCGTATCGTCCGTGGGGACGTCCCCGAGTCACTCAACGCTCGCATCTACTCGCTGGACATGGGCGCGCTCATCGCAGGGGCCTCCTACCGCGGCGAGTTCGAGGAGCGACTGAAGTCAGTGCTGAAGGAGTGTACGCAGAACCAAGACAAGATCATCCTCTTCATCGACGAAATTCACCTCGTCTTGGGTGCTGGTAAGGCGGACGGGGCCATGGACGCCGCGAACCTGCTGAAGCCCATGCTGGCCCGCGGCGAGTTGCGCACCATCGGCGCGACGACGCTGGAAGAATACCGCAAGTATGTCGAGAAGGACGCCGCATTCGAACGACGCTTTCAGCCTGTCTACGTGAACGAACCGAGCGTCGAGGATTGCATCAGTATCCTCCGTGGTCTGAAGGACCGGTACGAAAACCACCACGGTGTCCAGATCACGGATTCCGCCATCGTGCTCGCGGCGCAGCTAGCAGATCGGTACATCACCAACCGCTTCATGCCCGACAAAGCGATCGACCTCATCGACGAGGCGTGCGCCAACACACGCGTTCAGTTGGACTCGCGCCCGGAGCAAATCGACCAGCTCGAGCGCCGCCGGCGGCAGCTGGAGATCGAGACGAAGGCACTCGAACGCGAGAAAGCGGCGACGGTCGCCGAACGCCTCGCGCTCGTCCGGGCTGAAATTCAGAAGATCAATGACACGTTGCTGCCCCTTCAGGCGCGCTACGAGGAGGAGCGCTCACGCGTCACGATGCTGCAGGAGCTGACGTCGCGTCTCGAGGAAAAGAAGATCAAACTCGACCGCGCGGAGCGCAACCACGACATGGAGACCGCGGCCGACCTCAAGTACAACGTGATTCCGCTTCTCCAAGACAACATCCGCAACATGAAGGAGCGCATGGAAAACGAAAAGAAGACGCACATGTTGCAGGAGACCGTGCGAGAAGAGGACATCGCGCAGGTCGTTGCAAGGTGGACGGGCATCCCGATCTCGAAGTTGACGCAAACGGAACGGCAGCGGCTGTTGTCGTTAGCGGACGAGCTACACAAGCGGGTCAAGGGTCAAAATGAAGCGGTCGACCGCGTTGCCGAGGCCATTCTGCGGTCGCGAGCCGGTCTCTCCCGCCGCAACCGCCCGACCGGCTCCTTCTTGTTCCTCGGTCCCACCGGTGTCGGCAAGACAGAGTTAGCGAAGGCGCTTGCCCACGAGCTCTTCGACGACGAGAAGCACATCGTTCGCATCGACATGAGCGAGTACATGGAGCAGCACGCCGTCGCCCGCCTCATCGGCGCGCCGCCGGGCTACATCGGACATGACGCCGGTGGCCAGTTGACGGAGCCCGTCCGTCGCCGCCCCCACAGCATCGTTCTCTTCGACGAGGTTGAGAAGGCGCACCCCAACGTGTTCAACGTGCTCCTCCAGGTTCTGGACGACGGCCGACTCACGGACAGCCATGGCCGCACCGTCGACTTTAGCAACACCGTCATTATCATGACGTCCAACCTCGGCTCTCAGCACCTCCTCTCGATGGGGACCAACTCGCCAACCATTCCCGAGATGACCCGGAACAAAGTGATGACCGAGGTTCGCAGCTTCTTCCGCCCAGAGTTCCTGAACCGGCTCGATGACATCGTGTTGTTCCGCCGGCTCGGGTTCGGCGAGCTGCACGAGATCGTCGACGCGACGATCGCGGACATCAACGTGCGCCTGAAGGACCGCGCGATTACGGTGGCTGCCACGCCCGAGGCCAAGGACTTCATTCTCGAGCAAGGCTACGATCCTGACTACGGCGCGCGGCCACTCAAGCGCTGGGTCGAGCGAAACGTGGTGACGGATCTTAGCAGACTAATCGTCGGCGGCCAGCTCAATGACGGTGGTCTAGTGGCCATCGCGCTCAATCGAACCGCCGCGGGCGGGCCGAAACTTGTCTTCCAGGTGACGGCCAAGGCGGCTGCCCCCGGCGCCGCGGCCGCTGCTCCGCCAAAGTAAGTTGCCTGAACGTCTTCGTTGCCTTTCCGCGCCTTTCTCTCTCCCTCGCTCCTCACTCTCCCTCGCTCCTCACTCTCATTTTTTCCTCAAATCTCTCTTCTCTTCTTTTCCGGTGCCGTTCGTCCGTCCTTGGCGAAGCTTGACCCCCCGATGAGGGATAGCCTTCGATCCCCTCTGCTCGACGATTTGGTTCACCTTCGTGTTTTTTTTTTCGTTAATAGCTTCACAATGCTGCGGGACATCGGTCGGCATCCTTTGCCTTGAGTCGCTTTCGCGGCCCACGAACTGCGTCCTCGTCACTATTCTTTCTCTTTCCCCACGTCTTCCCTACTCATGGCTTCCTTGCACAATTTTTTATTTGACTATATTTCTGGAACGCGTTGAAGGAAAGAGAATTCGTCGGCACTGGCCGATCCATATCTGTGCTTATTCCCGCGTGGTTGATTGTAACCCTGTCGCTTTTCTAAACAACAGCCTTCAACTCGGACCAATCGATAAAATGACGCTCTTGATGATGGTGAGTCTAACGTTGGCTGTCTGGATGTCGCGGCCTGTGGCGGGATTGACGTACGACGACCTGTGCGACGTGATCGTGAATAAGGCCAAGCAGGCGGCGGCGGCATTCAATCACGGTGACTCCACGCAGGTTGCCAACATGGTGGGCGAGGTCGAGTCCGCGTTTGAGGCGGCCAAGGCCAAAGACGCGGTTCACCCACAGGCCTATTTCAACATGGGCGTGTTCTACTCCAACGCCAATCGATTCGAAGACGCGCTTCCCTTGCTGGACAAGGCGCTCGGCCTCTTGCCGCGTAGCACCGGCGACTCGTCCAAGGCGCGAGCTCCGATCGAAATGGCCATTCGTCGAGCGAAGTACGGTCGTTGGTCGATGTTACGGGACAAAGCTTACGCGAACGGGCTCGGCAACCTGACGCTCGCGCGCGAGTACGCCTTGCAGCAACTCGCCGTCACCCCGCAACCTCACATCACCGCGCACGAAGTCGCCACGCTTGAGTTGATGCTCTGCGAGTACGACGCCGCGTTGTGTAAGTCGGCCGCGACGCGCTTCGTGCAGGCGCAAACGTCCTCTAGTCAGCACTATGCGCGGCTAAAGGCGAGCCACCTGGGGCAGCAACAGGCACACGTCATGAAGTGCATCCGGGGCCCGACGTACGTTGGCCGCTGGGGACAGCTACCCCCTCCGAGCGTGATTCCGAAGCACCCCAACGTCACCGAAACGGCGGTGAATGGCATCTCCGGTCTGTATGGATTTGAGGTGTCGGCGCCCTGGGCGGTCCTCGGTCGCGACGGACTCGTAACGATGCGCGACCCGAGCGATTGTGCCGTGTTCACGCCGGCGTCGGACCCCTTGATCAACGCGGCGGCCGCGCTTCTCACGGATGTGACCGCCAAGTTGGCCCTTGAAGCGAAGGATGAATGGCCCGCGGTGCTGGCGGCGATGGGCGCGGCCGCATGGTCCGAGCCGCCCCCCGCCGCTCCTCCCGCCGTCCTCTCGCTGGTGCAATTCGCGGCCAGCAGCTTCTACCACTGGCTGTGCGAAGCCATTCCGCGGCTCGTCGTGGCCGCCCAACTGTGGAAGAGTCCATCTCCTCCAGCTGCCGATGGAACGTTTAGCTTCGACTTCGACATCCTCGTGCCCAAGACGTCGGCGTCCAGTAAGTTTATCGGGGAAAGCCTGCAGCTTCTCGGCGTCGGTCAGCACGGCCGCGGCCGCGCCATCGAACTCGCCGATGGATACTACGCCCCGCCCCTCCCAACGACGGCGACGTCCCCGGCGTTCGCGGGGCTGCGCTTCGTCTCATGGGACCGCCAGTCGGTCACCCTTGACAATGGTGATGTCACCGGCGGCTACTCACTCGCCCACCCCGAGGCGCTCCGCCGCGCCCGATCGGCGTTGCAGCGCGCGATCGACGCAACACCCTTCGGGGCTCGCGCCTCGGCAACGGGGCGCCTGCTACTTGCCGCCCGCGGCGACACCACCAAGATGCGCCACCTGGACGAAAAAGCGCTGGTGGCCGCATTGGAGGCAGCGTTTCCGCAGCTTTCACCCGTCGTCATCGCGGACGGCACCGCGCCGCTGGCAGAAAATTTGGCGCTCTACCGGAGCGCGAAAGTCGTCGTGGGTGCCCACGGTGGCGCTCTCTCCAATATCATCGCCTGTAATCAAACCACCTCCGTCGTTGAGATTGGGTTCCACACACCCGCCGCCCGCCACTATGAACACGTCGCTCGAGCGCTGGGCCTGCCCTACCAGCGTGTTCAGGTAGATCGGGATGCGCTTGAGCGAGCCCTCGGCGCGCCGACGATCAGCGTCTCGTTGGAACTGGTCGTTGCGGCCGTGAGACGGTCCATCGCCAAAGCCACGCCGGCGAGGGGGGGCGACGAGCTGTGATATTTTCAGCTGCGATCCATTTTCTTTCCGATGGGGGAGGGGGGGACCGTCAGGACGGGGCCACTCTTCATCCCTGTATCTATCCGTCTCTGGCTACAACGATGCTTGGGCGTTTTGTATCGAATCGTTTCCCTTTTCCTTTCTCTCCTGTGCAAGTTTGACCCCCTACTTGGGTCACCGTCTTTGCTCTCTCTCTCTCTCTCTTCTCTGACGTCCGATGGCCGCCGCCGCTGCACCACCGCCGACCGTCGCTGCCGCGGCTGCCACCACATTGCTTTCGTCATCATCTGCGATCCTATGTACGTCGAACGACAAGGAGCGTCTGCGCACGCTTGTCCGGCACTACGGCGACTTGCTAAAAGGTGGGCGGTATGACGCGACCTCCGTGACGCGCTTTCTGCAAGCCAACGGCGGATCGCACTTCGCCACCTCCGACGGGCGAGCGTTGACGGCCGATGAGGCGTTTCCGGCCGCGATTCTTCTCGCACGTGCCTCCGCTATGTCGCCGCCCGAGTACTTTGTCGATCCGTCCGTGTTCCCGCTCCACGCCTTCCATCTCGACGTCCTCTCACGTTCAACGCTGTTCCCCGGCACCATAAAGGCGGAGGCTACCCTTTCGGCCTCTTCGGAAGCCTCGGCGGTGGCACCGGAGCTGCTTCAGCGAGCCTACAGCACCGCGACGCATGCCATGTTCGCCTTGACCACGACGCTAGCGGATTTAAAGCGGCCGCTGGTGGAGGACATCTGGCGCCGCGTCGCGTCGGTGGCGCCCAGTCCTTCATCATCGTCATCTTCCCCTTCTTCGGCCGCCCTATCGCCGCCGCCGCCTCCACCGTCGCATGTGCCCGACGCGGTGGTCTCGTCAGTCATTCAAATGGCCTCCAGCGCGGCGTCAAAAGAGGAACTGTTCCTTTTCGGCTTTCCGTTCACGAAACGCTTTCTAGTGGCTCGCGCCTTCATGGTCGCCTTGATGCTGCCGCTGCACTCGGCTCAGCGGTTTCAGCTCGTCGGGCGGCTGTTTCCGAATGTCGACCGGGACGCGGTCAAGGCGCTCATCGTAGACGCCGATCCGGTTGTGGTGGAGCGTGCCCTGGTCGAGCCTCTTGTAGCCAGCCTTGACTCACAGCTGAGAGGCGGACACGACGAAGAAGAGCACACCTCCCGCTTTGCCACGGCAACCGGAGACCTCCTCCAAATCATCTTCAACGCATGCTTCCACGTCGCGTCGGGTCACTCCAAGCGAGGGGTCGTGCCCTACCAGAAGTTTTATGTCCCTTTGATCAAGGACTTTTCGCTGCAACAAGTGCACGACGACTTCCGCACCCATGTGGCCAATGAGGCCGAGTACCAAGAGTTCGCCTTTAGCGACCACCCTTGTCTTCTCGACCTGCAGTTCAAAGCGAAGGTCCTCGAGGCTGGCACCGTGATCGCCCACCACATCGCCCGCGAGCGCGCGGCGCTCACCATGCACGCCATCGGTGCCGACGAGCGGCTCGCCTTGGAGTACAATTTTTTATTGCTACGCATTGATCGTCACAACCTAGTTCGTTCCACGCTGGACGAGCTCGGTCGAAAGAACGGCAAATTTGGTCTCCCCCTCCGGGTCGAGTTTCTCGGCGAGGAGGGCATTGACGAGGGCGGCCTCCGCAAGGAGTTCTTCCAGCTGATCATCAAACAGTTGATGGACCCCGACTTCGGCATGTTCGTTCCAACCGCCAATCAGCGCTTCACCTGGTTCCAGCCTGGCATCCGCAACAGCGTGAACCGGATGGAGTACCACCTCATCGGGCAGGTCATCGGCTTGGCGGTTTACAATCACATCATTCTGGACGTACAATTCCCGAAACTCGTCTACCGGAAGCTGCTCGGGTGCGAGCCGGACCTGGAGGATCTGCGTGAAATCGACGAAGCGATGGCCGATGGGCTCGATAAGCTGCTTCGATTTCAAGAGTCGCCTGAAAATGGAACCGTCGTGGATGTCTTCTGTCGCGTGTTCACACAGGAATACGATGTGTTCGGCCAGTCTATCGAAGTTCCGCTGATACCCGACGGCGACAACACGCTCCTGACTCTCGACAACCGCGAGCTGTATGTGTCCTCGCTCATCAAGCACTTGCTCACCGACAGCGTGCGAGACAATTTCAACGAGTTTCGGCGAGGCTTCATGTCCGTGGTGCAGCACAGCATCGTGAAGGATCTCCACCCCGACGAGCTGGAGACGCTGGTGATCGGACTCCCCTCCATCGACCTACAAGAGCTGCAGGCGAACGCCAAGTACGAAGGGTTCAAGAAGTCCGACGCCGTCATCACCTGGTTCTGGGATATCGTGTGCAATGAAATGTCGCTCGCGCAGAAAAAGTTGTTCCTGAAGTTCGTCACAGGTACGGATCGCGTGCCGGTGGGCGGTCTAAAGTCGCTCAACTTCGCCCTCGGCAAGAACGGCGACGATCAGACGATGCTCCCCACGGCCCATACGTGCTTCAACCACATGATGATGCCCGTCTACCGAAGTAAAGACGCCCTGCGCGTCAAGCTGCTCCTCGCCATTGAAAATTCGCAAGGCTTTGGCTTGCGTTAAACTTGGGAGGGAAGGGCGTCAACGGGGGTGAGCAACCCCTGACACGCAACGGGCGCGCTTCGGCCCAAGCGGAAGGTGTCTGTTGACTGGATGGGGGGAGTGTCGCCGTTTCTCATTTATTACTCTTCCGTTCTCTCTCTCTCTCTCTCTCTCTCCCCTCGACCTCTCTATCTCCCTTCCTTCCTCCCTTTGCTTGGCTCTTTCATGGATCGGTGGTTTGGATGCGGTTTTTTGGTTTTTTTGGCGCCACCGTGGTCGCCACTGCGCCTTGTCCTGCACGTGGCGGTTGCTTCGAAGGCCGGCAACGCACATTGGTCTCCTTGCTGGGTTCAGATGCTACAACGCGTAATTGTGCTTATCGCGCACGCACATTCCAGTAGGCACGTTCTACCTCGCTCTTTTTCCCCGTCTCCCATTGTGGTTCTGAAGGCACACGCCGTAGGTCAAGACAACAAAAAATGATCTGGCCTCATTTGTACACGTCGCCGAACGACAGGTGTGTGATCAACATCGACGGCAAGAGCTACGACTGCACCTCGTGGCGGCACAGTCACCCTGGCGGCGCGGAGCTGATCGACAAGTTCAACAATGCCGACGCCACGGATGTCTTCTACGCCTTTCACTCGAAGAAGGCGTTGGACCAACTGCAGCGCATGCGCTCGGCGCCAGCCCCGCCGAAGAGCCAAGAGGAAATCACCATCAAGTTTCAGCAGTTTCGCAAGCAGATGGTGGAGGAAGGGTACTTTGACCGCATTTGGTGGAAGGATTTTTGCTACAACCTGGCGCCCATGTTCGCTTGCGCGATTCTGGGCACCTACTTGGCATGGTCGAACCCTATCATTGCGACCCTCTTGCTCGGGGTGGCGTGGCAGCAGGCGGGTTGGCTTGGTCACGACTACCACCACGGCCGGGGCGACGCCAGCCAGCTTCTCGGTTACGCGCTCGGCGGCTGCGTCAATGGTTTCTCCTCGCGCTGGTGGAACCACAAGCACAACACGCACCACGCCTTCCCGAACCGCAAGGAGGTGGACTCCGACATCCACAACGAGCCGATTCTCCACCTTTGGTTCCCGGATCAGAGCAAGGACGTGTGGTTCCGCAAGTACCAGCACTACTACTACCAGTTCGTCTACGCTTTCCTGTACGTGTCGTGGCGCATGCAGTCAATTCAGTTTGCCCTCAGCTCCAAAAATTGGGTCGAGCGCGGGCTGATTGCGCTGAATTACGCCTTCCTGTTGTCCTTGCCGTGGAAGGTCGCGCTCGGCTCCGTGCTGCTCGGCGGCTGGCTCGTCGCGATCGTTGTCACCGCCAACCACCAGACAGAGGACATTCTGGAGAACGATGCGCCGTACAATTTTGTGCGCGACCAGCTCAATACCACTCGCGGCGTTCACTGCTCCGACCCGATCACCGAGTTCCTCTTCGGTGGGATGCAGTATCAAGTCGAACACCACCTCTTCCCCTTCATGCCGCGCTACAATTTCCCAGCGGTGCGTGTGCGCGTCAACAAGTTTTGCGAGGAGAACGGCCTTCAGCATCACATTTCCGGCGTTGCGGACATCATGAAAATGAACTACGACGTCATCAAGCAGCGCGCCCTCGGGCCGGCCGTGGTTCCCCGACGACAGTAGGCCGACGGGGGGCGGCATTCGGCACAGCAGGACCGGGAGCGATGGCATGGGGGATGTTCGACGGAGATCACACAGGCATAGCATCGGCGGCTGGCCCCCGTTTCCTCTTCCTCGTCCTCGGTTGTTTCTTTTGTTCTTCCTTCTTCATAATAAAGATCGTGTGCCGCTCACCGCGAAAAAAGAGGGGGAGGGATTGTCGTTGCGCCGCACGAGGCCATGACATTCAGAGTTCTCTCGCTTTCCCTCACACAAGGTGGACCCACCGGTGTGTAAAGTTTTTTCTTCCACCTCCCTCTTGTCCTTGTCGTGCCACGCGCAACGCCCCCCTCCACCATACTCCCCCCAGGGAAAAGCTGGAGGAAGAAAGCGTTCGCAGGAACGGCAAGGTTCTCCCTCGGTCTGGTGGCTGTCGCCGAGCCAACACCCCAAATCTTTCCACACAAGTCGCTGGTGCTCGATTTCTTGGACGCGTTTTGTCTGAAATTGAGTCACTCTGTTAAGTCATGCCGAAGGCACTGGCCCTGCCTGAGGAGCCGACGAGCATCCAGGGAGGAATCCACATAGCGACTTGCAAGCTGCTTCATCACATTTCGACGTTTTCCCCTCGCCCACCAAAAGTCACTCGCGCGTGGTGTAAACGTTTCAATGGCTGCCGCCTCGCCCGTGTCGCCCGCCGCACCGCCCCGTGCAACAAGCGGCGGTCTGCCGACCGACGTCAGCGAGCGGGTGCGTCACAGCACTACCGCCAACAGCGATCGGGCTTCGTCGTCACGGCTGTTGCACCGGAGCCGGGGGAGCGATCGAGGGCCACCCTCCGCCACGGTCAACGCAGCGATCGCCGAAAAGCCCGACGACTTTTTTGGTCCTGCTTCGCTTCTGCCGGCGGACGGTGCGTTCCTCACCATCGGAAGCCCGTCGCAACAACATTTCGCGGGAGTGGCGTTGACGCGGCCGAATGGAGAGGAAATACGCTTGCGGCAGGAGCTTGATCGCCGGGAAAATATGCTGGTTCGAGTGCTCCGCCGCGAGGAAGTCACCGCCCGAAAGCTTCGATCCGTCGCGATCACGGCCATTCAACGCTTTCGACATGAGCACGACCGGCTGCTTCAGTCTCAACACGACGTCTTCGAGCTGAATGAGCACATCGTCATGGCGAAGCGCACGGAGGCGATGAAGCACGCAGAGGCCGCCGCGGCCCACATTCGGGATGCCCTTCGCGAATTTCAGGCGACCGACGGTTTAGGGGGGACGCTCACACAACGAGAACGCCGCGTTCTGGACGCGTACACGGCATCGGTACGCGAATTGGAGACCGTTCAGCGGCACAACGGACTCTTGAACGAACGCGTTTCGGAGCTGCAGGACAACATCGTCAAGATCCAGGCCTCGACGACCGCCCACATGGAGAAGCTGTTCAATGACAAAACCCACCAGGACACCTCCTTGCTGCGCATCGGTCTTGAGGTCAGCAAATTGGCAACCGTCGCCGCGCGGTCCATGACGGCCATCAAGTCGTCCCTGGTGACGTTTCGCGAAGGACTGGCCATGGACGCCCACGCGATTCCGCAGATGATCAAACGGCATTTGTCCGACAACGCCACGGGTGCAAAATCCAAAACGGCCAATGGTGGGACGGCGGCTGAGTCCGGACTGTCGGCACCGGATCGCGCTAAACTGGACGCCGTGGAGAAGAAGGTCAACGACGTGTACAGCTTTCTGCGAGGCCACGCGGGACTTTTCGACGGAGCGAGAGAAGTGATCGCCCTCTTTAAGGAGCTGAAAGGCGTCGGCATCCGGTCACGTCCCGCGGCGCACGAATCCGGGGTGCTCGAGCTGCGGAAAGGCAATCTCGGTGCCATACTTCGCGTGTTCTCGTCGCTGCACGAAATACTCACGCACGTCTTGGGACCTTGCCACATGGCTGCTGCCGAGGTGAAACTGCCCGACACCGACTCTGAGCCCATGCCCGATCACCTGCGAGCCCAAGCCGGTCTGAATCCCCACGATGCCGAGTTCGTCATCGTCGATCAGCTGAAAGAGATGAACCGCTCCCTCGAACGGGAGTTGTTCGAAACCCGGCAAAGCATCCAGGCGAAAGAAAAGGCGGCCCGGACGCTGGCCATCGCGGAGGCAGCGGCGACGGTCGAAGCCGCGAACACGCAACTTTTGGCCCTGCAGGGCAAGCTCCGTGACGCCGAGTCCAAAATCCAGCAGCAGCAAGCGACGCTGAACCTTCTGTCAGCGGCGAAGGCCGCAGCCGAGGCGGTAGCCAAAGAAGCGGCGGCCCAACGGGCGCCGAGCGCCGTGCTGCTGCCCGCCGTGGGCGCCGTCGATACCGCTCCGCACAACGTGGGGATCAGCACGATGGCTGTCGCGGGGCAGCCCCTTGCAGGCGCGGTGGCAGCCGGCACCAGTGGATCGACCGTCACGCCAGAGGCGCTCGCTGCCAAGATGGACATGCTGCTCCTGGATGAGAGCGGTGACCGGCGAATCCTCGAGGACGCGGAGGGCAGGGACGCCATGGGCTACTCGACGCTGATGCTGCAATATGCGAATAGACAGGTGCAGCGCATCCTGTGGGAGCAGCAGTGCGCGGAGCTGAAAAGCACCATCAATGGCGTCAAGGACGAAGCGCGTGAAAATTTCGAAAACGAAAACCGACGCCCACGAGACGAATCTACACGGCGGTCCGCGTCAATCGCTGCGCCGGCCACCACGGCCGCTCCGGTGGATCCGGAAGGCCTTGTCCCGTTGGGCCAGCCACCGCTTGATCCCGGCATCGTGCCGTCCGTCATGACGGTGTCGGAAACCGCGGACAGCCAAAAGCCAAAAGGGGGAAAGGGTGGGGGCGCGAAGGGCGGTGGTGCGAAGAAGGGTGGTCGTACGGCCGCCGACGGTGGTGACCCCGCCGCGACGGAAGATTCTCTCGCCTTGAAAGCGCAGCTCCAGCAGTCCACCGAGCGCGCCGCCAAGCTGGATCAGGAGTTGCAGTTGCAGCAGAAGCAGACCGGCATCCTACTCGCCCAAATCGAACAGCTGAGGAACACGGCTCCCCAAGCAGCCGCCAGCACGAAGGGCGGCGTCGCGGCGCCGCCTGGTGGACGCGTGGTTCTCGCCGCCCCGGCATCAAAGCTGGCGGACAAAACGTCGCAGACAGACGACGCACCGACAAAGGTCTACGCAGATAAGGAAGTTGGAGAGGGCACCACAAGCGGCGGTGCACGCCGAGCCGGGGTGGATAAAAGCCTCCAAACGCGTGAGGATACCGCGCTGCGCGACCTGAAGGCGAAGTACGACTCGATGATGATCGCCGCGACCAGTCAGCGCGCGGAACTCAGCGCGGCGCTTGAGCAGCGCGTGGCGCTGATGTCGACCCACGACGCCCTCGAAGCGGAGGTCGACATGCTGCGACGCCATCAAAAATCATCGGTTGGGAGCTACGACGCAAGCGCCCAGACCGCGCCCCTCCGGCTTGTCGACGAGGAGCTCGAACGCGCCCGCGAGGGCCAAATCGTCGCGAAGGAGCATCAGATACAGGAGCTGAAGGTTCAGGTCGTCGAAGCGCAGCGGCATGCGCAGCTCATCGAGCAGCTCATGCAGCGCGACGCGCAGCAGCGGCTCAAAACCCTTGCGTCTTCCACCATCAGCAGCCTCGCGTCGGTCGCGGTGCAGACAGATCAAGTGGACATTTCCAGCGACGATTTCGCTGCTTCTAGCATGTTGGTCGCACGAGCGTCGGCCGCCGCTCACGGGGCGGGTTCGACCGCACCACCGCCGCCAGCAGACGCACCTGCGACGGGCGGCACTGCCAATCCCAAAGTGGCGGGGAAAGGAGGTGCGAAGAAGACCAAACTTGCGCAGCCACCGGGCAAGGCAGGCGCAACCAGCCGCGGGACAGCGGAAGCAATCCCCGACGTCCCGCTGCAAACCATTCCAGAGTGGGTGGAAGAACGTCTCGACGCACTGGAAAGCGAAAAGGAAACGCTCACTTCCACCGCGGCGTCCCTCCGTCTTGAGGTCGCTCGCTTGAAGGACATTGAGCTGGATTGGACGCGGCTTCGGGACCCGCTGCGCTACCGCGACAACGAGGCCCAGTGCCTCGTAACGGCCACGCGGGCCATTGGTTGCTCCGCCCTTACAGTCCATCACTCGCTGGGAGCGACGCAAACGGAGCGTCTCACTCAGGCGGACTGTGCACAGAATACGTCGAGCGTGCAGCTGAACCACTCATCGACAAGCCCTGAAGCGCCGCCTCTCGTCCACAGCGCAGGGACTAGCCCAGTGTCCGCCTCACTTCACCGGCGAAGCGCCACGACCAGTCCTGCACCCGCACCGGTCGCGCTCCATGTTGGCGTCAACACCGAAGCGCTGCAAGCTACGCAGGCTCGCGTCGCCACTCCAGTCTCACAGTCGCCTAACTTGGCTGGGATGCCGCCCGTGGCCGGCGAATACGTTGGCCCGTCACATGGGGTCGGCGAAATGGCCGCAGCCACCGGCCAGAAAACGGATGGCGACAGCCATCACGATCACGTCCCAGCGGTTCAACAACCGGCGCAGGCCCCCGCCGAGCTCGGCAGCATGGCGCAGGCCCCCGGCGAGCTCGGCAGCATGGCGCAGGCCCCCGGCGATTCGGTTCCCGCGGTAGATGGCGTGGTCGCCGACGCGACATCGACTAAACTTCGCTCGTCCACGCGAACGACGACCACCCCCGATGCACCAACATGTGCAATCGAGACCCCGATGGTGGTTCACGTCGGTGTCGCGGCGGCGGCTGTGCAATGTGAGCTGTTGCGCGACGGCCGTGCAAGTCGACCACGCCACTCGGAATCCGCCCAGCAAACCGATGCCGTATCGTTCGCTCAGCCGCACATGTTCGGCGTCCAGACCCTCGTTTCATCACCAAGCCAGCCGCAGCCAACTCTGAACGAAAACAGCAATCCAGAGGCGGCTTCTGTGTCAAACTTCTCGACAGTCGTGCACCACGCGCAGCTAGAACATCAACGACGCACGATCACCACGCTGACCAAGGAAGTGAACGAACTTCGCGAGCTGCGCAAATCGCTGGAGTCGTCCTTGCACGAGTCGTCCGAGGCACTTGCCGCCGCTCTGGCGCAGCTCCTGGAGGCACAATCAGCGTCGTTGGGTCTTCCTACGCCATTCGCATCCGGGGCTGTCGTCGATGGCCCAGCAACCACAGTCGGAGGTGCGCCGCCGCCGCCCGCCGCTGGACGTCCTACCGCTCTCCCAACCACTGTGCCGTCCGCATCATATGGCGGCACGTCCGCTGAACATCAGCCGCTGCAGCCTCCTCCACAAGCGGCCGTGATCCATTCCCATCCCACCGCACCGTCACTGTCACACGACGAAGCCGTTCGCAGTGCGATGGCGCAAGCCAGGGCCTTGTCCCGCGATGCCCGGCGATCCGCGAGTCCCACATCGGTATCACTTATCTCCTCGCCCCAGAATCGAGACCTCGTCTGCAGCCCCCGGCCTACCGACAACAAACAACCAGTCGTGGCACCCTCCGTGGCAAGTCGCGTGGCGGCGCGAGACGCTGGCATCCAAACAACCAGTCTAACGGCCGAGCCAGCTCCTCGTGGCGTGGCCCCGGAGCGTCAAGATGCGTCCTCACAAACCAACAGTTTGCCTTCATCGTCTACGACGAGTCCTGTCGCCGGATCATCCACTCCAGAAGACGCCTCCGGCCGCGTGACGATTGGTCTAAATGGCGGCGGAGTGGCAGCCCTCGTTGCGCCTGTTGCGCTTCCGGTGGTGCATCTCTCGCCGCCTCCATCAGTTCAAGACGTGCGGATCAGCGAACTCGAAAGGCACCTCGCTGAGCTAGAAATCACGCTTCAAAAGCACCGCGACACATCCGCCAGCGACAGTCTTGACCTTTACCAGCTTCGTGAAACACTCCGCGAGAGGGACCAGACGATCCGCGACCTATCGGAGGACCTTGTCACAACGCGCCGCGAGTGCGCGAACCCGATGGCGCTCCTGGGACATATCAAAGAGCTCAAGTCGGTGTTGGAGCAGCGCGACGCCAGCCTTCGGACGGCCACATCGTCCCTTGGCGTTTTCGCGGCACAGGTTGACCACCTCATCACGTGGTGCTACGAGCACGTGCGAGGCAGCCTTTGGAACGATGCCTTTCAACACTGGCCTGGGACCGTCCAGGAGTGGGTCGACGTAAACGTCGCAAGGGCGGTGGCCGTCGACCGGGAGCGTGCCTTGGCCTCGCTCAACGCGCGGTTGGCGGGGAGTTTGGAACAAACGCAGAAGACCTTGACAAGCAGTGAGGAGTGCGTGGCGACGCAGAAAGTGGAACTCCACGCGCTGAGCCAGGACCTTTCGTCGGCCCAAGGACGCTGGGCGGATGAGAAAGACGCGCACATGTGTACGCTGCGACGGTACCAAGGCGAATTGGAAGTCACCAAGAAGGACATGCAAGAGCGAGGTCGGCGGTACCAGAACGAAATCGTGTCGCTCACCCGGGATCGTGCCGCCTTGCAGTTGCTTACCGATCGGCTTCAGTCCAAAGTGGTGTCCTTTGAAGTTCAGAGCTCCCTTGGAGACCAGCAACCGCTGACAGCGTCAGTTGGCGGCGGTGTCGTCGGGACGCAAGTCGCATCTGAGATGGCATCGCTTCACGAGAAGCTGGCCAAGGCCCAGGCCGACCTCGCGCTGGCGTTGAAGGCGTTGAAGCAAGCGAAGGTCGTGTCCCCGCTCTTGTCGCAGCCGGCTGGAGACGACGGGGCGAGCCGCCCGGGCGCATCGCTCGATCAATCCTTGCTTTCGGCGACGTCTACGACGACGGATGATCAAGCGGCCTCCGCCTCTCAATTGAAAGCCTTACTGCAAACCAAAACGTTCGAGCTCACGGTGGCGCAAAGCGCGTTCGACGCCGCCGTGGCGAAGCTCACCGAGCGGCTGTCCGGTGTCTTGCGTCAGCGCGATGAGATGGCGTCACAGCTGTACCGAGCCGACGGGGATTGGGCATCCGCCGACGGCGTCGCCCTTAGCGATCATCGCCAGGGTCTCGGAAGCCTCTCGCGGTTGGACCTCGTGCGAGTCATTTTAGAAGGAAATCAGCCATCCGATCCCATCGCCGCGGTAGGTAAGGGGGAGGCGTCGAAATCCGAGCCGGTGCCAGCGAACGCCGCCGGAATGGCGGCCCCCCATGACGCGACTCCTGCCGCGAAGCCTAGTGCGCAGGCGACCATCGTAGCGGGGACATCGGGCGGCGGAGCAGCGACCACCGCCCTGAAACTTGTTGCCGCGGAGGCCGACATTGAAACCTTGCGGGCCAAGCTTCGCGAGGCGACCCTCCAGGATGTCATGACGATCGTGCAGCAGAAGGCCACGTCCGAGTACGGCGCGAGCAAGGAGCAGTGGGACGCGGTGTACGCTGCCTTGGCGGCCTCCCGTGGTCGGGGAACGCTCGGTGAGCGCCTCCGTGCGGGACGTCGCCCAGCCGCCGCGGCCGTGATGGACGACGCCGTTGGCAGCGCGACTCGTCGACAGGTGGCGGTCGCGCTAAATCGGGTGTTTTCCGACGCGTGGCCCTTGCTCCCCGCCGCCGCAGGTGGGCTGAGTGACGCGCCTGCGCTGCCGGCGTCGCATCCGACTCAGGTGCTAGGCACCGAGTTTTCGAAGCCGCTCATCGCCAGTGGCATTCCTGTGCTCGAGCAACTCGGCACGGCCTCGTTCGACTTCGAAGCCTGCTGGCAGCGAGTGTCGGCCATGTCGTTTGTTCCTCCCTTCGTGACCGTCGTGGCGAACTGCTTGTCCGCCCTCCGCGCCACGCGGTTGCTTGGCATGTCCCTCGAGCGCGTGGTGAGCTTTCTGAGGCGCGTCAACAATCTATGCAACGACCGCAATCCATTCTCCAACAGTCATCACGCCGCGATCGCTGTGCACAGCTGCTTTTTTGCGCTCGTGACATCGCCGGAAAGCGTCATGCTCACGCCAGAGCACCAAGTGGCGGCCATTTTCGCACTCGCGTCGATCCACGTCGCTCACAGTGGCTGCACGGCGTCCTTTCTTGCCCGGGAGACGTCAACCAGTGAGGGGGTGCAACGCCTGTATCACTTCGGCCCGACGCAACAACACCTTCAAATTGCTCTCGTGAAGGCCCTGATGGGCACGCCAGCTTGCGATTTCGCTGTGGGGTTGTCTTCCGCGAGCCGACGAGAGCTAACCGAGTCGACGCTTGCCTTGCTCGGTCAAATCGGCGCGCCAGGCTCCGTTTTCGACCTCACCGAGCGCTTGCGACTTGCAGAGAAAACGGACGCCGTCGGCGCTCTGTCGTTCGCTGCGACCGCCGCGATGGCCTACGCGTCGGCCCATGTGTTTGGCACCCACGATCGCAAGGCGTCCATCAGCTGTTTGGAAGATCACACCGCGGAGCAGTGGCGACAGGGCGACCACGACCGCGCGCGCGGCACTCCTGAGACCGCCGACATTTTAGCGGACCGGCATGCCTGCGCACCGGTACTCGGTGATGTGCACCATTGTCTCTTCACGTACTTTCATCGTCCCCTCGTCGACGCGATTTTGCCGTACATGGGACCGATACTCCGTGACCGACTCGCGCAGTGGCGCCGTACCTGGTTGGATGCCGCCTCGGCCAGCGCCGCAGAAACGATCTCGAAGATCGTAGAAGAACTGCAGCGGCGTCAAGCCGCGGCAGTGGGTGCCGACGCGAGCGCGTGGTGTGAGTGGCCGGTCAGGAGCGTCGCTATTGCCATTCTGTTTCCAACTCCGACCGCTACACAGGCAACGCAGACGTCGAAGGAGAAGACGAGCGCGTCCGCGGCGGCTGCGTTGATCGCCGCCCTGAATGCCGACCGGCGTAGGGACCACCAAGCGTCCCCGATGGTCGCGCTCGACGACCAAGCCGACGTCGACCACGCGGCACCGAGGGAGCATCTCAGTGGCCTGCCACCCGGTTTCGGCGCGGTGCAAGCTGCCCTAGAAGGCAACATTTCAGAAAAGGCAAAAATCATTTCTGCGCTCGCCTCTCAGTGTTCCATTCTGCAAAAGGAAGTGGACGAACTCAAAGAGCGTGTGAAGCTCACGGACGGTCCGAAGGCCACTGCCATTCCACGACAAGGCAGTCCTGGATCGTCCGCGCACCCAGCGGTCCACCATGTGGTGCTGCTTCCGAGGGCGACGTTGCCTCCCGCCAGCTGTAGCGGGCAGCCGCTGCTGTCGCTCGAAGGGGTCGGCCGGCCAGGAGCCGTTCAATATCTCCACGCCCCGGTGCCGGACTGGGCCGATCCCGCTGCCAGCGGATCTCGCCGGAATCGTGAGCTGATGCCGCTGTCGCGAATCCCTCACGCGGGGCACGGCATGGCCCGCAGCGTCGCTGAAGGGCCTCGGCGGCGTACGCTCCCAGCCGGTGTCCGCATCGACGACAACTCGCTGTTTCATGGCGAGACGAACCGCACAGTGCCGGTCAACGAACAGGATTTGACTGCCGCGTGGCGCACCCAGAAGAAATCAGGGCCGCCGAATTCCCCGACCACGTAGGACCTCACTCTCCTCGCCGTGGGTCGGGGTAGTTGTTTTTGCTTGCTGTAGGTCTCTATGGATGTGACATACGTGTGGGTCAGCCAACCTTTCATCCCGTTAGTTTCGTTCATCGATTATGTTCAAAAACGGTCGTCAGTACCTTTGGTACCCATCGACTTCCGGGGAAAGTACAGTTTTACCTTTCGTTACTTTCACGGCGCGAACTGTATCCTTTCCCGAGTCGAAGGCGGGGAGCCGACGGATATAGCGGTTTCTTGCTTCCCGCTCCCCTGCCCTCACACATACACGATTACACATCGTTTTGGTGGACCAGCGTCGCAGGGACGAATGGCGTCTTCAGAAATGGTCGACGTCAGTGCTGCGACCGCCGATGCGGTGGCGTCGGCTCACCTACGAGCATTTTCGAACGAAGCTGAAGTGGAACTGGCTACGCTCGGTGAAGGTTGGCTTGCCGACTGCCCCACTTTGACTGCACTTGATTGCACGGGGCTGACACAACTGGCGGCGGTCGGTAACCGTTGGCTTGCCGACTGCACCAGTTTAACGGTGCTGGACTGCACGGGGCTCGCGCAGCTTACAACGGTCGGTGACTGGTGGCTTCACCGCTGCACCAGTTTGACGGCGCTGGATTTCACGGGGCTCGCACAGCTTGCCACGGT
>ERZ1292630.247-Hain-H41-02um-R3-247-length-57804-cov-13_pt1 | contig 35240 bp, 31 predicted proteins | sample MGYA00564408_ERZ1292630 | MGnify/ENA primary metagenome ERZ1292630 (study PRJEB36523, sample SAMEA6512641) | groundwater metagenome | collected 2019-01-08 | study: AquaDiva: Metagenomics assemblies of 32 groundwater samples
GATTTTGGGACGCGGCACTGTAAGAGTAGGAGATACAAATTCGGGTAATAACCCCCTCTAACTCCCCCTTCGCAAGGGGGAGGATCGATCCCCCTCCTTACGAAGGAGGGGTTAGGAGAGGTCGCGTCGAAAGGGCTTGACAACTCCTCCGTTCTCTGCCACGGTGGCGTTAGAACTTGGAGGTGAGTAATGGCAGAGACGGTGCAGGAGAGGTTGTACCAGGCGTTCATTTCAAGACGGTACGGCTTGCTTTCCGACGACACGTTGCTCGTAATGCTGGGCTGCATCCTACGCGGCGCGCCGCGCAATTTTGCCGATGTTCGGCTCCGAAGTTGCGAGGATCTGCGCAAGCTGACAGCCGAACAGGCCGAAGAAGCGTTCTGGATCATTCCGACGCTCGACATTCGCCACGATCCGAACGTGGCTCTCCAACTCCTCGCGGCAGAAATCCGCACCCCTCGAGCGTAACTGCTCACATTCCTTACGGCCCACCAGGGCTTTTTTGATACATGTATGTTCACTGCATCCGCGGTCACAACCGAACTTAAGAAAATCGGCTCTCCATCGAAAGCTAAAGCTTCCGCTTGGTTTTTTAAGACTGAGAAAGGGGAGTATGGGTTTGGGGATGTGTTCGTTGGCGTGACTGTGCCGGAGCAGAGGAAGATCGCGAAACGTTTTTCGGAGTTGTCTCTTGGAGAAATAGAGAAACTTTTGCGGAGCAAGATTCACGAATGTCGTTTAACGGCCTTGTTTATTCTTGTCGGGCAATTCAATCGCGGCGATTTGCGAACGCGATCGGAGATTGTCCGCTTGTATCTTCGAAATCGAAGCCGCGTGAATAATTGGGATCTGGTTGATTCTTCGGCGTCGTATATTCTTGGGCAGTATCTCCTCAGGCGAGATAGAAAAATTCTTTACACTCTCGTTCGATCAAAAAGTCTTTGGGATCGCCGAATCGCAATTATCGCGACGCTTGCATTAATTAAGAACGATGAATATTCTGACACGCTCAAGCTCTCGGAGCTTCTACTTCAAGACAAGCACGACCTGATTCACAAAGCTGTCGGCTGGATGTTGCGCGAAGTGGGGAACAAGTCGCTTGCCACCGAGGAGGAGTTTTTAATTAAACACGCGACAACTATGCCGCGAACTATGTTGCGGTATGCAACCGAAAAGTTTCCGGAGAAAAAGAGAAAAAAATTTCTTACAATTTTTCGATCTCCTTCAAGTCACCGTCTGGGATGTAGAGAATAAGAAGTCCGACGATGAAGCCGATGACGGCGCTTAGTTCGTGCCTTCCTTCGAAGAATGTGATGTCGATCGAATCCATGATGTACCAAATTCCGCGCCACACCAATACAAGACCGGTCGCAGTTAGGATATTGCGAACGAAGTAAAGCACCAGCGGTTCGTGGCGTTTTTTTCGGCGGAGGAATTTGAGCATGATGGAAGTATACACCAGCTGTGTCATTCCCGTGGAGACGGGAATCCAGACCGCAAAAATACGATTCCCTATGTTTCGAGGAAATGGATCCCCGCCTACGCGAGGATGACAGTGAGGGGATATGTTATACTTCTGACATGTTGATTGGGATTGAGGCGACGCGGGCTAATAAGTTGAAGAAAACCGGCGTGGAGTGGTACGCGTGGCATGTAATTCAGGAATTGAAAAAATTAACCGTGAACGACGGCAATTCTTGGGTTTTGTATTCCAATGAAATATTACGCGGCGGACTTGAGGCGTTGCCGTCGAATTGGTTTGAAGTGCGGGCGAAATGGCCGCTTCCTTACGGATGGACGCAGCTTCGGCTTTCTTGGGAAATGTGGAGACGTCCAACGGAAGTTTTATTTTTACCAGGCAGTACATTGCCACGCGTCTTACCGAAAAAGAGCGTGGTCACTGTGCACGACGTAGGATTCCATCGTTTTCCGCAGCTTTATAAAAAACGACAGGTGAGCATTCACGAAGCTGCGATGAAAGATATTCGCCGCCGCGCTAGTCGAATTATCACCGTATCCGAATACAGCGGGCGTGAGATTGCGGAAGCGTACGGAATAGATCCAAGTCGCATCGCCGTTATCCCGAATGGAATCGATCACACGATCTATCGTCCGATTCCTGATCGCGCGTCAGTTGATGAACGTCTGCAGCGATATCGCCTCACACGTCCTTATTTTATCGCCATCGGACGAATGGAAGCGAAGAAAAATCTCGTGACTCTCATCAAGGCATTTGATCTTTTTAAGGCGCGTCGCGGAATCGGCGATCCGCACTCGTTGGTTTTAGTTGGCATTCCCGGATACGGATACGAGGAAATAAAATCGGCGATCGCAAAATCTCCGTCGCGTTCGAGTATTCATGAGCTCGGTTATGTTCCGGAGATGGATTTACCCGCGCTACTCAACGCCGCGGAAGCTCTCGTGCATCCGTCTTGGTACGAAGGATTCGGAATACCACCGATTTTGGCCATGGCCTCCGGTTGTCCGGTGATTTCTTCCGATGCCGCGAGTTTGCCTGAAGTTATCGGACCTGATGCCGCGATTTATTTTCCACCGGACCAAGTCGAGGCGCTTACGATCGCGATGACTCGGATGGTTTCCGAACAAGGTTTGAAAGAAAAACTTCGGACTGCCGGAGTTGCGCGCGCGACAAAATATACTTGGACGAACACTGCGAATTTAACTCTGCCCGTGCTTTCCGCATGGTAATAATCGGATTATGAGCGACATAAAATCAAAGCTTCTGGAATTCGGGATGTCCGATAAAGAGACGAACGTGTATCTCGCCATGCTTGAACTTGGTCCGGCGAGCGTTCAGGATATCGCGAAAAAAGCCGGCGTCAATCGCGCTACAACCTACGTGATGCTTGAGACGTTAAAGAGACGCGGCCTAATGTCCAGCGTTGAGCGTGGAAAAAAAACAGTGTTCGCGCCCGAGTCGCCGGAGCATTTGTTGTTCCTGATGAAAGATGAGATTTATCGAACCGAAGAAAAGAAAAAGCGGCTTGAAACCGTGTTGCCGAATTTGATGGCACTTTTTCGCGCGGTGGAGGATAAACCGAAGGTGAGATATTTTGAGGGGGAGGAAGGTGTAAAAGCCGGACGGGAAGCTATGATGGAATTGACGCGTGGAACTGCGGCAGGCCGCGTGTTCATACACTACGATCGCAATATGATTGAGCTCGCACAATACAACGAAGAGACACGTCATAAATTGTCTACGAGTGTTGCCAGGGCGAAGGTTTTATATTCGATAGATGACGGACTTAAAGTTCCTACTTTTGCAAAAAACGTGGAGGCGCGACAAATAGAAAACGATGCCGCGCCGTTTCACGGAGAGTGCGATATTTTTGATAAATTCATCGTGGTCGCGACAACGCGGACTCGTCCGATCGCCGTAATTATTGAAAGCGAAGATATAGCCGGACTTTTCAAAAGTTTTTTCGATCTGCTTTGGAAGACGGTAAAAGTATAAAATAAAAGCGCCTTAGAGGCTGGCTCTTACGGCGCTGTAGTAGAAAGGCGGACTAGCTGCTGGTTTGCATCGCCTAGTTTGGGAGCGGCGCCAGGATTCCTCTGAACCCTGGACACCTGTAGAGCGTCAGCTCCATGTACTGGCTGAAACCCCCGATCCCGCAGATCAGCGGTGGGGGCGTGGCCTCGAGATAGGGGAGGTGCCAGTGATGGTCCATCCCGTTACCCGCGGTCGTATTTTCGCTTTCCAGCATTGTCGCTACCCTTCTCTCTGCTTGCACAACCGATTCCGCTCGGTCCAGCGTAGCATCTGAAGGTCGCTATAGGCTGTTCAATCCGCACCGGGATGGTGTGGAGTATTTTTTCCGCTTCTAGTCGACCCTGCCGCTAACCATTATTGGTGTGATGCTTCCATGCCACTTGTTTTGTCGGGTTGTAAATCCGACTGTTAAGGAGCGGTGTTGGCAAACGGAGTATCGGCAGCGCCTGCCGGATGCCTCCTAGGTGTTCGCGAACAAAAACAAATATACGCCACTTTGTAATAAATGTCAACAATATAAGCATTTGAGGGATATGGCCGTGTGTCAAAGGGTATTGACAAATATACGAAAATATGCTATTTTATCTAACCAACTCTGTATCGGTTTTTGCCCTTTGACAGCAAAGGGTTGGTATCAACAAGTTCGGAGGTAAGAAAAGTGTACAAATACGCAACTCTCGTGGCCGTGCTCTTCTTCGTTTCGGGGTGTTTCCTGGACGAGGATCCGCGGTCGCGACGTAACCACGGCTCGGACACGAGCGACAACGGCGGCAACGCCAACACCGGTGGAAGCACCGACACCGGCGGAACCACCAACGGCGGCGGCGCAACGAGCGTCGGCGGCGAGGGCGGTTCGGGCGGATCCGGCGGAGAAGCCGGCACGGCTTCCGGCGGCAGCTCCAGCAGCTCCAGCAGCAGCTCCGGTTCGTCGAGCTCATCCAGCTCGTCGAGTAGCAGCACCAGCTCCAGCAGCTCGAGCACGAGCACGTCCAGCTCGTCGAGCACCAGCACCAGCAGCTCGAGCAGTACCAGCTCGTCCAGCTCAACCTCGGGCAACCCGGTCATCGGGACGCTGCAGCTCAAGGTCATCAACCCGGATCAGACGACGAACAAGACGTTCTACCTCTGGGGCGACGAAGAGCCGTACCGTCCGGCCGGACTGCACTGGGGCAACCCGACGCTCTCGTCACCTAGCCCAGTCACCATCGCCACATTCCAAGTGCAGATGGCCGAAGGGTCGGACCTGATCTTCAACGGCCGTTCAGGAGGCGTGAATCAGGAGGGCGGGGAGTGGTGGTGCAACAATTCCACTTCCATCAAGACGGTGCTCATGGCCGCATGGTGGAACGGGAAGTTGCTCGCCGGCAAGATCGTTCCGGTCCAGAATCCACAGAAGACCGGATACAACTGCAAGCTCACCGCCACCACCGTGCAGTCCTGCCCGACGAACGACAAGGATTGCGATGGGTCAACGGTGCCCAACGACTGCGACGACGCAAACCCGTTGGCATATCCAGGGCAGGTCGAGACCACGGGCGACAACGTGGATTACAACTGCGACAACTTCCCCGACATGTCGGACTGGCAGTACGCGGTCTCCGGCATCGGTAGCGGCTACATCGTCCAGCTGGTGGACGGGAAGTCGTGGGCCAACGGCGACTTCCAGACGACCTACGCCATGGGGCTGGTCTCTGGCTCGTACGTGGCAAAGGTCAGTCCCACCAAGGCGCCGACTGAGTACATCGTCCGCTACCGGTGGACGAGCAGCGACCCATGGCTGTGGAGCACGAGCCAGAACGGGAACTCGTGCATCATCCACATCCCGCATCTTGTGACCGAGTTGGGGAAGAACACCGTGATCCCGTTCACGGCCAACCCCAACTACTACTGCCACTTCGTGAAGCAGTAGGAAGGAGGGCTCTCATGCCGCCGCATCGTTTCGACTCGTGTCGATTCGGTGCGGCGGCTTTTAAAATAATCGAATAGAGAAAATGTGAATATGTCATCCTGAGCGAAGGCCTATCAAAAAAATAGAACAATGGCCGAACGAACGGATCTTCAAATCGGATGTACCCTCTTCGCTCTCGGCAGGTGTTCCAAATTGAAGATCCTTCGGTCGCTCCGACTTACCCTCAGGATGACAGGTAAATTTAAAAGCCCCCCATGAGAAGCATGGAGGGCATGTGTTGAGCGTGCTACGACTACGGGAGCGTTGCCTTCCCGTTTTTTTGCGGGTTGAGCTGATCCGGGATGTTCGGATCGTTCGACACCATGGTGAAGGGGATGTTCCCTTGGGTGTCGGTCCAGAACGAATGGCCGTTTTCGGTCCCACATCCTCCGTACTGGTAGTTCGCCAAGTCTGCCCAGTAGTAGACCCCGTTACCTACCGTGAAGTAGATCACGTCTCCACTGGTCAGCAGCGGGATCAGGCATTCGAGCACGCTGTCAGCCGGGTTGGTATCCGGGCAGACGTTGCACGCTGGCGTGCCGAATCCTGGGCTCGTCTTCCAGCAGTCGTATTTGCCTTGGACGTAGAACTCCAGAGTGAACGGGCCGTATTGTCCCAGAGCTTTGTTCGAGTCCGCGATGTAGCAGAACCGAGTGAGGCCTGGGGCGACCGGTCCCGTGCTGCACGATCCGATGACCGTGCCTTGCGGGATTGCGCACGTGTCCGTGGTGGTCGACGAGCTGGTCGTGCCGCTGGAGCTGCTGCTCGAGCTGGTCGTACCACTGGAACTCGACGAGCTGGATGAGCTCGACGTGCTGCTGCTCGACGACGAGCTGGTCGTACCGCTGCTCGAACTGGACGTGGTCCCGCTGGAGCTGCTTGAACTGGTCGTACCGCTACTCGACGTGCTGGAGCTGCTGCTCGAGCTGGTCGTGGTTCCGCCGCCGGACCCGCCGGTGCCCTGGTTGGGGCAAGGGCTGTTCATGTTGGCGACGACGACCAGTTGGCCGCCGCAGCACTTTAGGGTTTGCTGCGTGTTGGTGTCCACGCAGACGCCTCCATCCGGAGAGCAGGAGTGACCCAACGTGCAGGTGTTGCCCGTGCTCGACGTGGTCGTACCGCTGGAGCTGCTACTCGAGCTGGTCGTACCGCTGGAGCTCGACGAGCTGGAAGAGCTCGACGTGGTCCCGCTTGAGCTGCTCGAGCTGGTCGTACCGCTGGAGCTCGACGAGCTGGAGCTACTGCTCGTGTTGCTGCTCGTCGTGCTTGAGCTACTCGAGGTCGTTGAGCTACTGCTCGTGGAACTCGTGCTGCTCGTGCTGGATGAGCTGCTGCTCGACGAGCTGGAAGAGCTCGAGGTGCTGCTGCTCGTTGACGAGCTGGACGTGGTTTCGCTGGAGCTGCTACTCGAGCTGGTGGTTGCTCCGCCGGAACCGCCGGTTTCGACGCCGCCGCCGCCTGAACCGCCTCCGCCGCACGAACCGACTTCTTCGGTCGCGGTCCATGCGTCGTAGTCGCAGGTGAGGGCGCCGTCGCAGATGACGTCGCACTGATCGTAGCCGGAGCAGTCGAGTCCGACGTACTTGTCGAAGCACGACAGCTCTTGGCCGCCTGCGCCACCCGCGCCTCCAGCTCCACCGGCTGGTGTGCTTGAGGTAGTGGTGGTCGTGCCACCGGATCCTGACGTTGGGCAGTCTCCTGCGTCTTCCGGATTCGCCAGTGCTAGGACGTTGTCGGCGCCACAGAAGAGCTGGCGCTTGCATTCGTCTTCGCACACGGCACCAGGCATGGTGCATGAGTCTCCGACCCTGCATGCTGCAGGAACCGGATCGAACTGACCCTTCACGCACACGAACCGCTCGTTGCCGTTCTTGCACGTGAGGCCTTCCGGCGAACATGGCGCGTTGTCCTCGCAGCCGATTGGCTGGTCGGACGCCTGTCCGCCAGATCCCGTACCGAACTCCTCGTCGAACATGCAACCGTGCTGGCTGAAGACCGCGAAGGTAACGGCCAACGCGGCGATCAGGAAGGTGAATTTCAACCGTTCCATCGCGTCTCCTCTCCTGGCCCGTCTTTGGGCCTGACTGGGGTACTAAAGCTAGGTCTAAGTTAGTAAAGGGCAGTAGCCACATCCAAACAGAAAATGGCGACTTTGTCAAGGCGATTTCCTCGCCCCCGCATTCAAAATATCGTCTCAATAGGCAACGGTTGGAGTTTATAAATAACCAAAAACCCGCTTCCTTGAAGGTTGCGGGGTTAGATTTAGATGAATCGTCCGTATGAATGCTCAATAGAGCCCTTAGGGAGCGGTTCGAGAATGCCAGCTAGAAAAGCATCGATTGCCAGGTTACTGTAATAATGACGGCAAGTAAGCGGATTGCAATCGCCATTCTGTAGATGGGCGTTAAGCTTCAGCGCGATCTCTTTATGTCTTGATCCGCCCCAGATGTTTTTGAATCTGGAGCGATTTATGTTTCCTATCGAATAGCCGTTACGCGACCAAGGAGAGCAAAGATAGGTCTCGCCATCCGGATCGATACCAGCGGTATACTGCAGGGCGGCGATCCAGCAGCGTGAAGGTCGTGGTGGTGATACCCGGCTTTTTCCGATCACGGCATCAATTTGGTCTCTGTTCATGCCGAAAGACATCTTGAATACACGAGATACTTTAGCAATTTGCTCATTATCAAGCTCGACGTCTTGACCTGGTTCGAAATTACCTACGCACCGTACCAACAAGTTCGAGAGACCAAGATCGATGAAATAGCGCCGCATTTCTTCGAGCTTGTTATAGTTATCTCGACAGACAAGGATTTTAACACCGAAGGTGAAGTCGGTATCAGAGTCCGTCTCACGCTGGACGCCGGCTTTGAGGTTTGTTTCTACTTTGAAAAATTGTTTTGGGTTTGTACGTGTGACCGTTGCGTAAAGCTCTGGCGTGTGGGCAACTACGCTGACGTTAATATAGCGCAGAAAACCGTGTTGCAGAATTTTTGGTGTTAGGTAGCGTTCCAGTAGTACGCCGTTAGTATGGAGACCGATGCGATAGGGTGCTTCGGTAGTAAGAAGATTATTCAGCCCTTAACCTTCATATGCCAATGGTTCCCCTCCACCCGCTACAGAAACGCCTCGAACGCCGAGCGATTTCATGTCTTCTACGATGTCGCTGAAGCTTTTGTCAGAATAACCTGCATTTGTGCGACTGTTTACCTTATTGCGTTGAGCGTTGGAACAGAATGTACAGGAACGTACACAGCGCGAAGTTGGACACAGTGCGACTGAAACCGGGGGAATCACCCGTTGGATTATGTCCGTTTTATTCGGATCATAGCCCGCAAGCCGTTCAGGTAAGTAAAAGAGCACGCGACGAGTGATGAGTTGTTTGCCTTGTTTTGAGTATACAAAGCTAGTGACGGTGTTATTCAACATCTCAACCTACCACTTTCCACCGGCATAAGTGCCGGAACGATACTCGTTTATCCGTCTCAAGGTTGCCGAAGAAGTCCCATCTGGAGGATTCTCCAGATCAATGAACGAGTGATCCTCTATTTCGATTCCACGTTTCATTGATCCAACGTTCTCTATATCACAGCCAATCAAGAAAATGTTATCCTTTTTCCCCTCGATGAGATTAATGTAGGTGCCGAGCAAGATATGGTTTTTTGATTTTATGCCACACTCTTCTTCGAGCTCACGACGTATAGCGTCTGTTGGATTTTCGTTTTTTTTGATTGCGCCGCCTGGAAGATACAAGTATTCATCATAACGATTTTTTATCAGCAGGATTTTGCCGTTATGGGTTGCGATGGCTTTCACGCCATATGTAGTAGGTCGCGCAATCCTCCAGTAGAGTTTGCGGAACCATGTCGCTATCTTTAGGATTGTCGTTAATGCCATAGTAATAACCTCATTTGTTGTCAAAGTACATCATTATCTACTAACACGGATAGTCATGTGAGTCAATGTAGATATAGCATCTTTGTCAAGGTGATTTCCTCCCTTTTGTGCTATTCTTTGCGTTATGTCCGTCCTTTCGTGGGGATTTTTCGTTGCGCTCTCGGTCAGTGCGATTTTTATTGCTCTCGGCGTCCCTCTTGGACCGCTTCTTGCGGTTGCGGTTTTGTTCGCCTTTATTTTCGCTTTTCGGTACACATACCTATCATTTTACCTCGCGTTATTCTTCACTCCGTTTTTAGGATTTTTGGTTTCCATTCCAACCGGCGAGCTGGCATTCGGGAAGCGTGCGTTCGGTGGATCCATCGACATCAGTGTCGCAGAAGCCATACTTTTGATCGTGCTGGCAGTTTGGGCGATTAAGATTTTGCTACTTTGGGTGAAGCGTCATGACATCAATTGGCGACCGAAACTTCCACTCGTGGGTTCATACGCTTTTCTTTTCGCGGCGCATCTTTTATCCGCGTTTTCTCCGCTTGAACCTGATCCGATTTTGACAACGAAATTCGCACTGCGTCCGGTTTTGTTTTGCTACCTCGCGTACGTCGCGCTTCCCGTAAATCTTTTGCGATCGCGTCGCAGATTTCTTGTGGCGCTGTACACAGTTGTCTCGGTTGGAACTATCGCGGCATTGAACGGCGCGGCGTCACTTTTTTTTGTGGGTCCGGAAAGCCAATTTCTTCGACGCGCGCATCCTCTTCCTATTTTCGGCATTCCAGCTCTCGGCGACAACCACAATCTTCTCGCGGAATTATTGGCGGCTACAGTTTTTGTAACTCTCGCGCTCGCTTATCTCGAAAAGAAACCGCACATCAAACGATTGCTTTTCGGATCAGCCGCGCTTCAACTCATGATCGGACTTCTAACTTTTTCGCGCACTGTCTGGATCGTGTTTCTTTTGCAAGCCGCGGCATTGGCGTTTATCGAATATCGGCAGACCGTGAAGAAGCATCTGTCTACGATTCTCGCGATAATACTTTTGTGTATACCGCTGGTCGGAATAATGTTGAAGATCGGAACTTCAAATGTTGCGGAGAGCAGCAATTCCACTCGGTTCGCTTTGATTGAAATCGCATGGGAAGTTTTCAAGACCAGTCCGCTCATCGGAAGCGGCGCAGGAACTTTTGTTGATCGCGTTGGGTCCGCGCAGGTGTTCCGTCTCGAATATGGAGAGCCGCTGGATTCGCACGGAGTGATTCAAAAACTCGCGGCCGAAACTGGGATCGTTGGCGTTGTCGCATTTATCTTTGTAATAATTTCGTTCGGTCGTTTGATGACTCGGTCCATTCGTAGATTGTCGGACGGACCGGAGAGGAACGCGCTTTTGTATCTCACCGTGGGCGCGGCTGGCTCGGTGTTTTATCAGTTTTTCAATACGAATTATTGGACCGCGAAAATCTGGCTTCCTGTTGGTTTGGCGGTCGCTGCTACGTTCGTGCTTCTGCAAAAAGAGGAAAAAGATCAAAACATTTTTTCATGAAAAAACGATCCGCATCGCGAAAGCCATCGATAATCTATGTAATGCATGGGCTGGAGTTGGCTGGAGCGGAAAAGATTGTGACGGAGTTGGCCGCGCGGCTTTTGGAAAAGGATTTTGATGTAATGGTGGTTGCGGTTTTAACCGGCGGTCCGTTGGAGCGCGTTTTGTCTAACAACGTAATTCCATACAAGATCATTCCTCGATGCGGCGTGTTTGGACTCGGAACCGTTCGCGCGCTGTACAAACTGTTTCGAGAAAAGCGGCCGGACATTGTCCACACACATTTGTTTCTTGCGGATACGTGGGGGCGATTGGCGGCGTGGCTGGCGAGAGTTCCGGTCATTATCTCGACCGAGCACAATATAAATCCAAGCTACGGTACAGCGCATCGCGTGATCAACAGTATTATTTCGCGAATGACAACGGTTCATGTGGCGGTTTCGCAAAGCGTGCGCAATGTTCTCGTTCGCGAAGACAGCGTTCCATCTAAAAAAACGCGAGTGATAGTGAACGGAATCGATCTCAAAGCCATTTTGCCGCGCGGTACCCGTCCATTTCGAGACATCCCGCATCTAATTTCCGTGGCGCGGCTTTTTCCGCAAAAAGATCACGCGACGCTTTTGAAGGCGCTCGCTCTCATAAAACGTCCGTGGCGACTTCGTATCGTAGGCATCGGTCCGTTGGAATCCGAATTGCGAGCGTTAGCCGAACGCCTCCATATCGCGGCGCGAATCGAGTGGCTTGGTGAACGGGAAGATGTTCCGGAATTGCTCGCGGATTCGGATGTGTTTTGTTTTCCGTCTCGGTATGAGGGATTGGGACTCGCCGCGATCGAAGCGGTGGCGGCAGGCGTTCCGCTTATCTCATCCAACCTTCCGTGTTTGCATGAATTACTTCACAAGGACGATGTGACATTCGTTCCGATCGGTGACGTACCGGCGTGGTCTGATGCGATTAGAAAAACGCTTGATGATCCTGCGGCCGCGATAATTCGCGCAAGCCGAGCGGTTCCTACTGTGGTTGCCGCGGCATCCGTCGAGAGAATGGTGGATCAGTACGTGAAGCTTTATAGTGAGATGATTAAAAAATATGGAGATTAGAATGTCATTGCGTAGCCAATATACTAAAGGGCGTGGCAATCTTGTCCAATCCGTCATTGCGAGTAGCCAGCAGGCGACGTGGCAATCTCATAGAAAAAAAGTATTACTCTTACTAGATTGCCACGTCGTTGCTACTCCTCGCAATGACGCCGCGACCGTATGAAAATACTTCACGTAAATAAATTTTTTGACCTTACCGGTGGCGCGGAAATATACGTGCACGGTCTTATGAAACGGCAGGTCGAGGCGGGGGACGAGGTGCATGCGTTTTCAACGCGGTCGCCGTCGAACCTTCCGTCGAAGGACGCGTTTCGGTTTGTGAAGCGATATGATTTGTCTCGATCGGACGGCGCGTCCACGGATGCTCGCAAGGCAATGAACTTTCTTTGGAATCGAGAGGCGCGGTTTGCTATGGAACAGACGCTCGATGAAGTTAAGCCGGATATCGTTCACCTTCACAATATTTATCACCATCTTTCATCTTCGGTTCTCGCGCCGATAAGAAGGCGAAAAATTCCGTGCGTACAAACGCTCCACGATCTGAAGCTCGCTTGTCCGAATTATCGGATGTACACGGAAGGCGCGCTTTGCGAGAGATGCAAAGGCGGACGATATTTCGAAGCCGTTAAACATCGCTGCATTTGGCCGGGTTTTCTACCGAATATGTTGGCGGCAATGGAAATGGGAATGACAAAGGCGCGGCAATCATACGAGAAAACCGTGCGCACATTCATCTGTCCGTCGCAGTTTATGGCCGACAAGATGGTCGAGTGGGGAGAACCGAAATCCAAGTTTGTGGTTGCGCGATCTCCGGTTGTTAGAAAAGAACTTGCGCATCGAGGCGGCGGATATCTTCTTGCCGTTGGTCGTTTATCGCTGGATAAGGGATATGAAGAATTGATACGAGCGGCATCGCGAGCGCCGGGAGTGCGAATAAAAATCGCGGGAATGGGGCCACTCGAAAGTCGATTGCGTTCACAGATAGACGAGTCTGGCGCGGCCGTGGATCTCGTCGGTTTTAAGCGCGGAGAGGAGTTGGAAGATTTGTATCGTAACGCCGAAGCGTTCGTCGCATGTCCAATCGGTTATGAAAATGCGCCTCTCACGGTTCTCGATGCGCTCGGTTACGGACTTCCGGTTCTTGCATCGCGCATCGGTGGATTGCCGGAGATGGTAGAGGATGGGAAAAACGGATATCTGGTTGAACGAGGAAGCGTGGACGCGTGGACGCACGCCTTGAAACGGTTTGGAGAAACAAAGGAACCGCAAAGAGAAGAAATGGCGCGTCAGAGCGTCTCTCTCGCAGACAAGAGTTTTCCGGATTGGTCCGGACACGTTAATGAAATTCGAAAAATATATGAAAACCGATGAATGTCATTCCCGTGAAGACGGGAATCCAGAATCAAGTGGAATAATTCACCTTTTATTCTGGATCCCCGCCTCCGCGAGGATGACACAAGGGAGGAGAATGTCTCTATGATATTTGTTGATTATTTTTGGAAGTGGCCGGACGGATTGGTTTGGCGTATTTCTCGCAGTATCACGGAGAAGTCGCGTCGTTCGCGGTTTAGTCTTTTTATGAGGAAGTGTTCTCCATCGAGTTCCAGTCGTGTGTTAGACGTTGGCGTAGGTGAAGGGGAGGGAAGGTTTGTAAATTTTTTTGAAGAAATGTATCCGTGGAAGTCGAGTGTAACGGCGTTGGCGTTGACCGATCTTCCGGAATTCCGCCGCGCATATCCAGGTGTCACGCTGGTCATTGGCGACGGATGTAAGCTTTCTTTTGGAGATCGCGCTTTTGATGTCGTTTTTTCAAACGCCGTGATAGAGCACGTCGGAACAAAATCCGATCAGAAAAAGTTTATTTCAGAAGCGTGTCGCGTGGCCGATCGAGTTTTCCTATCAACTCCGAATCGTTGGTTTCCCGTGGACGCGCACACACTTATCCCATTCGCGCATTGGCTACCAATGCGTTGGCGAAATCGGATATACCATTGGTTCGGTCGAGATTATTTCGCAAGTGAAAAACGTTTGCGACTCATAGGAGAGAATGAGCTTCTTTCGTTGGTTCCGCCGTCGCATCGCGCGGTGTTGTTTCGCCAGAGAGTTTTTGGATGGACGTCGAATCTGAATCTCGTACTTACACGACTCGAGATCGTAAATAATACATCGTTGATGTCATTCCCGCGGAGGCGGGAATCCAGAATTAATAGAGAGTATTCCTTCTATTCTGGATCCCCGCATTCGCGAGGATGACACGAAAGGTTAATGATGATTGACAAAACGTCCATTTTTCGTTCTTATACGCACGATATGTTCCGCCGGATATTACTCACGATTCTAATTACGGCAACGGCCTGTTCTGCTGCGCCCACGGTTTTTGCTGCGCGCGGAACGCAGGAAGCTCCTAGACTTTTGAATTTGTATTTGGGATGGCAAATCAAGGATGCGGATCAAGCCGCGCTTTCACAGTGGGATGTTGTTGTGCTGGACATGGATATGCAGTGGCAGTCGCCGGAACGCATGCGCGAACTTCATATAGCGAATCCGGGCATAAAACTTCTTGCATACGTCAGCGCCGGAGAGCTTTCTGACGCGCGAGCTTTGGGAGATCCTACGAGTCCGAGCGCTCATCTTGCCGCGATCGCGTTTGAAGAATTTTTTATGCACGCGCCGGACGGAAGCAGGATGCAGTGGTGGCCGGGCGCGCATCTCATGAACGCAACGGATTTGGGGCCGACAATGAATGGCGAACGTTGGGCGGACGCGCTGCCGAGATTTATTTCGCAAGAATTGATGTCAACCGGATTATGGGACGGAGTTTTTTTCGACGCGGCTTACGGCGACGTGACGAGTTTTTTCGGAAAAAATATCGATCCTGACATGAATGGAAAAGCGAATGTCGCGGCGAACGTTAATTCCGCATGGCGTGCGGGAATGTCGCGGCTCATATCGAACACGCGAAAAGCGATAGGTCCGGAGAAAATAATCGTGAACAATAGTAGCTCCGCATATTCGTCTCAAGTGAACGGGGTTTTGTTTGAGAACTTTCCGCGATACGGATGGGCCGGTCCGTTTAAAGAGTTACAGAGTTCAATGCAGAAAAATGTTTCTCCGAAAGTCGGAGCCGTGAATACGAATACGAACAACACGGAGAGTTACGCTGATTATCGTCTGATGCGATACGGTTTGGGGAGTACGCTTTTGGTTGATGGTTATTATTCTTTCGATGCCGGAGATCGCGGGCATCAACGCGTGTGGTGGTATGACGAATACGATGCGGCTCTAGGACGACCGGTTGCGGCGCCTAAGCTCGTGCGCGCATCCGCAAAAGGCGACGGAAGCGGATTGTGGATAAGGACGTTTGAACGCGGAGCGGTCGTCGTAAATAGCGATACGGTCTCGCGGACCGCGGCTTTGCCGGGGACGTATGAAAAGTTGCGCGGAAAGCAGGACCCGTCCGTGAACAACGGGTCGCTCGTTCGTTCTTTGGATGTTCCGGCGGAAGACGCGCGAGTCTTGCTCGGACAGGCGGAGGCGGGTTTGATAAGGCAGAGCGCTTTTTTGAACGGCGATTTCGTTCGCGTATACGATTCATACGGCGCTCAAGCGCGAAACGGTTTTTTCGCGCAACGCGATGAAGCGCCCATCGGCTCCACGGTTGTTGCCGCGGATTTGGATGGAAACGGAGTTGAGAGTGTCGTATCTGCAAATAAAGGCGCGGTAACAGTTAAAACTCCTGGGAAAAACGACATCATATTTTGGCCGTTCGGAATTTCGTATAAAGGGAAATTATCGATTGCAGTAGGAAACGCTACTCGCGATTTCGCTTTGGAGATAGTGGTTGGACGAGATGGCGCTAAGCCGTCCGATGTCCGAATTTTTTCCAGGAACGGAAAGGAGCTGTCTCGTTGGATTGCGTACAATCCGTTTTTTTCCGGCGGTGCGCGAGTAGCTATCGGAGATATTGACGGCGACGGATTACGCGAGGTTATTACAAGCGCCGGTCCGGGAGGCGGACCACACGTAAAGATTTATAAAACCGACGGGACCGTTTGGGGCGGCGGATTTTTCGCGTTTGGAGAAGGGGAGCGCGGAGGAGTGAATGTGGCGGTCGGAGATGTCGATGGAGATGGAAAAGATGAAATCGTTGTCGGCTCCGGCGTCGGCGCGCGGCCGCGTGTGCGCGTTTTCGATTTCCGCGGTACGCTAAAGACGGATTTCTCTGTTGGAACGTCTCCAGCGTCAGGCGGCGTTCGAGTGTCTGTCGCCGATGTGAACGGAGACGGAAAAAAAGAGATTCTAGTCGGCGGCATTTCCGCGTTTTGATCAATTATGGCTATTTTATTAAATAATGTCATTGCGAGGAGTAGCAACGACGCGGCAATCTAATAAAAGTAATTATTTCTTTGATGGGATTGCCACGCGCTTTCAGTATATGCGCTCGCAATGACGAAGAAATGAGGATGTCCTATGATGAGTATGAAATTTTTTTCTCAAAAACCTAAACGTTCCGGTCTCGCGATTCACGCGGTGCAGGCGGCTCTCGCACCGTCGCGCGTTCTAACCTCTCATCTTCGCGAGTGGTTTTCTCGCCGCTACCATCGTCAGTACAGATTCTCGCGACTGGTTTTTGCATTTGATTTGTCGCTTCTGGCGATCGCGACGATGTTGGTGGTTTTGGATGTTTCTTTATTTCTATTTCCGTTTTCGCAAAAACAAATCGGGATCGATCTTGTGTTGCGAGCATCTCCTCTGATTTCCGAGACGCGAATTCCGATCGAGGTTGTACTTCGCGCAACGGATGGCGTGTCGCACGAAAACGTAAGCATCGTGTGGAATTTGCCTCCGTGGGTGGAGATCGTGAGCTCCGAACCGCCCCTTTCAAGTGGCCGTGTTGCAACAATTGGAACCGTAACTCCGACGGGCGAGAGCGTATCCAGAATAATCGCGGTTATTCGCGCGGCGTCTGAAACCGACGTTCCGTTCACTTTTAGAATACAGGAAGGCGCAGGATTTCAAGGCAGATCATTCACAGGATCAGAGTCGCGCCCGATTGTGAAAAGCGCGTTGACAGCAGTTCCGGCGATGGCGATTCAGGCAGTTGAGCCGAATGGAACCATTCCGTTTCTTGTAAAAAATAACGGCACAGTCTCGTCGCCTGCGGTCGTTTTGCGTTTGACCGCATCCTCCGGCGCGTCTCGTTCGTCTTTAGGACAAGGTAACGAAATTCGTTTCGGTGAAATCCCTCCCGGAGAAGAACGAGTCGCATATCTTACTGTTGTGCCTGACGAAGGCGCGACGCGAGTTGAGTTTCAATGGGAGCTTCAGGATTTATCGCGTCAAATTCATGTCGGAGAATTGAGTTTGGACATAGCGTCTCCAGTTGACGTCTCGGTTGAACCGACTTTGCGTTCCGTGCCAGGGAGATTAACGCGCATTTCGTACGACTCGAGCGGCGCGGCCGGAGTTTGGGTGTTTCATCCGCTTCAGGAAACGAATGCCGATACGCACGCACGAGTTTATGATATTTCCGGTGGAAGTGGAATCGTGAATGTACCAATGAGACAGGGGGCGCGAACGTCGGATACGGTTTGGTCCGTTATTCCTTTTGCAATCAGAAACGGAAGTACGGTTTTTGGAAAGCGCGAGGTTGGCGTACTCTCAACTCCATTTCATTTTCAAACAGCCGCACGATATTACGCGCAAACCGGAGATCAGATCGGCGTTGGACCGTTGCCACCGATTCACGGGGAGACCACATCGTTTTGGATCGTGTGGTCCATCGGTCCGACTGACGCGGAATTGAAAGACGTTTCGATTGACGCAACCCTTCCTCCTAATGTTCGCGCAACGGGAAAGAGCGCGTCAGAAGTCGCCGGCGATTTTTCTGTCAACGGTTCTGATGTGAGTTGGAGCATTCCTTCACTGCCGCAAACAGGTGACGCGCCAAAGACGTTTGCGTTCGAAATAGAAATAACGCCGTCCGCTTCGGACATCGGGAAATCCTTAAAGCTTATTGGCAAGAGTTACGCCAAAGCGACCGAGGTTCGATCAGGGGCATCTCTCGAAGCAGAATCTCCTTCGGAAAGCACGGACTTGGAGAAAGACGCGATGGCAAAAGGGATGGGGATAGTTCAATAAAAACTGTAGTTAAACTGTGGATAACCTTTCCCATGTCATTCCCGCGTAGGCGGGAATCCATAATCAGAAGGAATAATTCATTTTATATCCTGGATCCCCGCCTTCGCGGGGATGACAGTGGGGGGGGTTCCTTGCCCGCATTCGGTTTTCAATGTAACGTTATTTCACTCTATTGAGGGGAAATAATGTCGAATTTAATCGATCGTTACCTCCTTTTCCGGATTCGTACAAAACGAGATCCAGAGGCCTTCGCAAAGATCTATGATCGATATGTTAAGGCCTTGTTTCGGTTTGCTTTTTTGAAGTTGCCGTCGCGCGAAGAAGCGCAGGACGTAACGGCCGAATGCTTCACAAAAACGTGGGTTTATCTTCAAGAACACCAAACCGTGGTAAACGTTCGGGCGCTGCTTTATAAGGTCGCCCGTAATCTGATCGCCGACTACTACAGAAGCCGTCCGGAAGCACGCGGTGTCGGTTTTGTTGGGGGTGACGGAGATTCTGTAACATTTGAGCACGATGCAACGTCTTATTCAGTAGAGCCCGTTGAGGGTCGTGGAGAACGAGGGTGGGACGATAAGGGGCGTGGGCGGGACATGATCGAGGCCCGAGCCGAACTTTCGTTAATTTTGAAAAAGCTTGAATCGTTGAAAGAGGACTATCGTGATGTGGTCACATTCCGCTTGGTTGACGGTCTGGCATTCGAAGATATAGCGGACATTCTTGGTAAGTCGCGATCGAACGTCAGGGTTATCTATCATCGAGCGATCAAGAATTTGAAGGATTGAAAAAATTTACACATGTCCAGCGCATTACACAATCGCCTTCGAGCGTTGCGACTCCTTGAAGAGCGCATTCAGCCCGACGAGGCGTGGGTAAAACAAACCCGCGAGATTTTGCGTATGCAAGTTGCGAACTCGCTTCCAACAGAGCGCGTATCCGCGGTTTCGGCATTGCTGATTTCAGCCCGTGCATTTTTTGTGAAGCGAGCTTTTCCGGCAGTGCGCGGACCGGCATTGGCTATCTCATCGATTTTCGTACTCGCTTTCGGCGGTTCCATCGCATCGGTTTCAGCGGCGGAAAATTCTCTGCCCGGGGATTTCTTTTTTTCATTGAAGCTCGCGACTGAACAGGCGAGACTGGCTTTCACGTCAGGGAAACAGGAGAAATTGAAACTTAAAGTCGAGTTCACGAAACGACGCGCTGAAGATCTGAAAAAAGTTTCGCAGACGGACGACTCTTCCATGCCTGGGCGAGTTTCGCAGGCAACGGAAATTTTGAAGCGTGATTTGAATACTCTAAAACAACAACTCGATGACGTGAAAAGCGACGGAGCTCCTAATGACGTTGCGGATGCGGCCCGGCTTGTAGATCAAAAGAGCATCGAGGTGGTTCAGGTTTTGCAGGAGACAAAATCTTCTTTATCCGATGAGAGCAAGAAAAAGGTCGTTGAAGCTCAAGCGGCAGCGTCCGATGCCGGAGTGAAAGCGATCGAGGTCTTGACTGAGAAACATAATGAGTCAGAGGACGTTGTTGGAAAAGAAGAGATGGAGCATGTGATTCAGGATCATACGAAGGCGGTCGCTGACGCTACCGGGTCGTCCGTCGTTTCCACCTCATCTACGAGTTTGTCCGGACCTTCCGGAACAACGGTGTCGCTTAAGACGGCTGTAGAACAGATGAAGACGGCGACGCAACAGGCCTTTGCCGTTGAACAGCAGTCGCTGACTGATGGTATTGCGCAATCCGGGCAATCAACCAGCACATCCGGTAATTCGGTAACGGCGACTACAACGGCGACTACAAATAATTCCGGCACTACTTCGACTAAACCAACAACAACATCTACTCAATCAAATCAACCCACAACTAAATCTCCTTAATATTAAAATATCGTTACCCCAGCCAACAGGGTGTCTATCCGCGTAATGCCGATGGAAATCCTGACGGGCGGGGGAAACTCTTGCCCGCTCGTGTTTGCATCCTCGCCAATGACCCGAGTCTTAAAGGTCGACTCTCCGATTATCGGAGTGACTCGCGTCACTAATCACATCATAAGCGGTGTATTGATCCATTAAAGGATCGTTCACCGCAAAAAGCAAACCTCAAAAAGGTTATCTATGGTAAAAACTCTTAAGAAAGCATTCTCATCGTTTGTTGCGATGATGACCATCGTCTCGTCCGTTGGTTTTGGTTCGTTGGGATTTGCCAACGTAGCCACAGCCGCCACGCTCGTAGCCGGTGACCTCGTCAAAGCTTCAGGCGCCGCAGTGTACTACTACGGAGCAGATGGGAAACGCTATGTTTTCCCGAACGAGAAGACGTACTCAACGTGGTACGCGAATTTCTCATCGGTCAAAACCATCACCGATGCAGAACTCGCCGCTCTAACAATCGGGGGAAACGTTACGTACAAACCAGGTGTCAAAATGGTGAAGATCACCACAGACCCGAAGGTTTACGCCGTTGATAAAGGCGGATCCCTCCGATGGGTGGAATCAGAAGCTATCGCCACCTCGCTTTACGGTGCTACGTGGAACACGAAGATTGACGATGTTTCGGACGCCTTCTTCGTTAATTACGTAGTTGGCGCTTCGATTTCAGTAGCTACCTCCTTCGTTTCCGCTACGGTTACCGCCGCGGCAACCTCAATTGACGTAGACAAGAGTCTAACGACGACGACGGTCTCCGGTCAGTTGTCAGTTTCGCTCGCTTCAGATTCGCCAGCCGGGGCGACCGTTCCAAAGAACGCGTCTTCCGTTAAGCTCGCGAAATTCACCCTAACCGGTGGAGCAAGCGGCGCGACTATCAATGGTCTAACCGTCCACCGCGTTGGCGTTGGTGCAGCGACCGATTTCGCGAACGTATACCTATACGACGCGGACGGCGTACGCCTCACAACCGGTCGAACGATCAACTCATCGAGCCACACGGCAACGTTTAGCTCGCTTAGCATCGCGGTTCCGGCTAACGGTTCAGTTTCAGTCTACGTTTACGGCGACTTCTCAAGCCCAACAACGGCCGGTGGCGTTCACGCCATCGAGATTCCGGATGCGGCTTCAGTCGTAGTAAGCGGCTCGGCCACGATCAGTGGTACATTCCCGGTACGAGGAAACTCGTTCACGGTCGGTACCAGCTCATCCGGTCGCTTGGATGTTACAAAAGGAACGGTTCCGTCAAACCCGAACGTCGGTTCGGCTGACGTTGAAATCTCCAACTTCAAGCTGACTGCAAACACGAACGACATCTCGGTTGAACAGATTACGCTGTACCAGGCGGGTTCGATCACGAACACCGACCTCACCGACTTGAGGCTCTATCAGGGTTCAACCTTGATCGCTTCTGTCGCAGGCATTACATCTACGGGACGCATCGTCATGAAGTTCACCGCGCCGTTCGTAATCGCAAACGGAACGACCAAAATCTTCTCGCTTCGCGCGAAAGTCGGAGGTCGATCCAGCCGAACGATCACCACATACGTCGAATATACGACGGATGTAACGGCTATTGACAAGGTTTACAACGCAGGCGCTGCAGTCTGTATCGCAGACACGGCAGTCGGCGGTTGTACCTCAACCAGCCAGGGTTCGTTCGACGGTGATGAAAACGCTGCCGGTACAACGGATGACAACTTCATCATGTTGACCACGCAGGGTGGAACATTGACCAACGCATTCAACGGTCCTGCGACATCAAACATCGCAAAGGGTCAGCTTGGTCTCCCTCTCTACAAGTTCGCTCTTACAGCGGAGAACGCGGTTGAAATCCGATATCTTCGCTTCTCGGTTACGACCACTAACGGTTCGGCAGCGGCATGTGCCGTAAAGGGATCGGCCAGTACCAATTACTTCCGCAACATTCGCGTGAAGAATATGGACACCGGAACCAACGTAATGGGTCCGACCGAAATGTCTTCAAGCTTGGCAGCAAGCGCTCGCGGATCCGGTACGATCACTTTGTCCGATGCATTCAACATTGCAGCCGGAAAAACATTGAACTTGGCCGTCGCCGCTGACTTGTCAAACTCCGAAGATGCATCAGGCGAATTCTATGGCAACAATAACTGCGGATACGCCATAACGCTCAATGCGTTTACGACGAACGACGTTCGTATCGTGGACACTGGTGAATTCCTCGCCTTGACCGCGATCGTTCCGAACAACGCAGTTACCGGTAACGCGCAGAACGTGAAAGCATCAAGTCTTAGCATCGCGCTCGCAGGATCACCGTCCTCCGGGACACTGGTGAAGAAGTCGGCGAACGTTCCTGTTGCAGGCCTTGTGTTTTCAGCTGGTGCGCAGTCAGCTGTGACAGTCACGAGCATCACGCTCACCTGTCAGGCGGCTCTAGCGTCTAACGCGGCCTTCGGCACGACAGGCGCAAAGGACGCTTGCTTGGACCGTATCTCGTCTCTATCGCTTTGGAATGGCACAACGCAAGTTGGTGTAGCCAAGGCACCTGATACGACTTCAGGCGCAGCGCAGATCTCTAACACCAACCTGGTAATCCCAGCCGGACAGAGCATTAACCTCACGGTTCAGGCGACGTTCGGTTCAACGGCTTCAACAACCTCTCCGTACGACCAAATCGCGGTAGGTATCGCAGCCGACGCGGATGTACAGGCGCAAGATGCGGATTCCAACTCGGTAACCGCTTCCCGCTCACAAGGTGTAGATGACCAGTCAGATAGCGCTGCCCCATCGGTTAAGATGACGGTCCGCAACAGCGGTGTCGTCACTTACAGCACCGACTCCAACCCGTCAGCGACCATCGTGGTTGCCGGCAAGGACGTGTGGGTACCATTCGCTTCATATAAGGCCACTGCCCAGTATGAAGAAATGGAAGTCGACCGCATGACCGTTTTCGCATCCGGTACGGCTGCGGGAACGACGCATAACGCCGACAGCTCCGCCTTTACGACCGTGGCCGTTGCAAGCAACGGTGCGGTGAAGGCGTCTGACATCTTGAGCTCCGGCGGTACGAGCACAAAGGATATCGACCTTTCAGCAAACAAGATCATCGTTCCGAAAGACGGTTCGGTAACCTTCCAGCTGTGGGCAAAGATCTCCAACATTCAATCTTCATCGTCAGTTTCAGGTGCGACTACGGGTGTCCATCGCTCGGGTATGAGCCCGACCCTTGGTCTCCGAAACAACATCCAGACCGGCGAATGGGATTCGAACTACGCCAGCATGGCCAACATCCGCACAACGGGTAAGTCATCTGGTGAGCGCATATACGCCGCAGCCACAAACCTAACGCATGGAAATGCCTTCGTGACGCGCAAGACCAAGCCTGTCGTGACAAAGCAATCGCTTTCGTCAACGACATTGGCTAACACCGACCAGGATCTAATCAAGTTTCAGGTCGCTGCCGATGCTCAAGGGTCTATCGCCTTGAAGCAGGTCATGTTCACGATCTCGAAGACAAGCGCTCTTACGCTTAGCAGCTTCCGCGTGCGCAAGGGTTCGACCGAAATGAGCACGAGCGACTTCGCCGTCAACTACTCGTCTACGACGGGTGATGAGACGGATGTCGAATCCGGCTCGATGGCCACGACGCAGAACTCCGGTTACATCTTCGTCTCGTTTACGAACGAGGAGTCGATCAGCGGTTCGGGTAACGTTTACACGTTGCACGCAACCGTGTCCGGCGCTGTGTCAGGTCAGAACGTATCAGTCTCGTTTACACGCGACTCTACGTCCTCGATCGTCACCGGTTACTTGATGAGCAACGTAGGATACGGCAACAATCTCGCGACAAGTACGGAAATCTTCCATATAGATACCGCTGTCGCGCCTGATGCAACTACCTACGGCAACGTCAATGCCACCGGTACGTTCATGTGGTCCGATAACTCGGAAGTTCCGCACAGCTCTGCTGTCGGTGGATCCGCAGGATCACGCGACTGGACAAACGACGTCTACATCGAAGACGTTTCCCAGTCACAGACCCTCAGCTTGTAATCCTACGTTGGTCTGATCCTTACGGATTAGCCACGAGGAACCTACGGTTGAATGGTTACCAAGACCCGGCTTCGGCTGGGTCTTTGGTTTTGGCGGAGAATGTGTGCGAAGTATTTCAATTCGTGCGCTGCGGAACTCGCTGCGCTCGAGCAGTCCTCGCTCACGAACAGAATTTCCATACTCCCATTCCTTGTGGGCTTTTTGGGATAGAGTATTTCAATTCGTTCGCTGCGGAACTCGCTTCGCTCGGGCAGTCCTCGCTTACGAATTGAAATACTCTGCACGCACTTCTCCTTAGGGGCTTTTTGTTATGTCATTGCGAGGAGGCTTGCGCGACGTGGCAATCTAATAAGAGAGACTCTCCCACTGACTTTATGGACTTTACGACTCACTAGATGCTATCCTTTTTCCACCTATGACAAGACCAAACGCGATTAAGTGGCTTAAAGCTATAAGCTATTTAGGTATTTATGGTGGATTACTGATGCCGTTGTTTTTTTGGCCGGTGGTGATCTTCCCGTTCGTATTTTCGAAGTTGATATTTTTTCAGGTACTTATCGGCTTGACGTTTCCGGCATATTTGGTTTTGGCTTGGGCGGAACCACGGTTTAGACCAAAACCTACGATTTTGTATCTGGCAATTATTTCGTATTTTATTGCTTTGGCGGCATCCGTGATTTTTTCAGTCGATCCATCGCGATCTTGGTGGGGGAATCAGGAACGGATGAATGGATTATTTACGCTTTTGCATTTTTTCGCGTGGCTCTCAATGACTGTCGGTGTAGTTAAAACGTGGCCACAGTGGCGCAGGTTGATGAATTATGAAATTACGCTCTCTGCCTTCATGGCATCAGTAGCTTTATTGCAGAAACCATTCCCGAGTCTATTGTCGTTTCCGGCCGGAGAACGCGTTGGCGGTTTATTAGATAATCCTATCTACATGGCTGCCTACCAGATATTTAATTTGTTTTTTATAGCGCTACTTTTTCTAAAGCGCCCTTCTAAAAAGGCGATGGTTTATTACGGACTTGTAGCAGTGCTTGATATCGGGGCGTTTTTTGCAGCACAATCACGCGGAGCATTGGTTGGTTTAGGTATGGGCGTAATTGTTTTTGCTATCGCTTATGCGGTCATGACGCCGAGCAAGAAAGTGCGGAGACTTATGTTGGCCGGTCTTGCATTGTGTTTTGTTGGATACGGAGCCATTTATGCGTTTCGAGGGTCTGATTTAATCAAAAATTCTGAACTGGGTCGTCTTACAAATTTTAACGTGGCATCTCGTACTCGGTTTATCGCGTGGGAGATTGCGTGGAAAGGATTTTTGGAAAGACCTGTAACAGGATGGGGTTTTGATACCTATCATATTCTGTTTAATAAACATTACAATCCTGAGTCATTGCGTTTCGGATATTACGAAACATGGTTTGATCGATCTCATAATACGATCATGGATGTTTTGTCCATGACCGGAATTTTTGGATTCGTAACGTTCGCCGCAATTTTTTCCGCGCTATTCGTATCGGTTTATCGCGCACATAAAAAGAAATGGATAGAAATTCCGTTTACTGCTGTTTTACTGGCGCTGCCTGTCGCGTATTTCGTACAAAATTTGTTCGTGTTCGACCATCCCGCGGCGTTTTCGATGAGTTATTTTCTATTCGCGTTGGTAATAGCTTGTTCTTCGCAGGAGTTTTTGTCTCCGGCGAACGAACCTCCAGTGGATCCGTCAAGAAAGCCGCGTGCGGTTTCTTGGGGTTTATTCGGGATAATGCAGATACTATTCATTCTCGTTGTTTGGCGGTTGTCGGTTCTTCCGTTTAAGTCGTCGATAATTTCGATTCAATCGAACAACGCGTTCGCTCAAGGGCAGTACGAGCAGGCGTATTTGCTTGCCAAAGAGGCGTACGATATTCCCACTCCGTATCTTGACGAACAGACGTTTCTTCAATCAAGAAATTATATTTCTTTAGCCGGACAGGATTTGGAAAAGATCCCTGTTTGGCGAGCTTGGCACGACCTTATTTTAACTATTACGGATAAACATCTCGCAGATCACCCGGATAACGTACATCCGCATTTTATATATGCGCGATTTTTGGAAGCAATGATGCCGCGCGTTCAGAGCGATGGCGCTCTCGCTGATCGCGAGTATCAGAGAGCCCTCGAATTGAGCCCTGAGAGACAGCAGGTGTATTTTAGCTATGGACGCTTTTTGATAAACACCGGGCGTCCGGATGTCGCGACTGATATTTTAAAAAAAGTTACGTCGTTCGACGACCAGATCGGAGAAGCGCACTGGATGCTCGGAGTGCATCTTATGTACGACGTTAAGGATGTTGAACAGGGGGCTAAGGAAATTGTCGCATCGCAAAAGGTAGATGTGCGTTATGCATTGAGAGAGGCGCGTGAAGCGCTATTGTTGGCTCTTGCGTACGAGTCGGTTGGTGATAAGGATGGTTTGAAATCAGTGATAGACTCGTTATCCTCTCTTCCGCAGGGCGAACTTGAAGTTTATGTGCAAATCGCGCGCACCATGGAACGACAAGGACTTACGGCTGAGCGCGATAGGATCGTGAACGCGCTTTCTCGAATAGATAAAGATTTTGCTTTAAGAATTCTTCCGTTGCAAAACGGCACTGCAAAGAGCATTCAGGAGGCGCTAGATCTTTCTTCGAAAGACGGCGGAGTAATAACTGCGCCAATTAAAACCGAAACGGTCGCTACAAGTAGCGGAGCAGGACCTAGAAGGTAGTAGAGAGAAGTTCCATTGTTTTATCGAGGGCAGCTTTCCAGAGGAAGCGCGTCTCCATCGTTTTTCTCGCGTTGCTTCCGAGCGAGTTGCTGCGATTCGTATCTGATAATAAATTTATTATCGCTTTTTTTAGCGCCGCAGCATCGTTTAATGGAACGATAATTCCGGCATCCGGTTCGAGCATCCATCTGCACGCACCAACGTCCGTGGCTATGCATGGAAGTCGCGCGGCCATGGCTTCAAGAAGTGCCCACGGCATACCTTCTTTTGATGACGGAAGTACGAAAATATCAAATGCCGGAAGAAGCGAGACGGCGTTTGCGCGGCGTCCGGCTAAAATTACTCGATCATTAACGGAGCAGTTCGCGACAACTTTTTCCACTTTGTCGCGGTCCGGTCCATCGCCGATGATCACGAGCCTCATGTTTTCGTGTTCATGCAAAAGCGGTGCCATTGATTCGATGTACCATGGGATGTTTTTTGCCGGATAAAAGTTAGTCACAGATCCGATTACAAAATCTTTTTCGTCTACGCCGAGTTCTTTGCGTGCCGCATCTCTTTGCATAAGCGTGCAGTCGAACGATGAGACGTCTATGCCATTCGGAATTGTCAGCAAGCGACCTCGTGGTTGAATGCCGAGATCTTTCGCGATCTTTTCATCTCCTGGATGAACCGTCACGATTATGTCTTTGTATTTTGCGGACCACCGTTCGCTCCAGAGATAAATGGCGCGTTTTAATTTTCCGATGTTTTCAAGAAACGACCAGCCTCCTATGCGATAAATTACGCGAGGTACGCGTTCGAGATGCGCCGCGAATGAGCCGATGACACCCATTTTTGAGCTGTTTAGATGTATCGTCGTAGGTCTTATCTCTCTTATTAATAGTCTTATTTCGTGAAGCGCGGCAAGGTCGTGGAACGGTGAGATCTCGCGTTTCATTGCTTTAAGTTGACGGTAAGGAATGCCTTCTATTTGACAACGCCCCTCAAGTTCACCTATGTCTCCGGCGGCAACAAGAACGCGCATACCTCTATTACGGCACTCGCGCGCTGTTTGGAAAACGAAATTTTGCGCCCCACCCCAATCAGCCGTAGTGATGAGAAAAAGGATGCAAGGCTTGGCTAATGGCATAATTACGGTTAAGATAGAGATTAGTCCATAAAGTCTGTAAAGTCCATAAAGCCTGTAAAGTCAGGACGTTATTATGAATATCGAAAGGTTTGAAGATATCATAGCTTGGCAGAAGGCGAGGCAACTCACGTTGTTTGTTTATCAAGATTTTCAATCAGTAAAAGATTATGGTTTTAGAGACCAAATCCAGAGAGCATCAGTTTCAGTGATGAATAATATCGCGGAGGGGTTCGAACGAAAGGGAGACAAGGAATTTTCAAAATTTCTTTACATAGCCAAGGGCTCGTGTTGTGAAGCTCGTTCAATGCTGTACATAGCAAAAGATTTGAAATATCTGTCGGAAGATCAATTCAAAAAATTATTTATTTTATCCGAAGAGATAGCAAGAATTTTATCAGGTTTTATCTCCAGCATCAATTGATTTTACAGACTTTATGGACATTATGACTTTAGACTTTTAATATGTGCGGTATTGCAGGGATAATTACGAAAAATGGCGCAGTTCCAGACGAAGTGCAGCTTCGTAGTATGTCCGCGTCCGTAGCTCATCGTGGGCCGGACGGGGAGGGGATTTGGTTACAGCCGGGCGTTGGGTTTGCTCATAGGAGATTATCGATCATTGATTTATCGCCGCGCGGCAGACAGCCCATGCACGATTCACGGGTGGAGATCACAATTGTATTCAATGGCGAGATTTATAATTATCGCGAATTAAAAAAGGAACTTGATGCTGATTGGAAATCCGACAGCGACACCGAAGTTATCCTCGAAGGATATCGAAAGTGGGGAGATGACGTCGTGAATCGTTTGCGCGGGATGTTCGCTATCGCGATTTGGGACGCGCCGCGGAAGCGTCTTTTGCTCGCAAGAGATCGAATCGGAAAGAAGCCATTATTTTTTACACGAGCATCTTCAGGGGATTTTTTGTTCGCATCCGAAATCAAGGCGTTTCGCGGAATAACGGATCTAAAACCGGATTGGGACGCGATTCGATTATTTCTCGGATTGCAATACGTTCCTTCTCCGAAGACGGGATTTGAAAATGTTTTTCAACTCGAGCCTGGGACGATTGGAGTTTTGGAGTCTGGGGAATGGAAGATGCGTAAATATCATGAATGGTGTGAAACGCGCAACACGAAATACGTAACATATTCGGTAAAAGAGATCGACGACCAAATTCGAACCAAGTTGGATGAAGCTGTGAAGATTCGTCAGACGGCATCCGATGTTCCGGTCGGCGCTTTTCTTTCAAGCGGAATCGATTCGGCGGCAGTCGTTGCTTTCGCCTCAAAATATTCCGAGAAACCTTTGCAGACTTTTACAATGGGATTTCCAAGTGCGGAAATGGATGAACGCGCGGCGGCGCGAAAATTGTCGGAACACTTTCGCACGGATCACATGGATTTTGAGGCGCGACCGGAACATTTGCTTGAATTGATAGAAAAACTCGTTGATCATTACGATGCGCCATACGCGGATTCGTCAGCGCTCCCGTTATGGTTGTTGGCTCGTGAAACCGCGAAACAGATCAAGGTTGTACTTACCGGTGATGGCGGTGATGAAACATTCGGAGGATATCGAAGATACGTGGCGTTTCAGCGCGCATTGCAAATACCAAGCATCACAGCCCCGCTTTTTGAGTTGACTTGCCAAGTAACAAAAGATTCAAGATTTTGTAGAATGGCGGAAACAGTGAAGACGCATTCCTACGGAGAGCTTTTTTGCGGATCTTATTTCAATACGAAGAGTCTCAAAGAGATTTGTAAGGAAGAATTTTTGAGGCGGACGGAGGAGGCGGATGCTGTCCGTTTCGTAGGGGCGGGGTTCTCCCGCCCTGGCGCGGAAACCGCGCCAAAATACGATGGGGAGGGCGGGAGAACCCCGCCCCTACAGTCCGCGATGCTTTTCGATCTTACATCCTATCTTCCGGATGATCTGAACGTGAAAATGGATCGCGCGACCATGGCGTTTGGGTTAGAGGCCAGATCTCCTTTTCTTGATCAGGAGCTCGTGGAATTCTCGCTTTCGTTACCATTGAATCAAAAGGTGAATCATGGTATGACAAAGATTGCGTTAAAGAGAGCGTTAAAAGATATAGTCCCAGCATGGGTTCTGAATCGTCCCAAGATGGGATTTCAAGTTCCTTTGGCCGAATGGTTCCGCGGGCCGCTTGAAAAAATGCTGTGTGAACGATGTTTACATCAAAATAGCCCTCTTAATAAGATCATGAAACGAGAAGCGATCGAACGACTGATTGATGAAAATAAAAACGGAGCAGACCACGGCAACCGATTGTGGATGTTGCTGACGCTGGCGATATGGTTGGAGAAATATGAATAAAGTCTATAAAGTCCATCAAGTCCATAAAGTCGAAAGTCTTGGAGTTATTTCCTTGACTTTACGGACTTTATAAACTTTACGACTTTCGACTATTTATGCCCCACATTCTTGTCACCGGCGGCGCCGGGTTTATCGGCTCGCATCTTTGCGAAGAGCTTGTGAAAGATCCTCAAAACGAGGTTTTTTCGCTTGATAATTATTCGACGGGATCGGAGAAGAATCATATCGAAGGTGTAGCGTATATCGTGGGAGACACCAGAGATATCGAAAGAAAGATCCCGTTCGTTCCGGATTTCGTTTTCCATCTCGGAGAGTACTCTCGTACATCGGAAAGTTTTAAGGAACCAGAAAAGACGTGGTCGCATAATATTGAGGGGACGTTTCGCGTGTTGGAGTTTTGTCGCAAAAACAACGTAAAGAAAATTTTATACGCGGGTTCGAGCACGAAGCTTGCGGACGGAGGCGATGGCAGAAATCAATCGCCGTACGCGTGGTCAAAAGCGATAAATACGGAACTTATACAGCGATATAACGAGTGGTACGGACTACCTTTCGTAACCGTATATTTTTATAACGTGTACGGCGGTCGTGAAATTCAAGACGGACCATACGCGACGTTGATCGGAATTTTCAAGCGGCTCACGCGCGAGAAAAAACCTTTGACTATCGTTACACCGGGAACGCAGCATAGAAGTTTTACTCACGTTGACGATATCGTCCGAGGAATTATTTTGGCTGCGGAAAAAGGAAAGGGTGACGGATACTGCCTTGGACCGAAAACAATGCATACGATTAGAGAAGTCGCGGAAATGTTCGGCGGCGAAATTCAGATGTTGCCTGAAAAGCCGGGGGACAGAAAGACTGTCGCAATAGATCTTACAAAGACGGAGGAGGAACTTGGATGGAAGGCGGCGATTCGTTTGGAAGATCACGTGAGAGATTTTTTGAAGAGTATATGATAGCTTGTTTGTCATTGCGAGCCCCAGCAGGGGCGTGGCAATCTAATCAGACTAGATTGCCACGTCGCACAATCCTCCTCGCAATGACACTCTCGAATAAGAAAGTACTATGAAGAATCACGTTATCGTTTTTTCCACCACATACTTCCCACTGGTAGGCGGGGCTGAAATTGCGATGAAAGAAATCACGGATCGTTTACCGCATTTCGAGTTTCATTTGTATTGTGCACGAATAAAATCAGGCCTCCCGAGCACGGAAAAAATTGGAAACGTCACAGTCCACCGCGTTGGTTTCGGTTATCCGATAGATAAGTATTTGCTCCCTCTATTTGGACCTGTAAAAGCGCTACTCACTACTCACTACTCGCTACCAACTATTACATGGTCCCTCATGGCGAGTTACGGAGGATTTGCCGCGCTTGTTTATTCTTGGTTTCGGCCGAAATCCAAACTGCTTTTAACACTGCAAGAAGGAGACCCTCTTGAGCATTACGCAAAGCGCGCGGGTCCATTTATTTTTTTGCATAAAAAGATTTTTCGTCGTGCGAATGCCGTGCAGGCGATAAGTCACTTTTTAGGAGCATGGGCGAAGCAGATGGGATTTCGTGGAACTCTAGTGATAATTCCTAACGGCGTCGATGGTCATCGCTTTACAAATGTACAAGCGCCAAAACGGTCAATGCGATGCGTACGGCTTCGTCTTGAGATGGGATTTATCGATTCGGATGTCGTTCTAGTTACAACGTCTCGTCTTTCTTTGAAAAACGGCGTTGACGATCTCATTCGTTCGTTGTCTTTTCTTCCTTATAATTATAAAGCACTTATCATCGGACAAGGGGAAGATAGAGAAAAGCTCGTCAATCTTACCGAACAAAATAATCTTAAAGATCGAGTTGTATTTTTAGGATCAAGAACACATGATGAACTGCCTGAACTGTTGCATGTATCTGACGTTTTTGTCCGTCCTTCTTTGTCAGAAGGATTGGGAAATTCATTTTTGGAAGCAATGGCGGCAGAAATTCCTATAGTTGGGACACCCGTTGGAGGTATTCCGGATTTTTTGGTCGATGGAGAAACAGGCGTGTTTTGTCAGGTACGTGATCCTGAATCGATAGCTAGAGCCGTGCTACGTCTTCAAGAGAATCCTTTTTTGAGAAGCCATGTCATTGTTCAAGCGCGAAATACGGTATTGGATCGCTATGGGTGGGACGGTATTGCAAATGAAATAGGAGATCTGATAACCTCGCTTTCAGTATGATTTACGAACGTGGAAATGCGGCAAAACAGTGGATTTTTGAAGAGCTAGATCGCAAATTCGGCCAATCTTCGGTACGCGTGCTCGATCTTGCCTGTGGAGACGCAAAGAAGTGGAAATCGTATATCGCTGCGCATTCATCGACTCGCGTGATTGGAATTGATACGGATGCGAATGCGATTGAGCGCGGTAAGAGTTTGTTTGCAGGAGTTTCGCAGATCGAACTTCGCGTCTTTGATGCGCAGAATTTTATAAAGATTGCCACGTCGCAATTACCTCCTCGCAATGACAGGGAGGAATTATTCGATGCCGTTGTCGCAATGAGCGCGATTGAGCACGTTGTTGATCGTCCAGCATTTTTGAAAACTACATGGGACGCGCTTAGATCAGGTGGAATCGCATATCTAAATTACGACGCTGGTCATTTCAGATCCCACGACATAAAAGAGCGGTTGATGGTTCCGATCAGTCAGATGCTCGCGGTTTTTGGATTTGAAGGACCGTACATGAAGAAAGTGGACGACGGCGCGTTCCGCACACAGGCGGAAGCTCTGGGATTCAAAGTGACAGGAATGAAGAAGTATAACGCTCAAAAGCTCAAGGGATTAATGCGTGGAGCGCCGGATGATATATTGAACGATTGGTTCGCTTTTGAAGATTCTCTGAATGCGCGTTTTACACCAGAGAAACTTGATGACTATATGTTGTCCACCACGCTTATTCTAGAAAAGCCATGAAGATACTGCTTGCAACCGGAATTTATCCTCCGGAATCAGGAGGACCCGCCACGTATACAATGGGGCTGGCTTCAGCTTTGCGTTCGCGAGGACACGAAGTGATGATTGTTACATACGGGGAGACCTCCCCTAACCCCGATCAGATCCTCCCCCGTACGAAGGGGGAGTTAGAGGGGGTCGTTAGCGTGTCCCGCAACGGTGGTGCGGTTTTGCGATATTTTCGTTATGCCTGGCGAGTATTTTTACTCGCGCGAAAATCCGATGTTGTGTACGCGCAAGGTCCTGTATCGGAAGGATTGCCTGCAACGATAGGGGCCATGATAGCCGGTCGTCCTCTTTTAATGAAAGCGGTGGGAGACTATGCATGGGAAATGGCGATGCAAAAAGGAGAGACGCGGTTGCTCGATTCGTTTTTAGCGTCCAAACCAAAGGATATATTAAGTCGTATTGAGCGTTGGACATCTAGACGTGCGGCGCGAATGATTGTACCTAGCAAATATCTGAAAAGCGTTGTTGAGAAATGGGGAGTTCCGTCAGAAAGAATCGAAGTCGTTTTAAACGCGAACGAGACGCTTCCCGGTACTCTTGGTCGCGAAGATGAGCGTCGTGCTCTTGGCGTCTCTGACGAAGTTGTTATTTTAACAGCCGCGCGAGCCGTGCCATGGAAGGGTGTAGCAGAGCTTATTTCATGGTGGAAAGAATTGCCGTCGACGCATCTTTTGGTCGTTGCAGGTGACGGACCGGATCTCGAAAGCTGGAAAGACGCGGCAAAGAAAAATGGTGTGGAATCTCGTGTGCGCTTCGTTGGCAGGATTGATCGAGGGTCGCTCACAAAATGGTATGAGGTGGCCGATGCTTTTGTCCTCAATTCCGGATATGAAGGATATCCTCACGTCGTAGCAGAAGCCGCATCGCGCGGAGTCCCTTGTTTTGTCAGCGACCAAGGAGGTAACCCGGAGACAAAGGATACATTCGGAGATTTGATCACGGTTTTGTCGTATAACGAAAGAACCGCGTGGGTTTCGGCATTGTCCGCTGTAGGGGCGGGCTTGTCCCGCCCTGGACGCGGCGTCCCTACGTGGTCCCATGAACAAATGGTTGATTCAACGGAAAAAATCATTTTCGGGACTGACGATCACATGCAGGTTGTTATGGTGAGCTATGATCGTGATCTTCTCGATCAAACATCCGCGACTTACGTTCGAGTTTCGTCAATCGCGGGAAGCGGTGTTACGACAAAATTTGTCGTAATGCAGGGACGTATATTCGGAAATATCTTGAAAGGAATTCGTCTCGCCAAGCGTTTTCCCGGACGCACGATCGTTACGGCTCAAGATCCTTTCGCCGCAGGTCTCGTAGGATTCTTGATTTCACGATGGACAAATTCTCCTCTTGAAATACAAGAACACGGCGATTTTTATTCCGGCGCATGGGCGCGCGAGTCTTTGAAGAATCGTGTTTTGTCTTGGGCCGGATATCTCTTATTGCGACGAGCCGAGCGCGTTCGTGCGGTCAGTGAGAGAGTAAAAGAACATCTCGTAAGTAGTGGTATTTTTGCGGGAAAGATCGACGTGATTCCTGTCTCGCAAACTCTGCCAAATTATCAATTTGCTTCCGATCGAAAGAAAATTGATAATTGCAGGATAGTAGTTCCATGTAGATTCGTGAAACAAAAAGGATTGGATACGTTGTTGAAAGCGGCAAAGATTTTGAAGGATCGCAACGTGGTTTTTTCGGTTCAGTTAATAGGCGCAGGACCGCTAGAAAGCAAATTAATACAACAGATTGATCAAGAATCATTAAGAGACATCGTATCAATCCGCCCTTGGCAGGATCCTTCAACGCTTTGGAAGGATGCGGACATGTTCGTGCTTTCGTCCAACTACGAAGGATGGGGGAGAACTATCGTTGAAGCGATGGCCGCAGGGATACCGATCGTCACAACGGATGTCGGATGCGTTGGAT
>ERZ1292630.654-Hain-H41-02um-R3-654-length-35154-cov-7_pt1 | contig 35154 bp, 35 predicted proteins | sample MGYA00564408_ERZ1292630 | MGnify/ENA primary metagenome ERZ1292630 (study PRJEB36523, sample SAMEA6512641) | groundwater metagenome | collected 2019-01-08 | study: AquaDiva: Metagenomics assemblies of 32 groundwater samples
TGAGTGAAATTCCAATTTTGCGAAAAAGTGCTCCGGGCGCGACCCAAAGGAGGGTATTTTGGCTAAAAATCGAATAGCAAGCTATCCGATTTTCTTTACGCCAAAAACCCTCTCTTTGGGGTCCCGCGTCCTCGCAATTTTTTCGCAAAATTGGAATTTCACTCACCCTCCCAAAAATTGTATTTATAACTGCTTTCTTACTTCATCTGTTACACCTTCTACTGTTCCTGAATGTTTTCCTAATGCCCTTGTAGTTTCTTCTAATTGCGGATTGTCGTAATTTCTCAGTATGTGGTGTAGAATTTGAAGCTGTTCTGGTGCCATCCCTGAAGATAGGCAAAGATGTAGAATTCTATTTTGCACTTCTCTAGGAACCGTTTCTAGAGAAATGGGGGGGGTATTGTGGCTTTCTGTAGTCATATTTTTGAAAATTAAAGGCTAGGTGCGAACGCTACACCTTTTTCTTTTTTCGTGTCAAATTTGTTTTTACACTTCGCTGATGACGTCGAAGCCCTTGAAGCTTCCGGTGATGGCGAGGCCTATGATTTTTCCTTTGCAGAGGCCTTTCGCTTTGATTTGTTTTGCCGTTTCGTTGATGGTGGATCCGGAGCCGACGGCGTCGTCGATGAGGAGGATATTTTTGTATTGCTTTCTGCTTTCTACGATCATGGTTTTTTGTGCGTTCTCGATTCTATCTTCGAGTTTGCTGAGAGTTTTTTGTGGTACGGCGATTTCGGTTTTAAGTTTTACGATATTGATTTTTTCAGTTTTGAGATTTAGATTTTTTTCGAGTTCCCTCATGAACTGAACTTCGCGTTTCACGGTTGGTGGAATGAATCCCACGGCGTTGATTTTCCATTTTTTAATGCACTGATGGATCGTAGGCCCGATGCTTTCAGTGAGTTCCCGCATGAATTTTCGATTTTGGCTTTGTTTCGCGTAGAGGAGGAGCTGGCCGAGTTTTGTTTTTCCAAATCGTTCGATGCTGTAGAAATCGAGATAGAATAGTTTGTTTACAGTGGTGTGTGAGAAAGTTGTTTTGAGTTTTTTGGTTCCGTCGACGACGCCACTTTTTTTGTAGGTGTTATATTTACGGAGCGTTTCAACGTATTCTTTTGCGGTTTTTTCGAGTGGCTGATTTGTTCTTTTGCACCAGTATTCTAAACCCTGGAATCCTTGTTTCAGCTCTCCAGTTGGCGTAATGAATAGATAATTCGTGTCAATTATTTTTTGGAGTTTTTTCTCTATTTTTACTCTGTAAATATTTTCTTCGCGCACTTCTTCTTTGAGAAAATAAAAGACTTTTGGCGGTGTACCGACTTTGTAGATTTTATTTTTTTCCTGGAGTTTTTTGAGCTGCCTGAAAAGTGCCTGTGGACTGATTTGGATCGATTCCACGAGCTCTTTTGCGGTTGATTGCTTGTGCTTGCGAATGTACTCGACGATATTTGCGCCTGTGTTTGTTTTCACGTTTCCAGTATATATGGTTTATAGTTTAGTGTCAACTATAAACCATATCTTTTTACTTTATTCTTTTTCGTCAGTTTATTTTAAATACTTTCTCCAAAACGAACATGAGTACTAATGCGTATGCTAATGATGCGACAAATGAGACGAGTGAGACCCAGAATGCGTCCCAGCCGGAGTGCTTTGTTCCTCCGTTTTTGAGGTGGGTTTGGATGTCTTTTTCTTGGTGTTTCTTGGTGAAAGCGTAGATGGCGATGGTGTACATGACTGGAATGAGGTGTTTTGGAATGTGCACCATGATCGATTCGGGAATGAATGCGAGCAAGCCAAAAAGGAGGAGTGTTGTGATGGTCCCTATTCTGAGCGTTTCTTCTGCTTCGTTTATTTTTCCGAAATTTTCGAAGTTTTTACTCAGCATGTAGCAGCCAGCGAGGGGGCCGCCGAGATATGATGCGAAACTGATCCAGCCGATGGTGTAGAGTTTTTTGGTCATGGTCTCTATTTTATCATAGAGCTTCTGTTTCTTGCGGAGCGTATTTTGCGTATGTTGGTTTTTTTATTTTTCCAACGGCGAATCTGACGTATTTTCCTGATCCCATCTGCGTTTCTACTCCCAGACATTTGGTTTGAAGTAATACTTCTCGTGCAGTGACGCCTGGTTTTAATTTTACAAAGAGATAGAGACCTTGTGGTCCACCCAACTGTTCTTGTTCGATGTGATTTTGCTCTTCCTCGAAAAGGTTTTCGAAATTTCCGCTGCGGATTAAATAGTGATATAAACCTTTTCTTTCCCGTCCCCAAAATTCATGGAGTTCTCTGATGATTGCTTCTTGTTCTGAGGTCGCGCTTGCGATGGCGAACACAAAGGCTTCTTTTGACTGACCATTTCCTGCTCCGTTTGTCGTGTTTGTGTTCTGTATTTCTTTAAATATTTCTTCGTTTGCTGAGAAATACATACCAATTCTTTCTCTGCAGAATCCGTGTGTTTTTGAAAAACTTTCTACGAAAACAACGCGATTCATTATTTCTGGATCTGTGATGACTCCTCTCATTAATTCCTGCGCTTTTTCTGGCTTCAATGTTCGTACGTAGGTGCAGTCCAAAATGATTTTTGCCTTTGGATTATATTCAATGATTGTTCTGCATGTTTCTCCTAATTGTTCTGGTTTCATGTGTGTACCTGATGGATTTCCCACTGGTGTGATACACCATGTGTCCTGGTGATTTTCTTGTGTCAGATGCTCTCTATAAAATGTTCGTACTTGTTCTGGAGTCAGATGGAGGAGGTGTTCGGGATTTGTTGCAAGAGTGTGCACTTCAGCCGTTTTCCCTTTGTGACTTTCTCGTTTTACTATTTCGTGCCATGTTCCGAAACTATTGTCGGGTTGAATAAATCGTGGTCTTTGTGGTGGATCTGAATTTTCTGCTGCGTATACAGTGCTTTCGGCAATATCTTTTAATCCCCGCATAGCGCCTGCAGTGATTGTTGAGTTTTTTGTTAATTTTTCCGACAATCCGGGGACGGCAGAGAATCCATAATGTGGATCAAAATATCTCATGACCGATTCTCGTGCTTTTGGTGCACCTTGAGCTGTGAGATCGTATCCACTGCCGTATTCTTGATTCAATTCATGATGGTGTCTATGTGCTTCTTGTATTAATTCTTTTACAACTTCACGTGCAAAATCCGGAAGATCTACATCACCAAGAGCCATGAGTTCAATTTGATCTGGATTACTCTCGAGGATAGCAAGCACTTCCTTTGCAACTTCTCCGCACATAGCTGCATGGCGTATCGCCATTCCTTGAAAATCTTTTCTTAATGTTGGATCGTCGAATATGTTGTCCAGAAGTCTTTTGACATCCTCATCCGTCAGACTTTTTATTTCCTCCACGAAACTTTTTGCAATTCTTGCAGCATGTTCTACTACTATAGGATTTTTTGTTGTTCGTCCCGGACTCCTTTCGAGCATAAACATAGGGGTTTATGGCTGCTTGCCAAGTAAATTTGCTCGATTCTATATATAGTCTTTCATAAGGTGCCCCATTGAATGATGGCGCTAGATCTCACGGTTTTTGCATGGAGTCATTTTTTCGGTCTGATTTCTTTCATCCCATTCATATATTTCTGCAGTGCTTCCGGTACTTTCACACTGCCGTCTTTTTGTTGGTAGATCTCGAGAATCGGTATCAGGATGCGTGGGGAAGCGATCGCGGTGTTGTTGAGGGTGTGGACGTATTGCGTGTTTCCGTGTGCGTCGCGGTAGCGAATGTTGAGTCTTCGGGATTGGAATTCGTGGAACGATGAGCAGGAATGTGTCTCGCCGTAGCCTTTTCTGGAGGGCATCCAGGTTTCTATGTCGTTTTTGTAGTATTGGCCGCGGCCCATATCTCCGCTGCAGACAGCGACAACTCGATAGGGGAGTCCGAGGGCTTCGAGGACGTCTTCGGCGTTTTTCAGGAGCATGGCGAACATTTTTTCGCTTTCTTCCATGTCGTTTTTGCAGAGGACGACTTGTTCGACTTTCATGAATTGGTGGACGCGATAGAGGCCATGCGTGTCTTTGCCGTAGGTGCCGGCTTCACGACGAAAGCATGGGGAAATGCCGGCGTAGAGTCGTGGGAGTTCGCTTTCCTGGAGGATTTCTCCGCTGTGGTATGAGCAGACAGAGACTTCGGATGTGCCGATGAGGTTCAGTTCGTCTTTCTCGACGCGGTATGCCTGTTCTTCGCCGCCGGGAAAATATGCGGTTCCGGTCATGGCGGCGTCGTTCACGAGGAGTGGGACAGAAAAAGGACTGAAACCTTTCTCCATGAGCATGTCGATGGTGAGTCGGAGGATCGCTTGTTCGAGGAGGACGCCTTCGTTTTTGAGAAAATAATTTCGTGAGCCGGCGATTTTCACACCGCGTGGAAAATCAAGAATATCGAGTTTTTCGCCGAGTGCGACGTGATCCTGAATGTCAAAATCGAATCTCGGAACTTCGCCAATTTTGTAGAGTTCGACGTTTTCAGTGTCGTCTTTTCCCACTGGAGTTTCATCGGAATGAACTTGCGGAACGATCAAGAGCAAGCCATTTAATGCGTCTTCGACTTTTTTGAGTTCTTCGTTGAGATTTTTTTCTTCAGCGGAAATCTCTTTCATGTGCGCGAGCACTTTTTCTTTTTCTTCGCCTTTCAATTTCGGAATTTCGCTGGATGCTTTGTTTTTTTCTGCGCGGATTTTTTCGATCTTCGGAATGTAATTTTTTCGTTCGTCATCGAGCCGGAGAATTTCGTCGACATCGACTTTGATATTCTTGTTCTTTGCAGCAGTTTTGACCTTCTCTGCGTTTTCGCGAATGAATTTGAGATCGAGCATCGGGGATATTCTACGGATTTTTGTGAAGGTTTCAAGTTGGAGTAGGCGACACCAAAAAAGAAAAGAGCCATTTTGAGTGACTCTTTTCGTGGATTGCGCCAAAGAACCGTCGGATGCATTTTACTATTCTTTCTTTATTTTTTCAAATTGAAGTTTTGTTGTCAGCTTTGGCCATTTTATGTTTTTTTCATAAAAATGTTAGGTTTTGTTCATAAGGTCTTCTGTAGAATTTTACATATCAGCCTTTCGGGCTTATAATTTCTTCACCATGAAAAATATGAAAATTTCTCAGCAAATGCTTGTAAAGCTCGATGTTGCGGTCATGAAAAGGGGAAGGTACTTCATCGCTTATTCTCCGGCTTTGGATTTGTCGACTTTTGGAAAAAGTTTGAAGGAAGCCAAGAGTCGTTTTGCAGAAATTCTGGACATTTTTTTTCAGGAATTAGAAGAGGCGAATACGCTCGATGCAGTTTTGGATGATTTGGGTTGGGTCAAAGTGAAAAAACAATGGGAGCCTCCGCAGGTTGTTTCTCAGCAGTCTTTCAATGTCCATATTCCAGTAGGTGCTTAAATATGGGTCAACTTGGTTCAATCCATTGGAAAAAGTTTGAGAAGTTTCTTTTTCATGTGAACTGTGAATTCAAACGTGAAAAAGGTGATCATCGGATTTATTGGAAATCTGGTGTGAATCGTCCTCTTGTTATTCCGAGAGACAGGACGTTGCCGCCTTTTATCATTATGAATAATCTTCGCGTTTTGGGTGTTACAAAGGAGGAATTTTTGAAAGTTATTGGGAAAATGAAGTGAAATTTTATCGAATAATTTTTTTGAGCAACTCCTCTCCTTCCACCCACTCTCCAAACCCCGCGTCGGTGTTGATGTGACCGTGTGGACCGATGTTGATGAGCTCTGCGCCCCAGGATTTTGCGAAATCCTCTGCGCGCGCGGCGCTCACGAGCTTGTCGTCGCTGCTCACGACGGCGATCGTTTTGAAGGGGATTTTTTCTCGTGGAACTGGTGCAAATCCCTGAATTTCTTTGGGAAAATCTGGGGTTTCGGTGTCACTCGGGCTTATGAGGAGTGCACCTTTGATTTTGGCTTTTGAATGCGGGAAATACTCTTTTGCCCAGAAGGCGATGAGGGGCGAACCGATGCTGTGTCCGACGAGAATGATTTCATTTTCTTGGTGCTTTTCGATGTGCTTTTCGATCGACTCGTTGAGCGCTTTGACCCAGTCGTTTTTTTTCGGAAAATCCCAGTCTTTTTGTTCGACCTTGATGGCGTTTGGAAATTTTTTCAGCCAGAGACTTTGCCAATGCTGTGGGCCGGAATCGCCCCAGCCGGGGAGGATGAGGAGGGTGGGGGGCAAGGATTTAGGATTTAGGATGTAGGATTTAGAAATTTTATTCTTCCTCTTTTTTCTCGTCCTTGTCGTTTACTACCTCGCCTTCGACGACGTCGTCTTTTGGCTTTTCTTCGCCACTTTTTTCACCTGCCTTCGAATCTTTTTCTGCTGCTGCTTTGTAGAGTTGTTCTCCGATTTTTTGGACTTCTTCTGAGAGTTCGTCGTGGGCTTTTTTTAGCGCTTCACCGTCGATTTTGCTGACGTCTTTTTCTTCCAGGATTTTTTTCAGGGTGTCGAGTTTTTCGTGGACGGGTTTTTTGATGTCGTCGGAAATTTTGTCGCCGGCGTCTTTGAGAGCTTTCTCTGTGGTGAAAACGAGTGATTCGGACTCGTTGCGGAGTTTCACGGCTTCTGCTTTTTTCTTGTCTTCTTCGGCGTATTTTTCGGCTTCTTCCTGCATTTTTTTGATTTCGGCGTCACTCATTTTTGACGAATCGGTGATCGTGATGTTGCGTTCGGTGCCGGTCGCTTTGTCTTTTGCTTTCACGTTCAGAATTCCGTTCGCGTCGATGTCGAAAGTGACTTCGATTTGTGGGACACCGCGTGGTGCTGGGGGGATTCCGTCGAGGGTGAATTTGCCGAGAGATTTATTGTCCGCAGCCATTGGGCGTTCGCCCTGGAGGACGTGAATTTCTACCGACGGCTGATTGGCTGATGCTGTCGAGAATACTTGCGATTTGGATGTTGGGATCGTCGTGTTTCTTTCGATCAATTTTGTGGAAATACTTCCCATCGTTTCGATGCCGAGTGAGAGGGGAATGACGTCGAGCAAGAGCACGTCTTTCACGTCGCCCATGAGCACACCTCCCTGAATAGCGGCGCCGATGGCGACGACTTCGTCGGGGTTGATGCCTTTGTGTGGATCTTTTCCGAAGATTTTTTTCACGACGTCCTGCACGGCTGGCATACGAGTTTGGCCACCGACGAGGATTACTTCGTCGATGTCGGATGGTTTCACATTGGCGTCTTCGAGTGCTTTTACGCATGGAAGTTCCGTGCGTTTGATGAGGTCGGCGACGAGTTCCTCGAGTTTTGGTCGCGTGAGTTTGTGATTGAAATGTTTCGGTCCCGTCGCGTCAGAGGTGATGTATGGGATATTGATTTCTCGCTCCTGGAGCGAAGAAAGTTCACATTTCGCTTTTTCTGCTTCGTCACGCAGACGTTGGAGTGCGAGTGGATCTTTCGACAAATCGACACCGGTTTCTTTTTTGAATTCGGTGATCATCCATTCCACGATTTTGTTGTCGAAATCATCACCGCCGAGCTGTGTGTCGCCGTTGGTGGAGAGTACTTCGAACACTCCGTCACCGAGTTCGAGGATGGAAACGTCGAACGTTCCTCCACCGAGATCGTACACCGCGACTTTTTTGTCTTTCGTTTTTTCTTTGTCGAGTCCGTATGCGAGTGCGGCAGCGGTTGGTTCGTTGATGATGCGTTTCACTTCGAGCCCCGCGATTTTTCCTGCGTCTTTCGTGGCTTGTCTCTGCGAATCGTTGAAGTACGCTGGAACGGTGATGACCGCTTCTTTCACTTCTTCGCCGAGGAAAGCTTCTGCATCTTTTTTTAATTTTTGCAAAACCATTGCGGAAATTTCCGCAGGTTTGCGCGGTTTACCGTCGAGCATAATTTCCGCTCCGCCATCTTTGCCTTTCTGGACAGCGTACGAGAGGCGTTTGATGTCTTCTTTTGATTCGTCAAACATGCGGCCGATGAGGCGTTTGGCCGAGTAGATCGTGTTTTTCCCGTTGATGACCGACTGGCGTTTTGCGGTGATTCCGACCATGCGTTCGCCGTCTTTGTTGATTGCGACGATGGAGGGCGTAGTGCGATTGCCTTCTGCATTCGGGATAACTTCAGCTTTGCCGCCGCGCATGACGGAGACGCAGGAGTTTGTTGTTCCGAGATCGATACCGATAATTCTAGACATACGTTTTGTGGGTTAAATGTTGGGTCTTTTGAAAATTTTATTCTGCGGCGTCGAGCTGCGAAGTCTTCTTCTCGCCGTACTTTCCGTACGGCTCCTGCGAAAACTTCTTGTCTCCTTGCATAATAGAAATTTTGAAAAGACCGTGGGAAACTCAAAATGCTATTTAGCAGTCCAGATTATAGAGTGCTAGTTTCGGGGCGTCAAGATTTTTTGGACATTTTATTTTTTGTAATTTTAAGCCACCAGTCTTTGAAAAATGGAATTGTGAGAGTCGAGAGAAAGAAGCCGAGAGTCGGCACTATTGCGTTTGTAAATGGACTTTCTAATTTTGAAACGAAGAAAAATATGGCTATGACCACGTAGGTGAGAACTAGAATTAAGAATTTGCGAGCCCAGCTTGTTTCCCACGCCTTGTCGGCTTCAACACGGTTATTTCGAGTTTTGATTTCGTCGATTTCTTTTTTGAGTTCTTCGATGGTGGTCATGGTTTTTTTTGAGTTGATTTATGGTTTCACAATGTCCTCACCCCCCAATCTTCACCTTCGCCGGTCTCAGCACCACCGACCCCATCACATACCCTTTCTCCAGTTCCTCCAAAATCACCCCTGCTTCTCCCGCGGCTTGCATCAGCGGTTCGTGGAGCAACATGTCGACTTTTTGTCCAATGGTCGGTATTTCTTTCACCCCGCATTTTTCAAAAGTTTTTTTCAAAAGTTGATAAATCCCGTCGATGCCTTTTTTCTCTTCTGCCGGGAGTTTTTCGAAGAACGACTTTCCGCGTTCGAAACTGTCGAGGACGGTGAGGAATTCTTTCAGGATGTCGGCGCTGGCGTTGTCGCGGACTGCTCCGACTTGGGCGAACATGGTTTTTTTGTAATTGTCGAGGTCGGCGAGGGCGCGTTTGCACATGCTGGTCATTTGGTCGAGCTGCGCGCGGAGGAGTTCTTCTTGGTTTGGCGCTGGATTTTGTGCGCTGCCTGTCTGTGAATTTTCGTCCATAAATATTTTTTTAATTATTTTCTAAAAGTTTTTTGATTTCCTGGGTCATGACGATGTTGTAGGCGTAGTCCATGCGGACGGGGCCGAGGATTCCGAAGTAGCCGTGGTAGTCTTCGAATTGGTATTTGGTGACGATGATGGAGCAGCTTTGGATTTCGTGGAGGATGTTTTCTTCGCCGACGAAAACTTTCACATCTTCGCCGATGTCAAGGTTTCGCAGGGTGGTGATGAAATTGTCGCTTTTTTCTAGGACTTCGATGACTTCACTGGCGTTGATGGAGCTGCTGCGGAATTCTGGTTGTCGCAGGGCGCTGCTGAGGCCGAGGTAGAAAGTGCGATTATTGTCGGGGAGTGTGGCGAAACTGACGTTGCCGGCGGCGCGGGAGAGGAGGGCGACGGCGTCGAAAATTTTGCTGCGGGCTTTTTGGGCTTTGTATTCTTTGTGGACTTTTTGGAGTTCGAGGTGGACTTTTTTGCGTGCAGTTTCGTAATCGGCCAGCGTGTCGATGAAGTGGCGATAGCCTGTCGTCGTCGGGATTCTTCCGGCTGAAGTATGCGGCTGGTAGATGTAACCTTTGTCTTCGAGTGCGGCCATGTCGTTGCGGATGGTGGCGGGGCTGACTTTGAAACTGTAGCTCACGAATAACGTGTTGCTGCCCACCGGTTCGGCGGTTTCGATGAAGTGTTGGACGATGGCTTTGAAGATTTGAGTTTGTCTGTCCATAGCACTCGGGATTATAGAGTGCTGGATGGATTTTGACAATTTTTCAGTGCGAGAGTGTTTATTTCAATATATTTTTTTACAAAATCAATGTTTTTTGGCCTTTTTATAACGTTTTTTCTTATTTTTCTTCAAAATCGTTTGCGAAGAGAATCAACTTGATTTAGTGTCCGGTTGTTGATGTTTTCCTGAACATTACTCTTCTTAACCCCTTCCTTATGCGTTCTCGTCTTTTTAGCTTTTTACTGGTGTTGACGCTTCCACTCGTTTTGACTGGATGCTGGTTCGATAGTACGCCTACAACTCAGCCGGAAACTGTCGTTGTGTATCAGAAACCTCCTGAAACTGCTCAGACAGTTGAGGCTCCTGCTCCAAAACCTGCTCCTGTGAAAGTCATCACAAAAGTGGTGTATATCCAAAAAAAGGCAAAAAAGCCTTCTTCTGAACATCACTCAGAGCATTACCACACTGCGAAGAAACCGTATGGCCACGACTATCATCCAAGTTATGAGACATGGTGGCAGAAAAATTATGGCTACAACTACGGATATTATAACTACAATAAGCCAGTGTATTATTCTCCTTATGTGTATAATACGCCGAAGACTTATTATTATGCGCCAAAGACCTACTATGCACCAAAGACTTATTACGCACCTCAGACTTATTATTACGAGCCTCAGACATATTATAATCCTCCGGTTTATCAGTATCAGCCTGAGCCTCAGGTTCAACAGTATTATTACCAACCTGCTCCACAGCCTCAGTATTACCAACCACAGTATCAGGCTATTACCGTGAATACTGGTGTCCAGATATCTCAGTGGGGGAATTATGGTTATTTGCAACAGAATGTTGCGAACAATACGCCTGCTAGCTTTATCTATTAATTCTGATTCCTTGTTGGTGTTTTGAGAATTACTTGCAAATGCAACTGAGTTGCGTTAATCTCCGGTCATGGAAATTAACGCAACTCTTTTAGAAGAGCTCAAGAAAAAAGGTTTTCGCATGACGACGGTGCGATCGAATATGATCGACCTTCTGATCAAAACTCGTAGTCCGCTCACGGCGCAGGATGTGCATTTTTTGTTGTCTCAGAAAGGGCTCTTGGTGAATAAGACTACGATTTATCGGGAAATTCTTTTTCTCCTCGGGCAGGATATTATTCAGGAAATTCATTTTAGTGATGGGAAGATGCGTTACGAAATTGCGCGTCATCACCATCATCATATTGTGTGTGTCCAATGCAAGACGGTGAAAGATGTGATTCTCGAAGATGATCTGGCTGAGCATGAGCGAAAGATTGAAAAAAATAGTCGTTTCAAAATCCTGAATCACTCACTCGAATTTTTTGGCCTTTGTGAAAAGTGCCGGTAACATATTTTTATGCGACGATTTCTCTTTCTTGCTGTTTTTCTTCTTTTTCTCGCTTCGCTGGGCGTGACTTCGTATCTGCTCTATGAGCGTGAAAAGAATGCTGAGAATAAGCATGATTCTGCTATCAATGTGGTGGCGACTTTTTATCCAGTTGCAGAATTTGCGCGACAGGTGGGTGGGCCGTATGTGAATGTTTTGACCCTGGTAGCTCCGGGTTCTGAGCCACATGAATATGAGCCAACGCCACAGGATATGGCTCGTATTCGTGAAAGTGATGGGTTTTTGTTTCTCGGTGTTTTGGATTCTTGGGTGATGAAGATTCTCCCGGATTTTCAAAAAGCTCATGTTCCGACTTTGGATATTGCTTCTGTTGTGGATGGAAATTTTGATCCGCATATTTGGCTCGATCCGATATTGGTGCAAAAAGAGGTGTTTGCGATTCGTGATTTTTTTGTCAAAATTGATGTCCTGCATGCTGCTGCGTATCGTGCGAATGCTGATCGGTACGTGAGTTTATTGCAGAAATTGTATGAGCAGTATCGAACAGAGCTTGCGTCGTGTGATATTCAGGAAGTGATCGTTGCGCATGATGCGTTCTCGTATTTGGCTTCTCAATATCATTTGAAATTTTTGCCGATCGTGGGTGTCTCTCCTGAAGGGGAGTCTTCTGCGCAAAAGCTTGCGACTTTGACGAAAATTGCACGCGAGCGTAACATTCGCTTTATCTATTTTGAATCTTCTGCCAGCCGAAAACTTTCTGATACTTTGGCTTCTGAAGTTGGCGCTCAGACTTTGGTTTTGAATCCTCTCGAGACCTTGTCAATTCCTGATATGGCTGCTGGCAAAGATTATATTTCTGTCATGAAAGAAAATTTGCATAATCTTAAACGTGCCTATGTCTGCAAAGATTCGAAATAAACCGTGTATCAATTTCGAGAATGTTTCTTTCGGATATCGCGATGGAGATGTGCTGCAGAATGTGAATTTATCTCTTTTTCCTGGGGAATATGTTGGGATCGTCGGACCGAACGGTGGCGGAAAAACGACTTTGTTGAAATTGCTTTTAGGAATTTTACCTTTGCAAAAAGGATCCATGTTTGTGGATCCTGCCATGCGTATTGGGTATGTCCCGCAGCGATTGAGTCAGAGTGTTTTTGATTTTCCGGCGACGGTGGAGGAGGTGCTCGTGAATTCTCTTCCTCGGGGTGATCATCGCAAGGCTGTGGATTGTGCTCTCCAAATTACGGATACGATGAAGTACAAAAAGAGGCTTATTTCTCAGCTTTCTGGTGGAGAGCGGCAGCGTGTTTTTATTGCTCGAGCCCTCGTTCTTTCCCCGAGAATTTTGGTTTTGGATGAACCGGCGACCGGTGTGGATACGCCTTCACAGGATGTATTTTATCGGATGATTGATCGCCTCCATGCACTTTCGGGCATGACGATTTTATTTGTTTCGCACGATCTCGAAATCGTGGCGCGCGAGACGACTCGATGTTTGTATGTGAATCGTACGGTTACTTCTTATTCTTGTCCTGCAGATATCCTGCAACACCATCACCATGTTTGAAATTTTTCAATTTGAATTCATGATTCGGGCGTTCATCATCGGTATATTCCTGAGCGTTCTCGCTCCGGTGCTCGGACTTTTCCTGGTGGTACGGCGGTATCCGGGGCTTGCAGATACTCTCGCACATGTGTCACTCGCTGGTGTGGTGCTCGGATTTCTCCTGAAAATTCCGCCGCTCCTTGCGTCCATCGGAACAACGTTTCTTGCGGCGATTGGTATGGAAGCGGTGCGGCGCAAGAAAATTTTTGGAGAATCGGTGCAGGTGCTTTTCCTCTCGGGAGGACTGGCAATTGCGACTGTTTTATTGCGTTTTGATCAGGGAAATCGGCAGGAAATATTTTCTTTTTTCTTCGGAAGTATCGCGACGGTGTCGTGGCAGGATGTCTGGATTACCCTGATTACTGCGGTTTTTGCGCTCACTATTATTTCCCTTTTTTATCGAACTTTTTTTCTTGTCGCGCTCGATGAAGACCTTGCGCAGGCGCAAGGTGTTCGAATTCATTTCTGGAATTTCCTTTTTGTAGCGCTGGCTGCGCTGACTGTTTCTGTTGTTATGCGTGTTGTGGGTATTTTGCTCGTGGGGTCGTTGATGATTATCCCGGTGCTCGCGGCTTTACAGTTTGGATATGGATTTTTTCGTACAATGATGATTGCTATCGGTATTTCACTTTTCTCTGTGATTGCCGGACTTTTCTTTTCGTATTATATCGATTTGGCGACCGGTGGAGCGATTGTGCTTATCGCACTTTCGTGTTTTTTTGGGAGTTTTCTTTATAAACATTCTTCCTAGACTTTCTTTTCGATGTACTTTGCGAGGTCCAAAAGTCTCTGACTGTAGCCCCATTCATTGTCGTACCAGGCCATGACTTTGATCATGTTTCCGCCAATGACTTTTGTGAGTTTCCCGTCGATGATCGAAGATGCGGAATTGCCGACGATGTCGGAAGAGACGATCGGATCTTCGGTGTATTCGATGATATTTTTGTAAGCACCTTCTGCGGCTTTTTTCAGGACTTCATTCACTTCTTCTTTTGTGGTTTCTTTTTCGACTGTGCAGACGAGATCGGTCGCCGATCCATTAACCACTGGGACGCGCATGGCGAATCCGTCCATTTTTCCATCGAGTTCTGGAACCACGAGTCCGAGTGCTTTTGCAGCGCCGGTGGATGTTGGGATGATGTTTGCTGCTGCTGCGCGCCCACGACGGGCGTCTTTGTGTGTTAGGTCGAGCGTGCGTTGATCGTTGGTATATGCGTGAATTGTAGTCATGAGACCGTGTTTGATTTTGAAATGATCGTTCAGGACTTTTGCAAATGGTGCGAGACAGTTCGTCGTGCAGGATGCGTTGCTGAAAATAATATGTTTCGCGGGATCGAACGTTTCGTGATTGACGCCGTAAACGAAAGTGCCTTCCACGCCTTTTCCTGGAGCGGTAATCATGACTCTTTTGGCACCGGATGTGAGATGTGCGGAAGCCTTGTCTTTGTCAGTGAATGCGCCAGTTGCTTCGAAGACGAGATCAACATTATTTTCTTTCCATGGAAGTTTCGCTGCGTCTCTTTCCATTGAGTAGGGGATTTCGCGACCGTTGACGATGAGCGATTTTTCTGTGAAAGATACTGTGCCTTTGAATCGCCCATGGGTTGTGTCATATTTCAATAAATACGCGGCACTTTCTGGAGGATTTGGATCGTTGATTGCGACAATTTCGACCCTTTTATCGTATTCATTGGCTCGGAATACGATTCTTCCGATACGACCGAAACCGTTGATAGCGACGCGAAGCATGGGGGAGGGGTTAGGATTTAGGATGGAGTTGGCGGCATTATAGCAGGGGTTGGTGGAGTGGGAAGAGCTTGGTCCACCCACAGGGGGTCTGGAAGTTTATTTTTTTGAATGCTTTTAAAAAAAAAGAGGCTTTTGAAGCCTCTTTTTTGAGATATTTTTTGTGCTAGAAGTCAAAATCGTGCCGATCTTCTTGATCTGAGAATTTTCCTCCGCCGAGCTCTTCTTTCAAGTTTTCAATTTCTGTTTCGAGATCTTCACCTGCTTCGTCCATGCGTGATTTAATATCTTCAATGGCTTCACGATCACATGTGCCTGCTTTTGCAAGAGTGCGAGCTTCGTCGACAATAGTGAGCGCATCGCTGAATATTGTTTCTAGGCTTGATGTATCGAGTTTATTTCGTTTAAATTCTTTGATTACTCTTTCTATCTGTTTTTTGCCTCTATCAACTTCACTCACGATGCGTCCGATTTCTGAACATGATTGAATTGTTTCCCGGATTTGGTTGAAGCTTTCGTGAAGTTCATTGTTCCAGAAATAATCCTGGAGCAGATCGCGCGCCTCTTCCCACTGTTCGGCTGTGGCATAATTGCCAATTTGTTTGTAGTTTCTTTCACACTCTTTTACTTTTGCGTCTCCTTCAGCGAGGAGTGTTGATACATCAATTTTTGACTGTCTTGCTTGTCTTGACGCTTCCTTCATCGAGCGTGCAAAATTTTTGCAGGTGCTTTTATTTTCTTTCAATCCTCGGAAAACATCGTTTTGTGCGTTGAGGCCATTGAGAGATTCCCAGAGATCTGCTGCAACATCTCCAATTTCTGGTTGAATGACATCGTTCCGTAGGTCCTCGAAATCTCCTTGGGTGCTGATCGCCTGGAGGGCTTTTTTTGCTTTCTCGACTGCACCACAGAATTCTGTGACTTTTTTTCCTATTTCGATCGCGCTTTTTGATCCGTTCTTCTGACTTTGTTTTATCTGCCTTGTCATGTTCTTACATTCATTTGTTCGATCATTCATATGCCGGATTTCATTCTTTTTCTGATCCTGAAATTCTTTTTCAGCTTCTTGCTCATCCTCTAAATCCTGCATAGCTCCGCTATTAAATAAGCTTTGTACAACTAAGTTTGCAGAAAGCACGCCTCCCGAGATGGATCCTCCAAGTGCGAGAAAACCTATGAGGGCATAGCCGACAGTGTTTAAAGAGAATTTTTTCATAGGATTGGTTTTAGTTTTTATTAGTTTTATTTTACTGTATTTTCTTTGTTTTGTCAAGTATTAGCTTTATTTATATCGTATTATTATTTCGAGAAATATGAAAACAGATAACATCTGATGTTTCCGTTGAAGAGTTTTCGGTTTTTGTCTGCGTCGCGTTCGAAAAGTTGCTGGAGATTTTCGTGTGATGTGATGAAGAAGAGTGAGCAGTTTTTGGTTTGAGAGAATTTTTTGCCGAATTTTCGCATCATTTCTTCGACGTGGGATTTTTCTTCCAGGCGTTCGCCGTATGGGGGATTGCTGATGAAGGTGCAGTTTTCCAGAGTGTTGAAATCATATGTGTTGAAATCATTTTGCTCGAAATGGATTTTTTCGAATCCTGCGTTTTTGGCGTTTTCTTGTGCGACGGTGATCATTTTGGCGTCGATATCGGAGCAATAAATGCGACATTCTTCTTCGGGTTTTGCGGCCTTGCGCGCTTCTTCCTTCGCTTCTGCGATTTTTTCTGTATTCATCCATGGCCATTTCTCGAATGCGAAACTTCTGTTGAGTCCTGGAGCCATGTTGTGCGCAATGAGTGCTGCTTCGATTCCTATCGTTCCGCTGCCACAAAAAGCGTCGATGAGTGTGCGCCCTGGCTTCCAGTCCGAGAGTTTTACCAGTGCTGCGGCCAGCGTTTCTTTGATGGGTGCGACGTTCGTGTGCTTGCGGTAGCCGCGTTTGTGCAAGCTTTCTCCTGAAGAATCGATCGAAATCACAAATTGATCTTTGTTGGATTTGACTATGATTTGGAAAACAGCGCCAGAATTCTCTGGAAAAACTTCGAGATTATTTTTTTGTTGAAGTTTTTTGACGATCGCTTTTTTGACGATACTCTGGATTGCTGGTTCGGAATGAAGGATGGATTTCACGCTGGTGGCTGCGATAGGAAAGGCGTCGTTGGTGCCAATATATTTTCCCCAATCGAGTGCGTTGACCTGATTGAAAAGTTCTTCAAACGTCGTTGCAGTGAATTCCCCGATTTTTATCTGTACACGATCGGCGCAACGGAGCCAGAGATTTGCTCGTACAAGGTCGAGTTCTTCGCCTTTGAAAAAAATGCGTCCATCCTCGGTCTTGATTGTCCAGAGGCCGAGTTTTTTGATCTCGTCGTGCACGAGTTTTTCGAGTCCGAATGCGCAGGTTGCGATGAGTTCCATGGGAATTTATGCTATTCTTTCCTCCATGGTAGCTCCTCTCAATACTCTTCAACAAGCCCAGCTCGTTCTCAATCAGGGCGGCGTAGTGCTGCATCCGACCGAAACCTGCTATGGATTTGCGTGTGATGCGACGAATATGGCTGCGGTTCGCAATTTGTACGAACTCAAGAAAATGCCTTTGGAGAAGCCTTCTTCCCTGATGGTTGCGAGTTTTGAGCGTGCGAGTGGGTATGGTGAATTTTCTCATCTTGCTCAAGCTTTGGCAGAAAAATATTGGCCTGGACCTCTGACCCTCATTGTTCCTCGGAAAAACCTTCCTGAATTTCTGAATCCTGGAGCTACGACGGTTGGTCTTCGTGTGCCGTCACATGCGTGGACACTGGAACTTTTGAAAATGTGTAATTTTCCTTTGATTACGACGAGTGCGAATGTGAGTGGCCAGCCGCAGGCGTATGAAGTCGCTGAAGTATTGAGGCAACTCGGTGATGTGCGTCCTGGCTTCGTCGTGGATATGGGGAAAATTCCTTCAGAAAAACCTTCGACAATTGTGGAAGTGACAGGGGAGTTGGTGAAAATTGTACGTGAAGGACCTATTGCTTCTGCTGAGATTCTTGCTTTTTGTGCTTCTTTTTCTCGATTATGATGTGGGTGATTGTTGGCAGAATCGAGAGGACAATGATGATAAGAATGATCGGGAATACGTATTTTTCGGCGTCTGGAACCGTGCGGCCGAGGAGGTTTCCGGCTCCGATGAGTGAACAAGTCCAGAGAAGCCCGCCCGCGATGTTGTAGATAAGAAATTTTCGATATTCCATCTGTCCCACGCCTGCGAGTGTTGGCGTGAAAGTTCGTATGATCGGTATGAAGCGTGCGAGAATGATAGATTTTCCTCCATGTTTTTCGAAAAATGTTCTGGCTTTTTCGATGTGATCTTTGTGGAAGAAAAAAGAGTCTTCTTTTTTGAAAATTTTTGGGCCAATTTTTTTGCCGATAAAATATCCAGTACTGTCACCGGTGATTGCGGCTACTATCGTGAGAATCAGCAAAACCCAGATGTTCATATACCCTTGTGATGCGAGAAATCCTGCGGTGAAGAGGAGGCTGTCGCCGGGAAGGAAGAACCCTGCGAGAAGTCCGGATTCTGCGAAGACGATCGCAGTGATTCCGATATATCCGCCGGTTTTGATGAGAGCTTCTATGTCGAGCACGGTGGGATTGTACACGAAGTTGTTTTCAGTTGAAATCTTCGAAGAATGGTTGATGTATTTTTCACTGCTCAAACTTTTTATCCAATAACCAAAAAATTGTGCAAGAAGATGTGAGTATATTTTTTGTACTGTCGTTGACATTGGGTTTTTTTAGCTTTATTCTGGTCGATGTTCGGTAGAGTAAAAAAGTTATACGCATTCTTGGACAAAAATTTATCTCACATTTCCGTTCTTCGACAACCCGTTTCAGACTTCTTGAATCTGCATGCTGGTGATCTCATGATTGATGGGACTTTGGGGCTTGCTGGTCACGCCTGTGACGCCCTTCGGGCGATGGGCTCGACTGGTCATCTCTATTGCTTTGATCAGGATGAAAATCATCTCGCGTTTGCGCGCGACAGGCTTTTGCAGATTTCCTCGAATTTCACACTTTTTCATGCGAACTTTTCTGAAATGCAGGAACGTCTCGCATCTGTCGGAGTTTCGCAAGTGAATGGAATTTTACTCGATTTGGGACTCGCTTCTCCGCATATTGATGACCCGGAAAGGGGATTTTCTTTTCTGCGTGATGGGCCGCTCGATATGCGTTTCAGTCCAGAGCTCACTCCTGCGACTGCTGCGGATATTGTGAATACCTGGAGTGTTGCTGATCTGCAGACGATTTTTTGGCGCTATGGAGAGGAAAAATTTGCTCGTCGGATTGTGCAAGGAATTGTGGATTATCGTGAAGAAAAACCTTTTACCCGTACGAAAGAGCTTGCTGATCTCATCGTTCAGGTGACTCCTCGTTTGTATCACGTCAAAGTGCATCCTGCGACACGCGTTTTTCAGGCTCTACGCATCGCTGTGAATCGTGAACTTGAAGTTTTAGAAAATGTTTTACCGCAAGCAGTTTCGTTGCTGGCGAAGGGTGGACGGTTGGTGATTATCTCCTACCATTCGCTCGAAGATCGTATTGTGAAACATTTTCTGAAATCTCAAGCCGCTGAGTGTATTTGCCCTCCAGAAGTTCTGAGATGCGTGTGTCCCGGGACGCCAATTCTGAAATTGGTGACCAAAAAACCGATAGAACCTTCGGAAGAAGAGATATCCCAAAATCCTCGCAGCCGCAGCGCCAAAATGCGGGTCGCCGAAAAGTTCTAAACACTCTGAAAAGCCAAAGGCTTTGAAGAGAATGCATCTATTGTAGCCCTCCTACATCCTACATCCTCAATCCTAAATCCTTCTCGTGTACTCCTCCTCTCACTCTTATCGTTCGTTCTCTTACTCACGACCCCGGTTCGCTCCGCGACGGCTCCATCAGGCGTCTTCCATGCGGCGTTCTTCTGGGTCTTTTTTGCAATCTTTTTCTGGAATTTCGAATCTCTTTCGGTTGCCTTCTTTGGCTTCTTTGCGTGCCGTGAATTTCTCAAAAATTCTCCAGTCTTTTCGTTTTGGAACTGCGTTTTTTGTCGCTTCGGCGGTATTTTTTGTCTTGGGACTCAGTTTTATTACGCTTATTTTTTCCACGCATGAGGTTACAAAAGGCTACGTGCTGCGTGATTTGGAGTCGAAGCGTCAAGTGCTCCTCCGTGATAACAATGTGATCTCGATGCAGGTGGCGCAGGCACAGGCGTTGCAGGCTGTGTACAAAAGTCCGCAACTTACTCATATGCGTCATGCGCGCAACATTACTTATATGCGTGGAGAAACTACGATGGCGAGCCGGTAAGAGCTAGGAGGTTAGGATTTAGGATGTAGGACTTAGGAAGTTTTTCCCTTTTTTTCTGAACTTGCACCTTCTCTTTTCGTCCGTTACTCTTGGATTCAAGAAAACTTCATTTTTTAAAAAGCTTTCTCTATGGCTGACAATCTCCGTTTTTTCCAAACTGCTTCTTATACGTCTGGTGAATTGAGTAATGTCCAGAAATTTCTTCGACCGAGTGGTCGGACACTTATTTTGCCGTATGACCAGTTCGTGGAGCACGATTGTCGACATTTGAACGCTGAATCTGATGCGGGAAATCCGGATTATATTATGAAGCTTGCGGTGGATGGGGGATACAATGCTGTGGCGGTGCATTATGGTGTGGCGAAGCGATTTTGGCAGAAATACAAAACGCAGGTTCCTTTGATTTTGAAAGTGAATGGGAAGACGAGTTTTCCTTCTGCGGCGAAACCTTTTTCGACGTTTACTTCTTTTGTGGATGATGCGGTGAAAATTGGTGCAGTGGGTGTCGGATATACTTTGTATTATGGCAGTCCGCGCCAGGATGAGGATCTCCTCCAGCTCGCACAAACGCGCAAGGCGTGCGACGAAGCCGGGCTTCCTCTCATTGTGTGGGCGTATCCGCGCGGTGAAGCGGTGGATGCGAAGGGCGGTGCTTCTTCGAGTTATGCGCTCGAATCTGCGGCGCGCATGGCGATGGAAATGGGTGCGACGATTATTAAATCCAATGTTCCAAAAGCGATGAAACCGGAGTTTATGGATGTGAAAGATATTCCTCAGTACTACAAAGATGTGGAGAAACAGATTCTCGCGATGCCGGCGACGGAGCAGATGAAAGAGCGTGCGCGTCGTGTGGTAAAAGCGGCGGCGGGGATTCCGGTGCTTTTCAGTGGTGGCGAAGAAGTGACAGAAGATCAACTTCGTGATCATTCTGCGGCTTGTATTGACGCGGGATGCTTCGGATTTATTTTTGGTCGCAATATGTGGAAGAGGCCTTATGATACGGCGATGAGGATGACGAAAGAATTGTCAGGGCTTTTGGATGCGTAATTTTCTAATGGTTTGTCATGAAATCTCTTTCTCAACATCTCGGTGAACAGGGTGCTTCCGGTGAACTTCAGAAGCTTTTCGCGCTCCTTGCAGAGTCCGTGAAAGATATTGCGCAGATTATCGAGACAGGACGGATGACGGGTTACAGTGGGACAGAGAATGTTTTTGGCGAGCAGCAATTGAAACTGGATGTGGCGACGAATGATCTCTTGGTTGAGAGACTTCGGAATTGTCCTTTGGTCAGCGTTCTTGCTTCTGAAGAGCTTGATAATGAAATTCAGTGTCATGCGGACGGCGCTTATTCACTGGCTTTTGATCCGCTCGACGGTTCGTCGTTGGTGGATGTGAATTTTTCTGTGGGAAGTATTTTTGGGATTTATCCTGGAAAAGGTTTCATGGGTCGTACGCCTGGAGAAATGGTAGCAGCAGGAATTGCGATTTACGGCCCAAAGACTACATTTCTCGTAAGTGTTGGGAAGGGGACGCACGAATATGCTTTTCATGATAATGATTTTTTTCTGACGCAAGAGAATATGAAAATTGCGGAGGAGGGGAGTTATTTTGCGCCTGGAAATTTGCGTGCGTGTGCGAAGTCACCGCAGTACAAAAAACTTGTGGATTTTTGGTTGGAAAAGCAATATACACTTCGATATTCCGGCGGCATGGTTCCGGATGTTGGACATATTTTGAAAAAAGGAAAAGGGATTTTCGTGTATCCGGGCTACAGCGACGCGCCAGAAGGGAAGCTTCGTCTGCTTTTCGAATGTGGTCCGATGGCTTTTTTGGTTGAACAGGCTGGGGGAAATGCTTCTGATGGTCGTGTGAGAATTTTGGAAAAAAAGATTCAGTTGGTGACGCAACGAACACCGATTTTTATTGGGTCGAAGCTGGAAGTGGAGCGTGCTGTGGGGCATTTTGATGTTTGATATCTGTTTGCTAGAATCGCCTTAGATTGCTTCTTTAATCCTCCTCATTTCGTGTCTTCCGAAAAAGATATACAGCATTGGGTTGCTCTCTGCCAGAATGGTGATCAAGACGCTTTTGGTCATTTATACGATCAATTTGTTGATTCAATTTATCGGTATGTGTATTTCCGTGTGCGACAGACGGAGGCGGAGGATCTCACGGAAGCGGTCTTTGTGAAAGCCTGGGAAAATATCACGCAGTACAAACAGGGACAGTTTCGGTTTTCTTCATGGCTTTTTCGGATTGCGCACAATGTAGTGGTGGATCATTATCGTACGAGTCGTCCGGTGGAGGAGCTTGTCGAAGAGTACAAAGACGAACGTACTGATCGACATCCGATTTCTCAGACGGAGGTAAAATTGACTCATTCGATGCTGCGTGGGTCGATTGCAGAATTGAAACAGGTGTATCAACACGTTTTGGTTTTGAAGTTTTTTGATGATTTTTCGAATACAGAAGTGGCGGAAATTTTGGGAAAAAGTGAAGGAAGTCTACGGATTTTGCAGTTTCGCGCGCTGCGCGCGCTCAAAAAAGTGCTGCAAAATCGCGGAATCGATGCTTTTGAAGCTGATTTTCACCGTAACAAATGACCACTTTTTGCGTTTTAATCAATGCTCATGGACTTTTTACCTCTTAATGACGTTCCGGTTCTCAGCGCTTCTCAAAAAGAGCGCATGAAGAATCGTATTTTTCAGAGACTTGTTTCTCATCATCGTGAAGAGTCTTTTTTTGTCCGTGCTGCTGAGTTCACTCGAGAAGTTCAGCTTGGTGCTGTGCAGAAAGCGCGACTTCGAGAGCGTATTTTTACGGCGATTGCTCTCGTATCGCAGAAAGTTCCTCCGTTTTTTATATGGAAAAAATTTGTTTCTCTTGCAGTATTGAGTACTTTTATGCTTTTTTCTTTTGCAGTTTTTCAGCCGCTTGCGACCTTTGCGAGAGAGGCAACAACGCTGCAAGTTCTCCATGGTAATGCTTTTGTTATTCGTGACGGAAAAACTTTATCTGTTAGAAAAGAGGCGATTCTTTTCGAGGGCGATATTATTCAGACGGGCGCTTCTGCAGAAGCCGTAATTCAGTATTTTGATAATAGTTTTAGTCGTATTTCTGGAGAAACAAAATTAGAACTTCGTCGACTTTTCAAGGATCAGAAAGATTCGGGGATGATTGTGGAGGTCGATCTGAATGCGGGAAAAATGTGGTCGCGTGTTTTTGATCTCGTCTCGGATTCTCATTTTACGGTACGTGCACAATCTTTGATTGCGTCGGTGTATCACCGTGCAACTTTCTCTGTTTCTGCTGAGAAGCAGCAATCTTCGGTACAGGTTTTCCATAATGCTGTAGAAGTAAAGACTTCGGAAATTTCTTCTGCGAAACCGGTGACAAAAGGTTTTCAAGCTGTGGTCGCGCTTCCAAGTGCTCAATCTTCTGCTATCGAGAAACGAGCTACTGCTTCTGCTTCTGTGGAACCCCTTTCTTTGGAGAAAGATGAACGCCAATGGGTCGAAAAAAATCTTGCACAGGATGAGCAGATGATTGCGACCACCAAGGCTAGTATTCTTGAAGATAAGCCTCTTTTGGATCAAACTTCATTGCTTTTGAGCTTCGATCCTGTGGAAAAATCTCGCGTATCCTTCACTGTTTTGAATGAAAAATTTTCTGATCCTGCGACGACTCCAGCAATGAAAAAAGAAATTTTTACTGGCATTCTTGCTCTTTTGACTGACATTCAGACTCAGTCCCAAGCGCTGGCTTCCACCGATTCTGTGAAGTCGCAGCAGCTCGGAGCGCTCTTTGGAAATATTTCTGCTTTTTATAAAAAAGATGCTTCTCCGGAAATGCTTTCATCTCTCTATGAGACAGAACTTCGTTTTGCCAAAGATGACCATGCTCGTGCGATTGCTCTCACGGAACAGGCTTTTGCGGCGCTCTCTCTGGGTCAGGATTTCTCTGAACAGGGTAAGGCCGAAGAAGCTCAAAAAGCTTTTGATTCTTACAAAGATTTTATTGCTCAAGCTTCAAAATTGTCTGCGTCTTTGCCGGAAAAAGATGTTGCTCTTGATGAGAAAATTCAGAGCTCTCATCAGCTTTTTGCTGCTGTGAACATTCCAACAGTTGCTTCTCGGGTTTCATCCGAAAAACTTCCAGGGGCAGTTGATACACCTGTTGTAGCGTCTCAAGTTGTTCCTCAGCAAGATACTGTTGTAGAGGCAGTTCATCCTGTTGCGTCTGAAACTCCTGTAGTTCCGGTTGTCGCTGAAAAAGTTGAAAAAGAATTGCTTGATCCTCCGGATCCGAAGATGATTCCTCCGGAAGTTACGCTTCCAAAATTAGAGCTTCGCAAGCGTTAGAATACATTGTTTTCGAGAAGTCCGAGGACGAGGCCGAAGACGGCGATGAGTCCGCCGACGATCCAGAAACGCATCACGACTGTGGCTTCGTTCCAGCCTTTGAATTCGAAATGATGGTGGAGTGGTGCGATCGCGAATACTTTGCGTTTGAAGAACTTTTTTGATGTGAGCTGTATGATGACTGATAAAGTCTCAATCACGAAAATAAAGCCTATCAGAATGAGTGGGAAGATAGCGTCTGTCATCATGGCGATGACTCCGAGTGTTGCGCCGAGTGCGATAGCGCCCGTGTCTCCCATGTAAAATTTTGCTGGTGGAATATTATGCCAAAGGAATCCGAAAAGTGCTCCGCAGACGACGGCGCAGAATGCTGCAAGTATGAAGAGGCTTTTTGCGGCTGCAAGGATCCCGAATGCGCCGAAAGCGATGATGAGCAGTCCTCCGGCGAGCCCGTCGAGCCCATCGGTGAAATTGACGGCGTTGCTGGTGCCGACGAAGACGAGCATGAAGACAGGAATGTACCAGATCCCGAGTTCGAGATTTCCTATTCCTGGTATGTGGACTGAGCTATAGCCGAGTTTTGAGTAGAACCAATAGGCTCCTGCGGCGGCGAGAAGTGTCATCCAGAACATTTTTGGCTTCACGTTTAGGCCTTTTGTTTTTCCTGAGCCTTTGATGTTGAGATAGTCGTCGACGAGTCCGAGAATGGCCGTAGTGATGAGTGTAAAGAGTGGAAGCCATGTTTCTTTTCTGTTGAGGAGTGAGTGTTCAAAAACTCCAAAAATAGAAAGGAGTTTTGAAAATCCGATGACGAGCAGGACTGTTCCCCAGATGAGGATTCCTCCCATCGTCGGTGTGCCTTTTTTCTTTTCATGAAGCTGATTAAAGATCGTTGCTTTTTCTCCACTGGTTGCATTTTCACGAAGCTTTTTCCCCATTTTGTAATGATGGAGGAGTTTGATGAAGCCTGGTGCGAGTACGAGTGCGATGATGAATGCGATCGTACCGGAACTGAAGATGAAGAAGAGATTTTTGGCCACGAGGGAGAGGATTTAGGATGTAGGATTTAGGAAGTCACACGTCACACGTTACACATCAAATGTCACATGTTACCAATTGTAATGTTGCTCTACCCAGTTCAAGAGATCAATGCTTTCTTGAAATCGATTTGGGCTGTTGAGGACGACGATGAGTACTGGATAGAGATTTTTGGCTTCTGCGACTCCTACAAAAGAGTATCCAGCGTCATCGGTGTGTCCTGTTTTCAGGCCGCGGAAACGTGGGTCTTTTTTCAGGAGTACATTAGTAGCTTCCAAGTGATATTTTGTTCCTCGAATTGATTGGATTTCTTTCCCCGAAAGCGACACAACATAGCGAATAAAAGCGTTTCTGTATGCGTATCTTCCGAGATTTGAGAGATCGCGAACGGTGGAGTAGTTTTCTGGTCCATCGAAACCTACGGGATTCGAGAAATGCGTGTTGATGAGTCCGAGTATTTGCGCCTTTTTATTCATCTTGTCGACAAAATTCTTTATGGTTCCTTGAGCGTTGAATTCTGCTAATGCAAAAGCGGCATCGTTAGCTGAATGAATGAGTGCCGCAAATATGAGGTCTTGAACGGTCAATTTTTCTCCTGCATTGATCCAAATTTTCGATCCTCCCATTGCTGATGCGTTTTGTGTGATTTTGGCTATTTCATTTTGGCCATTTTCTTCTAGTACGACGAGCGCTGTCATGAGTTTTGTGATTGAGCCTATTTGGCGTTTTTCATCAATATTTTTTCCCCACAAAATTTCTCCAGTTCTCATGTCCATTACGATTGCTGCATTTGCTTTTATTTCTGGATTTCCTTCCTGTATTTTTTTGGGAATTGTCGATACTGAGAGAACTTCACTGTACTGCTCTACAGTTTGCTGGTCTTGTCTTTCTGCCGCTTTCGCAGTATCTGGTTGTGAGACCATGAGGCCTGCGAGATAGAGGGAGATGATGCTTGAAAACATGAGTTAGGATTTAGGATTGAGGATTCAGGATTGAGGTTGGGGTTGTTGTTTCGGTGGTGTTTGTTGTTGTTCCGGCCTCTTCGGTCTTTTCTGGTTTTTTTATGGCGAAGATTTGATCGAAGGGGTCTTTTAGTTCGTATTGGAGATAATCGCTTCCGAGATTGAGAATAATATCTGCATCGCTTGCGTAGGTCGGTGTCAGATATTCTGCTGGAACTTCATCCGTAATCATTCCAGGGATAAACTGCTGGAGAACAGAAATCATGGTGTTGATTTCTGGCGTGTTTGTTTTTCGATAATAGGTTGTGAATATTTGTTTTGAATCTTTTCCATTGCCATATCGCACAACATCGATGCAGTGTCTTTGAAAAATATCTTTTGTTTTTCCTGCGAGCATTGGCTTCTTCGTGCCGTTAAGTACTTGCACTTTTACATTTTTTGTTTGACTGTTATTCATGACGATGTCAATCATCTTCTGAATATCTTCGAAAGAATTTTTTGCTGGTACGAGAACTGATGCTCCACCATAGAGCTCTTTTTCTGGAGGGTAGAGGAATCCTCCACACCTTGAAGGGTCGTCGTGGATCAGATAATTTCCCATTCCCCCCTGATCCATTTTTGATCCTATTTCTGCGAGTGTAATCATCTCTCGAATACCAATGTTTGTCTCTATTTTTGGTTCTATGACATTGTAGAGATCTTCCATCATGTCCGTGTTATTCGTTATTCCCGCTTTCTTTGCTTTTTCTTTGATAGCAGAAATAATGCTTTGCTGCCTTGCTGATCTCGAAAAATCTGACGTGCTGTGTCTGCTGCGTGCATATTTCAGCGCTGTTTCTCCGTCCATGTGTTGCAATCCCTGAGGAATGAAAAACGTTTCGTAAAAGCCAGTTTCACCTTTTGGATACAGCGGATCGTTGATCATTTCGGGCACAAAAATATCGATTCCTCCAATTGCATCCACCACTTCTTTGAAGACGCTGAAGTCTATTTTGATGCGATATTGGATATCCATCCCTATCACATTTTCCATGTGCTGCTGAAGCACGTCGAGCGCGTATGTTGAGTCCGCGTATTCTTTTTTTACTGCAAAATACACGTTATTGATTCGCATTCCGCCATATTTTTTGTCTTTTATATAGAGATCTCGTGGGATTGAGACAAAGGTCACTTTGTTTTTTGCTTCATCGATACTGGCGATAATCATCGTGTCTGTGAGATCGGCCGCATCATGTCCTACGCTCCCTGTTCCAAGCAGCAGGATATTGGTATGTCCGTATCGATCTTCTTTCAAGTCTGTTGCGAGTACCGATATGATGCTTCTGAAGCTAATGCCTTTGACTGCTTTGAAGATTCCGAATACAAAAATCCCGAGTATGAGGAACGCTGTTATGAAGGCGTTTACTTGTGGAGTGAATATTCTATTTTTTTCTCGTGGTGCTTTGTAAGACAAAGTTTTTCGGCGAAATCCGTTCACCATTTTTTTTTGAAAAGGCATCTTTCTTATTTAACCAGAATAAGTGTAAATTTCAAATCCCCAATGGATGTTATTTTTATAGAAAAGCCTATCTCATTCCACTCTTTTTCTGTCACTTTTGCGTTTTTAAGGACATATTCTTCTATGTTTTCTGCGCTATTGCTCCCGAATATATAGAGACTTAATTCTCGATTGACTCTTTTTTCTTGTGTGAGCTGGTTGAGGCTCATGCCGTCAGGGCTTTCAAAAGCGATTTTTTCCATTTCTGTGAGTTTTTGACTCCATATTTCTGTGATTTCCTGCACTTTTTCGTTTATTTTAATCTCGGGGATTCCATTTTTCGCTCGTTCTTCCTGAATTTTTTGTAAAATTTTCTGTTCTATTTTTTGTACATTTTCTGGTGTCATTTTATCGGTTGAAAATTCTTGTACGGTGATGAGTGCATTGTTTTTTGAAAGCGCAAATCCCAGGCCAACTCGTGTCCATTTTTCATCCATTATATTTCCGCGATGCCCTGGACTTGCGAGGAGCCCTTCTAGGGCATGTCGAAGTGAAAGTGATTCTGCTATGTTTTCTCCTACTCCAGTGGTGATTTTGAGTTTTTTTCTCCTGTCTTCCGGGGTTTCATTCTGCTGATTGACGTGACCGAGATATCCATTTTTTGCCATGTCCTCGGCATGGAGTTGTGCAAGCAGGTTTAGTTCTGTGTCGATTTTGACTTGCGGGATTGCGTAATTTCTCCTGATTTGATTGATATCTTTGAGCATTTTTTGTGCGAATTTTTCTTTTTCGACACGTATATCTGGATATTCGGCATCTTCATATATTTCGAAATAGTCCGGAAGGAGTGGGATTTTTTTGCCGATATAGACTGGCGTATTGATCACTGCTGAGCCACCTTTATCGTTTACTTCGATTTGGTATGTTCCTTCTGTTTTTGGCGTGTAGGTAAAAGAATATGGAACTCCTTTTGGAATCGTTTTTATTTTGAAATAATTACTTTTTTGCGTGCTATTTATGATGATTTCTTCTACTTTTCCTGATGGTGTTTTGATGACCGCCGTTTCTTCTATTTCTGTTTTTGTTACTCCGTTCACTTTTATAGGCTCTGGTTTTTCCAGTTTTTCTGGGATGCCTTCATAGGTGATTTCCTCGTCCTGGTTTTTTTCTTTGAGTGCTCTTGTAATTTCAAATTGTTTCGTTCCGATTCCTTCGATTTCTATTTTTATTATCCCTTCTTTGAAATTTTTGAAGTCTTTTTTTGCTAGTACAATGCTTGTTATTTTGTGTTTCACATAATATATTCTTTCCCTTTTTGAGGATTTCGTATTTTTTTGAATGAATGTGATTTTCCTCAGAGGCGTGCTTGTTTCGGTTGTATTTTTCCATGAGAGTCTCGTTTCTCCGTCGACATATTCGAGACGTATTTTCCCAGTTTTTTGTGCTTGTACGTGAAGTGCGGCCTCTTTTTCTTCGATTTCTTTGACATGTACTTCGGTGACCGAAACATCGCCTTTTTCTTTTGTGGTTGCTCCAAAAAAGTATTTCCCTGTTTTTTCGAAATGAAACGATGCCTGGAATTCTCCGTTTTTTATTTTTGTAATAACATTTATAAAATATGATTTTTTTTGTGCATCTTCATATGTGAGAAATATTCTTATTGTTCCACTTTTTTCTTTTGTTTTTCCTGTGAAAACTAATATTTCGTTTTTTGTGAAAACTGTCGGAATCTCTTCGTTAAACTCTATGCCTTCGAAGAACCCCCTGGGTATTTTCGATGGCAATTGTCTCGATGCTGCATTGATTGCTGGTGGATTCGGTGGATTTACGACTGTGTCTTCGAGCAGAAATGCTTCTTTGTCGATAAGATTTGTGTTTGCTGCAAGTGCTGATCCTGGAAAGATCATGAGCATTACGAGCAAACCGAGTATCCATTTTTTCATCATGCGCTATTATACTTTTTATTTGCCGTTTTGGTTCTTTTTTGTTAGTTTTTCCGCATGACTCAAAAATTTTTCATTTCATCTCTTCTTGTTTTTTCTCTCGTTCTTTCTGGTTGTGCTTCGAATTCCAACGTCAAACCTCCGCAGGAGCCTCTCGCTCTTCTCCAGCTCTCGCAGAAAAATATGCAGGGTATGATGGCTCTTTCGAATGATGCGAATTTCAAAATCCATTTTACTGGAAAATCGAAGGATGCGAAAAGTTCGTCTTTTGATTTGAATCTTCACGTCAATATGCAGCAAGATTTTGTTGATCCAAAGTCTTCTTCGATGCTTTTGGAGATTGATGGTTCTCTGGATGGCGTGAGCTCTGCTGTAGAGAAGAGTCCTTTCCCTCTTTCTCTTGCTGCGCAGATTTTTGCTAATAATTCTGCTGCTTATATCAAAGTTTCTTCATTGCAATCAAAGGAAGAGCTTCTTCCTCCTGAAAGTCAGAAGCAATTGATTGGTCAATGGTGGCAAGTGCCTCTTCCTCCTGGCGCTTTTGAGCAATTTGTTGCTGATATTCGTGTTCAGCAGTCTGTTTCTCAAATTAGTGCTTTGTCTGGGCAATCTTTGGATTTTCCTGATTTTTTCAGTGATCGAAAATATCTCGAAAAACTTGATTATGAAGGCGTTTCTTCTGTGAAAGCAGGAGATAGTTTCCGCTATACATTCTCTTTTGGAAAGGTTTTCTTTGATGCTCTGAAGATTGCTCTTTCCAAGGGTGAAAAACTCTCTGATACTCAAATAAAAGATTTTGAACAAGTTCTTTCTACTGCTACTGGTTCCGGAGAGGCTTTTGTTTCTGTGGATGGTAATTATTTGGCAAAAATGGTTTTGAACGCTGCAGTTCCTCATTTTATTGACTCTGAAGGAAGCGAGGGTTCTGTCGATTTTCATTTTGATGTTGAGTCTTATGATTTTGGCAAAAAGCCTGATTTCAAAGTTCCTTCTGACGCGAAAGTGTTTGATCTTGCTGGTTTTCTCGGTAATTTCTCTGCTGCAATGCAGCAATAGTCGTTTTGTTTTTCCAGTTTAAGAATTTGTTAACTTCCGTTCATGTCGATCTGGTATGAACGGAAGTATGTTTCGAAGTTTTTTCTGTATTATTGTTTTCCTGTTTCTTGTGCGCGTGGGGTTTTTCATTGTGGATCTCGTTCGTTTTCAGTCAGTGGTCGATATGCAGGCCTTTTATACGTTCTCTGGCACTGTTTGTAGTGATCCTTCCACGGTTTCCCGGAATGATGACAAGACGACGTTTCTTTTCTGTATTGAACATGTTTCCAGCCCATTTGCTTCTTTTGATGTTTCTGGGCGTCGATTTGTTTCTGTTTTTGGTTTTCCGGAGCTTCATCGAGACGATATTGTTGTTTTGAAAGGTCTTTTTCGTCCTGTGATCGTGTCAGTGGACCATGATCATTCTTTTCTTTTTCCTCTTCGGCAATTTCTTTTTTTGCGCATGAAAAGTATTTTCCGTGAACCGTCAGGAAGTTTCCTTTCGGGAATTCTGCTTGGAATTCAGGGATCACTCCCTTTTTCTGTTCAGGAGGATTTCCGTGTTACAGGATTGACACATATTCTCGTTTTTTCTGGTGGAAATGTGTCTTTTTTTATTCTTTTTTTGAATATGTGCCTTGGATTCATGGCTCGTCGTCAGCGATCTTTTGTCCTTATTGCTGCTATTTTTCTGATCGTCGGACTTTCCGGTTTTTCTCCTCCGGCGCTGCGTGCGGCGCTTATGGGTACGCTCCCGCTTCTCGCACTTTTCTTTGGGCGTCGACGTGACGTGAAGAGGTTTTTCTTTCTCAGTGGATTTGCATTGATTTTTTATAACCCCTGGCTTGTTTTTGATTATGGCTTTCTCCTGTCTTTTTCTGCCACTTTTGGCATTCTTTTTGTGTATCCTTTTTTTGAAAAAACTTTTCTTGCACGTTACTTTTTTGGCAAAATTTTCCTACTGACGATTGCTGTCCAGCTTTCGAGTTTGCCGATTTTCTTTTCTTTTGGAAATTTTTCTTTGATTGCGCCGGTGACTAATACTTTGCTTTTACCTTTTTTACCGTTTTTCCTCGTGTCTGGAATTGTGGCTTTTGTACTGCCTTTTTTGGCTCCTCTCTTCTCTGTGTGTGTGGATTTATTTCTTGGTCTTTTGCATTTGTTTGCGAAGATTCCTTTTGCGAGCGTGGTGGTACCGTCGTTTCCGATTTTTCTTACAGTTTTTTATTATTTTGTTTTGTTTGTGAAGACTTTTGAAAAGGATTAATTGTTAGGCCGCAATCTTCACCAAGGTATCTTCTTCGAGTTCGTCTACTATCGATTTTATCAAATCTTTCTGCGCTTTTTCGTCCATCTTTGGATTTTTTATTAATACTCGGTCTACGATTTTTTGTGCCATTCTTATGTTGTCGTTTTCTTGTCGGTGCTCGAGTTTTTCGCCGCTCAATTCTTCACCTTTTTCGTCTGTCATGGTGTATGCACGGCTGCGTGCGTCTCTTTCATTTCCCGTGGCGAATTTCGCTTTTTCTTTTTCTTTGAAGAATCTTTTTTGTTGTTCCATGGTGCTTTTATCGTGTTTTTTGTGCTGGGTCATTTCCAGATTTTGGACATCTACTGCTTCTCCTGTGTTGCGATCGAGAATCATTTCTCCGTCGGTTTCTTCGAAGAGTTGGCCGGCGAGGCGTGCGACGTTTTCGTCTCGATGCCCTTCCTTGTTTCTTGCTTTGAGACCTCTTTTATCCTTCTGTCTTCTCTCGTCGAGAGAGATGATTTTTGCGTATGTATTTTGAATTCGCAGCGCGTCGAGATCGATGGCCATGGTGGCATCTTCCTCTGCATCCTGAATTGCTGCGACCGCGTCTGGACTCTCTCCGAGTAACAGTTCGATTTGTTTCAAGCGCTCATTATTGTCTTTGTCGTCAGGATTTTTTTCTTTGATCATTTTGCGAATATCTTCTTCTGCTTCGAGATTTTTATTTTTTTCGAACCGTTCAGCAATCTCTTTGAGCTGAACCGTTCCCATTTTCTCATGAAGATTTTTGACTTCTGTACCTGCTTTTTCGAGACTTGAGAGCTCTTTGTCCAGCACTTCACCCTTGTCTGGCATGATTTTTTTCAGGAGTAAAATTCTTCCAGAGAGGTCTGCGTCGTAGAATTCTTTCTTATTTTTTTCCTGGATTTTCGGATCGAGCTCTTCGAATTTATCGAGTACGTGCTCGCGCTGTGGATTGTCGAGATCTGAGTGATCTGCCATTTTTTTGAGTTCCTTGGTATCTTTCAAATCGTTGTCGATCCACTTGTGATATTCTTTTGCACTTTTTGGAGCGATTACATTTTTTTTCAATTTGTCTTTTACTTTATTGTGCAGTTCTCCGCGAAGTTTTGCTTGTTCTTTCATGTCTTCTTTAATTTCTTTCAGCATCCCCAGGCGTTTTTCGAGTCTGCTATTGTAGAATGTCGTTTCGTTTTCTTTTTGAATTTCTTTCGGGAGATTTTTGAATGCGTGGAGACTTTGTGCACGGCGTGGATCTTTCAGTGTGTTTTGTCCTTTGACGATTTTGATCTTGTCTTCCAATTTGACGCCAACAAATCTCTTTTTGTAATCTTCTGAACTGGTGTGACAAATCATTTGTTCTTTTTCGGCCTTTGTGAGCATTTTATCCCATTCTTCGATCATTTTTGTATGTTCTTTGACTTCGTTGGCGACTTTCTCTTTCTTGTCGACCGTGAGATCCCAGAAATCTTTGTAGAGGGCTTGTACGAGGGCAGGGGAGCCTTCGTATGTTTTTGCGTATCCCTCTGGCACTTTGACCCATTCATCGAATTCTTTTGCCCACTGCTCTGCATTTTTCACTGAGAAATCGCTTTTTTCTAGAGCGTTATTGATATTCTCTTTTTCTTTTCTACTGTAGAATTTTGATTTGTCTGATTGTGTCCATTTCTTGAGGACATCCTTCCGGAGATCTTCCCTCATTTTCACCAGGATTTCTTTTTGCTCTTTCTCTGTTTTTGCTTTTTCCCACTGGCTTTCGAAAGCGCTTCGTCTCTCCGATGAGAATTCATTGTATGTCTTTTTGTTTCCTGCAAATGATTCTTTTGCATTTCTCTTCGAGGTTTCTTCTTTCATCCTGTCGAGAATTTTTTTCTGATCTTCGACGGATGCATCTCGGAATCTCTGCAGTTCTCCATCTTTTGCTTCTTTTTCATAGATTTTATTTTTTACTCCTTCGCTGAATTGATCTTCGAACTCCTGGATATTTTTTTCGAGGCTCTCGATATAGCTTCCTTGTTTTTCTTTGGTTTCTTTCGATCCGAATGCTTCGAGATGTTTTGGAGATGCTCCGACAGTTTTTACCAGCCGATCGCGCATTTCACGAATTTCTGCTATTTCCTCATTAATCTTCTGGAGACGCTCTTTTTTTCCTTCCAGTGTCTGTTGGACGAATTCCTTTTTCTTTTGATCGAGTGGTGCTGGTCCATTTTTCCCCTTGATAGAATCAAAAAGTTCACTGTTGCCTTCGAGTTTTGCGAAGTATGCACGCGTTGTTTCCTGGGTGTCTTTGATCGTTCCTGCAACTTTTTCTTCGAACTTTTTCACTTCTTCTGAATTTTTATTGCGGCCGAGTTCGATAACTCTTCGCTGGAGCTCTTCGCGCTCTTTCGAAGAAAGTTCGGTGGCTCCTTCGAGCATTTTGTGAATGTCGACAAGTTTCTGGCCGATCGCTTTTTCGCTGTCGATGGCGTCCTGGGCTTTCTCACCTTTCTTCACTTTTTCCATGGCTTCATCGCTGAAATCGCTGTTTTCTAAATCAGGAAACTTGTTGGTGTCTCTCCTCGCGAGGCGTGCCGGGAAGAGGGAAAATGTTGATTTTTGAGTGTGACGAAGCATATTGAGCGTATAGAGTACAATTTTTGGTGGTAAACGTCAATGATGATTTTTCAAAGCTAAAAGTGGAGAACTTTTAGCTTTGAAAAGTATTCTTGGTATTATTCTCAGAATAGCCACAAACACTCCAGAATTGGAATTTATAGCGGACAAGTATTTTTTCCAATAACAGCATAGAAGCCGCACCAGCTGAAGAGTCCTTCAAATAGTGCAAAGCCAGAGAAGAAAAGTAGGATCGGATTCCATGAAGTGGTTATTGCCCAAATAAGTAATCCAATCCAAATTGCTAATCTCAGGACTCTGTCGTACTTCCCGATATTTTTATGTGCTCCTCGCGCTGAACTTTTGGCAAACTTTTTCAATAAAAAGCGATATAAAAAGCCGAATATAAAAGCGAGAACATACATGATGAGAATATATCCCCAGCCAAAAGGCGATTTAATAAAACTTATCGGTGGCAAGTACCCCAAACATAAGACACGTTGCTTCAGTTGGCAATTTGTGGTCTG
>ERZ1292630.656-Hain-H41-02um-R3-656-length-35114-cov-164_pt1 | contig 35114 bp, 37 predicted proteins | sample MGYA00564408_ERZ1292630 | MGnify/ENA primary metagenome ERZ1292630 (study PRJEB36523, sample SAMEA6512641) | groundwater metagenome | collected 2019-01-08 | study: AquaDiva: Metagenomics assemblies of 32 groundwater samples
TGAAGCGAGGAAGGCAGTCGCTTAACCAGGTGTCCACGGAATTGGGGGAAGGTCAACCACCATGTAGATACACAACCACACGAAGAGCATCCATCCAAGAGGGGAAACATACCGACGAAATTGAGCAATAAGATCTTCGTTTCTCAGCAGGGATTTTCGAAAAAAATATCCAGCTGTGATCAGGAAGTACGGAACCCCAACCCACCAGAGTAAATACCCGGTGACGACTACGGGTTCAGCGAGGATGACAGGGAGATGCCCCTCTGCAAACCGTGAGAGATTTGGGACAAAGGTGGAGGTATGCCAGAGGATCACCGCAAAGATGGCGAGCACCCGAAAACTTTCTATACTCGCTATGCGCAGGGTGATCAAATTTTACCTCCCTCTGCGATAAGACCGATCATGCCTGCAGACAAGCACGAAGATGTCCGCATCATACAGACACCCTTCAGGGCTATAGTCTAGATGGCGATAGTGCTTGAGCTCGGAAGAAGTTCATCCAGCACGGTGAGTCCATTAATTTCGAGGGAACCACAGCTTGTTACAGCATCCCCTTCGTGGAAAGCACTTTCCCCGCCAGCCGCTCTTCCAGCATGGTGGCTTGATCCAGCGCCTTGGCGAGTGCCTTGAAGATCGCTTCCATGATGTGGTGAGGATTGCGGCCATAGAGCAGATTCACGTGCAGATTCAGGCCTCCGTGCGTCACAAAGGCCTGAAAAAAATCCTCGAACAGGCCGAGATCGAATGCCTTGATCTTCCGGTCCGGCAGATTCACGTTGTACACCAGAAATGGCCGGCCACTCAGATCGACGGTCACCTGGGCCAAGGTTTCATCGAGCGGCGCCGAGGCAAATCCAAATCGCTTAATGCCAGCCTTTTCTCCCAGAGCCTGATGGAAGGCTTTTCCCATGACGATCCCGACGTCTTCCACCGTATGATGTTCATCGATATCGAGATCGCCCTTGGCCTTGACCGTCAGGTCAAAAAACCCATGCTTCGAGAGCAGTTCCAGCATATGGTCGAAGAATCGGATACCGGTGTCGATCTTCCCTTTCCCGCCCCCATCCAGAGTCCACTCAACATGGATATCGGTCTCTTTGGTAGCCCGATGAATGCTCGCCTGTCGTGGGGCTGACCCGTTCTTCTTCATGAGAACCTGCTCTGCGCTGATTTGGCATGCGCGTCGAACCCTTCGATCTGCGCCAGTCGAATTAGAGGATCTTTGATTTTGGCTAATTCTTGTTTCGTGTAATGCACGATGTTGCTCACCTTGACATAATCATTGACGGACAGGGGCGAGAAGAACCGGGCGGTTCCTCCAGTCGGTAAGACGTGATTTGGCCCTGCAACATAATCGGCAACCGACGGTGGCGTATAGCGCCCTAAGAATAGCGCGCCCGCATGGCGGATCTTTCCCAAATAATCGAACGGATTATCCACCGAGAGTGTCAGGTGTTCGGCCGCGATTTCGTTCGCCACCTCGATTGCTTCGTCCATAGTGGTCACGACGAAGGCTACTGAATGACGGGCAATTGATTTCGACGCGATCTTTTCACGTTGGAGCCCTTTCAGCTGACTCTCGATCAGCTTCGACACATCCTTCGCCAATCGCTCCGAGGTCGTCACAAGAAACACTTGTGCGTCTTCATCATGCTCCGCTTCGCAGAGTAAATCTGCCGCGACGTGGGCTGGTTTGGCATCAGCGTCTGCTACCACAAGCAACTCACTGGGGCCTGCAACCATGTCGATGCCAACCGTGCCGTAGAGCAATCGTTTGGCTGTGGCCACGTAGATATTTCCCGGCCCGACAATCTTGTCGACCCTCGCGATGGTGTTCGTCCCATAGGCAAGGGCCGCGACTGCTTGAACGCCGCCGACGCGATAAATCTCCGTGACTCCCGCAATATCAGCTGCGACCAGCAAATAGGGATTAATCCCGCCCTTCTGGGGCGGAGTGACCATCACAATGCGTGGGACACCGGCAACCTTGGCTGGAATCGCGCACATCAGCACGGATGACGGATACACGGCCTTGCCCCCCGGGACATACACCCCTACCGCATCAACTGGGCCAACGAGCTGCCCCAAGGTGGCATCCCCATCCTGGTACATCCAGGTCTTGGTCCGTTGCCGTTCATGAAACGACGTAATCCGTTGAGCGGCCAGCCGCAGCGCATCTCCCTCATCCTTTCGGATGTGGAAATAGGCATTCTTGATCTCTTCAGGAGTCACACGCAGTGCGTCCGGCTTCAACGCGACCTTATCGAATTGCTTGGTGTAGCGGAGGATCGCTTTATCTCCTCCCTGCTCCACCCCTCTCAGAATAGCCTGCACGGTTTTTTCAACCGCCGCGCCGGTTGTCCGTCCGCGAAGTGCAATTTTCTTTAGGGATGGGAGAAAGCTGCGATCCGCTTGCGTCACGATTTTCATGAGCGAGCTGCCTTCCGCTTGCGCGCGAGTACCGTCGAGGGGCGACCGTTGCGGGAGAGAACGCTCTGACTCCGCACCGCTACCCGAAGTTTACGAATCAACTCCATCAGTGGCTTCTGTTTGAGCCGAAAACTCGCCCTATTGACGATGAAACGGGCTGTCGATTGAGTAATGACCTCGATCTCGGCAAGATCATGGGCCTTGAGTGTGCTGCCGGTTTCGACCAAATCCACGATCCGATCTGCCAGCCCCACAACCGGAGCTAACTCGATAGAGCCATACAACTTGACGATCTCGACCGGAATTCCTCGCGTATTAAAATAACGCTCGCTGATCCGTGGATACTTCGTCGCAATGCGAATCTTCGACGAGAGGCGATCATGTGCCCCCTCTCCCCGGAGCGCGGCGACCGAGATTCTACACGCTCCGAATCCTAAATCCAATGGTTCGTATACATCACTTTCCTGCTCTAGCAAAACGTCTTTCCCGACGATTCCGGCATCCGCTCCCCCATATTCCACATACGTCGGCACATCGCTGGGCCGAACGATAAGGAAGGTCATCTCGTTCTCGGGGCTGACAAATATCAGACGACGGCTCTCGCCTGACAGCCCCGGAATGTCGTAGCCGGCTCGTCGGAAGAGCTCCAGCGCGGACTCCATGAGTTTTCCTTTTGACAGAGCGATCGTCACCATACCTAACCCCTAGTGTATCTTCGTCGGCGACTTTTGGCGCTGAACCTCAGCCCCCAATGCACCTAATTTCTCTTCAATTCTCTCGTATCCCCGATCAAGATGGTACACCCGTTGGACGTGCGTCGCTCCCTCTGCCGCCAGCCCAGCGACGATCAACCCGGCACTCGCTCGAAGATCTGACGCCATGACTGGCGCGCCAGTCAGCTGCTTACGTCCTGTCACCACCAACCGGTTCCCTTCAACGCGGATATTGGCTCCCATCCGCCGCAGTTCCTCAACATGCATGAACCGGCTTTCAAACACCGTTTCAGTCACGACACTCGTGCCTTCGGCGAGACTCAGCAACGCAACCATTTGAGCCTGCATATCGGTGGGAAAACCTGGGAAGGGCAACGTCCTAATATCAGTACCTCGTAATGTGCCAGGCATGGTCAGACGCACATGATCGTTGCCTTCCTGCACGTCGGCCCCCGCCTCACGCAACTTCATCAGCACCGCCTCAAGATGACCCGGACGGCAATGTGTCACAATGACATCCCCTTGGGTCACGGCTGCTGCCGCCAAGTATGTGCCAGCCTCGATACGATCAGGAATGACGTCATGATCCCCACCATGAAGTTCTCGCACTCCCTCAATCACAATCTCATCGGTTCCCGCTCCTCGAATTCTCGCACCGCGTTTGACGAGAAATTCGGCCAAGTCCACGATTTCTGGCTCCTTGGCCGCATTTTCTAGCGTCGTCACTCCCTCGGCCAATGTCGCCGCCATCATGAGATTTTCAGTACCGGTGACGGTCGGCGTATCACAGTAGATACGCGCACCTCTCAATCGTTTTGCCCTCGCCGTGATATAGCCGTGTTCAATGGAAATGTCAGCCCCTAATTTTGCCAATCCCGCTAAATGAAGGTTCACTGGCCTGGATCCGATCGCACAGCCCCCGGGAAGGGACACTTTGGCCTCCCCCCAACGGGCAACCAACGGACCAAGGACCAATACCGACGCCCGCATCGTCTTCACAAGATCGTAAGGAGCTTCAGTTGATTCAATGGCATTGACCTGGATGACCGCCCGATTGCCCTCATGGGATACCTTGGCTCCGAGAATCCCTAAGAGCTTTCCCATCGTGAGCACATCCACGACCCTTGGAAGATTGGTGATGACGCACTCCCCGCCTCCCAGAATGGTCGAGGCCAAGATCGGAAGAGCGGAATTTTTTGCGCCGCTAATGCGAACGTCTCCGGCGAGTCTCTTGCCGCCTCTGATAAGAATCTCATCCATACCGTGATCCTAGCCTACCCGCCGCGCGATCATCACCCGTTCGATACCGGCCTCATCCTTGATGGTCTGAAGTCCTGTGTAGCCCCCTGCATGTTCTGCCGCCAGTCGCACAATTGGAGCTTGCCCCTGACCAAGCTCCATGACGAGCAATCCACCAGGCACGAGAAATTGCCGTGCATCGTGGAGCAATCGTTCATGGAACTCTGTTCCGCTCTGTCCAGCCACTAACGCCAACCGCGGCTCAAAATCTCGGACCTCTGGTTGCAGACCGGCCCAGACCTCTTCGGCGATGTACGGGGGATTAGACACGATCGCATCCACGGCTCCGATTAACTGGCATTCGTGCAAGGGGAACAATAGATCCCCTTCCTTCCAAGTAATTTTATCGCTGACGCCGTGTCTCTCCGCATTACCCTTGGCAACCGTCAACGCTTTCCCGGAGCAGTCCAGGGCAAAAATTCGCATGCCGCTCAGGATGGTCGCCAAGGTCACCGCCACACATCCAGACCCTGTTCCCACATCAACCACTACCGCACCTTCTGCGAACCTACCCTCCCTGAGAGTCTCCTGAACAAGGAGTTCGGTCTCAGGCCGAGGAATCAACACCGCCGGGTTCACATCAAAGTCGAGACCGCAAAACTCCTGTGTGCCCAGAATATACTGGAGGGGCTCGCACGCCATCCGCCTTGATACGACTGATTCGGCACGAGCGAGTCCTTCAGCTGACACCGCTTGGTCTCTCCGACTCGCCAACTCGTGATGTTTCAGTCCAAATGCGTAGGCCAATAACCAGATCGCTTCTTGAGACGTATTGGTCGATCCAGCTCTTTCCAAAGAGCGTTGGGCCCACGTGAGCACCATGCCAATCGTCTTCGGATCTGCGGTAATGGGGACGACCATCATGACACGTTGGCGGTTTCGGCCTGCTGCTGTTGTGCCTTCAGTGCTTGAACGAATTCATCCAAGTCGCCTTCCATAACCAGCTCAAGCTTGTGCAACGTCACCCCGACCCGATGGTCGGTGACACGGTTCTGAGGAAAGTTGTAGGTGCGAATCTTCTCGCTCCGCTCGCCCGTTCCGACCTGGGATTTCCGGTTTTTGGCGATCTCCGCTTCGTGTTTTTCCCGCTCAGCTTCCACGATGCGCGCGCGCAAGGTCCGCATGGCTTTCGTGCGATTTTTCAGCTGCGAACGCTCGTCCTGACAACTCACCACGACTCCGGTTGGAATATGGGTGATGCGCACGGCTGATTTCGTCGTATTGACACTCTGACCTCCGGCGCCGGATGAGCAGAACGTGTCGATCCGTAGGTCTCCGGGGTCGATCTTCACATCGATTTCATCTACTTCAGGCATGACCGCCACGGTGACAGTAGAAGTATGGATCCGGCCCGCCGCTTCCGTCACCGGCACCCGCTGCACACGATGCACGCCGGCTTCGTACTTGAAGTGGCTATAGGCCCCCTTACCTTCGATCAGCGCCGTGATGTTCTTATATCCTCCGACACCATTCTCTGCCGCCTCGACCGTGTCGACCTTGAAGCCTTTCTTCTCCGCATATCTGATATACGAACGGAATAACTCCCCGGCGAACAGCCCCGCTTCGTCTCCTCCGGTGCCGGCTCGGATTTCTAGGAGCAGACTCTTTTCATCCCGTGGATCCTTCGGAATCAAGAGCTCCTTGACCTGCTCTTCCATGACTTCCTGCTGCCTCCGCAACTCAGCGGTTTCGTCAGAGGCCATCTTGTGCATGTCACTGCCGGCTGATGGATCTGCCAGAATCTGCGCGGCTTCTTCCAGCTGGCGGGCATTGCGACGATAGACTTCGAACAACTGAGCCGCCGGCTCAAGATCGACACGTTCCTTGCTGAGCTTATGAAGCTGCGCTGGCTGACTGACGACAGAGGGATCCATGAGCTGATCGATCAACTCTTGAAATCGTGACGCCACGAATTCCCATTTCTTGAGTAAAGCGGCTTCCATCGTGGTCGGTCCTCAGATGCGCGACTAATCCAGGCCGAAAAACAAAGGGACCCTGCTCCAGGCGAAGCAGGGTCCCTTCATATGACACGTAGAGTGGCTACTTTTCCTTCTTCGCGTACTTCTTTTTGAACCGCTCAACGCGTCCTTCAGTATCGATAATCTTTTGTGTACCGGTGAAGAACGGATGACAATTGGAGCAGATATCAACGCTGATATCACCAATGGTGGTACGGGTCTTAAACGAATTTCCGCAGGCGCAGTGAACCGTTGCCTCGCGGTATAGCGGATGAATACCCTTCTGCATGACCTACAACTCCTTACCCAAGAATGACAAACGTGCGTGGTCTCTTCCCAAGGGCCAATACTTTAACCGAAGGAAGCTTAAGAAACAAGCACCACATTATTACCGATTCATCGATTGCAGAAACTCCTGATTGGTCTTAGTCCCGCCGATCTTATCCATGAGGAATTCCATGGCTTCCATCGTCCCCAACGGACTGAGCACCTTCCGGAGGATCCACATCTTGTTAAGGCGATCTTTATCCACCAACAGTTCTTCTTTCCTCGTACCGGACTGACTGATATCGATCGCTGGAAACAGGCGCTTGTCCGCCAAGCGGCGATCCAAATGAACCTCCATATTACCGGTCCCTTTGAACTCTTCAAAGATGACGTCGTCCATGCGACTACCGGTATCGACCAGCGCCGTGGCCATAATGGTGAGGCTCCCGCCGTTCTCGATATTGCGGGCCGCTCCAAAGAAACGTTTTGGCCGCTGCAGCGCGTTGGAATCCAAACCGCCAGAAAGCACCTTGCCGCTGGGCGGCGCAATCGTGTTATAGGCCCGGGCGAGACGGGTGATGCTGTCCAACAGGATGACGACGTCTTTCTTGTGTTCGACAAGCCGCTTCGCTTTCTCCAGCACCATTTCCGCCACCTGGGCATGTCGCTGCGCCGGTTCATCAAACGTCGAACTGATAACCTCCGCCTTCACCTGCCGCTGCCAGTCGGTCACTTCTTCCGGTCGTTCGTCAATCAACAACACGATGAGTGTGACTTCTTTGTGATTCCTGATAATGGCCCGAGCGATCGCTTGGAGAAGCATCGTCTTACCAGTACGCGGAGCCGCCACGATCAGTCCTCGCTGGCCTTTGCCGATCGGAGTTGTCAAATCCATGACGCGGGTACAATACTCTTCTCGGTCAAACTCCAAATTGAGTCGTTCTTCGGGGTACAACGGAGTGAGGTTATCGAAGAGAATCTTATCGCGCGACACCTCGGGATCTTCATAGTTGACCTTCTCAACCTTGAGTAAGGCAAAATACCGTTCACTCTCTTTCGGGGGACGGATCTGACCCGACACAATGTCGCCGGTACGAAGGTTGAACCGGCGGATCTGTGACGGGGAAATATAAATGTCGTCGGGACCCGGTAGATAATTTGAGTCCGGCGCGCGGAGAAAGCCGAATCCATCAGGAAGCGTCTCTAGCACCCCTTCCCCAAAGACCACACCGTTTTTCTCAGTCTGAGCTTGGAGGATCGCAAAGATCAGTTCCTGCTTTCTCAGATTGGCGGCCCCTTCGATCTTCAGTTCACGCGCCACATCATTCAGGTCGGCGATGGACTTCTGTTTCAGTTCTGCAAGATGCATTACTTCCCCCCTATCTACTGACATAGAACTCCTCTCAAGCCGTGGGTTTGTTATTCTCCAGAATACACTCGAACTGATTTGGTCATGCGAAACGTGCTTTTACCGTAGAGATGCGCTTATTTAGGTCTTGGTCTGTTTGGGTTGGAATTGCTTGCGGAAGATTCGTTGTCCGCTTCTTTATTGAGTTGTCTCATTATGAACTGCAGGGATTACGGTCACCTCTAAAACTCTCCGAGGTCTACAGCTCAAGCAGGATCTTTGATGGGCTCACTTACGTTACGCTCGCTGCTAGATTTGATTCGGGACAGGTTCCGGAGTTGAATTCTTCGGTGGAGAGAATCAGCCCAGCCTTAGATGATAAAGCGATGATACCCAGGCATCGACCGGTTGTCAACTAGCATCAAGAATTTTGTTTTCTCTACATCATGCGAACAATCCTTCCTCACGGGTTGTTCCCTGAATTTAAAGTGTGCTACACAGGAGAATCTCGAATCTAACACCGATGAGACAGCGAGTACGACATGGCGCGTGACGAAAATGAAACTAGCCCTGGCCGCGTATTTTCACTCCTGGAAGCCAATCAGCTTATCCCTCAGCTCCAGTTGCATCTGTCAGCCGTGCGGGAAGGTAAAACCGTCCTGATGCGAACTCGTGAGGAGGCGAACAAAGCATCGGCCAATGCATGTTTCGGCGGTGGAACACCAGTGGGTGCATCCTACGTGAAAAGCCTTCAGGAAATCAGTACCAACCTTCATGCCATCCATGAGTTGGGAGTCGTTGTAAAAGACATCGATCTTGGGCTGTGCGACTTTCCACATATCCGAGACGGTCGAGTCGTTTACTTATGTTGGAAACTTGGCGAGAAAGAAATCTGCTGGTGGCACGAAGTCACATCCGGGTACGACGATCGTTGTCCCATCGAAGAAGATCCTGCTTAGTCCCATGCTTCCTTAACCAAGATCGGCAAACAGCACCGAAGCGCACAGCAGTTTATAAGGTATGAAATTCGTCATCATCGGCTACGATAGCCCACAGGGGGAAGCCAAACGAAAGCTCCATCGGGCCGCCCACTTAGCCAACCTCGAACCACTGGATAGGCAAGGGCGAATCGTTCTCGCAGGCCCTCTTACAGATAAAACTGGGAGCCTACTGGTGCTAGAATTTGAGACACGGAAGGAGGCTGAAGACTTCGCCCATCATGACCCCTATACGGTTTACGGTGTCTTTGAGCGAGTTGAGATTCACCCGTTCCTGCAGGTTTTCCCAAAATCCCCCTCGTAAACTTCTCCCATTCCTTAGGATTTAGCCTCCTCTTTCGAAGCATTGTCCGATACTACCCAGAGCGGTATAGTTCTCTTATGAATTTTCAGCGTGTATTAAGAATTCTTCCCGTCGTCGCCTTCTTCCTTCTCCTCTATCAACTGGCAAATGCGTCAGAAACCACGGTAGTCACCGAGGGGCGTTATGTAATGGGAGATGGCGATACTCTCGCAAGAGCTGAGGAACAGGTCCTCCGATTGGCTCAGCGCAGAGCGGTTGAAGAGGCTGGACTGTATATCGAGTCTACCTTTCACGATATAGAAAAAGCCTCCTCCGGGAAAAGCTTCCAATCCAGCTCATTAGAGATTCGTACTATTGCGGCCGCGATAACAAAAACTGAAATTCTGGAATCACGGCGTTCCATCGAAAATGATCGACCAAGCTTCTATATCCGAATCCGCGCCATCGTCGACCTCGACAATCTTCAAGCAGCCGTTCGGCGATGGCAATCCGAAGAGCGACTTGCTGAACATTTCCGTCGACTGCAGAGCGAGAATGCTGAACTCAAGGTCCAGCTCCATGAGTTACGAACCGCTCCGACGGGCGTGCGAACTCTCACCATTGGGCCGCTTGGTCACACGAAAAGTCGAGAGCAGGCTCGGATATTGGTCGAGAAAGCGATTCTGACTCATCACCTTCCCCAGAAACTCGATTTAGCCTCACGGGCGGCTGCTCTAGACCCTCAGTCTGTGGAACCCTTGATTGTACGTGGACAAACGTATTTACGGCTCGCCTCCGCAGCCTACGCCAACAAATCCAGACAGAGTGAATACTCCGAATATATCGACAGTGCCCGAATGGATTTCGATCGAGCCATTCTCATTGATCCAAAGAATACCTGGGCCCTTCTTGGCCGAGGAGACGTCAGCACATGGTTACAGCGGCCCATCGAGGCAGCCCACGCATTCGAACAAGTACTTGAGTTGGATCATTTTTTTGATTTAGCACGTTATCGTCTCATCAATCTGTATACCGCCGAGGCTCGCAAATTGGTCTCCCTCAAGCAATTGTCGCCTGCCCTTACCGTCTTGCAAAAGTGCTTACCCCCGCAAACGCCTGAGAGTTGGACTCCATATCAAAAGGAGGCCTATTTGCTCAGGAGCGAGATCTACAAGAACCTGAACCTGCCCGCACAAGCAATTGACGACCTTAGTGCGATCCTGCGAACCGATCCCACTGATAGACAGGCCTTGCTCGCAAGAGCCGCGCTTTACCAAGAAGAACTGCAAGGGCGTGCTGCAAAAGACGATCTTGAACATGCGTGCATGCTCGGAGCAACGGTCGCCTGCGAACAGCTTCCGTAGTCGTCACACTTCGCATTCCCACGCCAGGCTTGACTGCAGCCAAGCTGCGCGCGCATCACCTCAGCATTTCGCCAGCCATCTCATAATAACCTGACCCTACACGCTCATTTGACAATCCAAAAGAGCGACACCTATAATGGATTGGGTTTTGTTCATCGGCCCTTGAGCAGCTTCCACTAACACGCACACGAAGAGCAAATGGCCTACACTACCTGCTCAATAGTGACCCGAAATCTCTTTGAGTTGAGTCTTCTGCGACCTTGAACACGAGTAGGAAAACAGCTTAGAGTAGTAAGAGAAAACTAAACGTATTTTATAAAAGAAACAAACGCTTCTTCCATTAACTATAATTTTCATGGAGTGTAGCTTGTGATGAGTGACTATCGTGTGCTTCCAGGGCCAGAACACTTTCTGCCGCCAGCTGCTGCCAGTATGGGGATTTGCTTGCCAAATCCTGGAGAAGCCCATATTAATGGTGTGATCGCTCCAGAAGAAAAGGCTTATGAGGAAGCGGCGCGTCAATTCTTAATGGCGAAGGTACCAACAATTTTCCCCGGGCCCCTCGTATTGTGGGCCTGGAACGAAAAGGCCGCTAAGAAAGCCACCGCCGTTCGACATCTTTTTAATACGCTTGTCGAATGCGTTCAGCCTGGGCAAAAACCAATGCTGATCCCTATGCCTGACTACCGTCCCAAATACCCAAAGATTAACCCTGAAGTCGAGATTAATCCAAACCATCCAAATTTGACAATCTGGCACAACAGAATCGACTGCTGCATGTTTATCGGAGTGCATTGTCATCAAGCCAACCTGTCCCTGAAGATCATTCGCGGAGGCACTTCTTGCTATACGATCGCAATGTGTGCACAAGCCGGGCATGAAGATGCAATGCTATCATTTCGGGATGCGTCGGTTGAGAAGATCATGAAGTTGGCCGATACGGTCAAGCGATTGAAAGGAACCGTCCAACCACGGCTAGAATCAGCTAGAAATGGGGTTTCAAGTTAACGACCTGAGACCATTCGGGCCTGTAAATTCGGGCCTGTAAAAAGGAGGCTGGATCCATGGCGGATATACACTCAGTCATCGGCACAAAAAATAAAAAAGGTCAGACCTATACAGACACGTGGAAATTGATGAACGAGGCTCCTCGGACCCCATCGTTCTTTACGGGCTCCGAGGTCATCAAGGAAGCGCTTCGCCGAGCCAGCTGCGATGTGATGATCGCCTATCCCATCACACCACAGAGTGAAGCCGCCGCATTGATCGGCGAACTATTCGCTGAAGGCTATATCGGAGACTATTTCCGTGGTGAGAGCGAATTCGCCGTCATGTCGCAGTGCGCTGGTGCTGCGTTTGGCGGAGCCCGTGTATTTACGACGACTGCGGGACCTGGCACGATGCGTGCGATGGAAAACTTCCCGATGTGGTCTGGTGCAAGATTACCGATCCAAATGATCGTCACCTGCCGCGGTATTAACTCACCCCTCTCGATTCAGCCAGACACGCTTGAGATTGCCTATTTACTGAATACCGGCATGTTGGTGTGGCATGCAGAAACGGCTCAAGACTTCTTTGATTGGATTTTAAAGGGCTACATGGTGTCTGAGGAGCCGGATGTGCACCTTCCGCTTGCACTGTGCTGCGACGGATTCTTCGTGACGCATACAAAGGACGTCGTCAATCTCACACCGGCCGACATGTGCTTGCCACCATACGATCCCTATCGCTCACCGGTGCCTTGCATGGATATGGAATGTCCACCAGTCCGCATGATGCGTGATCCGTTCGTAATGAAGAGCAACTACATCAGCTATGCAACCCACGCGTCCTGGCAGCAAGAAATCTGGGCCGCAGTAGAGCGCTCGCGCAAGCATTCGATCCACTGGCTGAACGGCCTCATCGACACAGAGAACACCGACGCGGAAATCATAATCGTGGCATCCGGCACTGCCGTTTCGCAGGGCCGCGAAGCGATCCGCCTCTTGGAAGATGAAGGGGTGCGCTGCGGACTTGTCAAGGTGAAGACATTGCGTCCCTGGCCAGAAGAGGAAATCCGAGAAGCGACGAAGAACGCTAAGCACATCTTCGTTCCGGAATTCAATGTGACCGGCTGGCTAGCAAAAGAGATTAAGGCGACGATCCCCAATCCTGAACGAGTACATGCAGGACCTCGTGTCTGCGGAGGCATGACCATGCCACCGGAAATAATCGTGCAAGAGATTAAAACAGCCCTGGGGATGAAGACCTTCTCCTTGGCCGGTCGTGGAAGCTGAGTTGTACTGACTTCAAACCTATGTCGTTCTTATGAGCGATATTGAGGAGGCGATATGAGCAAAGAGCGTATACAAATCTCCGAAGACTTATACGATATCATGCCACCGGATTATCAAGACCTCGTAAAGAGTGCCACATATGGCAAGGAAGATCGTGGCTGGAAGGATATAGGCACATCAAAGGAACTGATTGAGCAACACTCACTCTGCGCTGGCTGTCCTGAGTCGATGGCCTTCCGATACATATTGGCATCTCTCCCGAATCCAGAAGATACGGTCATGGTCGGATCAACTGGTTGTACCAGCCTAGTATTCCCGATGGTGGCGGTTCATAACATCCACTCGTTGTTCGGCAACCAGAACGCCATCGCATCAGGCCTCAAACGTGCCTTGAGTGTCCGCTTCCCCGGTCGTGTCAAGGATGTCGTTGTCCTTGCTGGTGATGGTGCAACTGTCGACATCGGATTGGATATGACGCTGCAGGCCTGGTTCCGGCAGGAGAAGTTCACAACAATTTGTTTTGACAACGAACTGTATGCCAATACAGGCGGCCAGGAAAGTGGATTGATGCAAAAGGGCTTTGTGGCCAAGATGGCACCAGTCGGAAAATTATTCGATAAGGTGCGGCTGCCTGAAATTGCTCGTGAATCTGGCTGCCATTACGTGATCAACTGCACGGTCAGCAAGCCGTCACTGGTCGAGAAGGTCATCCGCAATGCCGTGCATATTGCCCGTGAAATTGGCCCGACCTATCTCCAGCTCTACACCCCATGCATTCTTGAAATCGGCAAGAACAGCATGGAAGGCCTTCAGGAAATGCGTGATTCTGAAAAACCAACTGAACGTTTCGCCTACAAGGAATACATCAGTGAGCCAGCCAAGCAATTGCTGGCTGAATTGGCAGCAAAGGATAAGGAACGGAAAGCAGCCGCCAAACAGCTGGCAGGACAAGCGTCAGCATAGTCAGACCGGAGGCAGACATGATTAAGAGACGATTGAATATCCGGATGTCAGGCTTGGGCGGACAGGGTGCGGTCACCGCAGCACATGTCTTGGCCATGGCTGCCAACCGGGACGGAAAGTTCTCCATCTCCAACCCGTTCTTCGGCGCCGAGAAGCGCATGGCGCCAGCGGAAAGTTATTGCCGTATTGGCATCGAGAGAATCTATGACCGCGGCGAGTTAGTATTTCCCGATGTCATCCAGGTTTTTCATCCACAAGTCATCACTATGGGCAAAAGCTACACCATGCCCTTCTATTCAGGCGTGAAAGAGGGCGGCCTCGTGGTGATCAACTCTGATCAAGAGCTTCTCTCGGCTGATGACATTGAACGGCTCAAGGATCTGAACGTAAAGGTATTTTACATTGCAGGAACCGAACTCGCGATCGAGGTGGCCGGCACTGAGTTATCGACGAATATGTCGATGATCGGATCGGTCGCGGGCATCACCAAGTGCGTCTCAATGGAAGCTCTGGATGGCGCCTTACAGGAACGGTTCGGGAAGAAGTTCGTCGCCTCCGGTGGAACCGCCTCCTTGGATGAAGCGATCAAGAAGAAATTCGCCAAGAAGGAAATGTTGCTGGCCAAGAACCTGGCAACTGTGAAGGCGGCTTATGACATCGCCAGCGCGTGGGCCGAGAAGAATCAGTATGAGCTGCGAGTCGGCAATCCTGCCGTGGCGGCTTAACGAGAGAGAAGGAACCAGCTCGCATGTATAACGTAGCTCAAGTCATCGACGAAAAATGCGTAGCCAAAAAGGGATGTCGGCTCTGCATCATGTATTGCCCTGAGGCCAACACCCTTGATCTCAATTCGAGCAAGATGGTCGCGGAAGTGATCATCGACCGCTGTAAAGGCTGTGAACTCTGTGTGATCGTCTGTGACGCAGCCAAGCACAATGCCATTACCATGCAGGCCGTCAGTGCCACCGGACAACTCATGTCCAATAAAGGTGAGTCTGCGGCTTTGGGACAAGCGTATCAGGGATAGTTCGTCACGGGCTAAACTTCTCAAAACCCCATGGCGTTCGCGCTATGGGGTTTTTCTTTAGGCACGAGGTAACTGATGGAACACGAGGACAATATGATCGATGCGCTGCTCAGCGAGATTTCCGGCTTGATCACCCAATACCCCAAAGCCATCGAACGGCAGGCGGCGATCATTCAAGCGACAGGCAAAGACCCTGAGCTTGTGGACAAGTTAATCAAAGCGGCAGACACAATGCGTGATAGCGGTAACCTCTATCTGACATGGGCTAAACATTACGCTGCTGTCGCTAAAGGCAACACAGACGCTTCTTCCGACGAAGACGAGACCGAAGATTTCGACGTCTAAAAAATCTCCCTATTCCTTGAAAAGTTTTGCTAAAATACAACTCGCGTTGACTCAAATCTCTGTTCCCCGGTAGCTCAGTTGGTAGAGCAGCCGGCTGTTAACCGGCTGGTCGCAGGTTCGAGTCCTGCCCGGGGAGCCACAACACTTCTCTTATCCAGATCTCCCCTCTTTCCTCATCGGGCTAAGGAAAGCTTTGATCTCATGGTTTGAGCAGATCGAGACAGTTTTCAATCACTCAACCAAGATCTCACTGGGCCACCGTCTGCATGATACCTCCGTGACAATAATCATATGATTTTGCATTGAATGTTTTTCCTGTGAGGTCTTAGACTTGAACTGCACAGCCATCAGGAGCCCATTCAAGTTCTCCGCATCGCATACTCGACATGACAACCGATTCCAACAAACTTGATATCGCCTCGTCATTTCAGCCTCCGATCCCCCTCCGGAACGCACATCTCATGACCCTCCTCCCGCGCTACGTGCCTCGAGACACATCCTTGTTTGGATTGCCACAGGAGACTCGACTTTTTCCCGTTGAGCCACAGACACAGCTTCAGGGATTCTGTCATTGGCAAGGCGATCGCATGGCGTCTCCCACAGCAGTCCTGGTTCACGGCCTTGAAGGCTCCAGCGAGTCGCGATACATGCGCGGCATTGCGGCAAAGGCCTATCGAGCCGGCTTCAACGTCATTCGCATGAATCAGCGTACGTGCGGAGGAACCGAGCATCTCACTCCGACTCTGTATAACAGCGGCTTGAGTGGAGACTACCGCACGATCATCAATGAACTAGCACACCAAGATGGGCTCAACCGCATATGGCTGATCGGGTATTCCATGGGTGGGAATCTCGTCCTGAAAGCGGGAGGCGAGCTGGGCCAAACCGAGCCCGCCCTAGCCGGGGTGGCAGCAGTATGCCCGAATATCAATCCAACCGTTTGCGCTCGTGCATTGGAGGAGCCTCGCAACTTTATCTATCATCGCCACTTTCTGACTCGCTTGAAGTTGAGGCTGCGGAACAAGGCAGCGCTATCGTCGGGGAAATGGGATCTTTCCCTACTCGATCGGATCGCCACGATCAGCGAATTTGATGATCACTACACCGCTCACGACGGAGGCTATCGAGACGGCGCCGATTACTACAACAGAGCGGGCGCGCGCCATGTGCTCGATGCCATCGCGGTTCCTACGCTCATCATTACGGCACAAGACGACCCATTCATTCCCTACTCAATGTTTACCGTACCGACTATTCAGCGGCACCCACACATACGTGTGGCCGCTCCTCGCTATGGAGGCCATTGCGGGTTTTTTCACAGAGGCCGAAATGGAGAAGACCCGTACTGGGCGGAAAACCGAATCGTAGACTTCTTGCTGGGTCGGTTATAACGGACGCTGCGTCAAGCGTGTCCCCTGAGCAGAACGCCTACGCAGCTTTGCGAAGCTTGCGAGACTCCACGGCTGCGACGAGCGGAGCACACCTCCATACCCAGCTGAGGATGAGCCAGATACTATCGGCAACGATAGCCACGATGAAGACCCAGTTGTAAATTGCCTCGCCCACTTTCCCAAGAAACGGATCGAGCACAAAGAGTAGCACACCGTACGCAATGGTAATTGCAAGCAGCGTCGCACAAGGCACGACCAGACCTTGAAACGGTACGATCCACTTCCATTCCCCCGGCGGATTTCTCGCCAACTCTCTGGCACCCAGCCACCCGATCACCACTGAGCCACTGTAGCCCACGAATTGGACAAGATCTGACGCCCGAAGTTTTCCCAGCGAGCTTTCTCGAAACAACGACACCTGTCCAAGGATCATCGCGAAAAGAAATGCCAGAACCAGAGCGACGCCATATTCCATCACCCATCGTCTGGCCCCCATAACCCAACCTCTCATGCAGCATAACCGTCGGCATTCACCGTCCACCGTATGTGCCAAAGCTTAGCACAAGGGGATTCTGACTGAGAAATAAACAGTTATTACTGAATCTGATCAGCTTAGACGATCACGCTGTCGAGATGTGTCCGCACATCTTCCAGATAGGTCTTAAACGGGTCTGGCATGGGAAACGTGGCGCGACCCCTCACTTGGAAGATCGACCAATTGATGACATAGGCAGGGAACAAGCGATCAGAGGCTGAAAGCTGATCCGCCACTGAAGCGGGGCGCTCACTCAGAAGATATCTAACCAGCTCACTGCGGCCGTAGGCACGCGTGTTTTTTGGCGCGGTGTCCATCGCGAGATCAATGAGGCGGTCCGTCGTCACACGAGGGACACGCCCCTCTTCCAGTAATCCGTGATACAGCCCCTTCGCTGGATTCAGATTGTGATACTCCAAGTCTAAACTCTTCAGCATCGGATCGGTCCACTCGACATGTTCTGCTTCTCGAAAGCAGTCCAGCAACCACAGCTTGGACGCCCAATCGACACGCCCAACGAGCTTCTGATAATCGCCGCGCAGATCATGGAGCACTGATGCCCATTGGGCAAGAACCCAATCGGTCTCTTCATCCTGCCCGCTGTAATGTCGGACGGCACAGTCAAGAAACCGCTCTTGAATATCCACAGCCGACATCATCTTGTGAGACTGTAACCGGACCAGCCAGCGCCGTTCTTGATCCTGTGAAATCTCTTGAAGCGCTTCCACCGGTTCGTCGATTTCCAATTCTTGAGGCGCATGTCCCTCCTCAATCAGCTGCAGCACCAGCCCGGTCGTACCGAGCTTCAATGCCGTGGCATACTCGGTCATGTTGGAATCGCCTAGCAGCAGATGAATCCGTCGGTATTGATTGGGGTCTGCCAACGGTTCATCCCTCGTATTCACAATCGCCCGATTGTGCTGCACCCATTCGAAGAAATCGTTCACGATATAGTCTGCACGTTGAGAAATTTGAAAGGGCAACTCCGATATAGGCTGCGCACTGAAACCCGAACGTGGAACAAGTAACCGATCCACCTGAATCCAGGCATCCTGTGGGGCTGCAGAACCGACACGCCCAGAGCCGGTAAAAATCTGCCGGGTCACAAGAAACGTCACGAGTGGAGTCATCCCGCGCCTCGAAAAAGGAAACCGCCTGGGCACCAGGTAGTTCTCGTGCGAGCCAAAGGTCGCATCCGTCTCATGGTCGATGTTGTTCTTGATCAACGACACCTGATCACAGAACCCGAGAGCTTCGATCGTTCGCTGCAATAAGAGATCCCCGGCACGGTCCGACGCCACCACATCCATGAGAGAATGACATTCCGGTGAAGCATACTCCAAATGCCCCATGTCCAAATAAATTCGTCCGGCGTTGGTCAGAAATCCCCCATTGCCTGGAGGCTCATCATGCCCTCGATGGTGCAAATCCAGCACGCCGCGCCGCTGAACCTGGAACAGATGATCACGAATCTTCTGCACAAACCACGTCGGAGAATGGTCCGGTCGATCCTCGTGGACCAAGAGTCCGTATTCAGTCTCTAAACCAAAGATACGATTCAACATGCTATTACAAGAGTGATGGGCTCAGCCCATTGGGGAGCAGTGTTTTCAGTTCATCAACCCCAAGGGCTCGATACTTGGAGGGTCCTTGCACATGGCGATCAAGCAAGGCACATTCAACCGTCTTTTCAGCAATACATCGCCGCAGATAGGCATAGAGTGTCTCAGAGTCCGTCGCCTGCTGATCAGGACCAGTCCCCGCCTCGTCATGGCCTTCTCCTTCGTCCAGGGCTCGTCGCTGCGCTCGATCGCCGACCGCCCACGTGCGAATCGACGCACCTACAGCGTCCGCAAGAGACGCAAGAGACTGCTCTCGGAGATATCCAGCCATCTTCTGCTCGACCGCCGACGTCGCAGCAAGCACTGCATACTGGCTCTTTTCCTCAAACGTCCCGTCGTAGTTGATCGTCAAGAACCCGTCTTTCCCGGATTTCTGTCCGAGCTCTGCCAGCAAGATTTTCACGATAAAAGGGGCTTTGAATACCTCTTCGAACGCCTGCTTAATTGCCGGCGCCATCCCGTACTTCACCAGACGGCCTCCAGTCACATCGGAAGCGGAGCGATTGAATCCTTCGACGTGAGCCATCTCCAACAGATTGAAGCGCAGCTTCTCGAGATCAGCCGGGTGCCCCATCCCACCCAGGGCGAGACGATCGTAAATCTCATAGAGCTTGGGAGTGCCCTTGCTCATTGTCATGAGCAGAATACCGCGCTCACACGTAACTCCGACAACAGGGGCTCCCTCCTTAAACTGTTCGTCGAGATAGGTGCGACGATTGCCGACCGCTTCAACCCATTTATATGGCTCTTCATACATGGCGACTAACCTTTGTCTCGAAGAGAGGCTTCAATTGCGCGTCCGGCATCGTGCGCACACCGGAAGCAGTAATGAATTTGATCACCGGATAGAGACCAGCTTCTCGGTTGACTCCTCCGGTCGCGCTATCGAATTCTGCGGCACTCGTCAACAGTCGTAATGCCTGAACAGTTGCCTGCTCTTCCGGCATCGCGCTCAGCGGCTGTTCACCCCATGTATTCACGTAATGTAGGATTCCGCGAATGGTCGGTGAACCAGACCCGGATACTGCATAGTCCGCTCCTTCGAACTCCGCACCGAGAATGTCGTAAAAATAAATCTTTGCCGCTTCCTGCTCGAAGTCGTACCCGACAAAGATCGGCACCACAGCACCCGTACCCGCCAGCGCCGCCGGGACGTTGTCTTTCAGCAGCTTTGAGAGAGCCCTGAGTTTGCCCTCAAAACTGAGTTCCTGAAGCTGTGTCCGCCGAAAATACTTGAACGAATGTTCAAGGATGCGCGCCATTTCATACGCGGTCGCTGGCACTCCGGCAATTGCCATGACACTATGTCGATCGATCTCCAACACTTTGTCAGTGCGGTCGTACATCACCATATTGCCGGCTGTCGCACGCCGGTCCCCGGCGACCAACACCCCATCCCGGTACTTGAACGCAAGGATCGTCGTAGCCGTGGTCAGTTCCTGTCCTCGCGGAGCCTGGCTCGGCACGCCAAACACATGCCCTTGCTCTTTCAACAGCTGATAGAAATCGCTCTGCATACCCATATGTCACTCCGCTCCAGTAGGAAGGCAATGGTGAGGAGAACTTTCTCCCCCTTCTTATGCCTACCGCCTCACCCCTCAGGTCCTATTCGCCCGTCCGCTGCTTATACCGTTCTGCCTGCTTGGGATCGACCTTGCGCATCCGTTTCATAAGGCTATCCTTCTCGGGCGATCCCGTATCGGGCCGTCGCGGCCCGCCGCCTTCTTCCAGCGGACTTGGCGACTTCGGCATAGGATCAACTGGCCCCTCACGTCGTTCCGGCATCATACTGTGTGTCATGCCTCACCATCCTTCCTGTGTCGCCACGTTGCCAGCGCATCAGCCGGTGAATGGGCACATTGGAAAACACCCATGCATCGTCGGACTTCCTGCGGATCAAAGAGATCTCCCATGTCCAGACTATGTGCGCGTAACCTTCCCACGAACTGAATCCGTTCCCATTGCATCGATTGAATCTGATCAGGAAAACGCTGTACGCAGAGTCCGCGCAGCCCGCCACGGGTATCGCTTGGGCCGTTACGAATCGCCTCGTCAATTGTTTCATCGGTGGTCATCCGCCAAGCTTTCCCCTCGGCTTCCAATCCAAGGTACAACCCTTGTTCAGGGTTGATATTGTGATACTCCAAGTCCAAGCTGGCCAACCAGGGATCCTCCCAGCCGATCCGCTCTTCTCGCAGAAACGTCTCGAGTAACCACTGCTTCGTGACCCAATCTAGCTTTCCCACTAACTGTGAACGGTCTTGTGACAACAGACCCAAGGTATTACTCCACTCATTCAATAGCCAATCCGACTCTTCGTCTGATCCGGCTAACTCGTGACGTGCCGCCTCACAGTACTGCGCTTGAAGCTCCACAGCAGAAAGCCGGCGTCCGTCTTTGAGACGAACCACTGCTTTCAGATCCGGATCGCGCGATAACTGTTTCACGGCAGCCACCGGCTGATCCAGCTCGATGTGAGGCATAGCCCCTCGCTCGATGAGATCGAGCACAAGCCTGGTCGTCCCGACCTTGAGCGCCGTTGCATACTCGCACATGTTGGCATCGCCGATGATGAGATGGAGCCTCCGATATTTTATCCGATCCGCATGAGGCTCATCTCTGGTATTGAGAATCGGTCGGTTGTGCATCGTATCGACGCCCAACTCAGCCTCCATAAAGTCGGCGCGTTGAGAGAGCTGATACCACCCTGGGACATGTCCGGACTCCTGGGCTTCAGTCCCGACCTTTCCTGCGCCGGCGATGACTTGTCGACTCACCAAGAACGGCATCAAGCCAGCAACGAGATCTGGAAAGGGAACGGCCCGCGAGACGAGATAGTTGTCGTGACAGCCATAGCTGTGGCCATGGAAATCTGTGTTGTTTTTGTACAACCGGAGATGCGGGCCGCCGAGCGCTCGATTGCGTCGCTCGGCAGCGCGTAGGACGATACGTTCCCCCGCGCGATCCTGAGCCAGCAGGTCTCGAAGTGTTCGGCACTCAGGCGTCGAATATTCCGGATGTGTATGATCGTTGTAGAATCGCGCGCCGTTCGGCAACACGAGGTCACTCTTCATGTCATGGAACGAAAAGGGCCGATGGGCATCGCGTTGTGCGAACTCATCTTCCTCTCGATCCTGCTGCAAACCCGAGGCACGAAAGCCGCGAACGTCCTCATGGGGATCCTCACCCGCATAGTCCCAACGCCGCTCAAAGGAAGCATCCAGATGGGCCCGCACCAATTCCATCGACTCGACGACCGGATCCACCTCCGGCACGTCATCGCGCGTGATCCCGTATTCGGTTTCAATGCCAAAAAGACGCATAATCGCCAGCTGACATCCTTACAAGCAACAGGCTGACAGGCGCACATCGCCTGCATCTTGTCAGCTCGTTCCCTATCAGCCTCTCCTCAAATGATCTGATTCACGAGGCGTTCTTCGGTCTGACGCCCTCGCCGGAACGACGAAACCCCAATAACCTGTTCCGGGTGATGATCCAGCAGCTTCAGCCACTCCTCCGCCGCATCGTCCGGCGGCAACATGTCACCCTCTCGAAATTCTGCTGAGACGGAATCCAAGAAGTCTTTGGGTTGCAAGCCAGACGGCTGCCCCGACTGAACCGTACGGTCGATTGCCTGTTCCTTCGCACGCTGAACGATGGAGGCCAAGATGGCTCCGCTCACCAGATCCCCGCGGTACAGCACCTTGTTCTGCCCGTTCCTGAGCCTGATCGACAGAAGCCGATTCTCCTCCGTTCGACGGAAGATGGACTCGATGATGTCTTCTACGAGCGAGGCCACCGCTCGCACGTGCTCACCGCCTCGTTCCTGGACCAACGCATGATCCAGCGGCAGATCAGATGTTAAATAGACCCTCATAATCTCAGCCGCGGCATCCCTGTTCGGCCGGCTGACTTTGATTTTCCGATCAATGCGGCCGGGACGCAGCACCGCTGGATCGATCAAGTCGGGGCGGTTAGAAGCCAGGATGATGACAACGTCGTGCAGCGACTCGATCCCATCCATTTCGCTGCAGAACATTGGCACGAGCGTGTTCGAGATATTGAAGGAACGCATGGCGCGTCGCGTTCCCAAAATCGACTCCGCTTCGTCGATAAAGATAAACGGCAACGCGCCGTCCCGACGTCTCGCCCGTGCTTGCTCAAAGAGGTCACGAACCATCCGTTCCGATTCCCCTAGCCACATGTTGAGGATTTCAGGCCCTTTTACATGCAGGAATGCTCCGCCTGTCACCGGCGGACGCTTATCCCCATCGGGCTGGTGCTCTGGCTTGGATTCGCTGACCAGCTTGGCCAAGCTACCAGCGGCCGCTTGCCCGATCAGGGTCTTCCCGCATCCGGGCGGCCCGTAGAGAAGAAAACCCTTGGGTTGGGAAAACTTGAACCGCTCAAAGGTCTTGGCATGAAGTAGTGGATACTCAATCGCTTTCCGAATAGCAGCGATTGCCTCGTTCTGTCCACCAATCTGCTCCCACGTAATGTTCGGAGTTTCGTCTAGGACATGTCGGCTTGCTTTGCGATCGCCCAATTTCTCGATCGCCACACGGTGGCTAGGATCGATGCGGATCTCATCACCGGCCTTGAGCTCCACGCCGACGAGATCAGTCGACCGCTGTAGAATCAACGATTGCCGGCCCATCTCCTGTTCAAACCGCAACCGTCCGTCAGGCATGGCCTCAGCCAGTTTCAAAATCGGTCCATTCTGATCGTACCCGAGCGTCTTGATCACCGCGTAGGCTTCGTTCACCAGAATCTGAGTTCCGATCTTCAGATCCGTATCGGAAACTCGAGGATCCACATTGGCATAGTACTCGGCCCCACCGACAACGATGCGGGCGAGGCCCTCACCTGGAATATCCAGTAAGATGCCGATTCGATTGGCTGGTGCCGTCAGCTTGGCAACGACCTCGCCGACTTTCTTGAATTCCAGTTCACGTTGCTGATGGGCGGCTTGAGACAGCGTCACCGCATGGCGCAGCTTATACAGCAGCTTCTGTCGAGCATCCCCCTCAGGAAATGAGGCCAGACATTGCTCAATCAACTCAAGCGGATCGGTGTCTGTCTTCAGTGCCGGCTCATCGCTCCGATTGTTGGATTCATCCTGTTCAGGAGCTCTGCGATCACCCATGGAAGATCCTCCATAAAGGGCACGGATGATCCTATCATACGCATGCCTTGAATTACCGTTGCACTAATTGACAGCCTGGAGGACTACCGAAACCTTCTCACGCCGATTTCCACGCAGAATCTCCACACTCACCTGCTCGCCGACTTTGTGCGCTTCCATCACATCCATCAGGTCATCAATGGTGGCGACCGGCTTTCCGGCGGCTGAGACAATGATATCGCCGAGCTGAACCTGCCCCATCATGGTTTCACGTGCCCCCTTGAGCCCTGCACGGTCAGCGGCACCGCCGCGCGTCACCTTACCGATGATGACCCCCTTGATCCCCCATCGCTTCGCCATCGCGTCCGGTACAAGCGAGACGCCCAACCCTGGACGGATGAGCTTACCGTGCTTGATGAGCTCTGGAACGATGCGGTTCACCGTATCGACGGGAACGGCGAACCCAATCCCGGCGTAGGCCCCGCTCGGACTCACGATTTGCGTATTCACGCCGATCAATCGACCAGCTCCATCCAGAAGCGGACCGCCTGAATTGCCGGGATTGATCGCCGCATCGGTCTGGATCACACCTTCAATCGTCCGATTCGACATGGATTTGATGGTCCGTCCCAATGCACTCACAACTCCGGTCGTCAACGTATGATCGAGCCCGAACGGATTTCCGATGGCCAGTACTTTTTGCCCCACGCGCAGGTCATTGGAAGCCCCAACGGCTAACGGCTCCACATGACCGTCAGACACCTGAATTTGCAACACGGCCAGATCATGATCAGGATCGGCACCGACCAATCTCGCCTCGTATTCGCTCCGATCGGCCAATGTAACCTTGATCGAGCTGGCCCCATAGATCACATGAAAATTGGTGACGATATGGCCCTGCTTGCTCCATATAAAGCCAGACCCCGACCCCTGCGGAACCTCCATGACATCCAGAGACCAGATATCTTGCTGTATCGCCGTGTTGGCAATGAACACAACGGACTTGGTCGCCCGTTCAAACACCGTGATCGTCGCCCGTTCATCGGCACTCAGCTCCGGTGGAGGGGGCGTCAGTGGGCGTGGTTTCCCTTCAGGGCCGTCATAGACAGCACCTAGCGGCTTGCCCCACTCGGCAGCATGGATCGGCGAGCACAGCGTGGCCGTAACCAGGAGAAGTGTCAGAGATCTGACGAGACTATTCACCCAGGACCTGCACGACGAGGTCACGCATTCTGGCACGGGTATCAAAATCCACCAGCACGATTTGTTGCCAGGTGCCGAGCAGAAGCGCACCGGCCGCAAACGGAATGGTGACGGACGGCCCCTGGAGTTGCCCTCGAAGATGGCTGTGGCCGTTGTCTTCTCCTGGATTGACCCTATTGTGCTGCCACTGGGGGTCAGGAGGAACGAGACGATCCCAAAACGTTTTCGTGTCTGCACGAATTCCCGGTTCGTCCTCAATAATCATGACCGAGGCAGTGGTATGTTTGACGAATACCGTCACAATTCCAGCTGTGAGGCTGGAACCGGCCACGGCATCGGCCACGGATTTCGTGATGTTGTCGACCTGCGTACCGCCTTCCATACGGATCGTCAGCGAAACGGTGTGGACACTCATCATTTTCTCCAACCCGTGAGGCTACGAAGGTAGCGGCGGTCGCTCCGGGTCAGCGGCTCGCCTCGCGCTGCTTCCAAAATTGGATCAAACACCCCTTCTGCAGTCAACGCCCGTACCGCGCTCAAAACTTGATCGCTCAGAATGCCTTCTCGCCCTAGCTTATCGAGATACGCAAAGGCGTCCGACAAGCTTTCTTTTTTCCGAGCATAATAATCACGTCCCCGGCGCTGATTGCTGTAGGCCTCAAACTGTTCGCAGGCAACAAGGATCTCCGCCAATTGCCGCACCCATGCCGTCGCCTTCGCCAGCCGTTCCGGGTAGTAGTAATACAGCATCACCTGTTGCATCCACGGTGTCCACTCGACGCCCAGTGTCTTCAACGTCGGCTTCACCGTACGCAATCGCCTGGCCAGACGCCGCGCATAGCCCAACCGCATTTCGATCTGCTCGACAGCCCATGAGTCCATGGCCACGCCGGAGGCCATCAGATCCTGGCGATACAACGACACGAAGGCTTCTGTCTCCCGGCCATACATCGTCCTCGGGTGAAGGGCACGCCATTCACGAGGCCTCGTCGGAATGCCACGCTGCTTGGCCCAAGACCAAATAGTTCCAAAGAGTTGCCGATCAAGGCCGGCGCGGCCCAGGTCATGCAGTAGACAAGCAACGTGATAGAGCCGAACCCGATCGCGTGGATGGCCAAGGCGGTCGGCCACGATCACACACATCTTCGCTGTTCGCACGGCGTGTGGCCGATCGTAGCCGCGGATGGTGCAGCCCGGTCGATGGGGGTGCGGATAATCATAGAGTGTCATGAGGGCCTTCGCGAGAGGACGGGAAACTTCCAGAGACTTCCGTCGACGAGAATCAGATAGAGCCATAATTCGCAGCCAGAACGGAACAACGGAAGAGACCGTGGCGAGAATATCGTCGGTTGAAAGGATGTGTCAAGACGACTCCAATGGAATAGGCTCGCCCAATCGCATGGACTTTGCTATGCTCACCGACAGTACGTACGTGAGAATATTCAGATGATCAACTGGGTACGCCCCTGGTGTCTCGCCGCGGCTTCGGCCATCGCCACAGAGCCACTATACGGCTTCGCCGGATCACTCGACAACTTGACCGATCTCACCGGACGCGTACAAGCCATCGTAACATTGAAGAGTCGTGACAACTTCGTCAGCGAATATCGCTACGACGTGAGTGCTAGGAACCTCTCGCCGGACGCCATCATAGGCGACTCCCTGATCATCGTGCTCGATCGCATCACCAACCTGGCCGGCGAGGATCATGAGGGTCTGACGGGAGAATCCTTCCTGAAACGATTCGACGTGCTCGACCAAGACGGCCAGACTGACGATGGGAAGCCATACTTCCGCATTCCCATTGGGACTTCCCCCAACCTCGTTCCGCAAACCGATAGTCTGCCTGCCGTGGTCCGAATCAGGAATAGGGATTACGTGGCGGTTTTCACCCCTTCATTCAAAGTTCTAGGACAGAAGCGGCCCCCTCCGGAGGAGAAGCGTGCGGAGTCCCCAATATCTCCTGCATCTCCGGCTCTCGGACCGTCGACAGCCGCCAATCGTCATGCAGTCGACAAGCTGATTCAGCTGCTGATCAAAAAGGGTGTGTTGACTGAAGAAGAGTGGCGCAAAGCCAATCAGCCATGAGGGACGCACCCTGCATGGCCTGCCAAGGCACCTGGCCGAGACAGGACCATTTCATCGTAGACCTCGGATTGTCGAAGGTCTATCTCCACGATGACCAATTCTTCCCCGGATGGGCCGTCGTGGTCTTCCAGCGCCATGCCACTGAGTTATTCCAACTGGCACCATCCGAACGTTGTCGGCTGATCGAAGAGGTCAACCGAGTGGCGGAAATCTCGGCCACGGTCCACCGAGCGAAGAAGATGAATTACGAACTGCTCGGAAACCAACTTCCACATATCCATTGGCATATCATTCCCCGCCTCGCAGGTGATCCGGCCCCTCTGGAACCAGTATGGCGGGTGCCGCATAGTCCCCTGCTTCTGACGGGAACAGCGCTTCATGAAGCGATCAACCGTCTGGCAAACCCTCTTCGCCTGGCCGGGTAAACCCGTTCGTCCCGCATCCCCCGCACAGATGATATAATTGGAGGCTATTATGGCGCTCTGTCGAGGCGTGAAACTTTTCTGATGCGTCCCAGATCCATACTGTTGGTTCTCACTGTCACCGCGACCGTGTGCTCCTCGTCTCTCGCCCATTCTCATTCACCAAGTGAACACAATCCCTCCGAATCAACCGAAGCGTCTGGGTCAATTCCCGGACTAGGGTTCAACGAGCCAGCCGACGCGGTGACGGAGATCGTATCATTGCGTCGAACGGTTCGCCTCTTACCGAATGATCCAGACTACCGGTTACAACTAGCCGGAGCCCTTCTTCGTGTCGGCGATCTAGATGCCGCCGTTGAGGAGTGTCGGGCAGCCATTACATTGCAACCGGATGATGGGAATGCCCATCTTCAGCTTGGCCTCATGCTCATGGCAAAACAAGAATGGCGTGCTGCCGCTTCTGCTCTGGGAGAGGCCATTCGACTGGAACCGAATCTGCCCCACGCCCACTACAGCCTAGGGAGCGTACAGTACTCACTCGGCAATGTGCCTGCCGCTGTTCAGTCGTATCGACGAACGCTCGAACTGCGCCCTCATTTCCCCGACGCACATTATCGACTCGCGCTGTTGCTGAGAGTTGCGGGACGCACGCGAGAAGCGGCCCAACATCTGGAAACAGCAGCGGCCGGCGGGGTGCCCCAGGCCCGATTATTTCTCGGCAATGCCTACCAAACCGGGCAGGGCGTCGAGAAAAACCTCGGTTTGGCGATTTTTTGGTGGATGCAGGCAGCCGACCTCGGCCAGCAAACCGCCTCCGACTCGTTGTCCAAGGTGCGGCGCCAGGCGCTCTCCTCCGAATCAACGAAGCAGCGGCGCATGGAATTGCAGAGCGCTTTGCAGATCTACCGCAACACGCTTTGGAACGACTTTCCTGATATCAGTCGCCCGAGTGAGCCGCAATCGTTGGGGAAAGTCCTTCTTGAACAGAACCGTGCGGAAGACGCGGTTCCAATACTTTTAAAGGAATGCTTCGCATTGAGTGAAGAGGCCCATGCTGAACTCGCCACACTCTACGAAACCGGATGGGATCAGTATTTGAAAGCGTTCGATAAGAACATTCTGACTTGTTTTCAAACGACTTCGGCCGACGGATTCACCCCGGCGAAGAAAATCCTGACTCGTATTTATGCCAAGGGGCTCGGTCTCGATGCCGACATCCCGAAAGCGAAGGCTCTCCTCAAAGGTCTCCCGAAACAAGACACACAATCCTTGTTCGATGAGCTAGGATTCCACTAACCGTATGCTGGACTGGCAGAAATTCTGGCGCCTGTTCATCTCGTCGCTTCCTCTGCAAGCCTTGGGCATCGGCTTGTTGACCACGCTCCTATCCGCGATGCTGTGGTCCGCCGCCCCTGCTACCTTTACGGCACTGGATTACACCGTCTACGACACCTGGCTTCGTCACCGCACGACCGCCCAGGTGAGCCCCTCGCTGACCATCGTGACGCGCGACGTAGCCAGTGAAGAACGCTTCGGAAAGGGTCTTTGGGATCGCGGTATCCTCGCTCAGTTGCTTATGACGATCCATGAGGCCGGCGCGGCAGTCATCGGCCTAGACCATCGACTGGACTATGCAAGCCCTTCTCAACTTGGGGGAGCCGCGAGCGATGCGCTCTTCCTTGAAGCGCTTCGTACAGCATCCCCCGTGGTCCTGATTCACGATACGGATGTACTCCTTCAGTCCGACACTGCGAGCTATGGACATCTCACCGTCACAAATAGTCTCGATCACGTATCCCGTCACATTCCGCCGTCTACCAAGATCGGGACTCAAGGCGTTCCGGCTTTTGGTTCAATCCTGTCCGATATCTTTCACCGACACACCGCCACCCCCACGCAGGTTCGTTTGAACCACTCGGATGCCGACGTTCTGATTAATTTCGTCGGCGACGGATCACTGGCTGCCCTCCAGCCGATCCCATTGTCATCGGTCTGGAACGCCGTCGAACGTCACGACGAGCCACTGTTGGCCTCCTGGTTCAAGGACAAAGCCGTTGTGATCCGATCAAGTCCCGGAGGCTTGGCGACATGGCTCCTACCCTCCAACTCCACGGTCGACGGCCTGACTACCCACCTCCACCTCCTGAATGCCTTACTCAACCATGAACGGATCGACTCACTCGGCTGGTTAGGCCGCCTCACCGTCACCATCGTGCTGGCCTCACTGGCTGCCTGGAGCCTCCTACGGTTTCGCGGGATGATGGGCCTCTTACTTGCCGGTGCCGTCGTTGTTCTGTATGGAGCACTGGCCATCGCGATGGTGAGCTGGGCATCTCTCGTGATGCCGATTGCCACCCCTCTCGCAGCCTCATTATCCGTCTTCATCGGCACAGCCGTGTGGGTGAATCTGACGGCAAGCCAACGTCTGGTCTTGCTTGAACGTGACATGATCCGTCTCCAGCAAGAGTCTGCTGCCGTGAGAGAAGCCCTTGCTCTGCATGAGGATCGAGCGGAAGCTCTTCAAGAAGATTTAGACACCGCGAACGCGGCCATAGCTTTTTCGGCCGGCCAACAGGAAGAGTTGACCAGAACAACACACTTACTGCGGCTCCAAATCGCTGAAGCCCAGGGTCAGGAACAGGAGGCTCGTCGACACCTACAGGAACTGGAGCGGCAGCTTGGCGATCTCCGGGCAGCCAGCACCACCTCAAGCGCGATCGGCAATGCGGAACTCAACCGCCTTCAAATCGAATCCCGCCAATTCGGCATCCTCACTCAGGATCGCTCTCTGCTGCGGTTGTTTCACGATGTGAAGAAGAGCGCACAGTCTTCGTTGACCGTCCTCCTCCTCGGAGAACCAGGCACCGGGAAAGAGCTCTTCGCCCATGCCATCCACCGGCTCAGTCCACGATCGGGAAAAACCTTCATCGCCGTCAACATGGCAGCCATTTCTCCTGAGCTGTTTGAGAGTGAGCTCTTCGGCCACATAAGAGGCAGCTTCACCGGGGCAACGGGTGACCGTCGCGGCTATTTCGGTCTCGCCGACCACGGCACGATCTTTCTTGACGAGATCGGCGACCTTCGGATGGATCATCAGAGCAAACTGCTGCGGGTGCTTCAGGACAAATCATTCTATCGAGTTGGCGCCACCACCCCGACGACAGTGGACATTCGCATTGTGGCCGCGACTAATCGCGACTTACAGAAAGGCGTGTCGGAGGGATGGTTTCGCGAAGACCTGTACTTCCGGCTGAACGGGATGGTCTTTCATCTCCCACCGCTGCGTGAGCGTACCGGAGACATTCCGCTGCTCGTTGACATCTTCCTCAACCAGCTTGCCGAGCAAATCGGGAAGCCTGTCCCTCAGCTGACGAATGAAGCGCTTCGTGCATTGACCGAACATGACTGGAAAGGAAACGTGCGGGAGCTCCGCCACTGTTTGGAACAGGCCATCACGCTGAACGACGGACCCCTGTTAACCAGAGACTCTCTCAGACTTGGCGAAGAGCGTGGGCCAGCAAGGGGACGGACCGGACAGACGGTTCCCGACCTAGCCGGTGATGCCGCAGTCCTGAACTGTCTGCGACAACATGGCTTCGACATGCAGTCCACGGCCAAAACGCTTGGATGGGACCGCAGCACAGTGACACAGCGTTTAAAGGGGCTCTGCTTCCAGGCACTCGTTGAAGCCAACGGCGATCAGGCCAAGGCCGCGCTGACCATCGCGGGAGACCCCGGTCACCTGCGAACCGTTGAGCTCAAACTGATGGACTACTATGATCACCTACGATCCGTCATCAAACCATTCACGACCGCCGACGAAGCGCTGGTTGATTGCAGACGGCGTTTCAAGAACCTTCCGGAACGCCACTTCTCATCGGTCGAGACACTGGTGCGGCGACACTTTCAACAGAATCGACTGGTTCCGCACGGACAAACACAACGAGCCTAGACCTTCTCCCCCACACAAACAGTCCACTAGGACAGCGCAGATTAAAACGTTTTGCCTACAGTGGTTTTGACGCGGAGCACAGCTTCCTGATGGAAGCGTGATTTGTAGGTTGCGATAATTTCCCGAACAGCCTTGTTGGGTACTGGGTCATCCGGATGAACCAGGTTCAGGACATATGAGGGCTCACGAATCACTTTCCCTGAAACCGAACGCCATTGGCCGGACGCCTGCCACACCGAAAGCCCCCTCGGGAAACCGTGGCGTCACGGTCTCATTGAGAAACTGTGCCGAATTGTCTGGCGTGACATAACCCAATGGCGTTTCTGCTCCAAAGTACAGCAGTTCTTGGATCGCACGGTGCGCCCCAGCCCCGCAAGGCGAACCCGTCGTCGTCGCGCACCCCACAAGTGAGGCAAGAACCACACTACTGAGTACGTTTCGCATCATTTTCTACTGATGACAGGTTCCCTGTCCAATACACTATCGACTGATTTATCCAGTGCCTTACTAACGGTCCGCTCACTACTTTAAGACAAGGTTGTTCGCCGCTTGTTGAGCTAAGGCCTCTCCTAATTGACCATCATCGGTAGCGGGTGATGGTTGCTCGCTCCAATTGTTCGACAAGATCCCCCGTAGTGTTTGGCGATGACGTTGCCAATGATTCTGTGCCACGAACTCCATCTGTCGATCCACTATCCTAGACCAGCCCCATACCAGCACGATCAGACAGACATAGATACTGCCGATAGCATAAATAGGGTAAGGACATGCCTGAGTAACTATGTCGAGGTACTGAGGGAAGAACCAGAAAGCACTCATTGAGCCGACAACTAGTATCGATACCGCGACGAAAATGAAGTATGACAGACGCCCACTGGTGATGACTCTACTTATGCCATCGAGCAACGACCTGTCGGCCCCCTGACTCGTGATCGAACCTTGACGAGACAGAATCCGCCTTGTGATCGTTTCAAGACTTTTGGGAGTTGGCCATGGCCGAGCACCGCCGGTTCCAACCACCTGAAGTCTCTCAGGAATGTTGATTGGCGCATACCCATCCGTACTGTTGGCGATACGCTCAAAAACGCTCACGTGAATTTTGGGCAGATCAATGCTGTGGTCCTTGCAGAATCTCGCAATGTCACGTGGTTCCCAGCGATAATACACACCTAACCCGGCGCGTGCATCGTAGAGCTCGTCGTGGACATCCTGATGTGTGTGTACATACTCTCGATCTCGCTCGATAAAACGTAAGCCGCAACGCTCCGCCTCGGCCATCATCCAATCCAAGGCTACCAACGACATACCGTGCTTCACATAGCCACCACCCACGTTGGAATGGACACCGGCGAACCATACTTGATCGACTTGCGTCGCACGAATGCCCTTCTCGTTCCACAATTCTGGATGGAAGGTTCGACGGTCGTCATCGATCGACAGGGCATGGCACGCCCGTGTAATCCGGCTACTGGGAGTCAGTTCGGAAAACCGCATGGGGTAGATCCAATTCAATAGCTCACGGAGTTCTTCAAACGGCATTCCGACTGCTCCGACTGTATCCCACACGCCGACAAAATCAATCGTGACTGCGCCATCCGGCATGTGGACATCGTCAATGACGGCGCAGAACCGCTCCCGCCGTTCTCGATCTTCCCGACTATAATCGGCAGCCGGCTGACCCTCACGCCGCTGACTCTCCGACACACGCTTGAACGCTTCCTGCCGAAATGCCGTCCAACAATTCCCAACACATTTCTTGAGCGATTCGTACCCAACCTGCTTAATATCGACGATCCCACAGTACTGAATGAGACCCGACAGCGCTCGGACAGTATAGGCTCCCCGACTGAAGCCGAAGAGATAGATGTGGTCGCCCGGCTCGTAGACATGGACCAGCTCGGTGTAGAGGTCCCTGACATTTTTGCTAAACCCGATACCGAACGCTCCAGTAAGCAACTTGAGCGGGGTGAGCCGTGACGTACCGACTCCAGCATCATAGAAGGCCACTTGCGGTTTCAAGGTCGGGTCGTGCTTATGCCCCTGGATGTCAACCGCCTCATAGAGTTTGAAGACGTTGGTCCCTCGCGCCTTGATGGCGGTATTACCTGTTCCATCCGAACAGAGCACGATGTTTTTTGCTGACATGCGACACCTCCTCATCTTTCCCCTGGCGAATTCGCCTCGTCCTCCAGTCACCAGCATAAACTGGCTTGCTGTTACTGTTGGTAGTAACAGCAAGCCTCATACCCGTTAGGATGCTCACAGGACTTCCTGGCTATACAGAGGCTTATGACGCGCATGCGAATAAGAGAAAGAGCGAGTCGGCAGGTCTGTATCATTATGGATAGCGAACTGTATCCAAATCGATTCAAACGGAGCAATCGGCTTGGCGTAATTCTGATCAGAATCTATGGCAACCACGCACCTTTCCCCAGACCGCGCTAATTACGCCCAACCTTCAAGACGCCACCCACGCGACACAAACAATGGCACGAAGGTCGGAGGAATAAACAGCCGATCTTCCGCATGAGGAATACGGAAATAGTGCTGCGGTTGTAGCATGACATTGTCATTCCGACTCAAGTCGATGACCGCACGATTGGGTGCTTCGCGTCGCCCGAGGTAGCGCACCTCAAACGCCTCGAAGCGAAGGGGGGCAGATGGATTGAAGAGGCCGATTCCTTTCGCACGAGCTTGTCGAACCAACTCACGCGCGCGGCGCAACCCTGGGGTTGTCCCAGCGACCTGACTCGCAGTACCGGGAGCGATGACCGCGTCAAGAATCGACGGGGATTCGCGGAACGGATCAATATTCGGCCACACAAAGAACGGCATGGCTGCCCCCTGTTCGAGCATTCGTTCGTTGTAACTCGGGGGACGCGGTCCAGGACTGTTTCCAGTCGGCTGATTCCGGTTGATAAATGCCAAGAACCGCCCAAAGGAATCGAAGACCTCGAAGGAGAAGGACAGAAAGTACCCAAATGTACTGGGGATCTGCCCCAGTGCGTTCATGTCGGCTTGAATCAGCCCAATCAGTACTCGTTCGGCAAAGTCGCCGTGGACGCGATGGTTGATCCCGGCACCGACTCCAATACGGGTGCGAAGATGGTTCGCGAGATCGGTATCGAGATCAAAGGGTCCGAACTGCGGCAGGAATGGATCGGTCAGATAGGCTTCCCATTCTGCCGAATCGAGACGGCGCTGTACGGAGGAACCGGCGAGTGAGAAATTCTTCTCGGGCGTATCCACTCCAAGAAAACGGACCGAACCACTCCCTTCGATATGAATCCCGGCTGTATCTCCGTCCGGGATCGAAGCCTCCAGTGACTGCGGTTGGCCGCTCGCCCCACGGCGGATGGATCCGATCGCCCGTACGTTGCCATTCATGGTGAAAAATGCATCAGCCATGATCACACTCCTCCTTACAGTTGAGGATCAGACATAGACGCAACTAGCAGTGTGTTGACAAACGAGATGTTTGAACCGATTCTCTTGGGTGGGCTGG
>ERZ1292630.658-Hain-H41-02um-R3-658-length-35000-cov-7_pt1 | contig 35000 bp, 24 predicted proteins | sample MGYA00564408_ERZ1292630 | MGnify/ENA primary metagenome ERZ1292630 (study PRJEB36523, sample SAMEA6512641) | groundwater metagenome | collected 2019-01-08 | study: AquaDiva: Metagenomics assemblies of 32 groundwater samples
AGGCGGCTGCGATCTGGGGCGGCATTCTGCCGAGCACGATCACGATCCAGGTGCTCGCGCAGTTCGACGCGCAATTCTGCTCGGCTTCCTCCGCCGTGCTGGGGAGCGCCGGCCCGCAATCGACGCACAGCGACTTTCCGGGCGCCGAGTACCCCAACACCTGGTATCCGCAGGCCCTCGCGAACAAGCTCTCCGGCGCCGACCAGAATCCGCTCGAGGACCTCGTCGCCACCTTCAACTCCGACGTGGACAACGGCACCTGCCTGGGCGCCGTGAACTGGTACTACGGATTCGACGGCAATGAGGGGAGCCACGTGGAGCTGCTCCCCGTGGTGCTGCACGAACTCGGGCATGGACTCGGTTTCGTGACGTTCGCCGACGTGAATTCGGGCCAGCTACTCGGCGGTACTCCGGACATCTACTCCAGATTCATGCTCGACAAGACGATCGGACTCCACTGGAACGAGATGACCGACGCCCAGCGGCTCGTATCGAGAGGCAATTCCGGCAACCTCGTCTGGGACGGATTCGCCACGACGTTCCGGGCGCGAACGCTCCTGTCGCCGCGGACGGAGGTCGAGGTCTTCGCGCCGGCTTTCTCGCAGGGAGTCTATGCCGCGCCGCAGGCGCTCTTCGGGCCCTCGCTCACCTCGACCGGCGTCACCGCCGAAGTCGTGGAGGTCTTCGACGGCACGGGCGGCCCGGACGCCTGCCAGCCGATCTTGAACGGGGCGGCGCTGAACGGAAAGATCGCCTTCGTCGACCGGGGCGGCTGCACGTACGATTTCAAGGTCGCCGCCGCCCAGGCGGTCGGGGCGGTCGGCGTGATCGTCGCCAACAACGTCGCCGGATCCGCGTTTCCCATGACGGGGACCAACGCGTCGATCACCATTCCCTCCGTCATGCTCTCGCGCGATGACGGCGATCTGATCCGAGAGGACGTGAACGCGGGGGGAACCACGATGACCCTCCGGCGGAACGCCACCTCTCTCTCCGGAGCGCATCCGGACGGCCAGGTTCTCCTCTACGCGCCGAGCCCCATCGAGCCCGGCTCGTCGCTCTCCCACTTCGACGTCACCGCCACGCCCGATCTTCTGATGGAGCCGAACATCAACGACGGGCTCCACAACGATGTCGATCTGACCCGGGAAGCGTTCGAGGACATGGGATGGCTGCTTCGCCTGACCGCCGTCGCGGTGGGAGAGACCGCACCTCGATTCCGGGTGGCGAGCGCTCCGAATCCATTTCGACCGTCGACCGTGATCTCGCTGGAATTGCCGGCGGCGGGTGCGACGCGGGTGGAGGTGTACGACCTGCAGGGGCGGTTGGTGAAGCGGCTTGTGAACGGCTGGCTGCCCGCGGGAAGGCACGCTGTGACGTGGGACGGGACCGATGCGACCGGGCGTCACGCGGCCGCGGGTGTTTACTTCACGCGGGTTGTCGCGACCGGCGTGCGGGCGGGACAGAGATTGGTGAAGCTGGATTAGCCTCCGGCCCCGACCCGAAAAGCCTCTTCCACCAGATCCGCATGAATCCCGACGGTATCGTTCACGTCGCGCGCGTAACCCCCCGCCAACGTCGCGAAGACGGGAATCCCGCGCACAACGCAGGCGTCGAACACCAGCCGGTCGCGCGCGCGCAGGTCCTCGCGCGTCAGTTTGAGCCCTCCCAGTTGGTCGTCCTCGTAGGGATCCGCCCCGGCCAGGTACGCCACTAGGTCTGGCTCCACGCGATCGAGAATCCGCGGCACGTTGTGCCGTAGCGACGCGAGGTATCGTTCGCCGCCCGCGTAGGTCTCCAGGCCGATGTCGAGATCGCTCGGCGGCTTCACGGCGGGGTAGTTGTCCTCCTCGTGGATCGAGAAGGTGAAGACGGTCGGATCGTCACGGAAAATCGCGGCGGTGCCGTTTCCCTGATGGACGTCGACGTCGATCACCGCGGCGCGATGAATGCGGCTGTCGGACTGTAGATCCCGGATCGCGATCGCGACGTCGTGCAGCACGCAGAATCCCTCGCCGTGGTCGGGGAACGCGTGGTGGAACCCGCCCCCGATGTGGATGGCCATGCCGCGCTCCAGCGCGCGCCGGGCGGCCTCGATGCTCCCCCCCGCGCAGAGGAACGACGCCTCGACCAGCTGGTGCGAGTACGGTAGTTCCAGCACCGCCTCCTCCAGCGCCGACAGCCGACCCTGGAGGAGCTTGTCGATGTAGACCTGGTCGTGAACGCGACGAGACTGCTCGACGGTGGCGGGGAGCGGCGTGATCAGATCCTCTTCGCGGACGAGGCCGCGGCGAACGATCTCGTCGCGGACGAAACGATATTTCCGCATGGGGAAAACATGCGCGCCGATGTCGGCGTAGTAGCCGTCGTGGTAGACGACGGCGGGCTTGCGTGGCGTGGGATGCGAGTCGGACGCGGAGGGCTCGGGCGTCATACGCCGGATCTCCCGATTACTCGAACCGTTAGGGACTCGGGGTCGTGATCGTTTCGCCCCGCGGCGGGACCAGCGAACGGTAGAGAACGACCAGTACCGCCACGGAGAACGGGAAGGCCAGGGTGCCGACGGCGCTGTCCCACACCAGCCGCGCGATCTCGACTCCCACCATCTTCTGATTCGCCACGCTCGTCATGACCGTCAACATGGCCGAGGGGAGGGAAGCGAAGACGATGGCGAAGGTCAGGACGGCGATGGAGGCGAAGAGCCGCCAGAAGAGCCCTCCGAAGTGCCCCCAAACCAGCGCAATGCTCCCACGGATCGACTCCATCGGCCCTCGCCCGTCGAGCACCAGCAGAGGGGTGGCGAACGCCAGGAGAAACATCGCGGAGGCGACCCAGACCCCGGCGGGGATCATGGCGAGGAGAACGAGAATCGAGCGGGCCTCGGCGGGAATTCCCCCCAGCGCCGTCGTCGCCAGCCCCGTCGCCATCACGATGGCGAACGCGGGGAGCGCGATGAGGAGCAATTGGAGGAACGCGGAGATGCCGTACGGCCAGAGCAGCTCCAGCACGTGCTTCGCCGCGTCGACGAAGGAGCGCCGCTCTCCGCGGAGAATCGAATCCTGGAACGGCAGGAAGGGCGTGTAGACGAGGACCAGGAGCGGCATGGTGGCGGCTGCCGCGACGATCCAGGTGACGGCGCGTAGTTGGTAGTCGGGGTAGCCCATCGGCGAGGTCGCCTCGCCGGAGAAGATCATGTAGAGCCCCATCCCGAATCGATAGAAGTAGAGGAGCACGAGCACGGGAAGGGCCGGCAGAATTGAACGATGCCCCAGCGCGAGCACCTGGCGGAGGAAGTCTCCGACCGGAGGGAGGAGCGGGACCGCCGGACGCACGGTCGGCGGTGGCGGCGCGACGGGCGCCGGGGGGGCGCTGAAGTCGCCCGTCGAGGAGAACGTGGGCCGGTCGATCGAATCCATCCTCGGCAGGATACACCCCGCTACCGGAGCCCCCAAGCCCGTTGTGCCCGCGCCAGCGACTGGATGTGGCGCGGGGGGCTCGGTCGCGGCACAATAGGCCCGTGAACGACATCGCGCTCGCCCCGGACAACGCTCCCTCCCCCTCCGTCGTTCTCGACGACGACCAGCGCGCCGCCGTGGAGCATGGAGACGGCCCGCTCCTGATCGTCGCCGGCGCGGGGACGGGGAAGACCACCGTCATCGCACGGCGGATCGCGCATCTCATCGAATCGAAGCGCGCGCATCCGTCGGAGATCCTCGCGCTGGCCTTCAACGACAAGGCCGCCGCCGAGATGCAGGAGCGCGTCGACCTGCTGGTGCCGTACGGCTACGCCGACGTCACCATTCAGACGTTCCACGCCTTCGGCGAGAACGTGCTGGCTGGCTACGGCCTGGAGATCGGGATCGCTCCCGGATTCTCGGTGCTCGACACCACGTCGCAGGCGCTCTTCCTGGCGGATCGGCTCGACGAATTCGGGCTGAAGCACTACCGGCCGCTCTCCGACCCGACTCGCTACGTCTCCGACCTGGCCGGTTTCTTCAGCCGCGCGAAGGACGATCCGCAGTGGCCAGAGGACATCCGGCGTGCCGCGGTGGATCGCGCGGACCACGTGGCCGCGATGCGCGCTGCGGACGGCGGCGACGCCGAGCTGGTCGCGGCGCTGGAGGATCAAGCCTCCCGGCTAGCCGAGCTGGCCGAAGCGTACGGGCGCTACAACTCGCTCCTCTGGAAGGCGGGGTTCCTCGACTTCGGCGATCTCCTTGCGCTGACGCACCGGCTCTTCACCGAGAGCCCGGCGGCGCTCCGGTGCCTGCAGCAGAAGTTCCGCTACGTCCTGGTCGACGAGTTCCAGGATACGAATCCCGTCCAGTTCAAGATCGTCCGCCGCCTGGTGGAGGCGCACCGGAATCTCGTGGTCGTGGGGGACGACGACCAGAGCATCTATCGCTTCCGCGGCGCGCATCTCAAGAACATCCTCGAGTTCCGCGAGCACTATCCGGAGACGAAGGAGATCGTGCTCCGCCGCAACTACCGGAGCACGCAGCAGATTCTCGCCCGTTCTCGCCGTCTCATCGTGCAGAACCTGGAGCGGCTGGAGGTTCGCTACGGCATCTCGAAGGAACTCCTGACCGAGAAGGACGGCGCGGAGCCGGTCTGGAGGGAGTTCGAAGCCGAGGCCGACGAGTCCGCCTGGGTTGCGGACGAGATCGCCGCCGCGGTGCGGGAGAAGCGCCGCCGCCCGCGCGACGTGGCGATCCTGGTTCGAAACAACAAGCACGCGGAGCCGTTCCTGCGCGCGCTCGACGAGCGCGGCATACCCTACTACTTCTCGGGGAGCCGGGGGCTCTTCCAGCGTCCCGAGATCAAGGAGCTCGTCTCCCTCCTCCAATCGCTCTTCCAGGACTCGAGGCCGGAGTTCCTCTACCTCCTGGCGTCCGAGGCGTACGGCGTACCCGAGGACGATCTGACGAAACTGATGCACGCCCTCGCACGCCAGCCCGTGCCGCTTCGGGCACTTTTCCGCCGCGCCGTGGCGGGGCGGGATGCGCTGGAGCTCTCGGACGACGGGCGCGAGCGGCTGGCGCGGCTCCTGGAGGATGTCGACGCGCTTCAGGAGTTCGCGCGCGGCCGGAAGACGGGGGAAGTGCTCTACCACTACCTCGAGCGCCGCGGGATCCTTAAAGATTTAATGGCGGCGCGCACGTTCGAGGACGAGGCGAAGGCGCGGAACATCGTGAAGTTCTTCGCGCTGATCCGCTCCTTCGAGAAGGTGGCGTTGGCCGACCGCGTGGCGCTTTTCCTGCGCCATTTCGAGGCGGTGCAGGAGTTCGGCGAGGACCCCGCGGTGGCCGATCTCGACGAGACGTCCGACGTGGTCCAGGTACTCACGATCCATCGCGCGAAGGGGCTCGAATTCCCGGTTGTCTACCTCGTCCAGATGGCGACGCACCGCTTCCCGACGGCGAACCGGGCGCGGGGGATCGAACTCCCGCGCGAGCGTGACGACGAGGATTCTTCCGTGGCGCACCGCGAGGAGGAGCGCCGGCTCTGCTACGTCGCGTTCACGCGGGCGCGCGAGGAACTGGTCACGACCTACGCGCGCGACTACGGCGGGAAACAGAAGCGAAAGGCGAGCCTCTTCCTGGCGGAAGCGTTCGACATCGGGAAGACGCCGCCGGCCCGCGCGCGGCGCCGAGCGATGGACGAGATCGCCGATCAGAGGCCCGCGGAGCGAGCGCCGATCGCACAGGAGCGCCCCACGCCGCGCGAGCCGCTTCAACTCTCGTACAAGCGGCTGGAAGACTACGAAACCTGTCCGTACAAGTACCGGCTCCTCCACGCGCTCGCCGTGAATCCGATCCTGACCGCCGACCACCGCGTGAACTTCGGAAACGCGGTGCACCAAGCCGTGGCCTTCGCGCAGAAGAAGCGCCTCGACGGCGAGGTGATCTCGGAGGCGGAGCTGATCGACGTCTTCCGCTCCGTCTGGCGGAGCGAGGGCTACCGGAACGAGGAGCACGAGCGGCAGCGCTTCGCCCAGGGCGTGGAGGCGCTACGAGAGTTCCGCGCCCGCGAGATCGAGTCGGGCCCGACCGCGAGCGCGGTGGAACGTCACTTCCGCGTGAAACTGGAAGGCGTGGTCATCACCGGGAGCCTGGACCGTGTGGACGAGGGCCCGGACGGCGTGACGCTCATCGACTACAAGACCTCGGAGAAAGACGACGAGGAGAAGGCGGACGAAGACTCGAAGAAGAGCCTGCAGCTCTCGGTCTACGCGCTCGCGTACCGGGAACTCACGGGGCGGCTCCCCGACCGTCTGGAACTCCGCTACGTCCTCACCGGGATCACCGGCGTATCTCCGTGCGACGAGGAACGGATCGCCAAGGCGCACGCCAAGATCGAGGAGATCGCCGCCGCCATCCGAGCCGAGGCATTCGACGCTCGCCCCGACGCCCGCAAGTGCTCCATCTGCGCCTGCAGGCCGATCTGCAGAGAGTCGGCGGTCTAGGTCCCGGCGGAGCGTCGCATGTGGAATCCTGTTATAGTCCATCCCAGGATGGAGATTGCCAGTGCCGAGACACGTGATCGCGTCCGAGAACTTACCCACCGCCTGATCGGACGAGGAGAGGCCCTCTGACATGACGCAGCACGCCTCGCTATCCCCGGAACGCTGGAGCCAATTCACGCTCGATCAGCAGATCATCATGATCGGCAATGAGATGCATCGAGGGTCCAAGCTCCTGGGTATCGGTGACGGAGAGCGGAGAAGAAACGCCTACGCGCGGGTCCTCGCGCTGGCCGACCTGACCGTTCGAGTGAACGCCAGCCGCGGGCTGCGTCGCGAACTCCTGCGATGGCGGGATCTCGTCGCGCGGCTCTACATCGTGGGCCATGGGGATCCGGCGGCTCATGATTCCGCGCTGCGCGTCCTACTCCAGTTCACGCCCGAGGCGGCGAGGCAGATTCCGCACGTCACCGCGCACCAGGAACTCGAGCGGGGATAACGGCGAAAACGCACGAAGGGCCGGACGCGTCTCCACGTCCGGCCCTTCGTCGTTTCAACTTCCGCGCCCTCGGCGCTAGGCGAGCACTCCGTCCAGCGCGGTCGTCAGCCGACTCTTCGGCACGGCGCCGACGATTGTCTGCACGACCTTTCCGTCCTTGAAGATGTAGAGGGTCGGAATGCTCCGAATATCGTACTTGGTCGCGATGCGCACGTTGTTGTCCACGTCCACCTTGGCGACCTTGACCTTTCCCTCGTACTGCTTCGCCACTTCCTCCAGCACGGGGGCGATCATCTTGCAGGGGCCGCACCAGGTGGCCCAGAAGTCAACCAGCACGGGGACTTGCGATTGCAGCACCTCGGTGTCGAACGTGCTGTCGGTGATTTCGAGAACGGCCTGGGACATTGGTGTGGACTCCTTCGCAAGTAGTTACAGCAGTATCAGTTAACGGCGCGCCCCTGCACACTGTTCCATGAAGGTAACCATTTAGACGCCAGGCTTCAAGCCGAGATTCCGGCCCGCGTTGACACCCCAGCGCCGTATTTCTAGACTCAGCGCTCTTGGCCCTGAACCGAATCCGGCCACGGCACCCAACAAAACGAAGGAGTTTCCTTGATCGAAGTCCAGGGACTGCGAAAGACGTTTCACGACCGAAAGAAAGGGGATATCCCCGCGGTGAAGGATGTCTCCTTCACTTGCCAGCCGGGAAAGGTCTTCGGACTTCTCGGTCGAAACGGTGCGGGGAAGACCACCACGCTTCGTATGCTCGCGACGATTCTCTCCCCGACGTCGGGAACCGCGAAGGTCGCGGGATTCGACATCGTCCAGAAGCCGGCGGAGGTGCGCCGGCGCATCGGGTATCTCTCCGGCGACACGAAGCTCTACGACCGCCTCACGGGGCGCGAGCTCCTGACCTACTTCGGAACGCTCGCGGGGATGGAGCCCTCGGCGATTCCGGCGCGCATCGAGGCGCTGGCGGGACCGTTCGCGCTCACCGATCTCCTCGACAAGCGCGTGGGGAAGATGTCGACCGGCATGAAGCAGCGTCTCTCCATCGCGCGGGTCGTCGTCCACGATCCCGAAGTCCTGATCTTCGACGAGCCGACGTCGGGTCTCGACGTCTTCGGCGCGCGCGAAGTGCTGGCGCTGGTGCTGGAACTGAAGAAGAAGGGGCGGACAATCATCTTCTCCACGCACATCATGGCGGAGGCCGAGCGGATCTGCGACGAGATCGCCATCATCGAAAAGGGCTCGATCTTGAAGCAGGGAACGTTGGCGGCGCTCGGCGTGGGGAACGGCTTGGGGAACCTCGAGGACGTCTTCATCGAGGCGGTGAAGGGAGAGATCGATGACCGCTAAGACGATGGCCGTCTTCCGCAAGGAACTGATCGACACGCTCCGGGACGGGCGGACGATCTTCGCGATCTTCGTCTTGCCGTTTCTCCTCTACCCGGCGCTCATCATGCTCGTGGGCTACATCCACGCGAAGAACGACGAGGAGGCGAAGACCTTCTCCGTCCGGGTCGGAATCGTCGGAACGGCGCAGCTTCCGATTGCCGCGGAGAAGATCGGCGCCGTGGAAGGCGTCACGGTCGTACCGATGGAGGACGAGCCGGCGTCGTACGACGACGCGAACGTCCAGGCGCTCCTGGTGCTTCCACCTGATCTCATGGGGATGATCGCGCGCGGGGACAGCGTGAAGGTGGAACTCCGCTACAAGAACGCCGACAACAAGTCATCCGAAACCGCGGAGCGGCTGAAGCCGGCCCTGGACGACGTTCGCCAGGCGTTGACCCTGGAATGGGCGAGGAGTCGCGGCGCCGACGTCGACCGACCCCCGGCCCTGACGGTGGAGCGGAAAGACATCTCCTCCAAGAAGGAGCTGGGCCGGTACGTGGCCGCGCTCATGATTCCCTATCTCCTGATCTTCATGGTGGCCGCGGGCTCCATGCAGACCGCGATCGACGCGACGACGGGGGAGAAGGAGCGAAGCACGCTCGAGACACTCCTCGCCAGCGCGGCGACGCGCGCGGAATTGGTGATCGGAAAGGTGATGGCGGTTTTGGCCGCTTCGCTCACCGGCGCGGTGACGGGCCTCTTCGGGCTCTGGCTCTCGTTCGGCGTCCTGGCCAGCCGCGTTGCAATCATGCAAAACCAGGCGCTGGAGCTGTCGGTCAGTCCGGAGAAGATGGTCCTTCTCTTCCTCACCCTGCTGCCGGCGGCCATCTTCCTGAGCGCCACCCTCGTCGCCATCGGCTGCTTCGCGCGGAGCATGCGGGAGGGGCAAACCTACGCCACGTACGTCTACATGGCGTCGGTCTTCCTGGGACTCAGCTCCTTCACGCAGTCGGAGTCGATTCCGATGAAGCAGTTCTTCATCCCGATCCTGAACACCGCACTATTACAGAGGGAAATCCTGACCGACACGGTGCAGGCGTCGCACGCGTTCGCCGCCATCGGGTCGAGCAGCCTCCTGGCCGCGCTCATGGTGGTCATCGCCGTGCGGCTCTTCTCGAACGAGCAGGTCCTCTTCCGCACATGAGGCCCACCACCCCGCTGCGGGCGACCGCCGCTTCCGGAGTCGATCATGCGCACTGACATCGAGACGCTGCTGACGGCGCGCGGCTGCGCGGCCGCGGTCGTCCTGAAGACCGAGACCCCGAACCCGACGTTCGGCTATCTCGTCGGACCGGGTGCCCATCTCACGACCGGGGTCGTCGTCTGGCGCCGGGGAAGCCGGCCTCACCTGGTCCACGGATCGATGGAGCGCGACGGCGCCGCCTCCACCGGCTTCGAACTCAGCACCTACGGCGATCGCGGCTACCGGAAGATCGTGGAGGAAGAGGGGTCCGCGGGGGCCGCCTACGCGCGATTCCTGGACGAGATCCTCCGGGATCTCGGCGTGAGCGGCCGCCTGCTCGTGGACGGAACCGGACCGGTGGGGCGTTTCTATCACATCCTTCGCCGGCTTCGGGAAAGGCGCCCCGATCTCGAGCTGGTGGAGGATGACGATCCCGATCTATTTCTCCAGGCGCGCCTGACGAAGGACGAGGCGGAACTGGCCGAGGTGCGGAAGGTGGGCGCCGGTTGCGCCAAGGCCTACGCGCGTGTGCGCGAGGTAATCGGCGGCGGCCGTCTGGAGGGGAAGCGACTTCGCGACGCCGAGGGGTGGGTGACGGTCGGGCGGCTGCGCCGCGACATCCGCCGCGTCTTCTTCGACGCGGGGCTCGACGAGCCGCACGGAAACATCGTCGCCCAGGGGCGCGACGCGGGCGTGCCGCACAACACCGGCAACGACGCCGACGTGCTGGAGGAAGGGGCGCCGATCGTGATCGACCTCTTCCCCGTTCAGGCCGGCGGCGGCTACTACTTCGACGTGACGCGCACGTATTGCGTGGGACGCGCGTCCGACGAACTGCGCGCGCTCCACGCGTGCGTCCACGGCTCCCTTCGCGATGCGATCGACGCGCTCGAGCCGCTGGCGCGGGGCCGCTCGTACCAGGACCGCGTCTGCGATTTCTTCGAGAAGCACGGCCACCGGACCATCCGGCAGGACGACCGCCTGGAGGAAGGATACGTGCACGGCCTGGGCCACGGCATCGGGCTCGAGGTGCACGAACGTCCGAACCTGGGCGGCCCGCCGAACAATCCCGACCGGCTCGAGCCCGGCTCGCTCTTCACGATCGAACCGGGTCTTTACTATCCCTCCCGCGGCATGGGCGTCCGCCTCGAGGACGTCATCTACGCCCGACCGGATGGAACGTTTGAGAACCTCGCGGACAACATCCCGTACGACCTCGAAATCGCGCTCGCGTCATAGCCACGAGGCGGACGCCGTCACTGGCCCCGCTCGGGACAAGGACGCTCCGAAGCCGGTCGGGCTTCCCGACCGCGCCATTCTGGCCGGTCGCGCCACGCGCGGGGGAGAGGCGTCGATCACGCTCGCGGAGCTGAAACTCCTGGCCGAGACGGCGGGGGCCAAGGTCCGCGGGCAGGTCGTGCAGCGCCGCGGCCCGGTCCGCGCCTCGACCTTCCTCAGCAAAGGGAAGGTCGAGGAGATCCAGGAACTCGCGGGCGAAGAAAGCGCGGGGCTCCTACTGATCGACGACGATCTCTCGCCGGGGCAGCAGCGAAATCTGGAGAAGGAGACAGGAATGCGCGTCGTCGACCGGAGCGCGCTCATTCTCGACATCTTCGCGCGCCGCGCCCGCACGCGGGAGGCGCGGCTCCAGGTGGAGCTGGCGCAGCTCGAATACCTACTCCCACGCCTCACGCGCATGTGGGCGCATCTGGGGCGCCAGGTCGGAGGGATCGGAGCGCGCGGTCCCGGTGAGACGCAGCTGGAGGTCGATCGCCGGAAGATCCGTGAGCGGATTGCGCGCCTGAAGCGCGACCTGGAAGGGGTCGTCCGCGAGCGGAGGGTCCAGCGGAAGGCGCGAAAGGACTGCTTCAAAGTCTCGCTGGTCGGCTACACGAACGCCGGGAAGTCGACCCTCTTCAACGCGCTCGCGCACGCCAAGGTCTACGTCGAGAACCAGCTCTTCGCCACGCTCGATCCGACGACGCGCGTCATCGCGTCGGAAGGAAAGGTTCAACTCCTTCTCACCGACACCGTCGGGTTCATTCGGAAACTGCCGGCGCATCTCGTCGCCTCGTTCCGCGCGACGCTGGAAGAGGTGACGGAGGCCGACCTCCTCCTCCACATCGTGGACGCGACGGAGCCCGATCCCGGCGCCCACATCGAGGCCGTGAACAGCGTGCTGGAGGAACTGGGCGCACTCCATTGCCCCCGCCTTCTCGTCTTCAACAAGATCGATGCGCTCCACGACGAGATCACGCTCCTGGGGCTCCGCGCCCGGCACCCCGGGGCGGTCTTCGTCTCGGCCGTGACCCGCGAGGGAATTCCGGAGCTGCGCGCGGTGATCGCCGGCCGGTTCCATGGCGACGGAGAGCGACGATGACCCCGGCGCCCGCGCCACCGCCCTCGCCCGCGCCGGGAGCCGCCGCGGCCGCCGCTGCCGTCGCGGAAACGCTCGCCGCCCGCGTGACGGCCATTCAGCAGGCGCTCCGCGAGGAGGAGATCGGCGCGTGGCTCCTCTACGACTTTCACGGCTCGAACCCGATCGCTTCTTCCGTCCTGGGGCTCGATCGGATTCCGAACCGGGGTAAGAACTCGCGCCGATGGTTCTATCTGATCCCGGCGCGGGGAACGCCGCGGCGCATCGTGCATCGGATCGAGCCGCGCGCGCTCGATCTGCTTCCCGGCGAGACGACGGTCTACCTGGCCTGGGGCGAACTCGACCGGGCGATCGCCGACGCCGTCGGATCGGTCGTCGCCACGATCGGCACCTCGGGTGGATTCGCCCCCTCCATCGCCATGGAGTATTCGCCGCTGGCGCGGCTTCCCTATCTCTCCCGCGTGGACGCCGGGACGGTCGAACTGGTCCGGGCGGCCGGCGCGCCGGTCATCTCGTCGGCCAACCTCGCGCAGCGGTTCGGCGGAGTTCTCTCGCCGGAGGCGCGCCTCGATCACGTGGAGACGGGGCGGCGGCTTCACGCGATCTTCGGCGCCGCGTTCGCGCGCGTGCGAGACGCCGTCCGCGCGGGAACACCACTCACGGAGACGGCGTTGCAGCGCTGGATTCTGGAAAAGGTCGACGCCGAGGGACTAGCCTCGGCGGATCCTCCCACAGTGGCGGTGAACGAGCACTCGGGAGACCCCCACTTCGACACGCAGCCCGCGACCGACGTCCCAATCCGGGAAGGGGACTTTCTCCTGATCGACGCGTGGTGCAAGGCGAGGCGTCCCGGCTCGGTCCATGCCGACTACACCCAGGTCGCCTTCGTCGGCCCGAGCGCGCCCGCCCGGCATCGGGAAATCTTCGAGATCGTGCGCGACGCGCGGGACGCGGCCATCCGCGCCGTGGAGGAAGCGCTCGCAGCGGGACGATCCATCCGCGGCTGCGACGTGGACGACGCGGCGCGCGCCGTCGTTCGCGCGCGCGGCTACGGCGACCGCTTCCTCCACCGCACCGGCCACTCGATCGGGGAGGAGGTCCACGCGAACGGCGTTCATCTCGACAATCTCGAGACGCGCGACGAGCGCCGCCTGCTCGACGGAACGCTCGTCTCGGTGGAGCCCGGAATCTATCTCCAGGAGTTCGGAGTTCGGAGCGAGGTGAATCTCCTCCTCGACGCCGGACGCGCCATGGTCACGACCGAGCCGATCCAGCGCGAGCTGCCGGCGCTCCTGGCCTGAGATGCGCGGCGACACGCGCTTCATCCCGCTCCGCGAGATCCGCTTTCGCACGTCCCGCGCGGGCGGGCCCGGCGGGCAGAACGTGAACAAGGTCGAGACGCGAGTCGAGGCGGTCTGGGACCTGGAGGGATCGCCGTACTCCGCCGCGCGGAAGGCGGCGATCCGCGCGGCGCTGGGGAAGCGGATCGCCGCGGACGGCACGCTCCGCGTCGTCTCGCAGCGATTCCGGTCCCAGGCCCGGAATCGGGACGCGGCGGTGGAGCGCCTGCGGGCCCTGATCGCGGCGGCACTGACACCCCGGCGCGCCCGCCGTCCCACCGCGCCCACGGCCTCCTCCCGCCACGCTCGGATCGAGTCCAAGAAGCGCCGCGGCGCCGCGAAGCGGGAGCGGCGCTGGCAGGGGGATGAGTAGCGCCTTCTAAGCGGCTGCCCGACAATACGATACGCCTCAATCCCCATTCTCCCCGTCTCCTCCGCGAACTCCAAAATCGCGTTAAGCAAGCCCCCCTAGGTTCCGATCCATAATCGAGATGGGCGCTATGTGGGATAAATGGGGGGGGAGGATGGCCGCGCTTGGCGCGGTGCTTCTCCTATTGCTGGCGGTCGCGCTGCCGAGCGTCTGGCGTCATCGCCAGGCCGCCGAGGGCATGGCGAGGCCGACGAAGGGAGCCCCGACGCCGTCCGTCGCGCCGACGCGCTCCACGGGCCCGAACGTCTTCCGCTTCTACCAGGAGTTTCCGCACACGCTCGATCCCGCGCACGCCGCCGACGCCTACTCCGCGGGAGTCGTCGCGCAGATCTACAGCCCGCTCATCGGAATGACGTCCGACCTCGAGCCGACGCCGCAGCTGGCCGAGAGCTGGACCATCTCGAAGGACGGACTTCGCTACGTCTTCCGCCTGCGGCCCGGGGTGCACTTTCACAACGGGCGCGAGGTCACGGCGCAGGATTTCGCCTTCAGTCTGACGCGCCTGTTCCAGGAGCCGTTCCTCTCCGTGGGGCTGGCCGCGAACTATCTCGACGCCATCGCCGGCGTGGCCGAATTCACGCAGGGGATGGCGAAGGAGATCCGCGGCATCCGGGCGCTCGATCGTTACCAGCTCGAGATCACCCTGAGCCGCCCCTACCCGTCGCTCCTCTACGCGCTGGCGCTCGATCAAACGAGCGCGGTCCCGCGCGAACTGTTGGACGCCGGGGGTCCGCTCGCGCTCGAATCGAACCCGGTGGGCACGGGGCCGTTCCGCTTCGTGCAGCTACAGGCAAACCAGGCGGTCACGCTGGCGGCGAACGACGACTACTTCATGGGGCGGCCAAAGCTCGACAGCCTTCTCTTCATCGCCCCACCCGGCGACGTCGTGGAAGCGGGCGCGAACGCGCTTCTAGACGGCCGCGCGACGCTTAGCCTTCTTCCGAGCAACCGGATCGAGGAGTTCCGCGCGCGACCCGGGCTGGCGGTGCTTCGGTGGCAGGATCTGAGTCTTTCCTTTGTCGGCATGAACGCGTCGATCGCGCCGCTCAACGACGTGCGCGTCCGGAGAGCCGTGGCGCTGGCGATCGATCGACAGGCGATGCTGAACACACGCCCGGAAGGGAAGACCCTCGCGCAGGGAATCTTGCCGCCGGGTATCACCGGATACTCGCCGGCGAGCAAGGTGCGGCCTCGGGACGTTCGCGCCGCGCGCGCGCTCCTGGCGGAGGCGGGGTATGGACCGACTCGCCCGCTCCCCACGATCGAGCTCTGGAAAGCCCTCGGCGGCGCCAACCTTCGCCAGGTCGATTCGGTCATGGTTCGCTCGCTGGCGGACGCGGGGATCACCGTCCAGATCCGCTACGAGTCGTGGGCGGTGCTCGACAAGGCGATCACCAACCGCCAGGTGCCGATGTTCGGCCTGGCCTGGATCGCCGACATCCCCGATCCCGAATCGTTCCTCCGAAGCCTGGCGTACTCGACCAGCGCCTCGAACTACTTCCGCTTCGACGCGGCGCGGGTCGATTCGCTCCTCGACGCGGCCCGCGCCACGCTCGACGCCGACGCGCGGGCGGATCTCTACCGCCGCGCGGAGGAGGCAATCCTGCGCGATGCTCCCTTCGTGCCGCTCTACTACACCGTCAGTTTCATCGGAATGAAGGACAACGTGGCCGGCCTCGAGATGAACCCCCTCGGGATCTCGACGCTCGCGATGGAGAAGCTCCACCTCACGGAGCCCAAGGATGGCAGAGACCGCCGTGACGCATCCCGCTGAGCGCCCGATTCCATTCTGGCGCGGGCTCCAAGCGCGGATCTTCCTGACCTTCGCCGTCGTGGTCGTCGCCCTCGTGGCGGCGGCCGTGACGTTCATCGTCCGCAGCGAATCCGAATCGCTCCAACGCGAGACGCGGAAGCGCGGCATCGCGGTGGCGCGAAACATCGCCTGGCTCACCACTCCCTCGCTTCTCTCCTACAACTACGTCGCGCTCAATCAAGCCGCCAGCCGCTCGCAAGAGGGGAGCGAGTTCGCGTACGTCGTAATCTACGACAAGGAGGGGATGATCGCGGCGGACAGCCGGAACGACAACTCGTTCGGCAATCCTCCGCGCGACGCCGCCGACTTCCTGGCCCATGCGACGCGGGAGGAGCGCTGGCGATTTCTTTCTCCCTCCAGGCCGGGCGACTCGCGACTGCTCGAGATCTTCCTGCCTGTCTACGTTCAGGGATACGCGGTGAAGTGGGGCACCGTCCGGATCGCGGTCTCCCTGGAAGGCGTCGACCGCGAGGTTGCCGACTTGACGCGAAACCTGATCGTGGCCGGCATCCTGGCCACGATCCTCTGCCTCCTGGCGGCGCGCGCGGCTGCCGGAGGAATCACGCGGCCGATCCAGCGGCTCGTCACGGCGACGCGCGCGATCGCGAAGGGCGACTATTCGCAGCGCGTGAATCTCCGTTCCGGCGACGAACTCGAAACGCTTGCCTGGCACTTCGATCACATGGCCGAAGAAGTGCAGCGGCAGCAGATCGAGGTGTTCGCCAGCCGGGAAAACCTCTCGCGGCTGAATCAGACGCTGGAGGCGGCTGTCGAGGCGCGGACCCGAGCCCTGGTCGAATCGGAAGCGAAGTACCGCGTCCTGGTCGAGAGCGCGCCGCAGGGCATCGCCATCGTCCAGGCGGGAAAGGTCGTCTTCACGAATCCGGCGCTCGAGCGGATGACCGGGCGAACCGCGGCGGCGCTTCGGATGGAGGGGTTCGAGGCCGAATCGCTCTTCGCTCCCGAGTCGCACGAGGCGGTCCGCGAGGCGCTCCGGAGCGAAGCGGCCGACGGTCCGCAGATTCCGGTGGAGATCGAGCACGCCGGGGGACGCCGCGTGCACGCCGAGTTCCAGGTGGCGCCGCTCGTGTTCCAGAACGAACCCGCCAGCATGCTGCTCCTCTCCGACGTATCGGCGATGCGGGACTTGCAAGAGCGGCTGGCGCGCGGCGAGAAGCTCCGGGCGCTCGGCGAGCTGGCCGCGGGCGTGGCGCACGACTTCAACAACAACCTCGGCATCATCCTCGGCCGCACGCAACTCCTGCTGATGAAGACTCAGGAGCCGGAGCTCTCCTCCGGGCTGAACGTCATCCGGCAGGCGGCCATGGACGGCGGCGAGGCGGTGCGGCGCATCCAGCAGTTCACGCGCGTGCGGGAAGATCGCGCGCACGAGGCACTCGATCTGCCGAGCATCGCGGAAGAAGTGGTCGAGATCACGCGCGGAAAGTGGAAGAACGACGCGCAGCGGCGCGGCGTGAAGGTGGACGTCGGCGTCGACGTGTGCGCCGCGAGGCCGATACTAGGCTCGCGCGCGGAGATCCGCGAAGCGCTCACGAACCTCATCTTCAACGCGGTCGACGCACTGCCGCACGGCGGCGCGATCACCATCCGCTGCCGCGGCGAGCGCGACGAATCGATTCTGGAAGTGATCGACGACGGAACCGGGATGGGCGACGACGTCCGGAGTCGCATGTTCGAGCCCTTCTTCACCACCAAGGGGCTCGCGGGCTCCGGCCTTGGCCTCTCCATGGTCTACGGAATCGTGTCACGCCACCGGGGAACGATTGAAGTGGAGACCGCTCCGGGCGAGGGGGCGACCATCCGCATGCGATTCCCGGCCACCGAACAGTCGGGCTCCGCCGCGGCGTCTCCGATTCGCGTGCAGGCGCCCTATCAGGCGAAGATCCTCGTGGTGGACGACGAGACGGAGCTGCTCGGCGTGCTCCGCGACGCCCTGGAGCGCGGGGGGCACGCCGTCACGACCGCGTCGTCGGGATCCGAGGGGATCGCGCGATTCCGGGAGGGACGCTTCGACGCCGTGCTGACCGACCTCGGGATGGCCGACGTGAGCGGCTGGGACGTGGCGCGCATCGTGCGGAAGGAAGGAGCGGCGGGAATCGTCCTCGGGCTCGTGACCGGATGGGGCGCGACGATCAGCGAGGAGATGGTGCGGGACCACGGTGTCACGTTCGTCGTGAGTAAACCGTTCGACCTCGAGGACCTGCTCTCCCGCGTGAATCGCGCGATCGCCGCGCGCGACGCTACTCCGACTCGATCCTCTTGATCCAACGGACGTCGCCCGACTTCAGGCGGCGCTCCCGGAATCCCATGGCCTCCAGGAATCGCCCCCCATCGTCGTATCCGGGGGGGACCTCCGCCGTGATCGCCGTCACGCCGAATTCGTCCACCAGGAACCGCTCCACCAGCTCCAGCGCCGCGCGCCCGTAGCCGTGTCCCCGCTCGGACTGAGCGAGCACCAAGCCGCGTAGCACCGCAGGAAGCTCCGAGGTGCCCACTTCCACCTCCAGCGTCCCGATGAGAGCCTTCGTGTCGTTCCGGCGCACCGCGAAGTAGTAGCGATTCTCGTCCGAGATCGCGTCCTCGTAGAGCATCTCGATGGCGACGGGGTCGAAATCGCTCGTGCCGAGCAGGGCCTCGAAGTAATCGGGCGCGTCGAGGTAGACCTTCCAGATCGTGGGGAGATGCTCGGGGCCGGGCACTTCGAGATAGACGATCGGTCCGTCGAGGCGCGTCGTGGTGGAACTCATCGCAGCAATACCGCCTTTTGAACGCGGGTCCGTGCACCGAACCGCAGCTCGAAGAGGTAGATGCCGGCAGCCGCCGAGCGGCCCCGGTCGTCACGGCCGTCCCAGGAGATCGCGTGGGTCCCCGCCGGCCGCGCGGCGAACCGCAGCGTCCGGACGACGCTGCCATCCGGACGGTAGATGCGTACCATGAACGGTCCGTCGCGGTCCAGGGAGACCGCCAGGTTGGCGTCGGGCCGGAACGGATTCGGATGGATCCGGCTGAGCGCGAAGACCCGGGGCGCCGGCTCGGGCACCAGAGCGGGGATGGCGACGCGGATCGGTCCCGCCACGGCGTCCGGACCGCCTTCCCGCGAGGCGCGCAGCGAGTAGTCGTAGACACCGCCGGGCGCGACGTTCACGTCCTCGGCGTCGCCGATTCCGCTGAACCGCGGCAGACGGATGATCGTCGTGGGGGGAAGTCCGGCGAACGCCCGGTCGATCGAAAGGGCCACCTCGGCGTTGCCGGGCAGCGCCCATTCCAGCCAGACGCGCGGAGGCGATGCGCCCTCGACGGCCGTCGCCGTGAAGCGCTCGATGGCGATGTCGACGGGCGCGCAAGGTGCGTCGCCGTTCACGGTGACGTCGTCGATCCACCAGCCCGACCCGTCGTTCGGCGGTTGGGAGCGGAATCGGAACCCGATCTGCACCACGCCGGAGTATCCGTCCAGTGGCACCACGGCCTCCGTGAACGAGGCCTTCGTGCCGCTGTAGCGATCTCCGGTCGGGTATCCGCCGGCCGGCGTCAGCAGATTCCATGTGAGACCGACGTCGGCCGAGATCTCCACCGACAGGCCGTCGAAGGCGTACTCGCAATCGTACCGATGGAAGAAGCGGAGCGTATCGGTCGCGCCCGGGAGCCGGATCGGCGGGCTGATCAGCCGCGCGTCCTGGGTCGGCGCGTAGGAGCCGACGGGCCCCACCGGTCCGAGTTTCCAGGCCCACGATCCGAAGCCGGTGTTGTTGGAGCCCTGCTCCCGGTGCCACTCGCTCACGCCATCGCAGCCGTTCGCGATGCCGAGCCACCGGGCGGAAGTTCCCTCGAAATTCTCGCAGATCCCCGTGCGGGTGCCGATCGGCACCTGGAAGCTGTCGGCGAGGACCTGGTTGAACGGGGAGCGAACCCGAATCGTCACCATGGCGGCGCCTGGATCGGGGGCTAGGTTCACGTCGGCGAAGAAGACGGCGCCGGAGTCGGTCTCCCCGCCCGCCAGGGTTCCGTAATCGAGCGAGTCGGCATAGAGGGTGAGATACGGCCCCGTCGAAGAGAGGAGGACGTGAAGCGGCTCGGTCGGCGTCGTACCCAGATTGGTGAGGGGGCAGCGCATGCGGACCGATTCGCCGCTCTCGAGCAGGCCGTTCCCGTTGTTGGGAGTTCCCACGACCGGCGCGTCGTCGATCCACAGCGGATCGCGCCGCACCTGAAGCCCGGTGACCAGGAGATCGGCGGTGATTGTGCCGGCGCTCTCCGCGATGTTCCGAACCGCGACCTGTGTGTTGAGCCCCCCGCAATCCCGGTCGCTGTTGGGGCAGGAGAGGCCCTCGAAACTCACCCTCGCCCCAGTTCCCGGCCACGGGTCGTAACCGTCTCCCCGATTCCCGACGACATTGGGACTCCCGCCGCAGATCACCTGCGAGGCGAGCTGCCCGGAGCCGATGTCGAGGTTCTGCTCGCCCAGGAATCCGGAAGGAATGCGCGACCCGCCCCCTTCTTCCACGTCGAGCATCTTTCGTTCGGGAATCGACTGCCCGATGACGGTGTCGTCAACGTGGTAGATCATGAGGCCGTGCGCCGGTCCGGTTCCCGGCTCGATCGAGGAACGGACCAGGGCAGCGTCGAAACCGATCGGCTGGCGGTTCTCGATCAGGAAGTACTCGGAGTCCTCCGTTCCGTTCGTCCAGAGCCGGAAGACGACGTTCGACGTTTCGACCGGCGGGAGCGAGACGCCGAGCGAGTCCTGCGTCACCCAGACCGGCGTCACCCAGCCGAGCCGCGCGAGGGACCAGGCCGAGTAGTGAGACGGCGTCGAGCCGAGAGCCTGGCCGGGGAGGTGGTTGTAGAGGCCGGAGCCCATCAAATCCCATTCGCCCACGCCTTCGTTCGCGTCCGCGGTTCCCGACGTGTCGTAGAGATCGGGGACGCCCAGGACGTGCCCGAACTCGTGGCAGAAGACGCCGATCGAGACGAGATCCCCCGCGGTCGTGAAGGGCGCGGTTCCGGCCCATTCCTCGGGCTCCGTCGTGTAGGGGAAGACGACGACGCCGTCCGGAGAAATGTAGGGAGAGCGGAGGTTCCACTGGTGCGACCAGATGTCGTTAAGGTCGGCCGTCTCCTCGCCGCCCGGCCCGGCGTGCACGATGAAGAGCGCGTCGAGCGTTCCGTCGTCGTCGCCGGAGTTCGGCACTCCGTCGGGTCCGTCGTTGTCGAACTGGGAGAGATCGTAGTCGGCTTCGGCGAGGAGGACCGCGTCGGCGGCCATCTGTTGCGCGTTGGCCGGCCCGCCGAATCCTCCGGCTCCCGCCGTGTACTCGGCGTAGGTGAGTGGCGCCGTGTACCAGCGGGTCACGACGCCCGAGATGTCGAACGCGCTCCGCGAGACCTCGCGATAGTAGTCGCGAACGCTTCCCGTCGGGCGCGTGCCGACGCTGAAGAGGAGGTCCTCGTAGTCCGCGGGAGAGTGGTTCAGCGTGTCGGCGGGGTGATCGGTGAATTCGAGGAGGATGACGAGCGCCTTGTAGTGCGTCGGACCGCTCAGGCGGACCCGCGGGGCCCCGTCGACGCCGAGCGGCTTGGCGGCCGCGAGCGACTGGCGCAGGCGGGAAGCCGCCGCCGGTCCCCGACGGGAGGCGATCTCTTTCCAGGTCTGGATGGGGGGCGCCGCCGAGGCGAACGATGCCTCGACGAGCAGGCAGGCTCCCAGCACGAGCCCAATTAGGCGCACGATGCGACTCCCTCCGGCGGGGAAATAACGCGTGGCTGCTTGGACTTACGGGGTCGCGGTCCGGCTGCGCCCGAATCCGGTCCGCTCCTGCCGCCCCCAGCCTCCACGTCCCAAAATCATATCCAGGACGGCGCCCAGGCGGAAGAAGAGAGTGAGGATGCGGTACGAGAAGTTTTCGATGATGCCGATGGCGATCATGAGGGAGAAATCGCCCCACGATCGGTAGAGCCCGAAGGATAGTTCCTCGAGAAGGACAGCCGAGACCGAGAGGAACGCCCCCGAGATCACCGAGAGGAAGAGGAACGCCCAGAACCAGAGGGGCGAGAGGAAGCCGAGAAAGAAGGCGATCGGAATCAGGATATAGCCGACCAGCTCCACGATCGGACCGAGGAATTCGAAGAAGATGTAGTACGGCATGCCCACCCACCGAAGCGATCCCGAGTTCTTTCGCCAGAGGATGCTCTTGTGAAGCCAGAGCGATTGCATCAGGCCGCGGTGCCAGCGGCTTCTTTGCCGGGCCAAGGCGCCGAGATTCTCCGGAACTTCCGTCCAGCAGATCGGATCGGGGAGGAAGACGATGGCGTAGGGCCGCCGCTGCTCGCGCATCCGCTGATGGAGGCGGACGACCAATTCCATGTCCTCGGTCACGATGTCGCCGCGGTAGCCGCCGACCTCGATCACCGCGTCCTTCCGGAAGAGGCTGAAGACCCCCGAGAGGAGGAGGAGGTTGTTCATCGCGGAGAGGCCGAGCCGGCTCGCCACGAAGGCGCGAAGGTATTCGACCACCTGGAACGCGGCCAAGATCTTCTGCGGCAGCCTCGGCTCGATGACGCGGCCCCGCTCCACGCGGCAGCCGTTCGCCACGCGCACCTGGCCGCCGACCGCGATGACGCGCTCCGGGTCCTCCAGGAACGGGCGGACGACGCGGAGAAGCGCGTTCTCCTGGAAGATGGAGTCGGCGTCGATGGAGCAGAAGAGGGGGTAGCGGGAGAGATTGATGGCGCAGTTCAACGCCTCGCTCTTTCCGGCGTGTTCCTTGTCGATGACGGTGAGGTTCGGATAGGCCGGGGTCTTGTAGATGCCGCGGATCGCTCCGCGGAACGGGAGACTCTTCCGGTAGACCGAATCCCGCCGCTCCAGGCGGAACTCCCGCACCAACGTCTCCAGCGTCACGTCGGTCGAGCCGTCGTTGACGACGATCACCTCGTGCTGGGGATAGTCGAGCGAGAGGACCGAATGAACCGCCTCCGCGGCGTTCGCCGCCTCGTTGTGCGCCGGCATGATGACGCTGATGGGAAACGTGAAATGCGATTTCGCCAGCGCCTCGTAATCGGCGTAGAAGTTCTGCGCCAGGCGGCGCCGCATGTCGAAGTACGAGAGGATCAGGAGCGTGAAGAGAACCAGCTGGAGCGCGCTGAAGTAGATCAGGATCGCGAAGCTGATCGTGTCCACCGTCCCGATCACCCAGGCGGGCGCGGTGTGCGGCGTCATGGGCGCCCTCCCGTCGGGGCGGGGATAGGCACGCCGAGCGACAGGAGGGCCTCGACCGCGCAGTCGCGTGCGAAGCGGTCGTCCCCCTGGAGCGTCTTCAGGAGGACCGGCTTGGCCGGATCGCCCAGGCGGACCAGCGCGTCGAGGGCGTTCTTCCGCACCCACCACGACCGGTCGCGGAGCGACTCGCCGATGGCCGGGGCGTAGCTTCCGTCCCCGAGCTTCCCCAGCGATTCGGCCGCGTGCGCGCGGACGTACCAGAGCGGATCGCGAAGAAGCGGCTCCAGGAGCGGCGCCGTGGCGCGCTCGCCGATCTGGCCCAGCGCCCAGGTGGCGGAGGAGCGGACCTCGGAGTCGGCGTCCAGGAGCGCGTCGCCCAGCGAGCGGACGGCGCGCGGATCGCGAATCTCGCCCAGGATGCGCGCCGACCAGAAGCGCGCCTTGGGCGAACCGTCGCGGAGCGACCGGATCAGGAGCGGCGCGGTGCGGGGACCCATCTCGATGCAGATGGCCGCGATGCGCGCGGAGATCGCCTGGTCGTGCTTGCCCAGGAGGGAGACGAGCGCTTCCTCGGCGGCCTGGAGCTTCATCCGCCCCAGGGAGCGCGCGGCGACGTTCCGGACGTCGGCGTCGCGGTCCTCGAGCGCCTGGAGGAGCGTGGGAACCGAGACGGGGACTTTCAGCTCCCCGAGGATCCGGAGCGCGCGCGCCCGCGTCCATTTCATCCGGCTCTTCGCTTCGCGTAGATATCGCGCCACGACCCCCATCTCCTCCAGCGCCCGCACCACGTCGAGGCGGAGCGTCAGCTCCAGCTGCGCCACTTCCTCGGCGACCATCTCGCTCCAGCGTCCCTGGACCGCCTCGACGATCACGCCATAGGCCACGGACCGCTCGTGCGGGTCGGTCAGCAGAAGGAAGGCCTGCCGCAGCCGGTCCATCGTCGCTTGCCGCGAGTTCGCCTCACGGAGGGAGAGGATCTTGTTCACGATGGCGGCGCCGGTCGTGAGGACCACGATCCCGAGCAGGATGCCGAGCGTGACGAGAAGGGCGTCGTATTCGATCATGAGCGGCCGTCCCGGGTCACCATCGCGCCGAACCGGTGAGGCCGACGTACCAGGTTTCGTAGTCGTTGTTGTCGACCGAGTAGGACGCTTCCAGGCCGAGGGGGAACCGTTCCGCGATCGTGCCGTTCAGGTAGCCGCTCATGGAATGGGCCACGATGTCGTCGAAGTTCGACGAGACGAGGCGCGAGAGTTCGTACCGGGCGCCGTAGTCCACGTCCCCCGGCTCCGCGTAGCCGCTCAGCGAGAGACCGCCGGCGTGCCGCGTGCTGGCGAGCGGCGTGAAATACGAGGGAGAGCGGCGGTCCCAGTCGGCGAACGTGAGGCCGTAGTCGAGCCGGACGCTCGGGCGACCGATGTGGACGCGATAGCCCACCGTGCCGCCGGAGCGCCAGCGCCGGTTGTCGTCGGACGTCTCTCCGCGCGTTGCCGCGAGCAAGGCGGTTCCGCGCGCGTTCCACTGGTAGCCGAGCGTGCCTTCGACGTCGGTCAGGTGGCCCGGCTCGAAGCGGAGCGTCCCCGTCGGGGCGTGCCAATCTTTGAGTGAGAGGAAGGTCCGCCGCGCCGTGATCCCGGGAGTCCAGCGTCCCGCGTAGCCCCAGACGCGCGCGTTCCATCCGGTGAAGGCGTCGCCGCCGTTTCGCGGATAGAGCACCTTCGCGCTTCTCGCATCGAAGCTCCGCCATTCGCCGGCCACCGAGGCCTGGAAGGGATGACCGCGGAGGAACGAGGCGTCGAGTCGCAAGCTTCGGCTCTCCAGGTCGTAATTGAGCGTCGTGTCTCCGGGCGCGGTGCGCGTGTTCCGCTCGAAGAGCCTCGTCCGCGCGACGCGCGCTCCGACGCCCACCGAACGGCCGAGCGTGGCGCGGGCGGCGCCGAAGGGGCCCGTCTCCTCGATGGTGAAATCGGGAGCGCCGCTGGCGCGCTGGAGTTCGTGCGAGGTCGTCACGCCCAGGGTCGTCGCCGGCGCGAGCGCGCGATCGATGGCGTGGCGCTCCTCGGCCAGCGCCTCGGCGTCGGCGCCGAGCGCCGCTGCTTTCGCGGCGTCGCGATCGGCCGCCGTCGCGGCCCCGCGCCAGCGCGCGATCGTGGCCTGGCCGAGCCAGGCGTAGACGTCCGAGCGGTTCGCGCGGAGAAGGCGGCGATACTCCATGGCGGCGCCGGGCAGATCTCCCGACCACGAGAGAACGCGCGCGTAGCCGGCGCGGTCGAACGTGGCGTCGGGGTGCGCGGCGAGGAGTTCGTGGTAGGTGGCGATGGAGGCGTCGTAGCGGCGATCCCACGCGAGGACCCGCGCGAGGAGCGACCAGGCGGTGGTGTCGCCGGGGCGGATCACGAGGGCCTGGCGAAGATCGTCGGCCGCGGCGTCGAATCGTTTCTCGTCGGCCAGGAGCCGCGCCGTGCGGATCAGCGAGTCGGCGGCCGCGTTGTTCCCGCCGTCGCCAGCGGCCATGGGCGTGGGCTGCGCCGCACTCGTATCACTCGCGGCCGCGGTCGCTGCCGTCGAGTCGGAGGCGAAATCGTCTTCGGGCCATGCCTCGGCGCTGAACGCGAACTTGGCGAAGAGCAGAGCGAGGACGGAGATGAAGAGGACGACGGCGCGCGTGCGCCCTGGGGCGAGGTCGCGGCGAGCCCGGCGCTTACGGGCCCTCATCCACGCTCGAGTGCGTTTTCTGTCCACGGGCTTCCATTCCCTCGAAGGCCTCCCGGACGAACCGGGCCGAACTCTTGACTCGCTCGATAGTTGTCGGCATTTCCCAGGCGTTCCACACCATCATCTTGTCTCCGGGCGTTGTCACGGTAATCGATTTGCCCGCAACGCTTTGGACGGTTCCAGGCGGGCCCAGGAAGCGCACCTCCGCGGGGGCCGTGTCGCGAGCGCCCTCCGTGGCGGGCCCGAGGGAATCGGCGCGCGCGCCGGGCGCGGTGGAGGCCCAGGCAAGGAGTGCGATACCCGGCGTTCGCGTGGTCTCGATCTCCGGCGTTCCGTCGCGGTCGTCGATGACGGCATGACTCGACGGATCGCCGACGCCCAGCAGTCCCCACGGAATCGCGATCTCGATCGTTCGACGCGCGGCGTCCATTCGCCACTCGGCGTGCGGGTCGTACGCGGTTCCCGATTCCGCTCCAGGCCAGGCGGCCGCGGGGGCCGGCTCGCGGCCGTATCCCAGTCGCCCCGCGTTCAGGTATCGAGCCGCGTGGAGCTGGCCTCCGCGGGAGACACGCTCGCGATTCGTCTCGACCAGAAGCGGCAGGTAGAGCCCGTCGTCGTTCGCCACGGGGCGATAGGGCGCCCGGAGGAAGGAGACGTCGTTCCCACGGCGGACGCGCGCGAACTCCGAGTAGCGGGTGGCGGCGTCGGCGAAGAGCGCGGCGCGGCGGTTTCGGTCGTCGCCGGAACCGAGCGCCGGCTCGATCAGCAGCAGGTACTCGGCGCCGCGAGACCACGTGGCCCGAAGGGGCGGCGGAAGGCGCCGGTCGCCGCGCGCCGCATCGAGCACGTCGAACGCGACGCCGATCGAGCGGACGTCGCGCGCGGAGGCCCCCGGCGCGAGATCGAGGCGAAGGTAGAAGCGCGCCTGATCGGAGGTCGCGTAGAGCGCGCGCAGGAGGTGCGGTCCCTTCGGCGCGAGGGCGGAATCGGCGGACGCATAGGGCGCCACGCGCTCCCAGTCGGCGAAATCGCCGTCGATCCGGATGGCCGGCGGGGGATCGAAGGCGATCAGGCCGTAGCACTCCTCCGGATCGAGCAGGTTGTGCCAGAGCGGGTCTCGATCGCGCGGCCACTCGCCGCGCTGCACCATCCAGTTCACCTTGAACCACTCGTCGAAGAGCGCGAAGAGGAGCGAGCCCGACGCGCCGGAGGCGGCGATGTCTTCCAGAAGTCTCACGTCGCGGCGACCCTGCTCCTCCTCCGACGCTCCGCCGTGGTGGATTCCCTGCGGCTGGAGGTGCGCGACGCCGCGGCTCGTCGGCACGCCGTATTCGCCGACGAGGAGCGGAATGCCGCGCGTGTGCGATTTCAGATCGGCCAGGTAGCCGGCGTAATTGCAGGCGCCGTGCTCGTCGCGGAACGCGCCGTAGCCAGGATCGAGGTTCAGGAAGTCCGGGTAGTAGGGATAGACGTGGTAGTTGGCGAACGTGCCGAGGAAACCGGAGGCCTCGGAGGGCGGGGTGAGCGGACGAATTCGTAAGGGATCGACGCTGTAGGCATCCTCGTCGTGCTCCGCCTCCGCGCCGGCGCGCTCGCTCTCCGTCGGGTGCCGCATCGGATCGAGCGTCGGCCAGTTCACGAACGAGACCGCGCGCGCGAGTCCGTAGTTCCGCTTCTCGTAGCGCGCCGCGACGTCGCAGACGCGGCCGAGCCAGCACTCCATGGCCGTGCCCCGCTCCACCGCGAGCATGGCGCCGCGATAGCGGGTGGAGTCGGGATTCAGGCGCTCCGTCTCCCGCACCGCGTACGGCTCCCACTCGCGCCCCAGGAGCCACCCGGCCAGCCACGGCGACACGTCGGTCTCGTAGCGGCCGGCGGCGTGGCCGGGCCGGGGCTTCACGACGGCGTTCCCATGCACGGCGTCGATCGCCACCCGGATCTCCCGCTCGAACGCGCGCCGGTAGGAGGGAGTCCAGAAGTTGTTCGTCGCCGGTAGCTCCGTCCAGACCTCCTGGAAAAGCCAGAGGGGAGCGTCGGGATGCGCCTCGTTCTCCGCCCGGAGCGCGCGATAGAAATCGGGGGGGTGGAGGGCGTAGACGCGGATGGCGTTGGCGCGCAGTTCTCGCGCGAAGCGGAGCCAGCGGCGGTAGTCGTCGTAGCCGATGGCGAACTCGCCGGGAAAATGCCCGGGCGAGCCGGCCCCCAGGTTCACGCCGCGGAAGAAGATCGGCGACGCCGTCGCGGCCGAAGGCCGGCCGGCATCGGCCGCGACGCGCGGGCGAACGATTTCGAACTGGTCCCCTCGCGCGAGGACGTGGGCCGCGCCCCGGGGGGAAGCCTCCGGCGTCGGCCGGATCGTGGACCAGAGCGAGGGATCGGCGCCGGGGACGCGCGCGACCGGGGCCGCGGCCGCGCCGGCGAGCGCGGGGAACGCAAGAGACGCCGGGACCGCGAGGAGCGCGATCGTGGCGACTACCGCGAGGGGGCGAAGCGTTCTGCCGGTCATCCGTGATTCATCGGCTCCAGGGTTGCGCTTCTGGAGCGGCGCGCCGGCAAGAGGCTAGGGAAAAATGGCGCGGAGCGCGGCTTCGTGGTTCTCGAAGGAATCGAGCAGCACGTCGGGCGAGTGGTCGGCCAATTCCTGACGACTCACCTGGCCGGTGGCGACGGCGACCACGCGCGCGCCGATGGCCCGCGCGCAGGAGATATCCTTGGGCGTGTCCCCGATCACGGTCGTGTCGGCCCCCGAGAAGTCGCGGCCGATCAACGCGCGCGCCTTCTGGAGGGCGATGGCCGCCAGGACCGACCGGTTATCGTGGTCGTCGCCGTAGGCCCCGAATCGGAAGTAGGGCTCCAGATTCCATCGCTGCAGTTTCAGCTGCGCGCCGCGGAGGACGTTGCCGGTCAGGAGTCCGACCAGGACGTCGTCCAGCTTGTTCAGCCGCTCCAGGAGTTCGCGAACGCCGGGAAAGAGACGGGCGCCGTCGTGATTCTGCATCTCCATCTCCAGATGTTCCACGTAGCGGCGGAGGCACTCGTCTCGCCGCTGATGGATCACCTCGTCGGCGATGCCCGCCAGCCGCATCAGCTCGGTGACGCACTCCGGGTCGGTCATCCCCGCGAAGCGGAAGGTGCCGACCGGCCCCACCGTGGCGTACGTCTCCCGCAGCGCGCGCGCGAAGGCGATCTTGGGCGCGACTCCCTCGCGAAGGAGCGTGCCGTCGATGTCGAAGAGGACGAGGCGCATGGGGGGGGTGGAACGGCGAAGGCTAGTTCGACTCGACGCGCAGCTTGCCTCCGTCGCGCGTGAGCACGAGGGGAGCGCTGTCGACGCCGAAGCCGCGCCTGCCGGGATCGGCGGTGAAGCGGAGACACTGGACCACGACACGTCCGTTGCGTTCCTTCGCGACGTCGGAGACCGAGTAGGCCAGTCTCTGGCGCCGGCCGATGGTCCAATCGCGCAGATGGGCGCGCGCCTGGCGAAGTTCGTCCGAAACGCCGAGCGACACGGCCGTGTCGAGGACTCCGCCGCTGTCCCATGACATGGATGCCGTGGTCTGGCGCGAAACGCAGGTCCAGGCGCCGCTTGTACCGGCGAAGACGAGCAATTCATCGCGGCTTTCGACCACCTGGCCCGCTTCGTCGGCGAAGAGCAGGAAGGCCGTCGCCTGGAAGCGCCCGGGGCCGGCCGATTCGACGCTCTCGTTCTTGAAGTCGAACGCGACGAGACGCGCCCCCTTCGGTCCGTAGAGTTCCTCCGCCGTGGCGCCCCGCGGCGCCATGGCCGCCAGCTTCACGGCACGCCCCGTGGCGCGCGCGGCGCTCCCTTCCTGGCGCGCCGCGAGAAATTGTTCGACGGCGTTCACGCGGGAGGGATCGACGGCGGGCGGGGGAGGCGGCGCCTGGCCGAGGCGGATCTCGGTCGCGGAACCCGTGGGGGCGTCGAGAGCGGGACCGGCTCCGGCGAAGGCCGGAACGGCGGCGACGAGGACGAGGAGCGCGAGCGAGGCGGGTCGCATAGGTTAGAAGTGTAGCACCACGGCAGGGTCGGTCAAGTGGCGTGCGGGAACGTGTGGTTGCGGGAACGCGCGGGAACGCGCGGGGCCGCGCGGGGCGAGGCGCGCCGGTTCACGAGGCGGGCGACCCCTCGGAGCCGGGCGCGAACACGATGGGCGCGTGCGGCCCGCTCCAGGCCCGGCGTCCCACCTACGGCCGGACGATCAACTTACCCACCTGGCGTCCTGGCGCGCCCGTGGCGGCGCCGGCGGCGGGGTGCTCGACGAGACGCGGATTGTTCGTGTGCGCCATCGCCTCTTCCCGGGAGATCTTCCCCGAGGCGAACAGGTCCATGATCGATTGATCGAGCGTCTGCATTCCGTGCTGCGACCCGACCTGCATGACGCTGGCGATCTGCGTCGTCTTCCCTTCCCGGATCAGATTTCGCAGGGCCGGAACGCCGACCAGGACCTCCAGCGCGGCCGCGCGGCCCTTGCCGTCCGCGGTCGGGAGGAGCGTCTGCGCGATCACCCCCTCGAGCGACTCGCTCAGCATGGTGCGGATCTGCGACTGCCGGTCGGCCGGAAAGATGTCGATCAGGCGGTCCACCGTCTTGGCCGCCGAATTGGTGTGAAGTGTGCCGAAGACGAGATGCCCCGTTTCCGCCGCCGTGATGGCGAGCGCGGTCGTCTCCAGATCGCGCAACTCGCCGACGAGGAGAATGTCCGGATCCTCGCGGAGCGCGCTCCGGAGCGCCGCGGCGAAGCTCTCCGTGTGGGAGCCGACCTCCCGCTGCTGCACCAGGCACTTCTTGCTCTCGTGAACGAACTCGATCGGATCCTCGATGGTGATGATGTGCCCGTCCCGGTTCTCGTTCACGTAGTCGATCATCGCCGCGAGCGTCGTCGACTTGCCGCTCCCGGTCGGGCCGGTCACCAGGACCAGGCCGCGCTCCCGCATCGCCAGTTCGCGGAGGATCGGGGGCGTTCCCAGCTCGTCCAGAGTGCGGATCTTGGCCACGATGACGCGATAGACGGCCGAGATGCCGCGCCGCTGGCGGAATACGTTTGCCCGGAACCGGGCGAGCCCCGGTATTTCGAAGGCGAAGTCGATCTCGGCGCCCCGCTCGAACTCGCGGCGCTGATCGTCCGACATCACCGAGTAGACCAGCTCCCGCGCCTGATCCTCCACGAGCGGTTCCGCCTGCGAGCGGAGCATCTTGCCGCGAAGACGGACGAGCGGCGGCTGGCCCGTCGAGAGGTGGAGGTCCGAGCCCCCCGCGTCGACGGTGGCCTTCAGCAGGGACTCCAAATTCAGCGTCATCGACTCTTCCCCCCACGCGCGAGCGCGTCACGATCGTCGTCGGTTAGGAGCGTCACCTCGAGGCATCCGGCGCGTCCCTCGGCGTTCTCCGGCGAGGCCCAGGCGGCGGCCCCTTCGTGACGGCAATTCGGGAGCATCACCAGCGCGAACGGGCGGTCCCGCAGCACGGCGCGTCCCGCGGGCCGCGACGCGAGATAGGAGAGGAGCGCCTTCCCATCCAGCCAGTCGGTCCTCGCGAAGACGAGTCGCCCGACCGTCGCTCCGCAGAGGACGTCGGCGATCGCCTCGCCCCGGAGCGTTCCGTCCAGCACGACCACGTCGGCCCCGAGGCCGAGGGCGAGCGTGTCCCAGCACTCGCCGCCCGAAACCCCGGAGGCCGTGTGGACGCGGACCGCGTCGCACGGGTAAGGCGCGACCGACCCGTCGTCCAGAACCAGGATCCTCCGCTCGTTCCGCGCGGCCAGCGCGGCGAGCGACGCCAGAACCATCGATCCGCCCGAACGCGGCGGGCCGCTCACGAGGACGATTCCCTCGGGCCCGTCGACGAACTCGCGGATCTCGGCCTCGCCGATCGGCGAGAGCCCCAGATCGGAGAGTTCGGGAGCTTCGTGCGGGAGCGGACTGATCCGGAGCACCGTGGCCACGCCCGCGATGGTGCGCGCGTGAAAGACCTCCAGCGCGACGCGGCCGCCCTCCAGATCCACCGTCACGACGCCGCGCGCGGTGGTCGCGGCGCCGTGATCGAGATCGGGAATGCCGAGCGCGTGGAGTCGCGTGCGGAGGTAGAGCGCCGTCTCCGGCAACTCGTTCGCCTGCGTCTCCAGGCCGCGGTCGGTGCGATAGGAAACGGTGAGCGAGGAGACGCCCGGGATGAAATGGATCTCCGACGCTTTCCGGTCGCGCGCCGTGTGCAGGTGAAAGAGGAGGAAGTTTCGGCCGCCCCGGTCCCAGACGATGTCGCTGGCAGGGCTCTCCGGTCCGGTGGCGAGACTGGCGGCGCGCGCCTCCGCGGGGCTCGGGCGTGCCGGGCCCAGAATGGTATCGAGCGCGCGGCGAATCGACGCGGGCCCTCCGATCACGAACGAGACCGCGCACTCGGCGGCCTCCTGAAGCGAGGCGACCGCTTCGCTGTCGGAAGGATCGGCGCACGCGATCGTGACCCCGTCCTCCGGCGAGCGGAAGAGCGGAACGGCCTGCGTGCGGCGAAGGAGCGATTCGGGGAAGCGGCGCACCAGCTCGCCGTCGATGGCCTGCGGCTGGACGTCGGCGTAGGGGATGCCGAGCTGCTTGGAGAGCGCCCAGACGATGCTCTCCTCGGTCGTGAAGCCGAGTTCGACCAGCGTCTCGCCGATCATGCGGCCCGTCTCGATCTGGCGCGAGACGGCCTGCTCGATCTGCTCGGACGTAACGAGGCCGCAGTCCTTCAGGATGGCCGTCATGCGGCGCGTCGGACGGGACGTCGAGGTCACGATCTGCCTCCGGTCTGAGGTAACGACGGATGGAACCCGGCGACGCAAATCGCAATGTGCGTGCCACCCACCAGCGGCCGTCTCGGGGTGCCCACCTCCTCCGGCCCCGGCGGGCGGAGCGGACGCAACGGCAGGAGGTTGCGCGCCGCCGCCGAGCCTCCGCCGCGGCGGCGCGCGCGGCTCCGGGACGGGCAAGATCGAGCCGATTTTCTACCGCCGGCCAGTTCCATGCCGCCACCGGCCTTGCGGCGCCGCGCCATGCAAGGGTAGAGTCCCGACGATTTCACGACGTCCACCTGGGGATGCGAGGGAAGGGAATCCATGAGCGGAGCGACCGCGAAGAAGACGAACAGCGGCGGCAAGCGTGCCGCCCCCGCCAAGTCGCCGGCGCCGGAAAAGGCGCCCCGGAAACCGGCCAAGGTCGTGCGGCTGACCGCCGCCGACATGGCCGAGAAGCAGCGCGAGATCTCGGTCAGCGAGTTCTTCACCAAGAATCGCCACCTCCTCGGATTCGACAGCCCCGCGAAGGCGCTCCTCACCACGGTGAAGGAAGCCGTCGACAACGCGCTCGATGCGTGCGAGGAAGCGGGAATCCTCCCCGACCTCCTGATCGAGATCCAGGAGATCAACGAGACGCGCTACCGCGTGGCGGTGCAGGACAACGGCCCCGGCATCGTGAAGGCGCAGGTGCCGCGAATCTTCGGGCAGCTCCTCTACGGCTCGAAGTTCCACCGCCTCCGCCAGTCGCGCGGGCAGCAGGGGATCGGCATCTCGGCGGCGGCCATGTACGGACAGCTGACGACCGGAAGGGCGATCGCCGTCGTCTCCAAGCCGGGGGTTGGGAAGCCGGCGCACCGCTTCGAGATCCAGATCGACACGCGGCGGAACGCGCCGGTCGTGGTCGCGGACCACGAGGTGCAGTGGATCCCCGCGCACGGAACGCGCGTCGAGCTGGAGATCGAGGCGACCTACAAGAAGGGGCGGCACTCGGTCGACGGCTACGTGGAACAGACCGCCATCGCGAATCCGCACGCGCAGATAACCTACGTCGACCCGAAGGGGGAGCGCGCCGAGTACCCGCGCGTGGCGCGGGAACTCCCGACGCCGCCCAAGGAGATCAAGCCGCACCCGCACGGCGTGGAACTCGGCATTCTCCTCAAGATGCTTCACGAGACGAAGGCGAGGAATCTCCAGGGATTCCTCACCAGCGAGTTCTCGCGCGTGAGCGCCGCCTCCGCCGACGAGATCGCCAAAGCCGCCATGCTTCCGCCGTCGTACTCGCCGCACAAGGCGGCTCGCGACCAGGCGGAGGCGCTCTACAAGGCGATCCAGGTGACGAAACTGATGGCGCCGCCGTCGAATGTCCTCTCGCCGATCGGCGAGGAACTCCTCCTGGCGGGAATGAGGAAGCAGGTGGAGGCGAAATTCTACGCCGCCACGTCGCGATCGCCGTCCGTCTATCGAGGCAACCCCTTCTGTGTGGAGGCGGCGCTCGCCTTCGGAGGAGAATCGCTCCCGGGCGACGAGCTGATCACCATGCTCCGCTTCGCCAATCGGGTGCCGCTCCTCTATCAGCAGTCGGCCTGCGCGGTCTCGAAATCGGTGATCCAGACGAACTGGAAGGCCTACGGCCTCCAGCAGTCGCGCGGCGCGCTCCCCACGGCGCCGATGCTCCTCATGGTCCACATCGCGTCGGTCTGGGTGCCGTTCACGTCGGAGTCGAAGGAGGCGGTCGCCTCCTATCCGGAAATCATGAAAGAGATCAAGCTGGCGCTCCAGGATGTCGGGCGGAAGCTGGGTATCTACATCCGCCGCGGGCTCCGGGAGGTCGACGAGGAGAAGAAGCGCTCCTACATCGAGAAGTACATCCCCCACATCGGCATCGCGCTCCAGGAGATCCTCGGCATCGACGACAAGGAACGCGACAAGGTTTGCGCGACGCTGAAGGACACTCTCGAACGGAGCCGCACGTGAGCGAGAATCTGGTGCCGAAGATCAAGAAAGAAGCGCGGGGCGTCGAGGAACAGATCCTCAAGAAGAAGAAGCCGATGATGAAGTTCCCGGTCCGCTCGCTGGCGAACGTGAAGTACGCGGAGAAGACAGGGTACTTCGAGATTCGCGGCATGAAGAAGGAACGGACCCTCACCGTGAACACGGTGAAGACCTTCGCCCAGACGCTTCGGATGATGGCGCTCTCGAAGACGCTGGTCGAGACTGACGACATCGCCACGAAGCGAGAGGCCTACTATGTCTCGAAGAACTGGGGCGACGCCCGCTTTCTGGAACAGACCGAGTCCGACACCGTGATGGACGACGTGGAGGCACTCTTCGAGGTGAACCGCGAGCAGATGGGATTCGTCCCCGAGGAGAAGGGGGGCGACATCTCCGGCGCGCTCGTGGTCGTGGACAAGGACAGCGACACGGGGAAGCCGATCCGGATCGACTGCACGCAGTTCGGGAGCGGCGCCTACTCCATTCCGATCTCGGTCGAGCATCTGAAGTTCGAGACGAAGGCGAAGTTCATCCTGGTCATCGAGACCGCCGGCATGTTCCAGCGGCTGGTGAAACACGGCTACTGGAAGAAGGCGAACTGCATCCTGGTCTCCATGGGAGGCGTTCCGACCCGCGCCTGCCGGCGCTTCATCCGGCGGCTGGCCGACGACAAGAAGATCCCCGTCTACGTCTTCGTCGACGGCGATCCATACGGAATCTCGAACATCTACCGCACGTTCAAGGTCGGCTCGGGAAACGCGGCGC